>OUNO010008320.1_pt1 | contig 10840 bp, 10 predicted proteins | sample 1779811 | NCBI WGS metagenome assembly OUNO01 (sample SAMEA3914804, study PRJEB12502) | metagenome | biome: forest; material: soil | place: Canada | collected 2010-06-25 | depth 0.3 m
TAGCTCAGTTGGTAGAGCGCATCCATGGTAAGGATGAGGTCCTGGGTTCGAATCCCAGTCGTGGCTCCATGTTGAATTTATGCGTACCCCTAGTCATAATCCATTTTTTATGCTAAGATTATCTAGATTGTTTTATAAACCTGAAGTGAGTAAGAGATGCCAAAAAAGAATACCAAGCGAAAATTAGTCGGACTTGTCAGTGACATTAGTAATCACCGTACTTATTACACGACTAAAAATACGCAAACGACAACCGAAAAGCTCGTTCTGAAAAAGTACGATCCTATTGCACGTAAACACGCCACTTACACCGAGACGAAAAAAAGCCTCGGCCGTAACGAAGTCAAAGCTCGTAAATCTTAGTACAGCTTAGTGATTATCATTCTTCGAAAGAGGAATGGTTATACACTTTCGGTCCGATCGGACATAATGTGTAGGGTCATCGGCTTAGGCCAATCGAGAATCGACCGCTTTGGCCACCCACAACCCATAATGCAGCAGCTTATCCAGTAGCTGCTGACTTGGTTTTATGGCCTCTGTGATGACCGTCAAACTATCGCCATCTATCTCTATAGCGAATGGGTAGTGATGTGTGGCCATTGTATCGATCATCTCATCGGTAAATAGCCGGTACAGTGCCGGCAATTCAGCCGGCGACGCCAATAGGGCATAGTGGCTATGAAACGAAGCGCTCTTCGGTGATGCGCTATCCAGCGATAGATAGCGGATTTCGCGGTGTGTCGTCAATACCTGCGCGTAGTACGCCTTGGTTTGCTGACGGGTGCCGACAAAGATAAAGGGCAAATTCTGTGCGGTTCGCAGGTCTATCTGCAGCACATACCAACGGTGCATGGTTGTTTTGAAGCCTTCGTGAGCGATTCTCGAGGTTCGTTCGACAAAGGCCATATCGTAATCAGCATGCGATCCAATGCAATAGTTCGCATCGACCTGATCTGGCGATACTGTTGACCCACGAATAACCGGTACCGATTCACTGTCTTGAGGAACCGACTGAAAATAGATCAATTGGTGATGTTTGGCAAACGCAACGACTGCCTTGCGCCGCGACGAAACACCACGCAAACTATCTGACAGTTTTGTGACACGTTGTCGAAAGGTTTCCGGTTGCCATTCGGGCATGTTAGGGCTCCTGTTTTATCGTATCAAGCAGTGTCGCGATGTACTCGGCGTGGCTCCAGTTGAGCGGAGAGGGCGATATCAGCGAATGGTCGATCGGGTTGATCTGTTCTGACATGATGCCGCTGCTTGTCACGATGCCGTTGACCCAGGTCAGAATGGACGTTGCCAGTTCGACCTGTTCGGTTTCCAGATAATACTGCGCTATCCAAAGCGTCGTGATGAACCACCAATTGCCTTTCGAATTAGGATCTGCGCGGTGATAAATATCATTCTCATAGCGGGGATAAGCGGCAACACCTGGCTGTGACTGCAGTTCTTTGACGAATGTGTCCGCGGCGGCGGTGAGTTCGGGCGATCCTACCTTGAACAATCCGAACATGAACGAACCAAATATACTGCTGGCATCAATCGTTCCGTCATAGGTGACATTTCCGTCGACAACATGTACGCCTTTATAAAATGACTTGCGGTCGGTGTTATACAGGTGTTTATGTGCACTGGCCTGAATATCATCGGCCGCCGCTCGCCACGCGACCGCACTGGCTTTGTCGCCTTTGACGTCGGCCAGATCGGCAGCAGCTTGTAGCGACGCAAACACCGTCGCGGTCGTAAAGGTACTGGTAATAAATACCTCTTCCCACAGATCGTAGCTGGCTTTGGGCAGGCCCGTCGTCTCGTCGACGTATCCTGCCATCCAATCAGCCATCGGTTTGATCATCGAGTCGTAAAAATCATGCAAAATACGAGCATCTTTTGTCATTTCATAAAATTGTGCCAGCATGAACACGACCAGTGCTGTTTCGTCCTCTTGAATTGGTGGAGCAATCACGCCGCCGTCATGAATATAGGAATGCCAACTTGACCCCAAACCACCATCAGCCCGGTATTTATGCATCAGATAACCGCTGGGATGCATGACGCGGCGACAAAACTCGAAGAATCGATACGGTTCTTCGGTATAGCCCATTCGGATCAACGGCCACAGGACGAATGCACCGTCACGCGGCCAACAGTAGGCATAGGCATCGCGGCCATAGTTCAGCATCGAACTGTCGGTACTGGCAATCACGGCACCGCGTTTGTCGATCTGTGATTTTATGATCATCACGCTCCGCAGGAACGAATCATGGTAGGCGGGGTCTAATTTGGCCGCAGCCGTGACAGCTGGTTGCATCCATTTATGCCACCAATCAGCCGTCTGATGCAGCCGTTTTGCCAACCCGTCGTTGCGAATTTGTTTGTCAATATACAGCGCCTCGCGCAGCGATGACCCGGCCGTAATCCAGTAGTGGACACGCTCGCTACTTTGGGCGGCTACTTGCAGACGGAACCGCATGATCGAATCAACCCGTCCATGTTCGACATTGCCACCGGATAATTCGCCGTCTTCGGCGTCCCGGAACGTCCCATCGTGGCCTTCGATACCGAACAGCCCAATACTATGCTGATCAAACGGTTTGTCGTTGTACGTACCAGAGATAATAAAGGCTCGGCGCCCGCGGTAATGCAGGATCGCTTTGCTATCGGGCAAATACTGCGCCGTGTCGGTGTTGCTGCGTGAATCATCGATCGCAAAAGCCTGATGCATGAACAAGCGAATCTCGCGCGGGTTGTCGGCCAGATTGACGACATGAATATTGCGCATAAATGCACTGGTATGCGCATCCACAAAATCATCGATCTCCAGCAGTACTTGCAGCGATTCGTTTTTGGCAATCGTATGGCCGATTAGTGCGCGCTGTGGGTAGCGAAAAGTAAACGTCCATTCACCATCGTTATCCAACCAGCTGAGTCGTCCGTCGATCCATACCCCGACGCGATGTCGTGTCCATTTGCCCTCGGCATGATTCGACAACCCGACATAGGGGTAGTAAAAATCGTGAACCAGCCCGTAATTATTGAGACCGACATGGAGTTCACCGTTTGATAAGACAATTGGCCTAGCCATTGAGGCCCCCGAGGTGGTGGTGCTGCATAAGGCGCCAACGGACATCTCGGATAGCATTCATATAATACAAAAACGCATCATACGGTGATTCATAAGGGCTAAAATACTGATGGACGTTGCCGTCATCTTGCCATTTCGTGGCCATATAATACAGATGATCCGAACTTTGCAGTAGGCGCCAATCACGGATCAGATCGTCGTCGCCGCTACGCGTGACGTCATTTTCTAACGCATAGAGATATTTCGCTGCTTCCTGCTGCAACGAATTACCCGTCCACGCGGACAAATCGCGTTCGCTATCGGCCCAGGTGACGGTATCTGGCATACTGATTTCACCGACAGCATCGAGTGATTTGGCTGCGCCCGACACCGTATAGAACGTATTGGCGTCATTTTCCAGCCATTTTCCGACGAATGTCTCGAAGAAAGAGAATATGCCGGTATCTGCCCATTGGTGTTCGCCGAACGTTTCAAAGTCCATGAACAGATTGGCCGTCGGACCTTCGCCGGATGACCCGATCCAGTCGACGTATTTCTCAGCGGTCAGTGGCCACTGCGACCAGGTCTGGTTGCCGAATCGGAAGGCGATATCGTCGCTCAAGTGATAGTTTTTCATCAGCAGACTGATATTTTCGGTACCCTTTGGTCGGTAGGTATAATCCGGACTGCGCCAGTCCAACACCGGGTCCCAGCCTTCGGCCAGGATTGCACTATACCCAGCGTCATCAGCCCATTTGGCCAGTTCGTCGTTATAGGCCAGTTCGGTATTACGAAAGGCAGTTGGCGTGACGTCGAATAGTTCTTTGATTTTTTTGCGGTGTGTATCGACCTGCACTTCAAATTCCTCGCGGCTGTAGAAAAACGCCAGACTGTGATAATACGTTTCGGCGACTATTTCGACGCGACCAGTGGCGACTAATCGCTGGAATGATTCCAATACGTCTGGCGCCCACATCTGTGCCTGTTCGATAAAGTCACCGGTGATACTGAGTGACAATTTGAAATCAGGATGTCGGTCAAGGAGCGTTTGTAGCAATGCCGTCATTGGTCGGTATGATTTGTCGGCGACTATATGGAATAGTTTTTCGTTGTTCAACAGACTATCGTCGAACTGATTAAAATACGCGTGCTGTTCGCCAATATCAAAAACGCTGTACTGACGTACACGGTAAGGTTGATGGACATGCAAATAGAGTGTGATGCCCCGACTCATACTGCCGCGCCCTCCTGCGTTCGCCGGTAGATGCCTATGCACGTTTCGGCGACGTCGTGCCATGACAATCGGGCATATTCGTCTTTGACGCCACGACGCAGCGTCGTCGCCAGGCTAGGGGACAGTGCGATTCCGACCAGCTGGTCGGCCAACGTATCGGTGTCCCAATAATCAAATCGAAAGATGTTGTTCAACACTTCGCCGACGCCAGACTGACGGCTAATGACAAGTGCACTGTCGTGGTGGGCTGCTTCCAGCGCGGTCAGACCGAACGGTTCGCTGACCGAACTCATGACGAATATATCAGCCACCGAGTAGACGTCGCGCCACTGTTTGCCCCGGACAAATCCGGTAAAGTACACCTTGTCGGCAATGCCGAGGTCGGCCGCCATCGCAATCAATTCGTCGCGCTGTTCGCCGTCACCGGCAAGCAAAAAAACGAATCGATCATATTTTTCACAGGCTTTGGCCGCGGCACGCAACATATGCGTCAGACCCTTCTGGACAGTAAAGCGCGTCAGAGTTGCCACGATTGTGTAGCCTTCGTGTTTCAGCGCTTCCAGGTAGCGGTAACTACGCATGTCGTATTCGTATTCACCAAAGCTATCAACATCAATCGCATTATGTACGACCTCTACAAGATCAGCAGGGATCCCGTAGCGCTCGACGATAATTGCTTTGGTGATATTACTGACAGCGATGATTCGATCAGCTATCATCAACGCTTGCTGTTCAATCTCGTGAACGATAGGGTTGCCGTAGTTTTCGCCTGATCGGTCAAATTCAGTCGCATGGACATGCACGACTAACGGCGCGCCGGTCAGCTGTTTGGCACGGGTACCGGCCTCCATCGTCAACCAATCATGCGCATGAATAACATCGGGTTTGACGTCGCTGACTAATTGTTCGACGAATTTGATGTAATGTTGCTGGACAGCACGCATCGTCGACAGATCACCGGCGTCTATTTCGGTCAGTTCATGTTCGAGCACATCGACACTGTCGTAACTACCTAAATGGACGCGTTCATCGGGAGTCAAGCTCGTCGCGTTATGCACCTTCATAAAATCGACGCCCGGATGGGCGGCGGTATACGGCAGTACGAAATCAATCGACGCACCTTTTAGAGCGAGAGCCTTGGACAGGTGATAGCACGCGACCCCGAGTCCACCGCTGTTATGCGGAGGCAACTCCCACCCAAGCATCAAGATATTCATAACGCGCCCTACGTATGGCAAATAGCCAAACGGTGCTCCTTTGTTTTATATTTTTGTAATCCTGGGTACATTATAGTAATTTGCTTGTGTTTTTACAACACCAATTACGCTTATTCTTCACTTTTATTTCAGAGTAGAGGTCTACTAAGCATAATCACTATTTATTGACATACGGTCAATATTAAAGTATATTAATATCATATGAGTTTCCTAAAGAGATGTACGGTTTTTCTCTTGGTCCTATTACTCTCGGTCGTCGGGCTGCTTCAGCTGCCTAGCTTGCCGGTCGCAGCCCTGGGGACCAACCTGATTGCTAACCCATCCGCGGAAACAGTCACGAGTAGCAACGGGCTGCCCGACAGCTGGTCACAGGGCAAATGGGGCACTAGTACCGCTACATTCAGCGACAGTCCATCGGCACACACTGGCAGCCATAGCCTCAAAATCGCTATGACCGCCTACGCTAGTGGCGACGCCAAATGGTACTTTAGCCCTGTTACGGTCGCGGCAGGATCAGCTTATACCTTTTCGGACTATTACCAGTCAACGACTGCAACCAGCCTTGTCGCTCAGATCACCGCTACGAACGGTACGACCAGCTATATTGACCTGGGTGCCGTTGCCGCAAACAGCGCGTGGACTCAGGCAACAGCAACATTCACCGCGCCAGCAGGCAGCCAAAATGTCACTGTCTTTCATCTGATTAACAGCGTTGGCAGCCTCACGATTGACGACGCATCCTTGGCGCAAGCAGCAACCCCATCACCGACACCCACTCCCACGCCCAGCCCGACACCCGCACCAACAGGCACTAATGTCATCCCTAACCCTTCGGTCGAAACGGTATCACCAACCAACGCCAATGCTCCGACGAACTGGCAGACAGGTGGCTGGGGAACCAACACAACCGCCTACACCTACCAATCGACAGGCGCGCAAAGCGGCACACGCAGCCTCCAGGTCAAAACGACCGCTTACACCAATGGCGACGCCAAATGGTTCTTTACGCCGCAAGCAGTAACGCCAGGTGGCCAATATACCTTTTCGGACTACTACAAAAGTACCGTCGCAACGGACGTCGCGGTACAATTTGACGATGGTAATGGCCATTACACCTACCAATCCCTCGGTAGCGCAAGTGCCAGTAGTACCGCCTGGAAACAATTTACCTATGTGTTCACCGTTCCGACGACGATCAAAAACGCCACGATTTTTCATTCGTTAGCCGGCATCGGTACGCTGCAGACGGATAACTTTTCATTAGTCGGCCAGGGCATACCACCGAGCGACACTGTCAGTGGCAACTTGATCGCCAACCCTTCAATGGAAACGGTTGATCCGAACAACAGTAGCAAACCGTCCAAGTGGCAATCCAGCAAATGGGGTACCAACACAACCAGTTTTAGCTACCTTGTCAACGGCATATTCAGTGGCCTTATTGGCAGCGTTGCCCACACTGGTAACCGCGCCGTCCAGGTCAAAACAAGCAACTATACTGATGGTGACGCCAAATGGTACAGCAACCAGGTCGCCGTTACGCCCAACACCCAGTACCGCTACAGCGATTACTACAAAGCGACAATAGCCAGCGAAGTCGACGTCGCCTTTACGATGAGCGATGGATCGACAACCTATCAGATTATCGGTTTGCCCGACATCGCAAGTAGCTGGACGAAATTCGATACGACGTTCACCGTCCCGATCGGTGCCGTCAGCATGACCGTATTTCATCTTATTCGCGGCAATGGTACGCTGACCCTCGACGACGCCAGCCTGCAGACGTACACTCCTGTGGGACTCAATAGGGCAATGGTCAGTCTGACATTCGACGACGGCTACGCCAGCCAATACAACTACACGCTGCCACTGCTGAAACAATACGGCTTTGCGTCGACGCAATATATCGTCTCAGGGCTTATCGATGTTCCGGGCTACCTGTCGCTTGATCAGCTAAAGGCACTCGCTGCGGCCGGACAAGAGATCGGTTCGCACACAATTACACACCCTGACTTGACGACCATGACAAAAGCGCAGTATACCAACGAGCTGACCGCTTCTCAAACCCAATTAAAGCAGTGGACCGGCCAATCTGTCAGTACCTTTGCCTACCCCGAGGGGCGTTATAACCAGGGTACGACAAGTGTCGCCAAACCCTTATACACGGCTACTCGTGGCGTCGAAAGTGGCCTGAACAGTAAAGATAACTTCAATGCCTACGACATCAAAGTCCAGGACATCAGGGCTTCGACGACAACAGCTCAGATTGCCAACTGGATCGCGCAGGCTCAGGCAACTCACACCTGGTTGGTATTCGTTTACCACTCCGTTAACCCGAATACGACTGATCCGTTCGACATGGGTGAATACACCATCACGCCGACGCAATTGGACAGCCACTTCGCCGCCATCAAGAGTAGCGGCATCGCCGTCCTGACAATGCAACAAGCACTTGCCGAAATCAAACCCCAACTGTAGTCAAGCCGCTTACCCTAATGATTATTAAGCATAAGTATTGACTTTTTAGCTATTTTGGTGTATAATCACAAGCATAAAGTCACAGAGGTGTGACGGATGGAGATGAGAGATGTATAAACCAGTCGTAAGCCTTGCAGCACCCGTAGCAACCGTTGCTACCGCAGCATTACTGCCCGAAACAGGTACCAACCTAACACTGACCGTCGCTCTTGCACTTGCAATGGGCATGGCCACTTGGGCTGTCACATACTTTTTGATGCAGCGATTCGGCAACCAACAGTAATTTCCGATTCACATTCATCAACATAATGAACAGGTGTGTTACCTATGTCTAGACAGCGAACAACCAATATCGTCTTGACCGCCATCGCGATCGCTCTGTTCCTACTGCCCGTATACACCATAGGACGATCGCTGGTCGAACAGTTTGGCCAAGTTGACCACGTACCGAAAAGTGGGCGTCGCTAATGGTACGCTACATGTTGACGGACCGTCCGCTACCTGGCGCTCAGCGTAGTCGTCAACCAGCTCGTAGCTCTATGCCCGTATTGGCACCTATATCCGATCGCAACGTACCGCGCTCGCTTTTGAATTTTGACGAATTTATCTCTCGTACCATGGTCAGCCGCAGTTTCAAGGGCGCTGGCAAATTATGCCTGCTGATCCCAGCCCATAACGAAACATTAGTCATCCAGAACACTATCCGATCAGCCATCGTTTCTGGCATGGACCGCTACGATATGTTTGTCGTTGACGACAATTCTTCGGATGACACAGCCGCATTAGCCCGTGAACTGTTGGACGAGTTCAACGTTTTGACCGTTCGCCGGTCAGGCAAAGGCCTGGCCATCCAAAAGGCCGCTCGTGCATTCCGCCTGTCCGAACGCTACCAATGGATTCACATTGCTGACGCTGACGGTGCCTTCGATCCAGAATATTTTACCAAATTCAAAGCTCAGCTACGTGCCGATCACGCCGCCGCAACCGGGTATATGAAAAGCAGCCGTGGCAGTTATATCGGCAAGTTCCGCGTGTTTGAATACACCCTGGGTATGGAAATGACGCGTCGTGTCCAGGTACTCCTGAATACGCTCCAGGTGATTCCTGGTGCTACATCGTGCGTCCGATCCGACGTATTTGACCAATTGGACTTCGACGGAGGCACATTGACCGAGGATTACGATGTCACATTGCAAATTCACCGCCAGAGTCTGGGCAAAATCCAATTTATTCCGGGTGCGACCGCCTTTACCCAGGATCCCGAAAGCTTTCATGATTTCATGCACCAAATCACTCGCTGGTACCAGGGCGGGGTAGAGTGCATGATCAAACACGATATCGGTAAAAAGGGTCGTCGACTCGATTTTTACATCGGTTATCAAATCCTGCAGAACTTTACGTTCCTGGGTATGTTATTCGTCGTTATGCCGATTGCTGCCATCCTGACACATAGCCTCTATGGCTTTGCGACGCTGTTCATTTGGGATGTGCTGACAATGTTCGTGACGACTATTCTGATCGCCGCCCGTGCAAACCGCTGGGATATCTTGAACGCCTTTCCAATCCTGTACGCGTTAAAGTGGGTGAATACCTATGTATTCAGCAAAGTCCTGATCGAAACTTTCGTCAAACCGCGCGCCAAACCATCGTCCAGCAGTACCTGGGTCAGCCCGACCCGTACGGCTGCGTAAATATAAGTTCGCATTGTTAAGGCCCGTCCCTGCCTCAACATGTTGAAGTGGTGGCTGGGACGAGCCATTTGTGCCTATGCGACACTTTGTGTCGGTGCTCCCGACGGGTCGTTGGGAACGGATATCGTAGCCGTGGCAGCTGCACCCTTCACCTCGAGGTCATCTGCCGCAGCGGGCGATGACTTGCGAAGTGCTTCTGCGACCATGGAAATCGGCTGATACTCGGGTGCAGCGGGGTTGACGAAAACTGTCTCGCCGCCGTACCACTCGACCTTTCCATGCATTGCATCCATCAGGCTTGCAGATACCGCATCGGCATCGTCCCGAATAGTCTCGTACCCCAACTTCAGGATTGCACGTGACTTCTCGCGGACTATACCGAGGATACCGCCCTCTGTAACATTGCAGGACTGCATCCATAGGTACATGTCCTTTATTCGGACGGTCAGCTGGATTGGTAGCACATACACCTCGTAGCCACCCTCCATCCGAACGTACAGCGTCAGATCCACGATCCTGTTGCGCGTGTCGAGCTTGATGATCTTTACGCCCTTTTCCTTTGGGCCGACTGTATACCAGCCTGGTCCGAGGATTTCGGGCGTGCCAAACTTCAGTAGCTCGTGCGGCCTGTTGCCATCCGGACTGTTGCGTAAACGCTTGGCAGCCCGACTATTACGCCACTTGGTCAGTTTAGCTTTCGACCAAACGGCCAGTTTGTCCTTATGCCAGAGCTGATACCACTTTGGTCGTAGCCACGGTGTATCCTCCAGTCCATCCTTGTAGTTGAACTTGATGACTCCGAAGCGCTCTCGCATCCCGTGTTGTATGGGTTCGATGGTGTCCTTCAGTAGCCACAGCCACAGCAAGAATAGGATGAGACCGCCAAGAGCGATCCTGACCCATTTCCACCAGCCAGAGTCGTCTGAAACGAACACTAACTTCCCAACTTGAAAGATCTGGTCCCAAGGCATTGGAACCACCTCCTTTTGTACGATCGTTGGCATCGTTGTCAACGGTTACTGCTAGTGTACTCGCAGCACTTATACAATGCAATCAGCATTTAGCAAAACCATAATGTAATCTGTAGGAGTTTAACTGAGAAGGGTTTTCTGCTACAATATTGCAGTTATAGGGGCATAGTACAACGGTTAGTATA
>OUNO010004827.1_pt2 | contig 10838 bp, 9 predicted proteins | sample 1779811 | NCBI WGS metagenome assembly OUNO01 (sample SAMEA3914804, study PRJEB12502) | metagenome | biome: forest; material: soil | place: Canada | collected 2010-06-25 | depth 0.3 m
GGGTCGCCGGAACCGGGCGGGCTCACCAGCGCGGAGGTGCTGGGTGCGGTGCGGCGCATGTGCGCGGAGGTGGGGATGGTCGCCATGGACGTCGTCGAAGTCAGCCCGCCCTACGACTCGGGCAACAACATCACCGCGCTCTTCGCCCACCGGTGCGTGCTCGAGGCCCTCACCGGCACCGCGATGCGCCGGCTCGGGCTCACGTCCCGGAACTACCTCGACGAGACCGCCGCCGGGGGGCCGCTCGCCCCATGAGCCTGATCGATGACGCTCTCTACGACACGACCGGTTACGCGGCGCTCGGCGCGTCGTCACTGGCGGCGCTGTACACCGACAAGGTCGTGCTGGACGCCGAGCGAGCCCACCTCTTCTCGCGGTCGTGGGTGCTGGTGGCGGATGCCGCCGAGCTCGCGGCACGCGGGTCGTACGTGACCGCCTCCGCCGGAGGCATCCCGCTCGCCGTGGTGCGCGGCGGTGACGACACCCTGCGCGCCTTCCACAACGTGTGCCGTCACCGGGGCATCACCCTGCTGGAAGGATCGGGAACGGTCGGGCGCTTCATGACGTGCCCCTATCACCAGTGGAGTTACACGAGCACGGGCGAGCTGGCGCGGGTACCCCAAGAGGACCAGTTCGGCTCCATCGACCGCAGCGCGCTGGGCCTCGTCCCCGCCCAGGTCGCGGAATGGGGGGGCATGGTCTTCGCAAATCCCTCGTCGGAGGCACCGGGCCTGCCCGAGACCATGGCCGGACTGGACTGCCGGCTCGACGGTTTTCTTGCCGGTCCCCTCCGCCAGGTGGCCGTGGTGCGGTACGAGGCGGCCTGCAACTGGAAGCTCCTGGTGGAGAACCACATCGACGTGTACCACCTGTGGTACCTGCACGCCCGGTCGCTGGCCGCCTACGACCACCGGATGTTCAGCTGGGAGTCCCTCGGCGACAATTGGTGGAGCCTCGAGCCGATGAAGGCGCCGGCGGGCCCGGGCGGGCTGCCCTGGGTGCCCGAGGACATGCGCCACCACATCGGGGCCTTCCTCCTCTTCCCGAACCTCATGCTCGTGACGACGGACGAGTACTTCGCGACCTACGACGCCGAGCCGGTGGCGCCCGGCCGCACCGTCCTTACACTGCGTGTGCGCGCGAGCGCGGAGGCCGATGCCGACGCGCTGGTGGCTTCGATCCGCTCCTTCATGGCCGAGGATGTCGCCGCCTGCGAGCGCATGCAGCGCGGTGCGGCCTCCCCCTGGTTCGGGGTCGGCGCGTTGGCCTCGACCCACGAGGAGCCCATCCGCCGCTTCCACGCCAGCCTGTTGCGCGCGGTCGCACCGTGAACGACACCGTGAGCGACGCCGTGGAGCGCCCGGCCGACTTGCCCGACGTCCAGGGCGCCTGGCGGCGCGACGGACGCTGCCTCGACGGTGGGCCGTGGGAAGAGGTGAGCGACGTGCTCTGGCTCCAGGTCGGCTCGCACTTCTGCGACCTCCGCACGGCCCTGCCGGGAGCGACATCTCTCCACGGGCTCGATCTGCCGCAGGCCTTCGGCGGCCACGTCGAGGTGGCGAGCGGAGCGATCACGTTCCGCCACGACCTCGACTCCATGCACCGGGACCCCGCCCACCCCGACGTGAGCACGGTGCACCGGATCGCCGACGCGATGTACGAGCGCGGCCCGGGGTTCGAGGAGCGCTGGGTTCTCTCCTCCCGGCCCGACGACCCGTGCGCCCTGGCCGAGCGGGACGGAGCCAATGGGATCCTGGCCCGCATCGTGCGGGTCGGGGCCGTGGCGCTGGCCGTGTGGGGCGGGCCGGAACCGGGTGGGGCGCGCTACGCGGAGGGGGAACATTGGGCGCGGCAACCGGGCCCCTTCCCCCTCGACCTCGCACTCGGCATCGACGAGGCGACCCGGGCGGTCGTCGACGGGGGCGCGCTGCCGGAGGGCTGGGCGCGGCGACCGATCGGGCCGGCGTGAGCGCGTCCGGCGTCCGGCGCATCGTCCTGTTGACGCTCGGCTGGGAGGACCTGCCCAAGTCGGTATCGGTCCACGGCGCCCCGCCCGAGCAGCGCCTGCGCGAACCAGTGCCCGGGGTGCTGCTCCAGTGCGACGGCGGCTGGCTTCTGCTCGACACCGGCTTCAACCCGGCCCTGATCCGCGATCCCGCACTGCGACGACGCTTCCACGGCGACCCGCTGTTCCGTCCCGTGCTGCCGGGGCCGGGCGAGCCTCTCGAGGAGGCGCTGGCCGGTGCGGGCATCGCCCTCGAGGAGATCTACGCCGTGGGCCTCAGCCACCTGCACAACGATCACGCCGGAGGCTTGCGCCACTTCGCGGGTCGTGTGCCGGTGCACGCGCAGCGGGCCGAGCTGGAGTACGGGCTCTCGGGGCACCCCGATCCCGAGCACCACGCCATGTTCCGCATCGACTACGACGACCCCTCCATCGAGTGGCGCCTGGCCGAGGGCGACGGCGAGATCGCGCCCGGTGTCACGGCGGTCCTCACCGCCGGGCACACGCCGGGACACCAGAGTTTCATCGTCGACCTCGACGAGTCGGTCGGGGGTGGGGGCCTCGTGTTCGCCTTCGACGCCGCCGACCTGACGGAGAACATCGAGCACGAGCTCCCCATCGGCGGGCGGGTCGGCGTGCCCCCCGAGGCCACCATCGAGCCGATCCGGCGCCTGAAGCGGCTGGCGGCGGCGCGCGGCTACTCCCTCATACCCGGGCACGATCCCGTCGTGTGGCCCGCGCTGACGCGCCAGTTGGCGGAACGTTTCGCGACGACGGGCTGAGCGCGCGGGTGACGAGACGGTCGCGCCGCCTGATCAGAGATCCATAGCCGCCAGCGCGGCATAGCCCTGCGCCCCGTCACGGAGCGATCGGAGGGTGACGTGCTCATCGACCTGGTGGGCCATGGACTCGACACCGACTCCGAACCCGATGGTGGGGATGCCGCAGATGCCTGCCGCATAGGAGCCGTTGGTGCAAAAGGAGTAATGCGTCGGTGTGGGATCGAGGCCGACGGAGGCCAGTGCCCGCGTGGCGCCACGCACCAGGGGTGTTTCTCCGGGTGTCCACCAGGCGGCGGCGTACTCGGGCAGCGAGAACGCCCGGCCCGTCCAGCTCGTGAACGCCGCCTCGACCAACGCGACGTCGATGCCGGGCTTCTCGGGCCACGCGGACCAGGCTCTCTCGGCGGCATGCGTCAGCAGGTCCACGATTGAATCCGGCGTCTCCCCCGGCAGGAAGCGGCAGTCGAAACGCGCCAACACCGAGCCCGGGATGGTCGACACCGACGGATACGGCTCCGAATGCGCGTCGATGCAGTTGAGGTCACGCCCACCGAGCTGCGGATGCGTCGGCCGCGGGATCCGTGTGACCTCGTCGATCAGCGCCGCCATGGCGTGCAGCGCGTTGAGGCCGACCGCGGCGTGCCCGGCGTGGCAGGCGCGGCCCGTCACCCGCACCTCGATCTTCGCCCGCCCCCGCTGACCCGTGCACAGCCGGGTGTCGTTGGGCTCGCTGGTGACGAAGGCGTCGGGCCGCAGGGCGGCGATGGGCTCGGCCAGCGCGCCGCCCTCCATCTCCTCCTCGCACACGCTGGCCACGACGACCACCCGCGACGACAGGCGTGGCGCCGCCGCCGCCACGCCCCAGATCGCCGCCGCGATCGACGCCTTCTGGTCGCAGATCCCGAGCCCGTAGAGACGCCCGTCCCGGATCTCACCGCCGAACGGGTCGACGTTCCACCGCGCCGGGGAGTGCAGGGGGATGGAGTCGATGTGCCCGTCGATCATGAGTGTCCGCCCGCCGTGCGGGCCGATGACGCCGACCGCATTCCCGCTGGCGTCGACATCCACCGCGTCAAAGCCGGCCGCCTCCATGGCGGCCGTGGCGAGCGACACCGCCGGGCCCTCGGTGCCCGACACGCTCGAGGTCCGGGCCAGCGCCACCGCCAGGTCGACCAGCGCGGCATCGTCGACAGGGAACACATCGGTCATGACGACTTCTCCATCTCTCGTTGGATGCGCCCGGGCACCCCGGGCGTGAGGAACCTCCCGGACGGCTCGGCCGCCTGACCGCCCGCCTCGTAGACGACCACGCCGCCGACGATGGTGGCGATGACGACGCCCGGCAGGACGCGACCGAGGAAGGGCGAACGCCGGTGGCGGCTGTGGAGGGCCTCGGGCAACACCGTCCATGTCGCGTCCACGTCGACCAGGGCCAGATCAGCGTCGTAGCCCGGTGCGAGCGCGCCCTTGTGCCCCAGTCGGCACAGCGCCGCGGCCGCGCCGCGGAGCCGCACGATGTCGCGCAGAGGCAGCAGGTCGAGCGAGAGCAGAACCGAGAGCGTCGTCTCCACACCCGCAACACCGGCAAAGGGGCTCGATCGCTCCTTGAATGCCGGGGGGCACGGGGAATGATCCGACGCCACGCTGTCGATGGTGCCGTCCGCGGCGAGCGCCACCATGCGCCGGCGGTCGCCCTCCGCGCGGACGGGAGGGCAGCAGGTCGCGTCGGCGCCGATCCGGCTCACGTCGTCCTCGTTGAGCGCCAGGTAGTGGGGGCAGGTCTCGACGGTCGTGCCGGGCCAGCGCTTGGCCTCGAGCACCGCATCGGGCGACGAACAGTGCACGACGTGGAGCCGGGCGCCGTGGGCCGCGGCTGCCGCGCCCGCCTGGGCGACCGCGGCGACCTCTGAGGCCACCGGGCGTTCCCACCCTCCTGCCCCGAAGAGGGACGGCTCCTCGCAGTGCACGGCCACCGGAAGCCCGGCCCGTCCGGCCGCCGCCATGCCCCGGGCCAGAGTGTCGGCGTCGCAGGCGGGGAACTCGGGCCATCCGCTGTCGCACAGGAACGCCTTGAGGCCCACCACGCCGGCGTCCAGGAGCGGTCCGAGCGCCGGCGCGTTGTACGGGACGAGCCCACCCCAGAGCGCGAAGTCGACCAGTGACGACCTCTCGGCAAGATCCCTCTTGGCTCGCACGGTTCCGGCATCCGTCGTGGGCGGGTCCGAGTCGATGGGCATGTCGACAACGGTGGTGACACCTCCCGCCGCGGCGGCGAGGCTGCCGCTCGCCCATCCCTCCCACTCCTCGCGACCAGGCGCGTCGAAGTGCACATGGGCGTCGACCGCTCCCGGGAGCACGGCCAGGCCCGTGGCATCGATCACCTTGCGGGCGTCCCCGCCGGCGCCGGGCTCGGTGACGGCGACGATGGTGCCGCGCGAGACCACGACATCCCGCGTTGCGTCATCGACCATGCCGCCGCGTACGACCAGTTCGGCCTTCACCTCACCCTTCCTCGCCCGGCAGTCTCGGGCACCTTCGTTTCGACCCAGTAAGCGCCGTGTGACCGCTCTGTGAACTCGCAGCTGTCCTCTTCTGCGGCCTCCCGGGCGGTGGCAGGATGCGCCGATGAGCGATCCCCGGGTGGTCGATGTGCACGTCCACCTCTTCGAGCAGTCCGACGACCCGATGCGCGACGGCTACGAGATCTGGGAGTACGGCGAGCACGACGGCGTGGCCTTCGGCACCCGGCGCGGCACGGTCGAGGACCTGACCGCATCGCTGGGCGAGCCGCCCGTCGCCCATTGCGTGATCGTCGGCATGTTCGCACCGGAACCCGAGAGCGGCCCGACCAAGCCCGCCGCGGACCGGTTGCGGTCCTACAACGACTGGGTGCTCCACGCGGCGGACGCCTCCCCCCACCTGACGGCGCTGGTCGCGGCCGACCCGTCCGCCCTCGGCGGAGCAGCGGGCGCCGCCTACCTGCGAGAATGCGCGGAGAAGGGCGCTCGAGGGATCAAGATCCACCCCCTGGTCCAGGGCTTCGCCCCGACGGACCCCCGCCTCGACCCGATCTACGAGACCTGTGTCGAGCTCGGCCTCACCGTGTTGTCGCACTCGGGCCAGGCCCGTGGTCCCTCTCCCGCGGCCGACCCGTTCGCCTTCGCACCGGTCATGGAGCGCCATCCCAGTCTCCATCTGCTCTTGGCTCACCTCGGCGGCGCCAGCTGGAGACAGGTGATCCCGTTCGCGGCCGCCTATCCGGCCGTCTCGTTCGACCTGTGCGAGATCATCGCCTGGACCGGGGCGCCGGGTGCGCCCTCGGCCGACGAGCTCGGTCGCCTCATCCGCGACATCGGTTCGGACCGGGTTCTCTTCGGCACCGACTTCCCGTGGTACGAGCTCGACCGCACGGTTGACCAACTGTTGGCCCTCCCCCACCTTTCCGACGAAGAGCGCAGGGGAATATTGGGAGAGAACGCAATCCACCGGATGGGGCTGACGCTGGTCGACACCTCTCCCTAAGTCCGGCGGCGGTCGGAGTGTCGAAGACGACAAGAGCCGGCCGGACGGCTAGGACGCGGGCGCCCCGTTCGGATCGGTCGAACCCAGGACGATGCCGGCCAACCCCTGCACGAGCTGCGCCGTCGAGCGGATGGAGGCGTTGGGCGAGTTCGCCTCGGTGGTCAGCGCGTTCTCGGCCATGGCCCGGGCCACCGGCTCGCTGATCGGCGGCAGTGGACGTGACGCTTCCGTCGTCACGCGGGCGGTCAGCGCCGCCGAGGCCGGGCCGACGGTGACCCGGTAGGCGGCCGAGCCCGGGACGGTCGTCGTCACGTAGGCCACCCTGCTCCCGTCGGGGCGGGTCACCACGGCGTCGAGCACCGCGGCCCCGCCGACGTGCACCGCACCGTGCACGGTCGAGGGGATGGCGAGCACCGAGTCGGTCTGCCGGTCGCCACGCCTGCCTGCCGCGGTCGACGTCGCCACCATGGCGAAGGTGCGGGTGGCCGGATCGTACGCGTACGCACCCAGGCGGCCGGCGATGGCCGTCGGCGACACGCGCATGAGCAGTTGCTGTCGGCTCGGGATGAGGAGGTCGGTGGGTGAGGGCGCCGTCTTGGGGTTGCCCTTGCCGGGCGTGCCGTTGGCCGTCGTCTGGTAGCTCGAGTGCTGCCAGCGCGTGCACCAGCACGTTCCCGCGGTCTTGGACAGACCCTTCCACGCCCACAGCGTGCCGCCGGTCTGCGTCGACTCCTGCGCTGCCAGCTCGTTGGCGAGGATGGTCGGATCCGTGCCCGACGAGTCCCCGAACTCGGTCGTGAACACGGCCGAGTGCATGGCCTGCGCCTCGGACTCGGCGGTCTGGTAGCCGAAGGTGAAGTTCGGCGGGAACCCACCTGGTTTGGCGGGGAGGCCCAACAGATCCTGCTCCACGGTGAACGCGTAGGTGTACACGTGCGGCGCGAAGACGAGGTTGGGATAGGACGAGAAGGGCGCGGACACCTGCAGCGAGAAGTCCACGAGGTTCCTGTACGCGAGGGGCTCGAAGAAGATCTGCTGCCGGTCGACGGACGCCAGCTGCGGGTACGCACACGAGCCCGTCAGCGAGGTCGGCGCAGCCTGCGGGCAGGTGGGGCGTCCGTCGCGCACGCCCGTCAACGCCTCGATGGCCCGCGTGTAGAAGGGGTAGAGGTCCTGGCTGCTCGCCTGGTACCCGTTGCGGGCCGGCGTCGACCCGGTCGACCCGGGCTGGGGCTCGTTCATGAGCTCGTAGCCGAGCACCCCGGCGTTGCCCTGGAACCGGCGCGCCAGCGCGGCCAGCCCGCCGATGTACTGGTCCTGCAGGCCGGTGCCGGGGGCCTGGCCCCGGGGGCCGGCGACGGTCGCGTTCTGCCAGAAGTTGGCGAAGGCGGCGGACTCGGCCGGGTTGAGCTCGTCGATGCCGAACATGGCGCACCCCGGCTTCCCGTCGTCCTGCACGGCCCAGGCCGGGGCGCCGTCGCCCCCTCCCGAAGGGGTGCAGCCCGAGGGGGCCGTCCCCTTCTCGGCGGGCACGATGAAGCGCGAGTACTGATCCTGGTGCATATCGAGGATCACGTAGATGCCCTGCTGGCGTGCCCAGCCCACGACCTCGGCCACCCGGTTGAGGTACGTCGTCGAGTAGGTGCCCGCCGTCGGCTCCAGCTGGCTCCAGTTGAGGACCAGGCGGACGACGTTGAACCCGAGGGCCCGCATCTGGGCGAAGTCGTCCCCGCTGCCCGGTGTGGTCGACTGCGCGAAGGCGGGGCGCGACGCCTGCACCTCGCACAGCGGCGGCTGCGGGATCAGCGCCGACGCCTTGGGGCAGCGTGCGTCGTAGGACAACGGCGCCACGGGGAAGATGGCGGGCCCGCCGTTCGCGCCCGGGTACGCGACGTCCTCCATCCCGACCGCCGCGGCGCCGTGCAGCAGGACCTGGCGCCCGGCGGCGTCGGCCAGGTACGGCGTGACGTCGGGGCCGCTCGCAGGCGTGACGACGTGGAGGAAGGTCAGAGCCGGGACGGCGGCGCCCGTGGAGCTCGCCGCGGCACCGGCTGCGCCGGGCGGTACGAAGAGCACCGCCGCGCCGATGGCGGCGCTCACCAGCGCGGCCGTCCGAAGGAAGCGAGGCTGGCCGGGCACGGCGGGGCAACCTAGTCGACCCCGCTCCGCGGATTGCGGCGCCCCCGTCACCGCCGCCTCTCGGCCGGGCGCCACACCGTCGTTGGTAGGGTCGCCCCCGTGCCGGGGACAGCAGGCAGTGGGCCCGAGGAGGTCTCGCTCTACGAGGGGCTGCTCACCACGCGGGCGATCCGGCGCTACACCGGCGAGCCCATCCCCGACGAGGCGCTGCGCGACATCCTCTTCGCCGCCACCCGGGCGCCGAGTGGATCGAACCGCCAGCCCTTCCGCTTCATCGTCCTCACCGACGGGCCCGTGGCCCGGGAGGCCAAGCGCCTGATCGGCGAGGGAGCGCGGGCGTTCTGGGCCGCCAAGCGGGAGGCGGACGGGTACGACACCGGGTCCGGCGCAGACGCCGGCTCCCCGAAGGCGCGCATGGCCCGCACCATGCAGCACTACGTCGACACCTACGAGTCCGTGCCCGCGCTCGTCCTGGCCTGCTACCGGCGCTACCGCCCGACCATCGCCCCCAGTGACGGTGCCTCGGTCTACCCCGCCTGCCAGAACTTGTTGCTGGCCGCGCGCGCCCTCGGGTACGGCGGCGTCATGACCGGCTGGCAGTTCGCCGCCGACGCCGGGTTGCGGGCGATTCTGCACATTCCCGACGAGGTCGAGATCATGGCGACCATCACCCTCGGACGGCCCCAGGGTCACCACGGGCCGGTTCGCCGACGCCCCCTGCCCGAGCTCGTCTACGGGGAGCGCTGGGGTGAGGCCCCCGCCTGGGCGGTCGACCCGGCCGGGGCCGCCCACGCCTCGGCGGGACCGCCGAGCGGCAACCAATAGAGTCTGCGGTGTTGCGCTCGCTCGCGGAAGGCTGACCATGCACGCTGTCGACTCGCCCGTCTTCGACGCGGACAACCACTATTACGAGGCGCTCGATGCGTTCACCCGCCATCTCGATCCGAAGCTCGGGCCGCGGGTGATCGAGTGGGTCGAGGTCGGCGGCCGGCGCTACCACGCGCTGGGTGGCCGGATCAGCCGCGCCGTCACCAACCCGACCTTCAACCCCATCGCGCCGGCCGGGGCGCTGGTCGACTACTTCCGGGGCAACCCCGACGGACGGCCCATGCACGAGCTGATGGGGAAGTCCGAGCCCATCCGCCCCGAGTACCGCGACCGCGACGCCCGCCTCACCACCATGGACGCCCAGGGCCTGTCCAAGGTCTGGCTCTTCCCCACGCTCGGCATGCTCTACGAGGAAGCGCTGAAGCAAGACCCCGGTGCGGTGGTGCTGCTCTTCCGGGCCTTCAACCGCTGGCTGGCCGAGGACTGGGGCATGGCCTACGCGGATCGCATCTTCGCCGCCCCCTACATCTCGCTGGCCGACGTGGACGAGGCGGTGCGCGAGCTCGAGTGGGCGCTCGACCACGACGCCCGGGCCGTCGTGATGCGGGCCGCGGCGCCCATCACGGCCGGCGGGCCGCTCTCGCCGGCGGCCGACGCGTTCGACCCCTTCTGGGCGCGCGTCAACGAGGCGGGCATCACCGTCGTCGTGCACGCCGGCGACGCCGGCCTGTCCTCCAACGGCTACGCGCCCGACGGGTTCTCCGCCTCCTTCCGCGCCGGGCCGTCCCGGCCCAACATCAAGATGTTCGCCATTGAGCGGGCGGCCCACGACTTCCTGGCCACGCTGCTGCTCGAGAAGCTCTTCGACCGCTTCCCCAACGTGCGCATCGCGTCGGTCGAGAACGGCTCGGAGTTCCTCGCCCCGCTGTTCGGGAAGCTGCGCACCTCCAACCGGCGCATGCCGGGCTACTTCACCGAGGATCCGGTCCTCACCTTCCGCCGCCACGTGTGGATCAACCCGTTCTGGGAAGACGACGTCGGTGAGATCGTGGACCTCATGGGGGACGACCGGGTGATCTTCGGGTCGGACTGGCCCCACGTGGAGGGCCTGCCCGAGCCGACCGACTGGGTCACCGAGCTCCAGAAGCTCCCGCCCGAATCCGTGCCGAAGATCATGGGGGGCAACGTGTCCGAACTCAACGAGAGGCGGCCCGCACCATGACCGAGGTCGTCGACCGGAACGAGACGGTGGAGTCGGCCGCCCCCGCCAGCCAGATCGAGCCCCATGTCATCATCCTGTTCGGCGCGACGGGCGACCTGGCGCAACGCAAGCTGCTCCCGGGCCTGCTGCACCTGGCCATGACGGGCATGATGCCCGACTACCGGATCGTGGGCGCGTCGACCAGCACCCTGACCGACGAGGAGTTCCGCCATCTGGCCCGCCACGCCGTCGACCAGTACTCGACGGACAAGATCTCGCTGCTGAGCTGGGCGAATTTCGAGAAGCGGCTGACGTTCTGCTCCACCTCGGCGGGGCCCGAGGCACTGGCCGAGGCGGTGGC
>OUNO010041851.1_pt1 | contig 10836 bp, 8 predicted proteins | sample 1779811 | NCBI WGS metagenome assembly OUNO01 (sample SAMEA3914804, study PRJEB12502) | metagenome | biome: forest; material: soil | place: Canada | collected 2010-06-25 | depth 0.3 m
GACGCTGCTGCTCTACGGCGGAGCCGACTCGCTCATCACGAGCGCCCACGCCCAGTGGTACAAGAAGCATGTGCCCGATTCGCGCGTCGAAATGGTGCCAGGCACCGGGCATCTCCTCATCGTGCCGATGTGGGATCGCGTGCTCTCCCACCTCGCTCCCGGTACCAGGATGTCGCCCGCTTAGCTCTGTACTAGGATCGTCCCCGGAACCGTGTCCGAGCGGCCGAAGGTGCAACTCTCGAAAAGTTGTGTGGGTGAGAGCCCACCGTGGGTTCAAATCCCACCGGTTCCGCCATTAAAAATGCTGGTCAGAGGCATGTTCGTGTTGCAAAGCAACCATATTTTGCGTCTTTCACCACATAACGCCCACGATCGTTGTCATAGATCGACAATTCCGCCGAGTGAGCGCCTCCTGGTTCGTGTGAATTGCAGCGAAAGGGCCGCTGTTTCGTACGCTCCGCGCCACTACTGCTGCACGTAAGACGATCCTTTAGCGGGCGGATCGTGAGACTGCGTGAGTCAGCTTCGGCGGACTCTGGAGTGAACCGAGCAGCCGGTCTAGCCGGCGAGGCCTTCCACGCCATGGACCGGCAGCTCGCTGGAACTCAAGATCAATGAGGTCAGCCCAGGCGCGGGCGCGCTGACTCGTCGCTGACCCAGGTAGGAAGGAGTCTTCCGCTTCCAGAATACATTCAGTTGCTTTTGACCACCACGTTGCGATGCGGGGATCAATCTCAGCGAGCGCCATTTGGACCTCCGGCCGGCGGGGTGCTGTACGTCCGTATGCAATTGCCCGAATCGCCGTAATACCGAGTCCGTTTTCGTACACCCGCACCATGGCTTGCCCCCAATGTCGGGCGAGCCAAAATGCGGCTGCGTCCTGCCGCTGCCTCTCCGCGGCTCGCTCGAGCGCGAAAGCAAGAAGAACGCCGAACGCGGTCGCCAATGCCGTGACACCTGCGCCCAGCCAGAACGCCGGATCATGAAGAGACATGCGGTGAGCATATGGGTGAGAGGCGACATTGCAATTCTCCACAGATCATGGCCAACAATGGGTATCTCATTGCTGTATCTATCAGCGCCTACAAGCACATGAACTCACCCACCTAGTCTGGCAACGTGATGATGCTAACGCCGGCAGCTGCCCGAGAATTCTGGTTAGCACTCCTAGACAACGCAGCTCGACTTATCATCGACGCGGACGCTCTCTTTCCGTCACCCCGTGCCCAATCGCTGGTTGTGCTTGCCCAGGAGGAAGTGGGTAAGGCGGTCTGGGTCTACAAAGCGTTCTGGGACGCGTGGAACGACAGCGACGGGACGCCGCGCGAAGTGCCCGAGCTACGCAAGCTGGGGCTAAATCACGTCGCGAAGCATATGCAGGCGAATAATTTCTTGACCGCGATAGTCGACGTCCCCGGCTTTTCGGAATCCGTAGAAATTGAAATCGCGAGGGAACATGCCCCCGATGCGCTGGACGCCTATTTTGCGTTTCTCGCTCAGGAGGACAACGAAGCTAAGAAGAGCGGCTTTTACGTCGATCTGAAAGTGAACGGTTCGTTCACAGTGCCGCACGAGATTGACCGGCCTTTCCTGAGATTCGACATTTACCGAGTTGCTGAGATGATCCACTGGTTTTGCGTCGAAGACCATCTGCTAGCCAACTTGAGGAGCATGCCCCGCTCCCCGACTCAACAGGTCGAGGCCATGTTAGAGCCGGTCTTGGCTAAGGGCTCGGACGGCTTAATCTCAGCATGTGGGTAAGCCGCATCTTCCTCAAGGGTCCAACCGATCTGCTGTAAGGCCTCGCGAATACCGACACATTTGCCTGCGATCAGCCGGACAACCCTCGTGATGCAAGACAGCACGCGAGCCGGAACGGAAGACCGTAGGCCGATCCTGCTACGGATGATCTGCACGATTCGGAAGTGAGTGATGCCGCGGTAGAAAGCGTCCCAGTCATCGGTGCGGAGCTTGTCGGAATCCTCATTGAGGAAGAGGCCGACGAACTCAGCAAGAGGTCGACCGCCAGCAAGCTGTAAACGGCAAACCTTCACGACGCCGCTCTTGATCGATGAGCGGGCGAGTGTGGGGTCCGACGTCGCCTCTACTCGTAGCTGAACGTTCAGCATTCGACTGCTGCGTCGCACTCGGTGCGAGCACCTGAATGACTAGGCAGTTCGTCAAACCCCGAGTCGCCACATTTCGACCGTTTCCCGCGTAGCCTGCGCTAGTCGCCACGTGATGGCGCTGAGTGAGGAGATGTCCTGGTCCGGGTTGAGCAGCTCGACGAGACCTCGCAGCGGTCTGCTTGCATCGAGCGGGAGCTCTTGCGGAACGTAGTGCACAAATGTGTTGCGAATGCGCTTGTTGCGTGGGTCTAGGAATGTTGTCGCCTCTGCCGAGGCCAAAAGCTCACGCACCCGACTGGCCAGCGCCGCCGGATATGCGTCGAGCAATGCCTGAAGTGACACGAGCACGTGCCAGAGTGTAACCATCGCAGTGCGAAAAAACGCACCCTCATGCCCCGTGGACGTCTGCGGGAGCAGAAACACCAGAGTGTTCAGATCTGATTCGAGGAGAAGCGCCAGCATCTTGGCTTCGTCGCTCAGCGCTGCCTCGTACTGCTTGGGGAGAAACCTGCGAACGTAATGGTCTTCCCATTCAATGGACTGGAGGCCACTGAGGTCAAGCGTCGCCGTGGCCTGATGGGCGGAGCCCACCAGAAGATGAAATGCGGAGAGATCTTTGCCGAGGTCCACGCCTAGTTTCATCACGGTGTCCCGCGTGTCGCCCGAGTCGCCAAGAGGGAGAACGAAACGCACCTGGGTGGGGATCGTGGCCAACACAATGTGGCCGTCGAATGTTGCGACACCGAGTTCCTTGATCAGGCTATGCAAGAAGCGTGGAGTGCGCCCGCTCATCCACACACGATGCGCTTTCCAATAGCTGTGCATTTCTTCGTCAAAGTCCTCTACGGACTTCCTCGTGTTGTCGAGCAATTTTGCCGCATGACGCGCCTTCTCGACAGACGGGCTCTCGTTCTCGGCGAGGAACGGTACGAGGTGCGGGACGCCGACGTTCGGGTCCGCCGACTGGATCACCTTGCGACCTTCGTAGGCGACCCGGGAGTTTATGCTGAGCATCATCCAAGTCGCGAAGCTGACGCCGTTCTCGACGGCCTGTGCAGATTTGAAAACGTCCAAGCACCAAGCGGCGTCGGTCCAGAGAAGCTCCCTGGCGAGGGTGCCCGCTTCCTCACTGACGCCCAAAATGCTCCAAGGCTAGTAACGACAGCGGTGAAGACATGTCTCTATTGTTCCGCCGTCGGTTGCTAGCCGGTCCCTCTTCGGGCATCGATAGCCGTTCCGATCACGGCCCGGGTCCGCGGGCGGTCGCCGGCGCTGAGCTCGGCTTCATCGGCATCGTGACCATTCACATGCTGCCGCTTCACCGCTGTCGTAACGCACCGGACCGTTCAGTATATTCTTCTCACGATTCGCGGTTGTATTAGCTATGGGACGAGACAAACTGCACAAGCCGAAGAAGCCGCCGAAGGCTCGGCCCGTGGATTTGTCGGCAATCATCGGCGAGTACGACCGTGAGGAACTGTGGGCTCTGCTGCTCGCAGCGGGGGCATCGCCGACAGTCCGGCAACGCTGGTCGTCGCTCGGATTCCTCGTCCATGCGTTTGCCCAAACGCCAACTCACGGCTCGAAACCCGCCGACGAATCCACGCTCACGCAGCTGCTCTCGGCGGTGGATTCTGCGAACCCGGGTTACGCGCAACACGAGGACTACCTCGCCCCGGACCCGCGACTCGATGTCCGTGTCCGCCTCGACGGTTCGACTGTCCGTCTTTTCCCCGGCTCTATCGAACGGCCGGTCGCCGATGTGGACCGCGCACTGCTGCTGTCCGCCATCGATGCACAACTGATCGAGAAGCACGGGTTCGGGGTCGCCGACGTGCTCCATGTCGTGCTCGGCTATGCGCACCGGATCACCGAACTATTTGCGCCAGCGTGGCCGGTCGGAGAGGCGCCGGAAGGTCGGATCGTTCTCTCTTCCGAGGAACTCGTGGTCGCACGCGAGTCCTTCGAGGTCGGAACACCCGAGGATCTCATCTCCGACGACCGCGCCAGACTCGCCTTGGACTGGATGACTTTCGAGAGCGACGCTCTCGCCTTCGAGGCCGGGCACCCGCAGAGTCCGTTCGGCCGCTTCCTCCGCTTCCGAGCAGCACCGGGTGAAGAACCCCGATGGCTTCCGCTTGCGTTCCTGCCCGAAGTCCTCAGCTTCGCCGTCGGTGAACTTGCGCGAACCGTGGCCGGAGATATGACCTCGGAGTTTGCCTTCGCGCAGGCGTCGGCCGCAGCCACGAGAGAGTATCTGTGGAGGTTCGCCGACCAGATGTACGGCCCTCCCGATCTGTCCGACGGTCCCGCCGTCGCGCCGGGAAACGTGGTCCAGTGGGTGATCCCGCTCGGCGAGCAGCTCGCGCTCGCGGTGCAGGTCATCTCCGGGTTGGACGGTGATCGCCTCGGCTTCCGCGAGGACCCTGCGGTCCTAACTGTCGCGGAAAAAGCGGCGAAAGGCGAGGGTGTCACGATCAAGTTCGCGGGAGGTTCGGCGGCTCTCGACGCAGGTGTCGAGGTGATACCTCTTCTCGTCGCATCAACACCCGACCACATCATGACCCGGCAGGGCGGTGGCTTGGCGAGCGTGTCGTTGGACGACCTCCGGTGGATATCTACGTCCGCCGACAACGAGTTCGACCTCCTCAACTTCTGCCGTGATGTCACCGCTCCCGCGATGGAGCGTTCGATCGGATTCGAAGCGATCGATTATTGGGAGACCTGGCGCAGCCACGGCAAAGCGTTCTTCACTGGCGGGCAGACCGGCGCCATCATGGTCATCGAACCGCACGGCAGCGAGGCGGAATGGACCCGCGCAGCCGAGTGGACACGCGCCGAGGTGGCCCTTACCGTCTTGGGCCTTCCTGCCCTGCGGGACACCGTCGGCGTAAGCCACGCGAGCGAGTCGCCCGTAGCGGTTTACCGGTGGATTGAACCAGCAAGCGACCCGGACGCCGATGACATGCCGCTGGATGTGTCGGGGCGACATTTCAAACCTGCACCGGAAGGCTGGTCGCTACACACCGGACCGATCCCGGTGGCTGTCTCAGCCGGAGACGTTCGACAGAATGAGCGGGAGCGCCGCCAGCTCCTCCGGGACATGGCCGGATCGATAGGGTTCACGATCGAGGGCATCCTCGCCGAATGGACCGCAGCCCACACGGCATCGGTCATTGCCGGGTACGTTCTGGACCAGGTGATCCGGGATGACGACATTCTTGAGGACCGAGTCCAGTGGGTATCCGACGTCAGCATCGACGGACGCGGCGTCGTCCACGCGACAGTGAACGTCGACTTTGACCGCTTCACCGAGATGGGCGACGGCGACTCTCTCGCAATCCGCGCGGCGTTCGCGATCTGGATAGAGGAACTGCTCATCGCCGCCGGCATCGACACATCAGCGGCCGCACGTGTGTCCTCAGCGGTGCTCGCAGCTCCGCCGACGATGACGTTGAATGTCTCCCAGACCCAGACGATGCGGAATAACCTGACCGCACCCGTGGATGTCGGCAACGCATTCGTGTCGTCCACCGATCAGGTAATCGCCCAACGGGTGAAAGCCGCGGGGATCGCTCCCGGCACGTACGAGGGCGAGGACGCCAAAGCACTGGACCGGGACGTGCTCGCCGTCATCGCACTCGAGCTCCTCGAGGAGCGGCTACGCGGGTACGACTCCGACAAACTGATCGCTTTCGGGATGGAGCAGCTCCAACGGACTGTCGAGAACCGCAACCGGGACCTCGAAAATGTCCGGCGATCTGCACGCGATCTTCCCCTCGCCTGGGATCCGGTAGATCGTGCGGCCCAGACCCATGCACAAGGGCATGTGCTGCGCCGGTACAACGAGATCGTCGTCGAGGCCGCACTCCGTTCGATGCCATCCGGCACGAAGATCATGGACGAACCGACATGGGGTGGCATTCTCGCCGCGGCGAAAGCGTATCTGGAAGCAACCAATCGCAGTGAGAGCATCCATTATCAGGTCACTCCGACGGCGATCTTGATCAGCGACCTCTTCGAGATCTCGGTTCAGAACGGCACGCCCACCGATCCCGCCGAAGGTGGAAGAACGTCCTACCAGCTGAATGCCTCGGACTACGCCGAGGCAATTGTCCGACAGGGGTTCGAGGACAATTTGGATGAAAGCTCGGTGCCGGAACCCCAACGGGAAGCCGTCGAGAAGGAGATGCTCGCCGCGTTCGGCGCCACCGCGCTCGACATCTACACGACCTTGTTCTCCCTCGCCGGCATCGACTACGCCCCCGGCGATCCGGAGGTGAAAACGATGACGGTGGACGAGGCAATCGCATCGGTGCTCGACACCAGCGTCCTCGGCGATGAGCCCGACGGCAACGCGCGTGTGACCGCCGCCCTCGCACTGCTAACCAGCACAAGCGAGGACTTGAAGAAGGACGACTGGCGCCCCTGGCTTGCCCGAACCCGCCTCAGACGACTGCTCGTCCAGCCACTGCCCACTCTGAGCACCAGCAACATCCTCGTAGCCCCGCATTTTCTCCTCGCGTCGCTGAGCGTCTACCGCGGCTATCTCGAACAGGGGCAGCTCCCATGGAGCCAGCCGGCACCTCCTGTCGCTCTGGAACGCGCGCTAGAACGATTCCGCGATGCGAAGAATTCGGCACTCGAGCGGGACATCGTCGCCATACTGGAAACGGACGGGTGGTCCGTTCTGAGCAACATCAAGGAAACGAAGCCGGGGAGGCTCGGGTTGACGACGCTCGCTACTGAGATCGACGCGGTCGCAGGACGGGCCGGCGATCCGGTCATCCACCTGCTCGAGGCCAAGGACCCCGCCAACGTCTTCGCGACATCGCAGATCAGCCGCCAACTCGACGACTTCTATGGGAAGAAAGGCGCATACGCCGCCCAACTGCAACGCAAGTACGACGACCTCGCCCCGCACGCCGACAAAATTGCCGCCGCCCTCCGGCTTCCGCCGCGGGACGCAGAGGATCCATATCGGGTCGAGGCGACGTTCGTGACACGCGTCCACGTACCTGCGGCATACGTCGGTGGCCCATTTCCGTTCCTGACAGCGGCGACACTCCTCGACGGAATCCGGGCGAAGGAACGGTGAGCAGATGATGCACGGGCAGGCCGTCGGTCTTCGCCGAAATTATCCACACGGTTCCATTGATTTCGCCATCTGATTGTTGTCAATGGAACACGGTGTGCGGAAGCACGTCTCTTCAAGACGAAACTGTCTACGTGGGTCGCGGCCACTGGCGGCCGCGTCTTTGTCGCGCTATTTGTTGACTCCGCTCACCCGCATGCCGGTCGATCAGCGGGACACTCGCGTCTGACCCATCCCATTTCGACCGACCGCATATCTCCGCAGGCGGGAGAGTCACGTAAGACCCGCCCGCGAATATGCCCCCCATGGTGCCTCAAACGCCACAGCGCGCGTCATGCTCATCGGTTTCGCCCGCGTATTCACTGTCGCTAAGGCTCAGCGAAAGGCGAGCTAAACGAGCCCCCACAAAAACCCCACAACCAGTTCCGATCGAAATCGATCCATCCAGATCATCGGCAATGATGAATTCCCGCAATGTCGGGGATTTTCGAATCATGTAGGCCAACCGATTTCGCAGACCAAGGGTTCAAATCCCACCGGTTCCGCCATTAGGGCACTTCTCGAACCTCAGCAATTTCGTTCGCGAATCTCAGCCCAAACGAAAAGGGCTACCGGAATCCGGTAGCCCTTTCGCAGTTCTGGGTGTCCGCCGTCATCGCCCCCGGGTGCTCTCCGCCTGTAGCCGTGGGCACTGCGCAGCGTCAGTTAGGTCGGATGGGTACTTTCCTGCGTCCGTGCGGGGACCGCGGTACTGGTCGCCGTCAAGTCCGGTGTTGTCGCCGCGGCTGCATCTCCCAGCAGGGCGCCGACGAGCGATTCGCCAACGAACTCGCCGTAGCGTTCGGGTCGCCAGCCGCGGGTGAGAACTAGGAGGCTGTAGAGCTCGGGCGAGCTGAACGCCCACATGATCTCGGCTGCCTCGTCGACGGAGAGGTCCAGGCGCAACTGAGTCTTGGTTGCCAGGGTTTGGGCTACGTGGGTCATCCGGGCCAGACGCGCGGCGTCGAAGTCGGCACGCAATTGAGCCATCGCGGTATCGGTCTCGGCCGCTGTCGACAACAGTAGGAGCAGTGGAGCGATCCGGGGCGCGACCTCTGTAGTGAGCGTCCCAAGCCCGCGCAGCATCCTTCGAGGGTCGGTCTCGGCGGCCTGCATCGCATCAGAGCGCTGCTCGGCTGGCATAGGACCCTCACCCTTGAGAGCGTCCTCGCACATCACTCGCAGGAGCCCCGCTTTCCCCCCGAAGGACTTGTAGATCGTGTCGGTTGATGCGCCGGCATCGGCGGCGATCGAGGCGATCGTCGTCGCGGTGAATCCGTCATCCAGGAATCGTTGCCGCGCGGCGGCGACGATTGCCTCGTGGTTGAGGCGCGCCTGTTCGCGCCGGCGGCTGGCGTCATAGCGGCGGGGCTTGACAGTATCCAATATTGGCTCCATCATTATAGAATTAATCCAGTCTACTGGAACAGATCAGATCGTCAACTCGGATGGCTTCACGGCGAATGGCCGCACCGCTGCCGGTCTCAGATCGGAGGCGTCATGTCCATGCCGGGAAGCGAAACAGAACCGAGCGCGGTGGTTCAACGGTTGCGGGACGTGACGAACGCACACGATATAGAGGGGATCGTCGCCTGCTTTGCGTCCGACTATCGAAATGAGACACCGACGCATCCGGCGCGCAGCTTCGTCGGTAACGAGCAGGTGCGACGTAACTGGACGCAGATCTTGGCTGCGATACCTGACGTCTCGACCGAGATCGTCGCCTCCGTGGCGTCGGCCAACATGGTGTGGGCCGAGTGGGAGCACCGCGGCACGCGGCGGGACGGCACAACGCATCTGATGCGGGGGGTGGTTGTCTTCGGCATCACTGACGGGCTGATCGCTTCGGCACGTTTCTTCCTGGAGCCGGTCGACGAGGCCGGCGGAGATGTCGATGCAACAGTACGGCGTCAGGTCAACGTGAGGACGGCGTCGTGATCTCCCGAGTGCTTGTCGCGGGAGGAACCGGCCGACTGGGAACGCTCGTCGTCAGCGGCCTTGCTGCTCGTGGGGTTGACGTGCGGGTGATGACGCGTGATCCGAAGCGCGCCGCACATCTGGCCGGTGAGCGCATCGAGGTGGTAACCGGCGATGTGCGCGATCCGGTGTGCGCGACGTCGGCCGTGGCCGGTGTCGATGCCGTGGTGTCGGCCGTGCACGGCTTCGCCGGACCCGGAGGCGTCTCACCGGCGACAGTCGACCGGGACGGCAACACGTACCTGATCAAGGCTGCCCAAGCGGCGGGCGCCGACGTGGTGCTCATGTCGGTCGTGGGTGCCGCACCGGATAGCCCTTTCGAATTGTTTCGGATGAAGCACGCCGCCGAGACCGTCCTGGCCGCCAGCGCGGTGCCCTCTACGGTCGTGCGATGCGCGGCCTTTCTCGAGCTGTGGATCGACCTCCTCGCCAGCACGGCTGGGCGATCGAACCGTCCCCTGGTTTTCGGCCGCGGACAGAACCCGATCAACTTCGTCTCGGTGCGCGACGTCGCCGCATTGGTCGAGCGCGTCACAACGGATCGGGCGACCCGCGGCCAGACACTGGAGATCGGCGGACCGGACAACCTCACGTTGGATCAACTAGCGCGTATGGTGGTGGCGCACCACGGCGGCTCGAACAGTCCTCGGCACATACCGCGCGCCGCTCTGCGCACCATGGCCGCCACAGTCGGACGGCTGCGTCCCGAACTGGGCAGACAATTGCGAGCCGCACTCGCGATGGACCAATACGACATGACATTCCCCACTGGCGTCAACGGCGTGCGCACCCGCTTCGCCGACCTGCCTTGCACCTCGCCAACGGAAGCCCTGCGCAGGCTCGACGCGGCCGATCGAGTACCCGATCACCCAACTATTTGAGAGACCGACCTGACCCAGCGACGCTCGCTGTCCGAGCTAAAGACTCAGGATCGACTCGATGAGCGCAACGAGCGATGAAGGTGTCGGCACCTCGTTCAGCTTCACATTGCAACCTGCACGTCGAGCAGCGCTGATCCCGCTCTAGCAAGGCATCCCCGAAACCCGTGCTGTGCTCGATGGAGCACTGCAGCCTCAGGCGTTCGTCGGCAGGTGCTCCGTGGAAGTTCGTCACGACGGAGGAGGCGAGAGGCCCAGGGCTGCTTACGGGGGTGGTGCAGCGCCGAGCCTCCCGCATGCGAGCACATTCTGCTCGCTGGATACGGTGGTGAAGAGTCCACAATTGCTCGGGGGAAAGCGGTGGAAACATCTTTTTCGGGTATCCATGCCAGGGCGTCGGGAACCATCCCTGGCTGTAGTTAGAAGGATATCCCGTGTCCACCTAAGGGGGGACACCATTGCTGGCCCCAGTAGTGGGGCTTGTTTCCGTGTTGGCGCTACGGCGTCGGCATCCCGCCATTGACATTGAGCGTCTCGCCGACGACGAAGCTCGACTCGGCTGACGCGAGGAATACGTAGGCCGGTGCGAGTTCCGCGGGTTGGCCGGCCCGACCGAGGGGGGTCGACTTGCCGAACTCCGGCAGGTCATCCGGCGGTCGGCCGCCAGCGGCCTGGAGCACGGTCCAGACCGGTCCTGGCGCGACCGCGTTGACCCGGA
>OUNO010004849.1_pt2 | contig 10823 bp, 8 predicted proteins | sample 1779811 | NCBI WGS metagenome assembly OUNO01 (sample SAMEA3914804, study PRJEB12502) | metagenome | biome: forest; material: soil | place: Canada | collected 2010-06-25 | depth 0.3 m
TCCGGCCAGCAACTGGAAGAAAGCGCTAACGCCTTGCCGGGCAGCCACTCCAGCGTCCCGTGCTTACCCAGGTGGACGATTGCATCGGCGCCCCAGACTTGGTCAAGCCAGTGGTAGAAGGCCAGATAGTGATGCACCGGCGCCAGGTTCGGTGAGTGGTAGACGGCCACCGGGTCGTCGTTGTACCCACGTGGAGGCTGAATGGCCACCACCACGTTGCCGAGCGAGAGACCGCTGAACACGAGTTGGTCGCCATGGACCCGCTGCGCCCCGGGGGCCGGCCCCCATGTTCCCTCTATCTCGGCCCGGGTGGACTCCGGGAGCCCGGCAAACCACTCGAGGTAACTGTCCACGTCAAGTCCGCCCACAGCGAGTTCGAGTTGGGCGGAACTCAACGATTCGGCCTCATAGGTCAAACCGTCGGCCAACTGGGTCATAAGCGCATCACCATCGGTGGGTGCATCAGCGATGTCGTAGCCGGCCTCGGCCATGGCCCGGAGGAGACACAGTACGGAGGCAGGGGTATCGAGCCCTACCGCGTTGCCGAGTCGACTGCGCTTCGTCGGAAAGGCACTCAAGATCACAGCGACACGGCGCTCGGCCGGGGTCCGGCGTCGGAGCCGGGCGTAGCGAAGGGCCAGTCCAGCCAGGCGGGCCACCCGATCAGGCACCGTGCGGTAAGCCCGCACGGCCAGTCCCAATTCGTCACCGTCATCGACCACCTCGTTGAAGGTGGTGACGGGACCGATGATTCGTCCGTCGAACTCTGGGATGGCGATGCCCGCAGTGGCGTCGTAGGGACCAAGCCCGGCGTCGGATGCCTCCCAGTCGGCTCGGGAACTTCCCGCCGACGGGCTCTGAATAATCGGTACGTCCAGGTCAGCCAGGATGCTGGCGTCCCAGGCCTCACCGTCGAGTCCTCCAGTACGGCCGACGATCCCGGCACCGGCGCCGACCCCGCCCGTGGCCAGAACGGTGGTGATCAAGACCTCAACGCCGTGACTGCGGATTATCTCGACCACTGGCGCCGCTGCCTGGTCGCGCAACGAATAGCACCAGATGGCCAGCGCGTCTGCTCCCGCCGCCTCGAGTCCATCGCAGATGTCCGTGACGAACTGGGTGTTGCCGGCAACCAAATGTGCTCGGTAGAAGACGAGCGCCACCAGTGGTCGATCGGGAGCACGCTCGGTTGGTGCCCGCCATATACCGAACTGTTCGATCTCTCTGGGTGCGTCGAACCCATACCCCCCGAGCAGGACCGTGTCAGCCACGAAGCGCAGCAAGTGCTCGAAATTCTCAGGCCCGCCGTTGACCAGGTAGCGGAACGCCTCGGTGACGGTGGCGCTGGGGACGGTCGAAAGCGCTGTCATGTCGGCATCGGGCACCGCTTCGCCGCCGAAGGCGAGAAGCGGAATACCAAGTCGAAGACAGTCCGAGCGCAGGTGGTCGAGACCCTCCTCCCAGGCTTGGCGACCGCGGAGGAGGCGAACCAGCACGCAGCTGGCGGTGCTCAGGTCCAAAGGGACATCAAGGGCCCACGTCTGTGCCCCTCGGACCGGGGGAAACCCTTCCGGGAGCGACTCGATGGCCGTTCGCAGGGCAAGGACCTCGGTGTCGACATTGGTGATGTACCAGATCACGACGTCTGCCCATTGCACACTCGAGCGACGGTGGGCCTTGCTCTCATTCCGACGTCTCCCGCGTCCATGGGTGCTCCTTCAGCACGGGTGTCCTGGCTCCCGGATCCACGCTCCCTTCCGCCTTCCAGCCCTTGGAGGCCGTGGCTTGCCCGTACGGGCGGTGGAAGATCGCTCCCCGGTGACAGTTGCGGGACAGCCCCGGATTCTCACCGGTGTTCCCCGTGGTGCTTCATCGTCACCGTAGCAGTGGCCACCGGACCCTACGCTCGGACCGTGACCGACGAGGCCCGGCTCGGAAACGCACCACGGATCCTCCTGCTGGCCGGTTCGAGCGAAGCCTCTGCCCTGGCGCGGCGCCTCTCCGCTCACCCAGACGTCTCGGTGATCTCTTCCTTTGCCGGACGGGTGCGGACTCTCTCCCTCCCACCCGGCGAGGTTCGCGTGGGCGGCTTCGGAGGCCCTGAGGGGTTGGCCCAATGGATGACTGACGAGCACATCGCCGCGGTGATCGACGCCACCCATCCATTCACGGCGCACATGCCGCACCATGTGCTCCAGGCCAGCCGGGCGACCGGCGTGCCGCATCTTCGAGTCCTTCGGCCCGAATGGACGGCAGAACCCGGAGACCGTTGGACCGTCGTGCCCGACCTTGACGCGGCGGCGCGTCACGTGGCCTTGGGACCTCGCCGCGTCCTTCTGACCACGGGCCGGCAGGAGTTGACGCCCTTCGCCCGAAGTGAGGCGGCAACGTGGTTCCTGGTCCGCTCCATTGAAATGCCCGATCCCATGCCGCTGGCCCGAGCACAGGTTGTGTTGAGCCGAGGTCCCTTTCGCCTCGACGATGAGCTGGCACTCATGAAGACGCATCGGATCGACACGCTGGTCACCAAGAACAGCGGTGGATCCGCCGCAGCGGCGAAGCTGGCGGCCGCCCGTCAACTCGGAGTCGATGTCGTGATGATCGCCCGCCCGCCCGCCGAGGGTCAATCGGTCGCCACCACCGAAGAGGCGATGGCCTGGTGCCGTGAGCTCTTTGGCCTGACGTCAGTTCCCTGAACGCGGGAGCTTCCCTGCGTAGGAGCGCGGCGTGTACACCCACGACCGCCCGGCCTCATCGGTGAACTGCTGCGTGGTCGACGATCCCACGATAAGGAGGGTCCGCATGTCCACGGAGGCCGGATCGACCTGTCCCAACGTCAAGGTGTGGATCGACTCCCCGGGTCGACCCACGTTGTGCGCTTCCACGACCGGGGTGTCGGCCGAGCGATGCTGACCGATCAGCTCAAGGGCTCGCCGCAGTTGCCATGGACGATGCCGGGAGAGCGGGTTGTACAGAGCGATGACGAAATCGGCTGAGGCCACTGCCTCAATCCTCCGCTCTATCACTTCCCACGGTTTGAGCACGTCGGAGAGCGAAAGAAGGCAGAGGTCATGCCCGAGCGGTGCGCCAATGCGGGCGGCGGCCGCTGTGGCCGCCGTCACGCCTGGGACAATGGTCACCGAGACGCCGGCCCACCGGCCTGACGCATTCTCCCTGTGCAGCTCTTCCACGACTGCAGTCGCCATGGCAAAGATGCCCGGATCGCCCGACGAGACGATCGCGACGTCGCGCCCCGAAGCAGCGAGATCGAGGGCAAAGGCTGCCCGCGCCGTTTCTTTGCGATTGGGAAACGAGTGAGATGTCTGGTGGTCGCCGATCTCCCCGATCTGTCGCAGATAGGGACCGTAGCCAACCAGGTCGGTGGCGGAGGCCAATCGGGCCGTGGCCTCCGGAGTGCGCCACGCTTCAGCCCCTGGCCCCAATCCCACCACGGCCAGTCGGCCCAGGGCAGGGTCACTCATCGAGTGGGGGCCAAACGGCTCGGAATCACCACCATTGAGAAGTACGGACAGCTCGCGGGGTCAACTTGGTCGAGTCGCATGACGCGTTCTCCGGCCATGGTCGCCCGCTCCACGTACCAGGCCCGGTGAAGGAGTCCGGCCCGGGTCACGGCCTGACGCACCTTCTCCAGATTGCGGCCGACCTTCATGATCACTGCGGCATCGGCTTCTACGAGTCGGGCTTCAAGATCAGCCGGGTGGAGCGTCCCGGATAGCACGCTCAGTACCTCGTCAAGACAGACAAGCGGCGTCCCGAGCACGGCGGACCCCGCCAGGATGGAGGGCACACCGGGAACCACCTCGGTCGGGAAACGATCGCTGAGACGGTTATGGAGGTACATGAACGAGCCGTGGAAAAGCGGGTCCCCTTCGCACAGAACGACGACATCCTGGCCACGAGAGAGCACCCGGGCCACCCGATCGGCCGACGCGTCGTAGAACTTCGCCATCATCGCTCCATAGTCCTGACCCATCGGGAGGGCCTCGGTCGTCACGGGATAGACGAGGTGCAGCTCTTCCTGGTCTGGCGTGAGGAACTCGCTGACGATCTGACGCGCGTTGCTGCTGCGCCCGGTGGCCGAGAAGTAAGCCACCGCTGGACTGGTGCGCAGAATGCGCAAGGCCTTCACCGTCATGAGTTCGGGATCTCCCGGGCCGACCCCGACACCGAAGCAACGACCGGTCGCGACTGGAGCCGTCATTCGCGTTCGCTCGCCAACGCATTGACCGCTGAGGCCACCAGGGCACTGCCTCCTCGACGCCCGTGTACGGTCAACCAGGGCACGCCATGGTCGCCCCGGGCCAGAGCCAGCTTCGATTCAGCGGCACCGACAAACCCGACGGGAATGCCCAGTATGGCCGCTGGCCGGGGCGCCCCGTCGTCGAGCATCTCCAGCAAACGAAAGAGCGCCGTGGGGGCATTCCCGATCGCCACGACGGCTCCGTCGAGGTACGGAAGCCACAGGTCGAGAGCGGCTGCAGAGCGGGTCGTGGCGTACTGGCGGGCCAACTGGGGGACGGTGGAGTTCCCCAGCATGCACAGCAATTCGTTGTGAGCCGGCAAGCGGGACTGCGTCACCCCATGCACCACCATCATGACGTCGGCCAGCACAGGCGCGCCGGCGCGGAGCGCTGATCGGGCCGCGGCGCCGACATCTGCACTGAAGTCCAAGTCACAAACCACGTCGGTCATGCCGCACGCGTGCACCATGCGGACCGCCACGGCCTCGAGGTCTTCCGGAACCTTCGACAAGTCGGTCTCGGCCCGGATGGTCGAAAAGGAGCGGCGATAGATCTCTTCACCATTCCGCAGGTAGTCGAGTCGTCCTGTCATGGTTCTTCTGGTCGCGCGATGGACAGCACGTGCGCCAGGGCACCTTCCGGGTCGAGGGGGCCGGCGTCGGCGGGCTGGGACAGAGGAGCACCCGGCCGGGTGACCACTTCATAGGCGCCTGGCGTCGGCCCCCCCACCAGCGTCACGTCGAACTCTGTCGTGCTGTCGGCGCAGCGCTTGGAACACCCCGAGAAATGGACCGAGGTGGGTCGAGTGGGGGCTACGGCCCGCAGTGCTGCGATCATCGCCGAGCCATCGTGTTGGGTGTCGGTATACGACGAGGGGCAGCCGGTGCTGCCGGCACAGGCCACCACACGGAGAGCGGGATCCGATACATCGGTCGCCAGTCCAATCTCCTCCAGCGCGTGGAGCACCGAGGCGGCTCGGTCGATCGGGACATTCGGAATCAGCACAGACCGCCAAGGGGTGAGACGGACCTCTGCTTCGTCGACTCGTCCATTGGTGTCATTGGCAACGGTGGCGATGTCTTCGAGTTGCACCGCACTCAGGCGCCCGAGCACGGGCATTGCTCCTACCATTGCGAGTCCGGCCTCGTGCTGGGGTAGAAGCCCGATCGGACGGAGCGACGGCCCGGTCGAGAAAGCGACGTCACTCGGCTCCAGTCTGACGAGCTGCACGCTGCGCCGGGCCGCCGCTCGGTCCAGCGTCTCGCCCAAGCCGAGCAGCGCAACCAGGCCGGACAACCGACCACCCACCTCGGAATGCTCAGTCATCACATCGAGGACCCCGCCGAGAAGGTCAACCGCGTCGTCGGGCCGCACCACACAGATGGGCTGATTGTCCGAACGTTCTGGTAGCGGCTGGGCCAACCGGACGTCATAGGCCCAGGGCCCGCTCCGAACCCGTACGGCACCCAGAGAGACGTCCTGCTGGCGCCCTCGCACGTGCACCGCACCGCCGCCGTCGACGAGGACGCCGAACTTGGGTGAGAGCGCGACGCCCTCGGCACCGACGAGCGTCTCAGTGAGATCAGCCACCAGCGAGCGGGTGTCGGATATCTCGGAGGGATCGAAACCGGCGGTAGGACTCGCCAGCACGTTGCGGCGGGCGTCGGCGGCAGGATCGGCCAGCGTGAGGCCCGCCGCCACCAGGTCCCGCACCAAAAGATGGTGCGACACGTTCTGCACCCCCCGGATCTGCAGATTGGCCCGGCTGGTGATCTCGACCGCCGTGCCGTAGGCCGAGGCCGCCTCCGACACTGCTCGCAGGCGGCGGGCGGTCAACGTGCCGCCGGGAACCCGAATCCGGACCAACCCACCGTCGAGCTGCGCGAAGGGCTCGTGCACGCTCGGACAGGCGTCCCGGATCACGACGGGAACTTCCCGATCCAAGGCCAGGGCGACCACATCGGCCGGGACAGGTCCTTGCACGGCCGAACGATATCAGTCTGAAACTGCTGTGCCCTACGTCTACCCTATGTGCTCATGCGCAAGACCTCGGTCTACCTCCCGGAGGAAACGAAGGCCGCGTTGCACCAGGTGTCGCTTCGATGGAACCGCTCGGAAGCCCAGCTCATAAGGGAGGCGATCGACCGCCTCGTCCGCAGCGCAGACACCGAAGCGGCCCCGGCGCCACCTGTCGTCTCCTCGGGATTGGACGGTCCCCGGCTCATCGGCGTGGGGGTGGGCCCCAGTGCCCCTGACCTGATCACGAAACGGGCCGTCCGCGTGCTCGAAAACGCCGACCGGGTCTTTGCCGCCTCCACCGCACCCGATGCCATTGCCCGGGCCGAGGCCATCGTGCGCAGCGTAGCACCAGAGGTGGCCATCGACCGGCTTCCCTTTGTGATCACCGACAGCCCCGACTCACGAGACCAGTGCTTCGAACGTGCCGCCGATGCACTGTTGGCCGTGCTCGATCGAGGCCAGATCGCCGCCTTCATCACCCTCGGCGATCCCAACGCCTACTCGACCTTCCCCGAACTGGCCCGGCGCGTGGCCGCGCAGCGTCCCGGAGTGCCGATCGCCACGGTCCCCGGCATCATGGCGTTCCAGGAACTGGCGGCGGCGACCGGGACGGTCCTGGCCGAAGGCGACGAGCGCATCGACATCGCCACCGTGGGTGACGACCTCACCGCGCTCACCGCCGCACTGGCCAAGACCCACTCCACCGTCGTCCTCTACAAGGGTGGTCGGCAGCTACCCAAGATCGCCGCTCAGTTGAGCGAGCACCACCGATTGGACGGCGCGGTGATCGGCGAGCTGATGGGCCTTCCCGGCGATCGCCATGGACCGGTCGCTGAGGTGGCGGACCGGCCGGCCTCGTACCTCGCCACGGTGATTGTGCCGGCGCAACGAGATGACCGACCGTGATCAGCTTCGTCGGCGCGGGACCGGGTGCCCCCGATCTCCTCACCATTCGGGGGGCGCAACGACTCTCGGAGGCTGACGTCGTGGTCTGGGCCGCCTCGCTCGTCCCTGAGGCAGTGCTGGCGCATTGCCGACCCGAGGTCGTCGTCCACGACTCCAAAACCATGACGCTTGAAGCGGTCACCGCCGTCTACGCCACCAATCCCGACGCCGCCATCGTGCGGTTGCACTCCGGCGACGCCACTGTGTACGGAGCCATCGCCGAGCAGATCGATTGGTGTCTCAGTCACGAACGGGCCTTCGAGATCGTGCCCGGCGTGACCTCCATGGCGGCCGCAGCCGCTGCGCTCGGGCAGGAGCTCACGCTGCCCGGTGTGAGCCAGAGCGTCGTCCTGACCCGGCTCGCCAATCGCACCCGCTCCTCCATGTCCCAACATGAAGACGTGTCGTCGTTCGCCAGCCACGGCGTCACCATGGCGATCTTTCTCTCGGCCGCCCGTCCCCAGGAACTGCAAGATCAGCTCCTGGCCCTAGGGTCTCGGTACTCCGCCGAGACGGCCGCCGTCATTGCCTTCCGGGTTTCATGGCCCGACGAGAGGATCGTCCGCACCACCGTGGGAACTTTGGCGACGGCACTCGCCGACCTCGGCGAGACAGCGACCGTGCTCGTCCTGGTGGGCCCCGCTCTCGCGCCCATTGCCGGCCCCGCACGGAGCCACGTGTACTCCTCGACCTACGCACACACTTACCGCCCTGTCGCCGGTGGCGACGGCCCGTCGTGACGGAGACCAATCTGATCAGCGTGGTCGGGCTGATGGGCCAGTCATTCGGCGCTGACGCGCGCGTCGCCCTGGATGCTGCGGACGTGGTCGTCGGCTCGACGCGGCAGCTCGCCGCCGTCTCCGATCAACACGACGGAGCCGCCGAGCAGATCGAACTACGCGGGCCGCTCCCCGCCCTCTTTTCCACCATTGCCGAGCGGTCTGATGCCGGTCAAAGAGTGTGCATTCTGGCGTCGGGTGATCCCGGGTTCTTCGGCATCGTCGGCGCCCTCAGTGAGCACGTGGGCCGCGAACGTCTGGTGGTACACCCAGCACCCTCTTCCCTCTCGCTGGCCTTTGCCCGGATCGGTCTGCCGTGGGACGACGCCACAGTGGTGTCGGCGCATGGTCGACCACTTCCCCAAGCACTCGAGCGGATAATCGGTCCCAAAGTGGCTGTGCTGACTTCGCCCGACAATCCTCCTGAGGCGCTTGGCACTCTCCTTCTCGAAGCCGGCCACGTCGCGCGCGATGTCTTCGTCATGAGCCACCTCGGGGAGGTCACCGAGCTCATCGTCCACACCGATGTAGAGGGCTTGGCCAAAGGCCAATTCGATCCTCTCTCGGTTGTCGTGCTCATCGGTCATGACCGACCGGCCCATCAGGCTCCTCTCTCCTGGGGGCTTCCCGAGTCCGCCTTCAGCCATCGCAACGGCATGATCACCAAGGCCGAGGTCCGGGCGGTTGCCCTGGGCAAACTGGCGCTGCCCGTCTCCGGGGTGCTCTGGGACGTCGGCGCGGGCTCAGGATCGATCTCGGTGGAGTGCGCCCGATTGCGCCCCGCCCTCCACGTCATCGCCGTGGAACGCAGCCCCGAGGATGCCGACCGCATTCACGCCAATGCACAGCGCCACCAGACAGCTGTCGAGGTGGTCTGCGGTACTGCTCCTCAGGCGCTGGCAGATCTTCCGGATCCCGACCGGGTCTTCGTCGGTGGCGGCGGCATCGAAGTTCTCGACACGGTGCTCACCCGCCTCCGCCCCGGAGGTGTGGTCGTCGCCAGTTATGCCCTTATGGGGAGGGCCGTCGACGCTCACGGGCGATTGGGCAATGTGTTGCAGATCGCGGTGTCCCGTGGCGTGCCGACAGGCGAACTCGGCCCACGGTTGTCGGCGGAGAACCCCGTCTTCATCTGCTGGGGACCCGGGCGAGAGGATGCGTCCGCGGAGTAGGCGACCGCGGCTCGGGGTCAGCCTGTCCCTTCGTCTTTGTGGCTGACGCCGGCCTGATCAAACGTGGCCATCTCGCGGAGGAGTCGGGCCGACGCTTGCACGAGGGTCAGGGCCAGACAGGCGCCAGTGCCCTCACCGAGACGAAGGTCAAGATCGAGCAGGGGACGCAGACCCAGGTGACTGAGGGCGACCCATGACCCAGGCTCGGCGGAGCGGTGCCCAGCGATGCAGTAGTCGAGGACGAGAGGACACAGTGCGGCGGCCGTGACCAGGGCTGCCCCGGCAATGACCCCATCGACAATCACCGGGACGCCGGCGGCGGCGGCACCCACCAGAAATCCAACCAGGCCGGCAATCTCGAGCCCACCCAACGACGCCAGGGCGCCGAGATCGTCGCCCGCCGGGACGTCAGCCGCCGTGCGCCTGAGGGCCTTTTCGATGACCTCGGTCTTGTGGGTGAGCATGGCGTCGTCGATCCCAGTGCCCCGGCCCACCACCTCGGCCGGAGCATGGCCGGTGAAGTGGGCGATCAGGGCTGCCGACGGAGTGGTGTTCCCGATACCCATGTCCCCGGTGACCAGGCATCGGGCGCCTGACGCCACCAGTTCGCGGGCGACCTCAGCGCCAACGTCGAGGGCCGCCTGTGCTTCGGCGCGACTCATGGCTGGCTCGAACTCGATGTTGCCGGTCCCCGGCCGGACCTTGCGCCGAAGAAGATTCGGGGCTGGATCAAGTTCACCGGCAACTCCGACGTCAACCACCACGACCTCGGCCCCGACCTGTCGAGCGATGGCGTTGATCGCAGCACCACCAGCACAGAAATTTGCCACCATCTGCTGGGTGACCTCGGAAGGCCAGGGCGTCACACCTGAACCGACCACACCGTGATCGCCGGCGAAAACGGCAACCGTCGCTGGCTCGGGAATGGGAGGTGGACTGACCCGAGCCATGCCGGCCAACCGACAGCCGAGCGCCTCCAATTCACCAAGAGAACCAGCGGGCTTGGTCAGGCGACCTTGATGGTCCCGAGCCTCACGAAAGGCAACTGGATCGATGCCGGCGACGGCCTTGCGTGCGTCGTCAAAGGGATGGGTCATGCGGTGCTCCCATTTCTCTTTGTGGATGGCCCAGGAAAGCGGTCGCGGCGTGGCCCACCCGCGGAGTGCCAACTCGGGAGCTGGATCAAACTCGCTGACGTACCCCACACACAGATAGGCAATCGGCTGGGCGTGGGCCGGCAAGCCCAAGATGCCCGAAAGGACATGTGGTCGGTAGAAGCTGACCCATCCCACACCGAGACCTTCGGCCCGGGCGGTGAGCCAGAGGTTCTCAATCGCCAAGCAGGTTGAGTAGTGCGCCATCTCGGGTTGGGTGTAACGCCCGAGCACATGAGTCCCGCCCCGCTCCAACGTGGAGGTGACGACGATGTTCAGTGGGGACTCGAGAATCGCCGCCACTTTCAACTTACTGAAGGTGGCGGCTCGTGCCGGCGGGAGGGACTCGGCAAAGCGTTGACGCTCCTCTTCGACATGAGCGGCCACTCGGCCGCGCACCTCGGGGTCGGTGAGCAACATGAAGTCCCAAGGCTGCGTCAGGCCGACGGACGGGGCCAGATGGGCCGACTGGAGAATCCGCTCCACGACGTC
>OUNO010000267.1_pt1 | contig 10821 bp, 8 predicted proteins | sample 1779811 | NCBI WGS metagenome assembly OUNO01 (sample SAMEA3914804, study PRJEB12502) | metagenome | biome: forest; material: soil | place: Canada | collected 2010-06-25 | depth 0.3 m
TTCACACGGTGTGCGAAGTCCGCGGCATCGTCCGTGGTCTGGAGAGGATTTGCTTTCATCTGTAGAAACGCGTCGCGTTCAAGCAGCAGCGTTTTTTCGCTCAAGTAGTAGCCAGACAAAGCGGTACCGGTCTGAAATGGATTCTGCGCGAAAACGTCGAGATGCTGACCAGCGTCCTGCATGTCGGCCTGAATTCGGCGCATGTAGCCTTCGTAGTCGTCTTTTTTCTTAGTCGACTTCATTTCGAGAAGGTTCTCGTGCTTACGATCCCACCAGTGGTGCTTGCCGTGCTCTCGGTGGTAGCGATCGATTTCACTCTCCAAGTGCGTGTTCTCGTCTTCGAGCTGAGCCATTGGGTTTTTGATCGCCTTGGCAACGACAACACGGCGAGTGTCTGCCAGGAGCATCCAGCGCAACGACATGTTGACCAGCATCTGGGCCTGAAACTCTTTCTCGGCGTTCGAGAGATAGGAGTTCTTCTTCACTTCATCAATCGTGGCCATCGTCTGCGACGCCATGACGTTGTACTGAGCTTCGAGCAGCTTCTGCTCGACGATCACGACATCGAGATAGAGAAGGATCAGGTACTGATAGGTATTCTTGATTTCGTTCGTGTTGAGAAACTTCTGAACTTCGAAGATCCCTTTGGCGTCGATGACCATGTTGAGGAACGAGTAGTTCACGAGAGACTGATTGAGGCCCGTTGGGGTGCAACCGTGGCTGGCGTCGCACTCAGACGAAAGAACGCCCTCGATCCGGTTCATCTCCGTTTGGAGGTCGGCGAGGGCGGGGTCTTCTTGCACGTTTTTTCGGATCTGAAGAAGGGTCTGATACAGAGCGCGTTTCACGTTGATCAGATAGACGTAGTAAATATTGATCTCGCCCAGATCCTGGGGATCATAGCCTTTGAAGTAATCAATGACGGCCTTAACGCCCTGAATTCCGTAAGTCGTGATGTACTTGCTCAACACCCCGGCCATCATCGCGACGGGAACGTTTCCGGTCATTGCGGCGGCAATCGAAACGCCGGCGCCGACGAGATCTCCTGCGACCTGCTCCATGACGGGCTTTTGATCATCGTTCTGGCCGGTCTGAGCAGCATGAACGACTTGAGCGACTGGCATGATGACCGCCGCGTGAACAAGAATCAGCACTACAAACCAACGAAGTGATTTCACCCAAGACCCCTTTTTCAAAATAGAACAGGGAGCCGTTGAGCAGGACTCGTGCCAGAGCTTCGAAGAGTGAGATGCTGGTGAAATTGTTTCGTTTTTCGAAAAACGATTCCATCGGCCAAACCGGCCACACGCGGGGGAACTGGCCCCACCGACAAAACTGACACCAGTTCAAATGGTCAAACTGCGCCCAGAGCTCCGCTTCCGGGTAAATCCCTGACCATCTCGATCAATAAAGAATCGCGCGACTTCGCTGAGTGAAAAAGATCTGACTCTCGCGAGCTGCCCGCGCCTGAATCACACTCCAAGAGGTCTGCGCCTGAATCGAAGAAAGAACCCAATCCGCACCCCAGTAGCGAACCGCGGTGTCGCCCGCTTTCAAGCGCGAGCCAAAGAGTTTCGACATGACCTGCGCCATCCGAACGGAAGCTTCAAACGAATCGACCTTACGGAAATCGACGAGCTTCACGCGAACCCCGCGCACTTTCTGTCCTTCGAAAGTCGCACGGGTTGCGGTCCAAGCCGCCGCTTCAAAACTGATCCCAGGAAGTGAAAGAGTCGAAAGTCTTCGGGCGAGCTCCTGGCTTTCTGAGGTCGAAATCCAAGGTGCACCGATCACACGAAAGGCGTCTTCGTTAGTCACGCCTCGGCCAACGGCCAAGTTGTAAGCTTCAAACACGCCGACAAAACTGTAGAGAGAGGACTGATCAGCAGACACCAGCGCTGGCGAAGGCTCAGGCCAACTCAAGCCGGTATCTTCCCAAAGCATGGAGCGGGTCCATCCCTTCATCGGAACGACCGTTAGGTCAGAGCCGATGCCGAACTCCTGATTATACAGAAGCGAGAGTTCGCCCAGAGTCAGGCCGTGGCGAGTGGAGATGGGATAAAACGAAATGAAATTTCCGGTCAATGACGAGGCAAGCTGCAACCCTTCTGCCTTTTCACCACCCAATGGATTCGGGCGATCGAGTACAAAAACCGGCTTTCCCGCCGCTTTCGCGGCCTGCATCGTGAGGGCAAGCGTACTTCCGAAAGTGTAGTAACGCATTCCGACGTCTTGAAGGTCGGCGACGATGACATCAATCTGCGCCAGCTGCGCCGCCTCGGGCGCGCGACGATTTCTTAGATAAAGTGAATAGACCGGCAGGCCCGACTGCGCATCCACACCGTCACTCACCCAGTCGTCGGCCGCGGAACGAAGTCCGTGCTCAGGCGCGAAGATCAGCTTCACGTCCAAACCCAGCTTGTCCTTCATCAAATCAATGAGGTGCGTTCCTTCGGAATCGCGACTCGCATGATGAGCGAGAATCCCGATGCGTTTCCCGACGAACTTAGCGGTCCACTCGGGTTCCTTAAGCGTTTCGATTCCCGGCTGCACGGCTGCCGCCTGCGCCAACGCGGTGAACGGCAGCAATAAGCTGATCAATAGAGAGATCATGGACAACGTGGAATACTGAGTTTCGTGTAACTTTTGAAAGCAATATTTGTCGGATCGGGCACTGAGAGCTCAATGACATACCGACCATCGACAAATGACGAGCTCGCCTTAAGTGCGATCGTTACAGGTTCGCCAAGTGAGTCGAGCTTCAAACGCTTCTGAAGATACGTGTTCAAGTTCACGCTATACGTCCAAACGGGCATTTGCAGAGTTCTGCGCCGTTCGAGTGCGGTTGGATCCTTCACGCAAACTGGAACTGCATGCCCCACCATTTCGGCGTCCAAGTTGGAGCCAACGGAGATTCGCAGAAAATCATCCATCGAGGTCTCGAGATCGAGGTCCCATTTGAAAGTGCGGTCACTCAGCTGATTTGAACTTCGCCAGTCAGTCAGAGTAGTCGTCGCCTTTCTCACCAGAGCGGCCTGATCGTCCGCTTTCAAAGGCACATCCAGTGGCGCCCGCGCGACTGCAGGCACACAGGTCTGAGGCGAAACGATTCGCCCATCCACGGTCATGTCCGCCGGAAGAGGAATACAGCTGAAGCTGGCAGCCGAAATCAGTTTTTCAGGCTCTCCTGTAATCAGCTTCTGGAACTGGAGGCTTGCTCGCTCTCCGGTCTCCAAACGCAGTGTTCCGGTGAGAATTCCGAGCGCTTTGGGTTCGGAACCAGGCGAAATCAAGAGACCACCTGCGCCCGACACGCCTTCAGAACAATCACGCCCGCCCAGAGAAACGTGGGCACGCTGGTCCTGATCAAAATCTGGAAGATAGTAGGAGCGCTGAACGACGGTGCAGGTCTGACGACTGAACGTACTGCTCAATCGACCGCTCGGCGCGTGAGTCATATTTGCGCGAATCAATGTTACGTTTTGCGCGTCTTGGAATCCGCGACGAGAAATCGATACGGGTGTGCGCGGCACTGCGGGCGCTGCAATTCGAATCAATGCGTAATCGGCCGAAGAACTGTCGACCAAACCCAGGCATTCACGAGTCTCAGTCGGCAGGCCTGACATGGCAGGAAATGTCATGAAGACCAGGCCGCGGCAGCTCGAAGCCTGCTGAATCGCCTCTGGAATACACGCGCCTGAAGTCGCCACCAGATCCGAGGCAACCAAGAATGCCGTACAGCCCTTCGCGCTGGTCCCGTCCACTGCAGTCAGCAACCCCACCGCCGGGTGGCAGCTCGAACCGCTGCATTTTACATCGGCCTGAGATGCTTCAAGCACTGCCTGGCGCGAAAACTCTTGGGGAACCGGGCTGAAGAAAGGACCGGTAACTTGATTTTCCGAGGCACCTGGAACAGGCCCTACGACAGGGCGACCACATGCTGTGGCGCCAAGCATTCCGAACACGATGAAAGGGAGAATCCTAATCCGATACACAGCGGGGGTTTAACATGAGGGAGCGACTAATTCTATACTATTTCGGTACTGTAATAAATGTCTTTAGAATCAGTGTGTTACAAATAAAAAACCGGACCCCCCAGAGGAGAGCCCGGTCTTAAATTCGAACCAAAAGAAAGCTTAGTTCTTGATCGTGATGGTCATCACCGATGAATCAACCGAGTAGACTTTTGCGCCTACTGGAAGCTCACCGTGGAAGCCGATTTCATAAACGCCGTTTGGAACAGCGTTCGTTCTGAAGCCGAGTTTCATCTCGTCCACAACGATGTCGGTTACGCGGTTGAAGGCCACCTGACCCGTCGCTTTGTTACGAGCGAAGAAGGTCACAGTTTTCATCGGAACTGGATCCGAGCCGGCTTTCACGTTGAACTCGATGCGATCTTTCACAGGCTTGGTCAGGTCGACGCCTGCGCCAGTGAACGAAAGCGAAAGGTTCTTTGGCTCGTGGTTGATGACGTAGAAGTCACGAACCTGCGAGAAGACGCTCTGTCCGACGCCCGAAGCCATCACTTCGTAGTGTCCGTCAGCAAGGTCTGCGGTGTCGAAAGCGGTGTCGCAGGTCGAACCTGCACGCATCGCGCATGACATGTTCATCAGGACGCTTCCGCGGTCGGCTGCACGAACCTGAACCTGTGCGGTTCCGGCGGTGCTGCTTTCCACGCGAACAGCCTGACGGCCGCTGACGAAGTCACGATCGGCAGGTGAAACCACCGAAACGTAGCCACTCTGGCTTGGAACCTGGAACTGGGTGTTGCTCGAGCCGATGCCCGAACGGTCGTCCCAGCTGATGCGAGCGAAACCGCCCTCACCCCAAGATGGACCCCAGCTGTTGCGGATGATCCATGTACGGGAAGCGTCGTCGTAGCCGACCAAGCTGATTGCGTGTCCACCGAGCTGTACGCCGCCGACCGAACGGTAGATACCGCTCGAGTAGGTGATGAAGTCGGAGTACACGGTCATCGTCGTGACCAACGGACCTTTTGCGAGAGCTGCTTTGACCGCGTCTACGCTGCCACCGAAGCCGCCGACACGAGCCGAGCTGGTGATTTTGTAGGTACGAGCATTTGCGTCTGCGCAGGTGTTCGTTCCGCAAGAAACGTCTTCACCCGTAGAACCCGAAGTGTAAGGAGAGCAGGCTGCGTCCACGATTCCGCGACGCTGAAGGAAGCTTGCTGCCGAACCCGGAGTCCAACCGCTTTCGCATCCGCCGCCGCCGCAACCAAAGAGCTGCTGTGGGGAGAAGGAAGGACGGAGCCAAGGCAAACCAGCACTGATGGCGACCTGAGCTTCGAGCGTACCGACAGTAGCGAAAGCTACGCAGCTACCGCAGTTGCCCTGATTCATTACCGCGCCGAGCCAATTGATGCCGTCTTTGGAACGCCAGTCGAGGCTCGTTGGAGCACCTTTCTGAACGCTTTCGAAATCAAGCGAGCCTTCTGGCTGCTCGTTCGAACCCATCATGCGACGAAGTTCTTCACGCGAAAGACGAGAGATGGCGTTTTCTTTAGCCACCCACTGTGCGCCTTTTTCGCGAATCAAACGGTTAAATTCGCGAACTTTGCCCGCGTCGACCACTTCGCCACCGAAAGCAGCGATGGACGACATAGAAACGGAAACAGAAAGCACTACTCCCAAAAATCCCATCCAATGGGTTTTCTTCATATTCATCTTCCCCCTGAGGGGAAAAAAGTAACAGGCAGGCGGCTGTTTGCAACTAGGGGCACGAAATAAACTCGGCGCCCCGGCGAAACTCAGGCTTGAGTGCTGCGACTAAGACGGCGTCGGCGAATGAAATACATGACCAAGCCGATCACTACGACGGCGAGGACCACCTTCTGGAATCGCTCCAGGTAACCCAAGATCAGGTCGGTGTTCCCACCGACATAACGAACGCCGTAGACTAGAATCGGCACTTGAATCAGAGCCGCACAGAAATCGAGAACTGCCATTCGGCGATACGGGATTTTCAAACTTCCCGCTGCGAAGAATATCGGTGTCCGGATCCCTGGAAGAAACCGAGTTACGAAAAGAAATCCGTGACCTCGGCTGCAGCGCGCCTGAAACTCGATCAACTTCTTTTCCGAAACGATCTTTGAAAAGAAACGCGTGCGCGTAAGTGCCGCCCCGTAGCGATAGCCCCAATGGAAAATCAGGATGTCACCAAGGACTACTCCGACAATTCCGACCGCGATGAGCGCCGGAGCTGAAAAGACGGAATAGAAGGTAAGAGCGGCGGCGCCGATCAGAAGGATGTCTTCATTTACAGGCGCTCCGACTCCGGCCGAGACCAGAAGTCCGAACAGAAGGGCATAGGCCCCGGGGCCCTGCATGCCTTGAAACTTCTGTAGCCAGGTGTTCATCGCTTCCATAGTTCAGCTTCCCTATTTCCCCATTTGGGATCGCTCCGGCTTGGATCGCAACCTAAATCAATCGTCAACACCGGGAACTTCCATCTGGTCAGGTTCCTGGTGGGTGTCCACCTAGGGACCCCTACTTGGAACCTGTCCAAACGGAAGTTGGATTTGAGAAATTGAACTGGTGAACTTGAATCAAAGGCCGCTCCCCTCGGCGGAGAAAATCAATCGACGGCCTTAGTTATCGACGGTCTAGTTCGTGCTCTAGGCGCTTACTGTGAAAACTTTCCCAGTCGCCTTTCACTGCGTATCGAGGTCTGCGCATCCATCCAGGCCCCTGGCAAATCGCGACGCGTGCGTTCGGGTATGGCGGTTACTCAGACATTTTTTCCCGCAGGCCATCGCCGCAGTTCTGATGCCGAACCACTTTCACCTTCTGGTTGGGCCGCTTGACCGAGATCTGATCCGTTATCGGATGGGCGCGATTCGCCGCGAATTAGCGCGAAACTTCCCAGAAATTGAATGGGAAGGCATCACCGAACCTAAACCGCTCGCCGATCGTTTCCATCTTCTGAGAGAGATCCGCTACATTCACCTCAACCCATGTCGAAAACAGCTTTGTGTGGATCCCATCGAATGGGAATGGAGCACACACCGAGAGTATTTGGGCGCCGTCGCAAACCCTTGGGTCAACCTCCACGAAGTAGTTCCGACACTGGGTCGGCCGTGGACCATTTGGTCCGAAGCTGAATTTCTGCTGCGCTTTCATCTCTACATCTCGGGCGACCCCAGTGTTCATCCAATGGGAACCTGGGCGCCCGCAATCCCGCAGGGTTCCGTCTCGATCGATTTAAAGCGAGTGAAAACTAGCGCGGCCCTGGTGCTGAGGTGTCATCAAGACGAACCCTTTAGAAAAGGCCAGCTGCGCGCGCGCTTAGTTCGCGTTCTATCAAGTGGCTTCGAGCTTTCACGACCCAAGCTCGCCGAACTTTTCAGGATCGACAGACGGTCGGTCTCAGAAAACGGGCGAAAAGCGTGGGACATAGAAGATCGGCGTCTCTTCGAAGCACTTCGAACGCTTCAGATGGACCCAAGATTTTTCGGCCCCGGATCCATCCGGCGATTGGACAGGTTCTAGGTAGGGGTCCATGGGGGGACCCCGACCCGGAACCTGTCCAAATGGAAGCCGCATCACGGTCGCGGGCCCGACGCCCGGGCTTCAATCGCGCCACCGCCAGAAGGCAGCAGTTCCACATTCCGCCAATAAAAAAGGGAGGCCTCGACAGAATCGAGACCTCCCTCAGGGGCCTGGCAGGCCCAGTACTTAATTGTCCCTCGACGGAAACTACCGCCAAGAGCTCGCGCTCAGGTGGAGACTACTTTGGGTTGCCTCCCAAGGTCATCTCCGTCGTGGGAATGCATAAGTGATTAGCCATTCCACCACCTCCTTCCATACCCCATATAGGGGTATGTCCATTCTAAGAGGTGTCTCGCATAAATTTCAACTACCTGACGATAATAAATAGGCTGACCGCTTCCCTCGGGAAGGGCGCCGCCGATTTAAGCGGCGGCTTCGAGCTTTTCATTCTTAGCCGCTTCGACGTGCCGTCCCAAAACTTCGCGTTCTGGCCGCTTCAGCAATCGGCGAACATGAGGGAAGAACTGATTTTCTTCTTCACCGACATGATGCTCGACCGCATCGCGCAGACTTTCGAACTTTTCGAGAAATGCATTCGTGTCGCGTCCTGCGACTGTCACCATCTCGGCCAGGATTCCTTTTACTTCGTTATGCTCGGTCACAGCTTCGTCGAGCCAAGCCTTGAACTCGTCGTATCGACGAAATGCCGGATAGAAGACTGTCTCTTCAACAAACGTATGAAGCTCGAGTTCATTACGAATCGTGCGAAAAATCGCGAGTCGATGTTTGTCACTATCGGACTCCTCGAACTGCGAGAAGAGACGCTTCACTTTGTCGTGATCGGATTTGAGGATTTCGAGAACGTCCATATTCACCTCTTTTGGATATGCCCACTCCTTGCAAACAAGATGCTGAATTCGCAAACGAGTGCGCAAACGGAGACCCACATGATTCATGACGCGAAAGAGTACGACTACTTGATCGGAAAAATTGACGGACTCAGCGAACGTCAGCTTCGCGCCCACTTTGATCTGTACCAAGGCTACGTTCGCAAGATTAACGAGATCGAGGACAAGCTCAGCTCCACGAATCGTGCCGGCGCAAACTACAGTTTTAACGAAGCTTCCGAGCTGCACCGCCGCAGAGCAGTCGCCTACAATGGTGTTCATTTGCACGAACTGTACTTTGAAAATCTGACCTGGAAGGAAACCTATCCGGGCGAAGAATTGAAACAGGCAATCGATCGTTCATTTGGTTCGCTCGACCGGTGGGCCGCTGATATGCGTGCAGGGCTGCTTTCCGCGCCGGGCTGGGTATTACTGACGCGCTCGCGTTACGACGGAACACTGCGAAACACGCTCATCGAAGAACATCATCGTGGCGTCCTCGTCGAACAAGACATCGTACTTGTGTTCGACGGCTGGGAGCACGCCTACTACGTCGACTACGACTCGAGCAAAGAGGCGTATTTGAAGATGTTGGAAAATTCGATCGACTGGGAGCGTGCAAACTCCCGCTTTCTGCGATCGCTCGACAGCACGAGGGCCTGGCTCACCACCAGCAAACGCGCTGCCTAGCTCGCCTAACTCAAAGCGATCGCACCCGCTACGATTCCCATCACCAGTGCGGCAATCGCCGCGATTATCTCGGGCTCTAGTCCAAGAAACATCCATCCCGCACATACAATATTGAGGCCGGACGCTCTGCGCTGGCTTCGCGCCTTGTCCGCATGTGTTACTATGGAAGCAGGCACCCCACCTCCATGGATAACATTACTCACTCCCTGATCGGCGTAGCGCTTGGAAAGTCTGTTTTTCGTCGCGAGGAGCCTCGAATTCAGCGCGCTGCGATTTGGACAGCCGTCATCGGAAGCAATCTTCCCGATCTCGACATCCTCATTTCCGCAATGACCGGCGGCACGAAGATTTCTTACCTGCTCCACCATCGGGGTTGGACGCACACGATTCTTTTTGCCGTGCCCGGCGCCTTCTTCGCAGCGTGGTTGGGCGCAAAGCTCGCTCGTCAGCCAAAAGGAAAGCCACCGATCTGGAAGCGCATGCTTCCGCTCGCCTTCATTTCCGTGCTGCTCCACTTGCTTGCGGACTACGCCAATAACTATGGCATTCATCCCTTCGCGCCCTTCGAGAGTCGCTGGTATTACGGAGACACGCTCTTCATCGTAGAGCCCGCCGTTTGGCTCGCCATGCTCCCGCTGCTTTTCATGCGCCTTCGCTCCTGGACTTTCCGAATCCTGAGCCTCCTCTTCTACGGGGCGGTCCTTGCTCTGATCTGGAATGCCCCGATGGTGCCCCAATACTTGGCCTACGCACTTTCAACTTGGGCCGCCGTCTTCTTTCTCTTTCAGCTTTTCTCAAAGGGTCCTGCCCCAGCTTGGGCCGGCCTCTTTCTCACGATCGCGATCTTTGGCAGCGCCTCGCACCTGGCAAAGGCTCGAATGCGCCAAGAGCACAAGGCCCTAGCTCCCTTTGAAGTCCTGAAAGACGTCGTCCTGACCCCCGCCCCGGGCAATCCACTCTGCTGGAACGCTCTCGTCGTCAGCCAGATTCTGGACGAACGCTACATTGTAAGGAATGCGGGCCTAAGCTTTTGGCCGGAAGTCGCTTCACCCGACACCTGCTACTTCCGCATGCAGAACCTGAGAACCGCACCTTGGAAACCCACCTCACTCGTCTTGGGCTCGAGCGGACCAGCGATACCGGCCAAGAACGGGGTGGTCTGGATCGGTGACTACCGCGGCACGATTTCCGAGGCCCTCGAACTCAAAAAGCGCTACTGCGCCTTCGATCAGTTTCTTCGGTTTTCGCGTGTGCCCTATTGGAACGTGGGCGAACGAACGGGAATCGCAGGCGACCTTCGGTACGACTTTGAACCCGAGCTCGGTTTCGCTGAGTTTGAGCTCAAAGAGAACGATCCCCAGTGCCTGACGTTCCCACCGCACTGGACTCCGCCACGCGCCTTCTTACCGCCGATTCAAACCATCCCTCAACGGGGCGAGAACACCGATGTCGCCCGGTAGGCTCATGCAATCCGACTGGCTCCTGAATCCCCACGACTGCCCCGGCTTCCTTCGCCACGAGCTCGTCGACCGAGTGGAACGCGGGGCCCAGGTCAACCACACTGAGTACCTGCACGTACAAATCCCCAAGCGCTACGCCCTCGTGAACGTCACTGAGAGGGTCGAAGAGGTCGTCGAGAGGTCTGGGGTGACCGACGGGTTGGTTCTCGTCAGCGCCATGCACATCACCGCTGGGGTCTACATCAATGACGCCGAGAGCGGTCTACTCGAGGACAT
>OUNO011322932.1_pt1 | contig 10813 bp, 12 predicted proteins | sample 1779811 | NCBI WGS metagenome assembly OUNO01 (sample SAMEA3914804, study PRJEB12502) | metagenome | biome: forest; material: soil | place: Canada | collected 2010-06-25 | depth 0.3 m
ACCCTTATTAGAGCACCCAGAACTCTCAACGAATTCGGTTCATCATTTGCAGACAATGCCATATAGACTATGGCCGGAAAAACCGCGCATCTGCAGCTACATCTTGAATCATCGACGGTCGCCACTGCTGCCGCTAAAAGTGAACTGATAGCCGTCCGACTATACATCGGCAGTCCCATCATGGAGCCGCATGGCGGAGAAATCGGCCTTCAGTGTAAATTTGGCGAAGGCCGCACCTTCTCTATCAAACTTCCAATAGACGGATACCGACTATGACTAGAATAGAGAAAAAGACAATTCTGGTTATCGAAGACGATAGAGACATTCTCTCTACACTTCGAGAATTTCTTGAATTTGAAGGATACGAAGTTAAGACAGCGGAAAACGGGTTTACTGCCATGACACTACTTAAAACCTTCGATCCGCCCCATCTTATTCTTCTCGATATGAGAATGCCGGTGATGAATGGCTGGCAATTTGCCATCGAGTTTCTCAACAAATACGATCACACTACACCGATTGTCGTCATGACCGCAGCGGCTGACGCTGAACAGCGCGCGAAAGATATCAATGCCATCGGCTGGGTAGGAAAACCTTTTGACCTGAATGCCCTTCTCGAAAAGATCAAAAAACACGAGAGAAAACACGACATCAAGCAGCTCAGCCCAGAGATGCCTGCCTGATAGGCAGTTCAAGAATGTAGTGATCACAAAAAGTCTTCTCGTTTATCCTGCCAGAGGACGGTGTCGCTTGAGGGATGCTGTGCTTTTGAGCAAAGGCGATCTGCGTGAGGCCTGACTGCTTAAATTCACGAAGCAATCGCTCGCGCAGCTCTTTGGGTCTGCGCTGTTTGTCTGTCTTGGACTTCTGGGAGGGGAGTTGCGAACTCAATTTCGCCTCTCTTTCTCCGAGCGCTGCTCGGTATGAGAGCTCCGCGAGACCGGGCCTTCCGGCTCGGTCATCGCGGTCCGACTGCCCCTCAGCGCCAAATCTCTTTAGTCATTCTGAAGCATTTTCTCGTTGTCGGTCAATTGCTCCGGCTGCAGATTGAGGCGTTTTCGTAGCTCTCTCTGGACCTTCGCGTAGCCCATAAATCGCTGCTGGCCCAGGTCGTTGGACGGACAGTTCAGGTTCGCCTTATTCATCCCGATGATTTCTTCCGCGATCTGAACTTCAGTGACACTGCGATCAGCTTCTTGGATCTTCGCGGTCACTTCCTGTAAGAACTTTCCCTGGCCCGCTTCGGCGTTCTGCACAAGCTTCAGGGCTTTTCTCAAAGAGGTCTTACGCAAGGCGATCCCGCCGTAAAATCCGGCAGCCCCGATTACCGCGAGCGGCGCCGTGATCACGCCGGCAGGAGTCAGCGTCGCGCCTGTGGCGATCAGGATTAGCGGGACGGCGACCGCTGGGATGCCACTAGTCGCGAGCGCGGCACGCGCGGAGTTCTGCATACTGTCGAGGCGCTTGATCTCGCTGACATACCCGTCTTTGCAGTCGGCGTATGCGGCGTTTCCGATCATTGAAAAAATCATGAAGACGAGCGCGATCTTTTGATTAAGCATATCTCAGTTCCCCTTTTGTTGCTGCGACCACTAACATCGCAACTATCAAAAGTGAACCAATGGAAATGAGAACAGACATGCGTTCATCTGGCGTTCATCTGCAGCTCTCAAGAAGCCGCGTTAAAAGTAGAGCGCGATGAGATGGTTCGGCCGCGTTTTGCCTCCCGCTAAAACTCGCGCAACTTCAATATACAGAAAGATTCTCGCCGGTTTTAACAATCTGTATTTAACCCCGATGAGCAACTAGAAATACCGCGTGATAACTGCCAGGAACTTCCGCTCCAAAATCGCTCTAGCCCTCAATCACTAAGACAGGTGATAACTATGGAACGCCGAGATTTCTTGAAGAAAAGCGTAGGAACAGTCCTCACTGGACTACTCGTACCGGCCCCTTTGGCGCTCGCCAAGGGATTGGTACAAGATGCATTGAGCAAGAACGGCGACCCGACGAATCTGCCCTACGGTTTGCTCGCGACCTCCCAGACGGAGGAGATCGACGCCGAACTGAGAATCAAAGGCACGCTGCCTCCGAAACTTAAGGGCGCCCTTTACAGGAACGGCCCCGGAATCTTCGAGCGTAACGGATATCGAAAGCGCTCGGTACTAGACGGCGATGGCATGGTGCGCGCTTATCGTTTCGAAAACGGAAAGGTGAAGTTCTCGAATCGCTTCGTGCGGACAAACAAATTCGTGGCCGAAGAGAAGAAAGGACAATTTGTCCACGCCAGCTGGTGCACTCGCGCGCCGGGCGGAGCGCTCACGAACCTTCTGGGCCTGACCATGTCGGTGCAGGGCTGCGCCTCGGTGAACACGATCCGTAAGGGCGAAAAACTCTATGCCTTTTCGGAAGGAGTGGCTCCGTGGGAATTGGATCCACGCACCCTCGCGACATTGGGCTATTCTACGATCGGTACGAAAAACGGCAAAAGCCCGGTCTTCAATGCCCACTATAAAGTCGATGGAAAGAACGGCGACTGGGTCCATTTCGGCGTGAACTATGGAAAAGGGGCCGTTGACCTCGCCGTATTCGATCGTGACCTGAACCTCCTGAACTCAAACGAGCTAAAGCTTGAGTGGATGGTTTACATGCACGACTTCTTCGTGACCGAGAATTACATCATCCTCCACTACCATCCGACGATGATCGATATGATCTCGTATATGCTCGGAAAAAAGAGCTTCACGGAAAGCTTCGTATGGCGGCCTGAGATGGGCGGCCTTCTGGTCACGATCGATCGCAAGACGTTGAAACCCGTCGGAAAAACTCGGATCGATGCCCGTTTTATGTGGCACTCGGTGAACGCATTTGAAGACGCGGAAGGAAAGCTCGTGCTGGACTTCGTCGGCTTCGGCAATCCCGACCATTTCGTGGGCTCCGACGCAGCAACTAGACAGGTGATGCGCGGCGAACGCGGGATCTGGATTTCGCCGGGCGAATTCTGTCGCGTCCGCTACGCTCCCCAGGCTCCCTCCGCGACTGTGGAAATCGTCGCCGCCGGAGACTTCGAATTTCCGAGCGTCCGACCCGAGCAGGTCTGTTATGACTATGATGTCGCCTTTCTGACCAGAAAGGGGCCGGATGAATGGTTTTGGAATTCCATCAGCCGGGTCGACCCGAAGACAGGCGCCGAACGTCGCTACCACTTCCCGGATGGATTCTACTGCGGTGAACCGATCTACGCCGACGGTTTTCTTCTCACCGAAGTTCTGAACACAAAAAAAGAGCGGACCGAATTGCACATTCTGGACGCCGATCGGATCGAGCAAGGCAGCGTCGCGGTCGCGGTCCTGCCCTTCCATCTTCCGCTCAGCTTTCACGGATCTTGGGACAAAGCCTGATAGAGTCGTGGCGATTCAGCCGAGCTTGCGCAATCCTGCTCTAGGAGCGTGAGCTCGGCTCGTCTTTCGTCGAGGTAACGGATCGAGCACAAGGGCGAAGCGTCGCTGAGTGTTCCGACCTGGAAGTGAATCTGTTCGGCCGAAGGCCAGTTCTTCGCGGCACGCAGGTCGTAATGAAGCACTCCATCTTCACAGCTTCTTCGGAGCACGGAAGTGCCTAGCAAACGACTGACCGGAACGGACCTTGGGAGCGGCGTGTGAATAGCGGGCTCGGCCACCGGACCTGCCAGGCGGGTAGCTAGATCCGCGAAGATCGAAGCATAGACCTGGCTGGTTTTAGGCCCGAAGAGCGTCGAGCCTCCTTCGTAATGCTGAAATCCATATTCAATCTCGGTGGTAACGTAGCTGCTATAATCATTGGATAGTCCCGAGATTACCGACTGCGAGACACCCTGAGTAAAAAGCGCCTCGTTCGCCACGGCGCGAACCTCGGTGCCGGCGTTGGTCGTGAGCTCCGCGGGTGCGGCCAAAATAGCGAGCCCGCCGAGCGTTAAGATCTGAAACGGTAGCGTCTCGGCAAGCCAGTAGTCACCCGGAAGGTAGTAGAGGATCGGTTTATCGCCATGGCAGCGCTCATCTTCCGGTCGAGCTACCGGAATGCCTGTAGCGAGCCGGATGATCCGGTGGGCCAGCTCGTTCAGCTGGATCGCCCATGGACTCATCGACTGCAGCGTGATGCCTTCTTTGAACCAGAGAAACGGCATACTTTCCTCGGATCCCGCGGCAAACGAATGGCCATAGGCCGCGTGACAACCGCCGAGGGCCGGAAGGTAAACCTTGCGTTCGGCCGCCGCAATACGCTCTTCAAGCGGGGTCATCGCATCGGCCCAAGCTTTTCGAGCGAGCGTGGCTTGAGCACGGCCGGCGTGAACGACTTCGGGCAGACCTGAATCCGGATGGTTCCAGCGCTCGGAAGGCATCGCATCGCCCTCATCTGAGTTGGCGAAACCCGCAACGAAGTCATCGCCGAAGGCCTGTTCGGTCAACAGGGCCGCGACCCCCTTATTGTCCCCGGAAAGCAGGGTGTTCTTTTCGCCAAGAGAGTTCGCATGCACCGCGAACCAGTTCAGCGATCCAAGGGGGCTTCCGTCTTCCGCCAAAATCTTTAGAAGGGTCATTCGAGGATTGGTTTGAGGAGCGGGCTCCAGAGCTCCGGCCAGATGTGGAATCAGGGAACGATTGACCGCCAGGCTCGAGTCGGACGCGGATCCGATGAACAGCTGGGCGGTCTGTCGTGATCGCCAGGCCTGAAGGAGGGATTCGGCAATGCCCTTCACCAGTGTGTCGAAATAGGTCGTGTCAAATCCCCCGGCAACGAGATCGAAGATCCGATGACCAGTGAATCCTCCCTGGGTCGAATGGGTATGCGTAGCGGCAAGAACGAAGTTTTCATCCGTCAGGACGACGGATCCGAGCTGATCGTTCACCCGTTGGATCACCGCTGATTTGAGCCTGGCGCTTGGAACCCAAAGATCGCCAACCGTGTAAAACACCCGTCGTTCGCCGGCTTCAAAGAGAAAGCTCCGAGCGTAGAGGCGTGTATGAATCCCATCGGCTCTGGGAGGCCCGAAGCCGTATCCGATTAGGGCGGCTCCGCGACGGTAGTAGGTGATTTCCGACCGCCCGACTCCAGCCTTCCAGCCTGCGAAGGACGGGGAAGTCAGGCAGGTCAAGATCACTAGCCATGTGTAAAAAATCATGCTGCTCGTTACCGAGCCCGATCGATCCTGGAAAACGAAAATGCCGAAAGGAGGGAGATTCCGTTTCGTGAAATTATCAAAATCAGCTCAATGAGTGTCGCCGGACTGATTCTTTAGGATCTCCACTCCCCACGTGTTCAATAACGACTTCAATTCCTCGAGCTTCGCCTGGGGGACCGCCAACGTCAGTACGGCAGTGGCGGCAGATTTCATTTTATTCCGCGCTTCGAGTCGCTGTTGAGCGATGCTTCGATGAACACGAGAGCGCGCATGAGACGCTTCGACCAGGTCGTAAAAGTCTTGAAGCTCGCTCTCGCTCAAACCCAGTTTTGACCCGATTTCGCGTGCCGCCGAGAGAGAAAGACCGTACTTACCCGCAAAGATGTTGCACAGTCGCGGAGCCGAAAAGCCCAAGTCCCGTGCAAACGCCCGCATTGAATAGCGGGGGTTTCGGCCTGTTCTGGCCTCGAGGGCGTGCTTCAGGAAGCTCCGGTAGTCTCTTTTTTCTACTTCGATAGTTTCCATAGGTTCTATTTAATGCGAAAGCCCCCTTCTTGAGAATACCTGACCACTTAAGTCTTATAATGAAAGTTTAGTTCGGCTTACGTCTCCGCACTGACAGGCGGCATGCTTGAAAAAGCATCGGCTTCGGCGCACCCTATAGATGGGGGCTCACATGAAAAAGGCTTGGCTCGTAATTTTTCTTTCATTTCAATTAGTTACAATTTCGAGCTCGAGCCTCAGCGCAGCAGATGCCGACGGCAGATCCGCAAAAAGCGGAAAGCCTGATGAAACAGGCGGGGTCACGGGCGGTATGACCGGCGAAACCGGGGGCGTGACCGGCGGATACGGGCCGCTCGCCACTGCCGAGGTCTTTAAAGTCAATCAAGCGGTTCAGTGCTCTTCCGCGAAGCTCAGCGAAACCCGGTTCCAGAATCTTTTGGCGCTGGCGAAGTCGTTGCTTCAAGCCCGACTACAGGCACGCGATGGAAAAAGGCTGCGGACGCACTTCGAGATCGAAGGAAACGGTGTGATGTCTGTAAACCGCGCCTGGCTGCGTAATTCGCCCGAGCGTCTTTGTTATGAGCTGGTTTCCGAAGTCATCAGAGCCGGATCGAAGGGCACGAGCCTTTCCAACAAAAATCAAAATCAGCTCGTCGACTTCATCATGAAGCGCGAAGGATCGAGCGGTGACGCCGCCGCGAGCGCAGCCAAAATCAATCCTCACTTCTAGATGGCTCCGAGCGTCTACGATTTCACGGATTATAAGCAATATTTGAAAGCGCTCTTCAATGAACCGGGAGTCGAAAAAGGGTCGCGATCAAAGCTCGCGGATTTTCTGTCGATTTCATCCAGTCAGATGTCCCAGGTTCTGAACGGTACCATTCACCTCACTTCGGATCAGGGCCAGAAGGTTTGCGAATTCTTCGGATGGGAAGAAGATGAAAGCCACTACCTGCAGCTGATCATTCTGAGAGCAAGAACGTCAAATCGCCTGGCCTGTGAGGCGCTGGACCGCCAGCTGGCGCTCATCTCAAACGCAAAACGCGATTTTCAAACGCGCCTGAAACTACCCTCCATCAAATCGGTCGAACCGGAATCCGTGGAGCGCTTCTATTCAACCTGGTTCTATGCAGCGATTCTCACGCTTTTGACCATTCCCGATTTCCAGCTCGGAAAAACTTCAGTAGCCAGTATTTCGGAAAAGCTCGGGATCTCCGAACTCGTCACCGAACAGGCGATCGGCTTCCTCAGCAAGGCGGGAATGATCGCCTTGAAAGACGGCAGATGGAGTGCCACTGAACATTACTTTCATCTGAAGAAGGGCCATCCGCTTCTGATTCAGCACCACTCGAACTGGCGGATGGAAGCCCTACGAAGCATTCAGTTCAACCGACCCTCGGATATTCACTATTCGGGTGTCGTCAGTGTATCGAAGGAAGATTTCGAAAACATCCGGAAGCTCATCGAAGAGTCGATCCAAAGATTCACGCAGTATTTTCAGTTTTCCAGACCCGAAGAGCTGGTCGGGCTCTGCATCGATCTTTTTAAATACGACTAAGTTCGATCTGGGCGACATTCTGGAATCGTTTCCAAAATGAGTGCCTTGAGCGCTCCGGTAGCGGAAAGTGAAAACTTCGGTCCCACGTCGCCGTGATTTGAATCGACGAAATAGTTCATCCTCCCACGAGTATCGAGTCCGCAATCGTAATAAGACACATCTGCGGTCCCGCGCGGACTGATCATGAATCCCGAGGATGGATCAAAAAGACTTGCCCGGTCCACATGGAACTCAAATGTATGTGACGCCAGAGGGTCTACGACATAGCCCTGCTTTTTCAGAAAGCGCTCAATAATTTCTGCAGAACGTTTTTTCAATTGGGGATCATCGTTCCGCATTCCGTTTAGCCCGCGCTCGTTTGTTGCTCCCGAATCCAAAGCATTAGCGAAAGTAAAGGCGACCCTACAATCAACAGGCGGAGTCATATTCAGCATCTTGGCCTCAGGCCATGCGAAGGCTGGTGTGGAAATTAGTACCGACAACCCTATAATTAATTTATTCATGCTCTTCTCCGTTCATTTATCTATCGGGCTTATTTATATCCGCGAAATTGAATTAAATCAGCAATGACTGAGCATATCAGTCGACAACGTGTTTAGCGGGATTTTGCGCATCTACCTACGCTCTCGAAGCCGATTCAGTGGCTTAGCGACAACGGTCCGTGCTTCATCGCAAATGAAACGGTTCGAGTCGGCCGCATGCTAGGCTTTGAGATTTGCACAACGCCTTCGTACAGCCCGGAAAGCAATGGAATGGCCGAGGCATTCGTGAAGACGTTCAAGCGTGACTATGTCTGGTCTGCGACGCTTACCAATGCCGCGAAGGTCATGGAGCAATTGCCCGCATGGTTTGAGGACTACAACGAACGAGCACCACACAAGGGCCTCAGCAGCAAGAGAAGCAGCAACTAACCGGCTAGCTGGTCCGGTCTTGACGGGGCAACTCTAGTCAGCCACTGGCGCAATCAAAGTCGCCGTTGAGTAAGGACTGGAATCGAATCGATTGCCGGCGTCGTCGTGGCCGCTGACCTGGAAGTAGTATCGCTTTCCTGCCGCGAGTCCTCTTAACACCATTGTACGCCGAATCAGATGGTCCGCAGACTCCGCAACATGACTCTGCATCGTGGTCGTGTCTCCCCAAGCCAATGCCGCCGTCGAAGGTTCACTTATGGCCCAGTCGATCCGGATGGAGTCGTGCAAGGTCTTCGTCGAAAGAAACGTTAAAAATTGCGCGACTCGGTCGATGCGCCAGTGATGACTTGCACTCACTTTGTCCCGCAAGCCTCTCGCAGACCCGTTGACGCTGAAGGCATGCCTTCCATCTGACAGGCCGGCGTAACTAACGGGAGAAACGCACGGAACCGCTGCCGCGCCATCCAAACTGCATTCAAATAAAGCGTCGGGGTAGTTCGATTCAAATGTGAACGTAACGGAGGGATTATTCACGACCGGAGCGGGAAAGTAGCCCGTCACGTTCGTTGCAACTGGAGCCATCATTACGCATGGATTCGTCTCGCCTTGGATCGGAAGCAGATAGTTCTCCGGTTTCAACACTTTCCAGCCACGCGAGAGCAGAGCATTAAAGGGAGCTTTTGCAATCGAAGGAGTCACCCACAAGTCCCAGAAGTAACTGTTTCCGGAACTTCCACATTCGACTTCTGATGAAACCCCGTCCCACTCGCGCCAAAGAACAACAAGAGCAACGTAGTAACGCGGACCTTGGAAGTATCCGAATTTCATCGGAATGCTACTTTTACGTCCCATGCTGACTGCTTCCGTACCGCAAACCATTCTCGCGCCGTGAAATCCATCGTTGGAAACGATTGGCTCGAAACCTGTTCCTCGATCAAGCTGCAAGACCGCGCCGTCATCTGCAATCACGGCGAACTGATAGAGTCCTTCACCGTCTTCGGGCATCAGCCTCACTTGGGCCTCCAAATCGAACGCGAAATACTCTTGGAACGGAATCCCATCCGAGTCTGTGACGAGAATTCCCTCCCGTGTCATGAAAGGTCGATCATAGGCGCGAGACGGAACATTCAGATCCGATAAAAAAAGGCTGATCGGAGCGACATGGCCGTAAGTATCAAAATCGCCGAGAGTACCGTAGCGGGGCTGATCCGCACTGAGATACCGAACCTTACCGGCTAACCCGTAGATTTGACCCGCACGCGGCGGATTCGGATCGTCGGTAAATGGATCACAAACGAACTTCCCATTAGCGCTCACGGACTTGTTGTCGACCAGCCGAATTCCACTCTCTTGGGACAGGTGACCGCTCTTTTGTTCAGTGTTAACACAGGATGACCCCGCATGTGCGGCAAATGCCACCCATGCGATTAGGCGAACCTCCCACTTTTGCTGAAACCAATACTGTCGCATAGTTAGATTTTCCGCCTCATGCCCCAGGCTGATCGCGAGTTCACACGACCCTAACTATTAGGTTACCTGGAGATTCCTTTGGGGTGCACGGGTTAAGAAAACTTAAATCGGCGCAGCCGGCGAACGCACCGACTTCTCACAGTGGAGTGTTCTACATAAACGCTGTATAAACATAGATCCCCGACCCCACAACGATGATCAGGCAGGGATGGACGACCAAGGAAAAGCTGGAGAAGGAAGCAAGCGACAACGAGAAGATCCCGAAAATCACTCGAGCCGACTCAAAGACCAAGTGGGCAGTCATTTTCATGTTGCTTGGAATGGTGCTCGTTCCATTCGGAGATTTGGGTGGCAGACATGGAGAGGATCCGCGGAAGCTGTCTCCTGCCGGCGCGTACTTCCTATATGGTTCGGCAAGACTCAATACTTCCGTATCGTGCCATTCTCTATAGCCGCTCCACTACTTTAGGTTCTACGGTCGATCCATCCAAGTTCAGTAAGCCCGGTATCGTACCCGGACGACGGTTTTCAAACAAAACGTATAAACTGACCGCTGATCTAAACGCATGAATTGGGTCCTGATTGAAAACCGTCGAAAGGGCCCTCTCCAATGGTCCGCCGAGACGATCCAGCAAGTTGCGCATTAATAGCCACGACCGGGCGGTATGTCTCAGCGAGAAACTCGGCGCGTCCCACTGCGATCGGATTAGACGCTGAAGGAATAGCATCCTGATAGCGAACCTTAGTACGTCTAGGTCCAAGGTATAGCGCGACAAGATTGGCTGATTGCTACAGCTTGCAACTGTGTCAGCAAACTCTCGATCTAAGAACTCCCTATCTGAGACGCTCTCGTTGATCCTGGCGCTGAGATTTTTCGACGATGACGACTTCCTGTAGCCGCAGAAATACAGAAGACCCTCGGAGCATAGGCCCGAAATAGAATCAGTTCATTCCTCTGATAGGGTTGAAGCGTCGGATCGTCTTCTCTATCCCAGGTAGTCCAGCAACCCTCCGCTGCCGAAAAGATCACGGAGTTTCGCTCGAATGACCGTAGTTCAAGAGCTGGGTACTCCGCGGTTCGCAGAGGCTAGTTGGGTCTGAAAGCTGAATCCGCTTTCAATTGACTCTCAATTGATTTGGCAAACGACTCTAGAAAAAACCACAACCCAAACTCCGAACACGCTCGCTCGGAATTTCGGCTGTGGTGGG
>OUNO010000673.1_pt2 | contig 10786 bp, 9 predicted proteins | sample 1779811 | NCBI WGS metagenome assembly OUNO01 (sample SAMEA3914804, study PRJEB12502) | metagenome | biome: forest; material: soil | place: Canada | collected 2010-06-25 | depth 0.3 m
CTGCGGTCCGGTCCTCACCTACAGGCAGTAGGCTCCGGTCCGGTCCTCGCCGAAGCCTCGCCTAAACCCGAACTTGCCGGGCGGGTTTCTGGCTTCCCGGAGCGAGAATGAGAATTCGACGGACGACGTTGTTGTGCTGCGCGTTGCTTGCTGCGTGCGAGACACGCAGTGTGCGCGATGTGGCGCGGGAGGGGGCGACGCATGCGGTGGCGGAGCCGCGTGTGGTGCGGTTGCAGATCGATGCGACTGCGCCGAATGAGGCGGGGGCGGCGCATTCTGCGGGGGCGTTCGTGCTGGTGGGTGGAACGGTGATCGGTGTCGGTAAGCAAAACCTGCTCGTCGACGGCGGTAAGATTGTGGGCGTCGGAGTTGCGGCAGACGCCGCTGAACGCGTGCTGAACGTGGCTGGGCGGTTCATCGTGCCGGCGTTCATCGATAGCCATGTGCACCTGGCGTATTACGCGGACGGGGCCGCGGAGTTGGCCTCGAATGGCATCGCAGCCGTGTTGGATTTGGCCGCGCCGATTGCTGCGCTGAACGTGGACCATGCACCGCTGCGCGTGTTGAACACGGGCCCCATGATCACCGCGCCCAACGGCTACCCGCTCAATTCGTGGGGCGCGGCGGGTTACGGGCTTTCGGTCGCGAATCCAGCGGCGGGTGCGGCCGCAGTCGAGACGCTGTTCAAGGCGGGTGTGAACGCGATCAAGGTACCGCTCACGACGGCGCCGACGCTCGATGATGCCACGGTCAAGGCGGTCGTTGCAGCGGCTCACGCGCATGGGCTCAAGGTGTATTGCCACGCGCTCGAGGACAAGAACGCGGCCCGCGCCGCGGCGGATGGCGTGGACGTGCTCGCGCATACGCCGGTCGAGCCGCTCAGTGCGGCCACGCTCGATGCCTGGAAGGGACGCACCGTGATCAGCACCTTGAGCGCGTTCAGCGGCGCCGAGGTCGTCCTCGAGAACCTGCGCCAGCTGCGCGCGCGCGGCGTGCGCGTGCTGTACGGAACCGACTTCGGCAACACGCGCGAGACGGGCGTTCAAAGCCTGGAGATCACGCGCCTGATGGCCGCTGGTTTCGACGGCGCGAGCATCGTCGACATCGGCACGCGTATTCCTGCCGAATTTCTGGGTCTGACCGAGCTGGGCACTTTGCAGGTCGGCAAGCGGGCAAGCTTCTTGGTGCTGGCCGCCGATCCGACCCTCGACCCGCACACGCTCTCGCAACCGGTCGCGGTGTACGTCGACGGCGCGCTGGTCAGCGCGGGCCTGTAGCAAGTACGCTACGCGGCATGCTGAAGCTCAGTGCGAGCCGCGCGCACGCGGAGTTGTGCCGCACGTTTCCGAAGCTGTTCAGCACTACGCGCGGGATCGCGGTTCAGCGCCGAACGCGCGAGAAGCCTGGCTTCGCCGTCACGCGCAGCGAACGTGGCTTCGAGGTGGTGCATGGCACGCTATCCGATTGGTTCCGGGCCTTGGGTGAGCTCGCGCGCGAGCCGCGAAGTGACTTCGAGGTCGAGCCGGAATTCGACGAACGCGGCTTGATGCTGGATGCGTCACGCAACGGCGTGCCGCATCTGGCCTCGCTCGAGCTGCGCATCGCGGAGTTGGCCTTGCTCGGCATCAATCAGATCACGCTGTACACCGAAGACACCTTCGAGGTGCAGGGCCATCCGCTGATCGGCTACCTGCGCGGTCCGTATTCGGCAGCCGAAATACGGCGCTTGGTGCGCTACGCGAAGCACTTCGGAATCGAGCTTTATCCGTGCATTCAAACGCTCGCGCACCTCGAGCAAGTGCTGCAGTACCGACGCGCATACGGGCAATTGCGCGACACGGCATCGGTGCTCTCGGTGAAGGCCAAGGGCACGCGCGACTTCGTCGCCCAACTGATCGATTCGGCGACGGCGCCCTACGAGTCGAAGCGCATCCACGTCGGCATGGACGAGCCTTGGGATCTCGGGCGCGGCAAATTGTTCGAGATCGGCAAGGCCAGTGACCCGCGTGAGCTGTACGTGGACCACGCGCGGGTGGTGGCCGCGCTGTGCAAGGAGCGCGCGCTCGAGCCGATATTGTGGGGAGATTTCGTGCTCGGTCAGCACGCGTTCAACGGTGACGTGCCGATGTCGAAGGCGCAGTGGCAGCGTTTACCGAAGGACGTGACGCTCGATTTTTGGTGGTACTTCTCGGAGGACGAAGCGTACTACCGGCGTGACATCGGCGTGTACCGTGAGCACGGCTTCGAGCCCATCGTGTCGCCGGCGCTGTGGAATTGGGACCGCTTCTGGGGCTTGTACGACAAGGCGAAGCGAACGTTCGAGCCCATGCTGCGCGTCGCGAAGGAGCAAGGCGTGCGCCGCGTGCTGATGACGATGTGGGGTGACGACGGCCAAGAAGCGCCCTATCGCAGCAATTTTCCGGGCCTCGTGCTGTACGCCGAGCACTGCTTTCGACGCACGCCACGCGCCGACGACGTAGCGCGCATGGTCGAGATCGTCACGGGCGACACGCTCGAGAGCTTCCTGCTGCCGAGCGCGCTCGACTGTCCGGATCCCGTGGCGCTGCGCGACAACGGCAATCTGGCCAAGACCTTCACCTGGGACGACCCGCTCTTGGGCTTGTTCTCGCGACACATGGCCAAGCGCCCCATGACGACGCATTACCGCGCGCTGGCGAAGCGATTGCAGCGCCAAGCGCGCTCGGCTGCGCCGCGCAACCGCACTCTGTTTGCGTTCGCCGCCGAGCTCGCGGCGTGCCTCGCCTACAAGGCGGATCTGCACGGCCGCGCACGCCGCGCGTACCTGAAACGCGACCGTCGAGCGTTGCGTGCAGTGAGTGACGACACCACACGCACGATCGCCGCCATGCAGCGCCTGTGGCAGGCGCACCGCGCCGTGTGGCTCGAAGAGCAAAAGCCGTTCGGGCTCGAAGTGCTCGACTTGCGCTACGGCGGCCAAATCTCGCGCTTGCACGTGCTGCGCGCTACGCTGCGCGAGCACCTGGCCGGGCGCGCCGCTCAGATCCCGGAATTCGACGCGAAATCAGCGAACTACCTGGGCAAATACCCGTTCCACGGGCGCAAGTACCGCGGTACCGCGTCGCCCGTGTACAGCATCTGGGTTTGAGTCAGCCGCCGAGCTTACGCACGCGGGCCGTCACTTCGTCTTCGAAGCGGCGCATGAATGAGCTCACGTAGGCAAGCGGGTCACCCTCGTGCATGAGCGGCGTCAGATCCATGCCCCAGATCAACGCGCTGTGCTGATCGGTGCCGTGGCTCTCGAAGTAGGTGGCGTGCGCTTTGCGGCGCCCCGCCGTAGCCAGGTCGTAACGCTTGCCGCCCGCAATCTGCGAGTCGAACACGCCCATCAGGGCATTCTGTAGGTTCTCGTGGCGATCGACCGGCATCTGCAGCTTGTCGCTGTCGCACAGCCAATCCAGATCACGCCACACCTCACAGCCGATCAGCTGTTTCGGGCGCGCCGCGGGCTCGAGCGCGCGACAAGCCGCAATCACACGCAGGGCGACGCCCACGTGCGTGTCGTGCTTGTCCGCGAGGTTGTGCGTGTACACGACCTCGGGCCGAGTCACGCGCAGGATCTCGCTCAGATCTGCGAGAACCTCGGCGTTTTTCGGGTCCTTGACGGACGAGCTCGGGTGATCGAGCAGGAATTGCGCGCCGTATTCACCGACGTAGGCGGCCTTCTTCTGCTCGCTGCGGCGCACCGCCTTCATCTGATCGTCGGTGTAATTCTTGTACTCGAAGTCGCGCGCACTGCCCGCGCCATCACTGACGATCACACCACTGAACCAGCGATCGGAGCGCGCGAAGCACTCCAGGATCCCATGCGCGGCCATGAACTCCAAGTCGTCATGGTGGGCACCGACGCCCAGGTGTGTGGTGCGCGGCAACGCTGCGTCGAGCGGTGCTTGGTCCGGAACGAAAATCTCGGCGCTCGCTTTGCTCAGCTTCATCATGACCTCAATTCTCGTTCAAGCGCGGTTCAAGCGCGGCAGGCTGGCGGCCGCGATCGATTGACCGACGCGGCGCGTGGCTTCGTCGGGGAGATGGATGCGCAGGGCATCGGCGAGCTCGGGGGCTTCGAGCGCCAAGACCTCGCGCGCCTTACCGAGCAAGATGCTGCCGCCATCCCCCGAAGTCACTCGGCCCAGCAGGAGCACGTGTTTCACGGCGTAAAAGTCGCAATAGTGCAGCAGGCCGTAGCCCAGGTACACGCCGAGCGTTTCGAAGATTTGACGCGGGCGCGGGTCACCGCCCGCCTCGAGTAGCTGTTGCACGTGCTTGAGCTTCGAGCCGGGGGAGCCTTGCGGCAGCTCGAGACCGGCGCGCGCCGCCAGACGAATCACTGCATCTTGCGAAAAGTAGCCCACGCCCGTGCCGCGGTCGCCGGACCACTCGCTGTCGAGGGCCGCGTCCGCGCCGTAGTCGACCGGCGCGAATGCGAGCTCGTTCAGCCAACCGGTGACCAAACCCTGCGCGTTCACGTAGCCCGCAGCCTCGCTCGTGCCCATGGCGATGCCGAGCACCGAATGATCCTTGAGCTCGAGCGCGCCGGCGAGCGCCGTGACGTCGCCATCATTGGCGACCTCGAGCGGCACGTCACCCCACTTCTTGGCGATGTCTTGGTAGATGCTCTTGATTCGCGCGTTGAACTCGGCCTCCGGCACCTTACGGAACAAGGAGGCAACCATCGTGCGATTGTTCACGTAAATGCCGGCCGAGCTGACGCCGATGGCGTCGATGCGCGGCAAATGCTCGGCGGCGCGCCGAATCGAGTCGTCGATGCCGTCGAAGTGATACTGCGGATCGCTCTGCAGCTTCGGCTCCCACACCACCTCGCACGAGAACACTTCTTTGCCGTCGATCACCGCGGCCACTTTGCGATCGCTGCCGCCCGCGTCGAAGCCGATGCGGCAACCCTCGAGGTGGCCGCCGACCGCAGAACCTTGCTCACGCTCCTCGGGCAAGTCGGCGAACGCCACCGCTTGCACGATGAACTTCGGCTGCTCGTAGATCTTGGCGAAGAACTCGGCGTCGAAGGCGCGCGCGCCACCCGGCGCGTACTCGCGCGCCAAGTAGTCCGCGATCGCGCGCGGTCCGGCGACGCTGACGCGGAAGCCGCCCTTTTGCCAGAGCAAGAACTTCAGGATGCGCTCGACGTAGCGCAGGTTCGACGCGGCCTCGGCGTGGCCCTCCGGGAACACGGTGGCTTCGAAGATGGAAACGTTTCCAGCGTCGCGCTCGAGCGCGAGCACGAGCGGCACGCCGCCAGCGGCATTCGCCGCGGCACGGAAGGCGCGATTGCCGAGCACGGCCGGACGAAACTCCGGATCGAGCGGCGGGAGCACGTTCGGCGGCTGCGACAGCAAGCTCTCGGGCATACGCGTGGCGGAGCCTACGCTGCTCGGATCACCAGCGGAAGGAGCGCGGGAAGAGCTTGAAATCATGAGCCAGTTTGGCTCAAAGTGCGTGGCGCGCGGTGTCCGAAACGAATCGGAAAAATGGCGCGATTACTTGCGACCGAGCTTCGCTAGCTCGCTCTCCATCTCGTCGCCGGTCTGCAAAACACGCAAGTTGGCGATGAATTGGTACTTCGCGATGCGCGTGTCGACGATCGCGCCTTCGAGCGTTTGGTTCGACTCGTTGTCTTGAGTCGCCGCCGGGCCGCGCGCTTCGGCAGAGATGTTCACGGTCGCGGCGCTCTCTGCTGCCGAGTACGCGCCCGCCAGGCGCGTCACTTGCGCCGCGGAGCGTTCGAAGCGGCCCGAGGCTTGATTCAGCCCCGCGACAGCGGATTCGAAGATCGGCCTGACCATTCATGGCCAATGAACGGGTGGGCGGCAGCGCGCTTGAGGAGAAATGAAGCCTCGGCCCTGGTCTCAAAGCGAGACAGCCGACGCGATTGGAGGCACGCCTGCTGCGGCGCTACGAGGCCCGGGTTATGGGCAATACGTGAGCACCAGCTTCGGCGGGGTGATGGTCGTGTTTTCGCGGGTAGCGAGGTACACGTTTTCGCCGCTCGGATTGGTGCTGTCGAGCGGGTCTTTGAGCAGCCAGCCATAGTTGGTGGCCGGCGTTGCATAGAAGCTCTGCGCGTCGGCCAGCACGTTGAACGAGAGCACGGTGCCCGCTGCGGTCGAATCCTGAATCGCCTGCGTATCGGTCGCGGCCGTGAGGAAGTCGCCGCCCGGCGTGGTCCAGTTGTTCGCGTTCTTGTACTCGTTCCACGTCACTTGCGGCTCCTCCCACTTGCGATTGGAAGTTTGACTGATGCGATGAACGGCCAGGTTCTTGAACAGTCCAGGGTTGTTGGCGATCGTCAGCTGCAGCGTCGCGCTCTTCAACGTTTTGCCGGCCGGAGCTTGACCGAGGTCGAACCAGAACACGGCGCGGTGACTGCCGTTCGCGCCGCCGCGCACGATGTGCACCTCGGCCACGTACGCCGCATTGGCTGTAGGCATTTGCGCGTTCAGCTCCGCGTCGTAGATCGAGCTCAGGGTCACGGTGCCTGGGCTCGCGCAGGTGTTGCCACCGCCGCCCGCGCCAGCCGCGGGGGCGCCACCGCCACCGACTGCGCCACCAGCGCCGCCCGGGGGCGCACCGCCTGAGCCAGCAGCCGGGGCACCACCGCCACCAGCGCCGCCTTTGCCGGCAGATGCCACGCTGCCCGCCGTACCCCCGTTCCCCGCCGCAGCGCCGCCAGTACCACCGTTACTCTTGCCGGCACTGCCGGCGTTCGAACCGGCTGAGCCGGCTGAGCCGGCTGAGCCGCCGCTCATGCCACCTGCGCCGGAGCTCGCGCCGGCTGCGCCGGAACCCGCCGCGGACGCGCCGCCAATGGCCCCGCTGCCGCCCGTGGCGTTGCCGGAAGATCCCGACGCACCCGCGCCCGGTCCCCCACCGTTGCCATTCGGCTCATCACCGTTGGTGGCTGTCGCGCACGCGGCAACCCACAGCCCGAATGCAACCCCGCCGTGCCTTAGCCGCAGACGCAACGCCAACCTCATCGGGAAGGGTGTGCGCGGGTGGAAGCGTTGATCCGGAATTCGGTGACAGGCGCGGGCGCCGGTTTCGCGTCACTTGGCCGGCGTCAAAATCAGCGCGCCGAGTGGCGGAATGCGCAATCGAATCGAGTAAGGACGGCCATGCAAGGGCAAGGCGTCGGCCTCGACCACAGTGGTAGTCGAGAACTCACTACCGCCGAAGCGCAGGTCGTCACTCGACAGACGCTCGATGTAGCGGCCCGCATTGGGTACGCCGATGCGGTACTCGTCGCGCGGCACTGGGGTGAAGTTCAGCACGACGACCACGTGATCGGCGCCATCTCGACGCAGGTAGCTCAGGATGGTGTTGTCGCGGTCGTTGCACTCGATCCACTCGAAGCTTTCGGGGCCCGGGTCGCCGCGCCACAACGCATTCGATTCTTTGTACAGGCGCCCTAGCTCGGCGATGTACTCCTGCAGGCCCTTGCGCTGCGGGTGCTCGGCGAGGTGCCAATCGAGACTGGTCTCGACGTTCCACTCGTTGTGCTGAGCGAACTCGGTGCCCATGAACATCAGCTGCTTACCGGGCCGCGTGTATTGGTACGCGAGCAGCAGGCGCACGTTGGCGAGCTTCTGCCAGAAGTCGCCCGGCATCTTCTCGATCAGCGAGCCTTTACCGTGCACCACTTCGTCGTGCGAAATGGAGTTGATGAAGCGCTCGGTGTATTCGTAGAGCATCGAGAACGTGAGCTGATCCAAGTGGTACTTGCGGTGCACCGGCTCCTTCGTGAAGAAGCCGAGCGTGTCGTGCATCCAGCCCATGTTCCACTTGAAGTCGAAGCCGAGGCCGCCCTCGCTCGGAGGCTTGGACACGCCGCCCCAGGCAGTCGACTCTTCGGCGACCGTGAATGCTCCGGGGCACTCGTCGTGAATCACGGCGTTGACCATGCGTAGGAACTCGATGGCTTCGATGTTCTCGCGGCCACCGTACGGGTTCGGCAGCCATTCACCCTCTTTACGGCTGTAATCGAGGTACAGCATCGAGGCCACGGCATCCACCCGCAGGCCGTCGACGTGGAACTCTTGCAGCCAGTAGAGCGCGTTGGCCGTGAGGAAGTTACGCACTTCAGCGCGGCCGAAGTTGAAGATCAGCGTGCCCCAGTCCGGGTGCTCGCCGCGGCGCGCGTCTTCGTGCTCGTACAGTGCGGTTCCGTCGAAGCGGCGGAGCGAGAAATCATCCTTCGGGAAGTGCGCGGGCACCCAGTCGATCAGCACGCCGATGCCCTGCTGATGGCAGTAGTCGACGAACCAACGGAAATCATCAGGCGAGCCATAACGCGACGTGGGCGCGAAATAGCCCGTCACTTGATAGCCCCACGATGGGTAGAACGCGTGCTCGGCAACGGGCATCAGCTCGACGTGCGTGAAGCCCAGGCGCTTGGCGTGCTCGCACAAGCGTACCGCGAGCTCGCGGTACGTGAGCCAGCGGTTGCCCTCTTCCGGAACGCGCGCCCAAGAGCCCGGGTGCACTTCGTAGATGTTCACGGGCTCGCGCGCGATGTCACCCTTGGCGCGCGCCTTGAGCCACGCTTCGTCGTGCCAGGCGTAGGTCGAGCGCGCGACGCGCGAGGCGGTGAGCGGCGGGGCCTCCATCTCGTTCGCGAACGGGTCGGTCTTGACGCGCAGCAAGCCCTCTTTGGTCTTGATCTCGTACTTGTAGAGCGTGCCCACGCCGATGCCCGGCACGAACAGCTCCCAAATCCCGGTCGGACCGAGCGAGCGCATGGGCAACAGACGCCCATCCCAATTGTTGAACTCACCGACGACGCTGACCCGCGAGGCATTGGGGGCCCAAACGGCGAAGGCAGTTCCCGTAACGCCGTCCATCACCCGGATGTGCGAGCCGAGCACGGTCCACAACTTGCGGTGCGTCCCCTCACCGATGAGGTGCAGATCGAGCTCACCGAGGCTGGGCAAGAAGCGATACGGGTCTTCGCGCTCCCAGGTGGAGCCGTTGCCGAAGCCGAAGCGAAGCTTGTAAGCGAGCGGCACCTTGGTGTCGGCCAGGAACACCGCGAACACCCCGCCGCCGAGCGCGAGCATTGGCCGCGCCTCGTTGCCGATGAGCAGACTGCAAGCGATGGCATCCGGATGAAACGAGCGCACCACCACGCCGCTCTGCTCGGAGAACGTTGCAGGGTGCGCACCGAGCACCGCATGCGGGCTGAACGAGCCATCGTCGCGCAGCGCGCGCAGCAACGTCGGATCCCCCGTCAAAGCAGTGGCCGAAGGATCAGAGGCAGAAGGCGGCATAGAGGGGAAATTCATCAGGCTACCACGTAGCAAAGCAGTACCAATGAGTGCGGTGCAACATTGATACCACCACCCTTCGGAACACGGTGAGTTTGTTGGGCGGTGTTGATGACTTCTTGCCAGTGCCCGTTCGCGTTCGCCGCTGCGGCACCTAGGCCGGGCACCGGAGGCATCGTGAATTGACGGGCGCGATTGCTGGCGTTCAGGAGCATGAGCAGCGTTTGCCCGCGATTCGGCCGGCCCCGCTCGTCGACGTCATCCGACGCGTCGCCCGGGATCAACATACCGAGTAGGTGATTGCGCGCGTTGCCCCAGTCGTCAATCGACATTTCCGTCCCGTCGGAGCGGAGCCAGGTGACGTCCTTGTAGCCCTTGTCACTCACCGGATCGCCGGCGAAAAAGCGGTGACGGCGGAACACCGGATTCGACTTGGTGATGCGCAGCACTTCGCGCGTGAAGTTCAATAAGTCGAGCGCGCGCTCGTCCAGGTCCCAGTTGATCCAGGTGATCGCGTTGTCTTGGCAGTACGCGTTGTTGTTCCCGTTCTGCGTACGGCCCAGCTCGTCGCCGTGGGAGATCATGGGCACGCCTTGGGAGAAGGCCAAGGTGGCGATCAGGTTCTTCTTCATGCGGTCGCGCAGGCGGATCACTTGCTGCGCTTTCGTCTCACCTTCCGCGCCCCAGCTGCGACTCCAGTTGTCGTTCGCGCCGTCGCGGTTGTCCTCGGCGTTGGCGAGGTTGTGCTTTTGCTCGTAGCTCACCAAGTCGTGCAACGAGTAACCGTCGTGACACGTGACGAAATTGATGCTCGCGTACGGCCCGCGGTCACTGCCCTGGAAGATGTCGCTCGAGCCGGATAGGCGCGATGCGAGCTCGGGCACTTGGCCTTCGTCACCGCGCCAGAAGCGACGGATGCAATCGCGGTACCGGCCGTTCCACTCGGCCCAACCGGGCGGAAACGCGCCCAAGCGATAGCCACCAGGGCCGACGTCCCACGGCTCGGCGATCAGCTTCACTTTGCACAACACCGGATCTTGCTGCACGAGCGCGAGGAAGCGGGAGAAGCCGTCGAACTCGTACGGGTCGCGCGCCAACGTCGGTGCTAGGTCGAAGCGGAAGCCGTCGACGTGCATCTCGCTCACCCAATAGCGCAAGCTGTCCAAGATCAGCTGCAGCGAGCGCGGATGCAGCACGTTGATGCTGTTGCCGCAGCCCGTGAAGTCGACGTGGTGGCGCGCTTCGTGGGGGACGAGGCGGTAGTACGCCGGATTGTCGAAGCCACGGAAGCACACCGTGGGGCCGAGCTGATTGCCTTCGCCGGTGTGGTTGTAGACGACGTCGAGGATCACTTCGATGCCGGCGCGGTGAAAGGTCTTCACCATCGTCTTGAACTCGATCACTTGTTCGCCCATGAAGCCCGTGGCGAACGACGGATCGGGTGCGAAAAAGCCGATCGTGTTGTAGCCCCA
>OUNO010000430.1_pt1 | contig 10785 bp, 13 predicted proteins | sample 1779811 | NCBI WGS metagenome assembly OUNO01 (sample SAMEA3914804, study PRJEB12502) | metagenome | biome: forest; material: soil | place: Canada | collected 2010-06-25 | depth 0.3 m
GGTGGCCGGCGGCGGCGTCGCGGTGACGCCCGCGACATCAGGCGGCGCCGGCCGCTTGAAGTCCGGCCCCACGGCGCAACCGGCGAGCAGCAGCACCGCCGCCGCCGCAATCCCACCGTCTGTTCTCGAGGACGTCATCGATGTCTCCACAGCGACCCGGCCAGCGATCGGCCGGGTCGAACCCATGCGCGCCGCCCGCGAGCGGCGCATGCGCAGCCGTCACGGACGCTCTTTGCAGGTCAGGACTGTGGAGGGGCTCGGCTGCGCCAGTTGAAGCCGGCGGCGGCGGCGGCGAAGCCGACGTCGACCGGCGGCAGGATCGCCGTCTCCGCCTGGCCGACCAGGAAGGAGAGGGCGAGGGGAGCCGGGCTGACGAAGCCGCCGGCGGCGGCGATGGCCTGGCAGAAGGAACAGGCGATCGCCTCGTGGTCGGTGGGCGCGGGGCTGTGGGCGGAGATCGCGCCAGCGACCATCGGCGCACGCACGGCCGGGGCGGGGGCGTAGTGGACGTGGGTCTGGGTGATGTAGGACTGCAGCGCGAAAGCGAGCAGCACCATCCAAGTGACGACGGGGCGCCCGGCGCTGGCGCGCCCGATGTCAGGGAAATGCGCCGTGGCGCCTCTCATTTGGCCGCAACCAATCGACTTCGCCGCCTCTGGAAGGTGACGGCGTAGGGTTCCCGCTATGGGCTGTCAACGGGACCGAACCTTCGGCCACAGATCGCCTACGTTGGCTTGACACAAATTCGGTTCGGCGTCTGCGGTCGGGACGAGCCGCGTCACCGATACCCAGACGGCGCCGTCGGCCAACCGCGAACGCGACCCGCAAGACCGCTCTGGGACGGACCGAACCTATCGCGATATTCACCCGGCGTTACGCCCAAGCGTTTTTGAAAGGCCCGGTGCAGCCCAGAAACGTTGCCGAACCCGGCGCGCTCGGCCACGCGATCCAGGGTCCAGTCCGAAGACTCCAGCAAAGCCTTCGCCCGATCGACGCGCGCAGCCTCAACAAACGCGCCCGGGGAAACGCCGGTCTCCTTCTTGAACACCCGCGAAAACGTCCTCTCCGACATAACCGACCGGCTCGCCAGACGGGGCAGGCTGAGGTCGCCGCGCGGTTCGCCGCTTACCTCGGCGATTAGCGTGCGCAGCCGGCTTGTCGCAGTGGTTCGCACCGTCAGCGCCGAACTATACTGGGTCTGCCCGCCCGCCCGACGCAAGAACAGGACAAGATTACGCGCCACCGTCAGAGCCACCTCCGCTCCCAGATCGGCCTCGACCAGAGCCAGGCATAGATCGATGCCCGCCGTAACCCCCGCGGACGTGTAGAAGGGCGGATCAGCGACGAAAATGGCGTCGGGCTCAAGCCGCACCGCGGGCCGAAAAGCGCGAAACTCATCGCAGAACCCCCAATGGGTGGTCGCGCGGCGGCCGTCTAGCAGGCCCGCGGCGGCCAGAACGAAGCTGCCCGAGCAGACGCTACCGACTCGTCGCGCCTGGCTTTGCCGCCCCGCGAGCCAGGCCGGCAGAGCGCCTTCGCGAGCGCGGCGCACGGCATCGTCGTCACCGCCGGATACGAGGACGGTGTCGATCTCATCGGGAAGGTCGGCAACGGCGACCGCGCCGCCAAGGCGCAAACCGGAATTGCAGATGATTTCACCACCGTCCTCTGAAGCCAGGATCACCTCATAGGCGCCCGGATCGCCGGATCGATTGGCCATCGAGAAAACCTCCAACGGGCCGACCAGATCGAGCGATTGGGCCCCGGGATAGCCGATCAATACGATCCGACGCGGCGCGGAGTTGGCGTAAGGCATGGCGTAAATTGCGATAGATTTGTCATTTTCGCCATCGCTCTCCACACCTAAAGACGCCTCGCACTGCTCGCCAAAAGCTGCGGCGTCCTCCCGTCGGAGCCGTCTTCGGGACCATTTTCTCAGATCGGGTAGGAGACTTCCTCGATGACGATCCCAGACCTCGCCGCCCCGAATTGGACACGCCGTCGTTGGTTGGCGATCTCAGGGCTGATGGCCGCCGGCCTGGGGATGGGCGCCGGCGGGACCCGCGTCATGGCCGCCACGCCAACGCCAAAGGCGTCGCCGCTCACGGACGCGCCCTCAAGCCAAGATCCGATCAACGTGGCGGTCGTGTTGGGCTCCTACAATACGCTTATCGACTTTGCCGGCCCTTGGGAGGTCTTGAGCAGCAGTCGCCGCTTCAACGTCTATTCGGTCGCGGACACTCGGGCGCCCGTGATCTGCGACGACGGCCGAAGCAGCGACCCCGGTCTTAAGCCCGTTAGCGGGCTGACGGTCATACCTGACTTCACCTTCGATGACGCGCCGCAGCCTCGCATCACTATCGTTGGTGGCCAGGGCGAGCGCGACGAAACGACGGTCAATCCGCGAAAATACGAATGGATTCGCCACGCCGCGCAAAAAGCGAACTTGACGGCTTCGGTTTGCGTCGGCGCCTTCGAGCTGGGGGCGGCCGGATTGCTCGACGGACAGTCGGCCACAACCAATCGCAATGCTTATGACAGATTCGAAAAGACCTTTCCCAAGGTGAAGCTTGTCCGCGGAGTTCGTTTCGTGGAAAGCGGACCAGTGTCAACGGCGACCGGCCTGACGGCCGGCATCGACCTGGCCCTTCGGATCACCGAGCGCTTCTGCGGTCACGACGTCGCGCAAAAGATGGCCGATTACGAGGAGTGGGCCAGCACGGCCTGGATCGTCTGAAGGCCGATCACACAGAGGCCGCCAAGTCCGGCGACCTCGCCTATCGAACCGGTATCTTCGATACCTCCTGGACAGACCCGGCTCGATGGCCGCCGGAGCTGATTTGGCGCGGCCGAAGGTCGAGGCTCCGTCAACGTCCTTCCCAAAGGGTTGGCTTCCCCGGCGGCGCTCTACTGATGAGAAGTGGGCGGGATTCCCGGCTGCTATCGGCGCCGGACCCACCGCTTTTCATTTACCACGCGAACCAGGCCAAAGAACACGAACCAGACGAAAGCCAATATGCGGCCGAGGGTGGCGTGGGTTGGAAAATAATGGCTCAGCACAAGCAGGCCGACAAAACCGACGATGCCCGCCCAAGTGATCACAAGCCAACGGATATAGCCGGTGCGACCGTTCGGGCTCACGAGGATCATCTTTCCAGACTTCGTGACTTACGCATGACCCGACAGTTTATTGGAAACGTCCGTAAGGGTTCGATGTCGATCTGGGTGTCGACGCGTAAACCAAGCATAAAAGACCTTGTGTGCGTCGAGTTCTGCAAATGGTCTTGGCTGAGGTGCTGATGTGGCTCGCCAGTCGCGGAGCCCCAGCATTGCTCAAGCAGCTGGCGGGCCGGGCCGGCGTCAGGCCAGTCCGTAGTTGAATTGCGATAGCGTGGTCCGGGACCAACGCCACGGAACTCCCCAGGGCGGTTAACTGCCGGGATCGGCGGCGCGCCACCAAGCCGACATTCGCTTCAGACCGCTAAGCGGGCGTTCGATGCTGCGCCGAGGTGACCATCAAGCTGATCTTTTCAGCGTCCGCATGGGTCACCGGATTGTAGACCACAAGACTTAGGTCCGGCCGGCCGTCGACGGCGAAGGCCGAATACTCGAAGGCGATCGGACCGAGGATCGGGTGGCGGATCTGTTTGACGCCGTCGTGCTGGCCACGGACGTCATTATCGCGCCACATGGCCTTGAACTCCGGGCTGAGCCGGCAGAGCTCGTCGACGAGCGGCTGCACCTCCGCTGCGGCCCCCGCCCGCGCCGCGTCGACTCTGAACGCGCTGACCACGTACCGCGCCACGCTATCCCAGTCATACTGCGCGGCGCGCACGCGCGGATCGAGGAAGATGAAGCGCAGCACATTGCGCTCTTCCGGCGGCGCCGAACCATAGTCGGTCAGTATCACCGTCGCCGCCCGGTTCCAGGCGACCACGTCCCAGGTGGCGGTCCTGATCAGCGCCGGCGTGGGCTCCAGCGCATCGAGCACCCGCTGCAGTCGCGGCGTGACTCCCTCCTCCTTCCGGTAGCGCACCTCGGGCGGGCGGCCGAGCCCAAGCAGGAAGACGTGCTCGCGCTCGACCTCTGTCAGCATCAGCGCCCCGGCGATCCGCTCGAGCACGTCGGCCGAGGGCGCCCCGCCGCGCCCCTGTTCGAGCCAGGTGTACCAGGTCGGGCTGATGTTGGCCCGCTGCGCCACCTCCTCGCGGCGCAGGCCCGGCGTGCGGCGACGCTCCGACGGAAAGCCGTGGGCGGCCGGATCGAGCCGGCCGCGGCGGTCCTTCAGATAGGACCCAAGCCGTTTGTCGTTGGCGAGACGCCCGCTCATCCTGTTAGCCATCATACCATGATAAGATCACTACTTTACTACGATATACCCGTGCCCGACAGTTGTCGCCTGTGAAGTCATGGAGATCTTCAAATGCGTGTGTTTGTCACCGGAGCGACCGGATTTATCGGCCAGATCGTCGTCGAGCACCTCAAGGCCGGCGGCCACCAGGTGGTCGGGCTGGCGCGCAGCGACGAGGGCGCGGCCAGGCTTTCGTCCCAAGGTGTCGAGGTGCGCCGGGGCGAGCTGAGCGATCCCCAGGGCCTCGCCGAAGGCGCCCGTGAGGCCGACGGCGTCATCCACACCGCCTTCATCCACGACTTCTCCAAATTCGCGGAGAACATCGAGACCGACCGGCGCGCCGTCGAGGCGATGCTGGATGCGCTGGCCGGTTCAGGCAAACCCTTCGTCGGCTGCTCGGGCACGGCGATGATCGCCCCGTCTGGCCGCGCCGCCACCGAGCAAAGACGCCCCCATGTCCGAGGGGCCGGCCGGAGGCCGCGGCTCTACCGAGAACCTCACCATGGCGGCCGCCGACCGCGGCGTGCGCTCAAGCGTCGTGAGGCTCGCGCCTTCGGTGCACGACGTGGAGCGGCAGGGGCTGGTCAGCATACTGGGCGAGATCGCTCACGCGACCGGCGTCTCGGGCTATGTCGGTGAGGGGACCAACCACTGGCCCGCCGTCCATCGGCTCGACGCGGCGCGCCTTTTCCGCATGGCGCTGGAAAACGCCAAGCCGGGCACGCGCCTGCATGCGGTGGCCGAGGAAGGCATTCCGCTGAAGGCCATCGCCGAGGCGGTGGGCCAGTCCGTCGGCGTTCCGGTGCGCAGCTTCACCCCCGAGGAGGCCGGCGCCCAGTTCGGCTGGCTGACGATGTTCGTCATGGCCGATGTCACCGCCTCCAGCGCCGCCACCCAGAAAACCTTCGGCTGGCGGCCCACCCACCCCGGCCTGCTGACCGGCATCCGGGAAGGTGGCTATCAATTGTAGCCAGTCGTCAGGAACCCTCATGCCCACACCCTGTCCGCTGCTTCGGATCGCCATCCTCGGCGTCGGAAAGATCGGCAGCGCCTTCGCCTTTCAACTGGCGCGCGTCGGCGGGCACGACGTCACTGTCATCGCCCGACCAGACTCCCTTCGGCTGGCCCAGCTTCAAGGCGACCAGGCGATCATCGACACCAAAGGCGAACGCGCCAGCGTCTGGGTCGCAGGCACGCTCGACGAGGAGACGCCTTACGACTTGGTCATCGTCACCCTTCTGGCCCACCAGACCGAGCCGCTCCTGCCTGCCTTGCGGCGCAGCACCGCCCGCTGCATCCAGTTCATGTTCAACACCTTCCAGCCGGAGCGACTGAGCGCGGCGATCGGCTCCGAGCGGTGCGCCTTCGGCATGCCGTTCGTGCAGGCGACTCTGGACGGCGATGGCAGGCTGAAGGCCACCATTGGCGCCGGCGGCCAAAGGACCATCATGAGCGAGCAACGCTGGGTCGATGTGTTTAACGCGGCTGGGTTGCCCGCTGCCCTCGAGCCCGAAATGCCTCTCTGGCTTCGCTGCCACGTTCCTCTCTGCGTGGCGTTCGAGAGCGTATCGGTCGCCGGCGAGCGGCGCGGAGGCGGCGCGTCCTGGGGTGAGGCCCTTGTCCTGGCCCGCGGTGTTCACGCCAGCTTCGCGCTCATCAAGTCGCTCGGGTACGACGTCTATCCCCAGGCGAAGAGGCGCATCGACGGCAGCCCCACATGGGCGGTGGCGATGTTGCTCTGGCTCATGTCGCGCATCCGATCATTCCGCGCGTTATTGGCGACGGGCAAAGGCGAATGCTGTGCTTTGGTGGACACCATGGTGTCGGTTGCGGCGCTCGCGAGGGCCCCTGTCGCCGTGTCCGATATCAAGGCCATGAAGCCGTCCTGACCGGTAGGAAAAGCTGTGGGGCAGGGGGTAAGGTTACCGCGTTGAACGACAAGGGACCCGCGCCATGGTCGGCCGCTACGGACCTCACAATCCCGACGAGACCTACGTCGAGCACAAGTATCCCGAACAGCTCTTCGACACCGGCGAGGTGCGCCTGAACTACGCCATGGCCGGCGAGGCGTCGAAGCCGGCCGTGCTGCTCGTGCCCGGTCAGACCGAGTCTTGGTGGGGCTACGAAGCGGCCATGGACCTCATGTAGGACAGGTTCCAGCTGTTCGCGGTTGACCTGCGCGGCCAGGGCCGGTCCGGGCGGACGCCGGGACGCTACACGCTCGACAACATGGGAAACGACCTCGTGCGGTTCATCCAGGGCGTGATCGGCCGACCGACCATCGTCAGCGGGCTGTCCTCCGGCGGGGTCCTGTCGGCCTGGCTTTCCGCCTATGCGCCGCCAGGCCTCATTCGCGCCGCCCACTTCGAGGACCCTCCGCTCTTCTCCGCCGAGACAAACCCGGCCTATGGACACTCCATCCGACAAGCCATCGGGCCGATGTTCGCCATGTGGTCGAAGTACCTTGGCGACCAGTGGGCGGTGGGGAACTGGGCCGGGATGGTCGCCAATGCCGCCAGCGAACTGCCTGCGTGGATGGCGAACTTTCGCCCGCCCGAAGAACCGCCTCAGAACATGAAGGAGTACGACCCGGAGTGGGGGCGCGCCTTTTGGACCGGATCGGTGGGCGCGAGCTGCGACCATGCGCGGATGCTGAAGGCCGTGAAGGTCCCGGTGCTCTTCACCCACCACTTCCGCCACGCAGACGAGACGACGGGGTTCGTGATGGGCGCCATCTCGGATTTACAGGCCGGCAGGGTCCGCGCGCTCATCGAGGAAGCCAGGCAGCCGTTCGACTACCGCTCACTCCCGCAGATGGACCACTCGATGCACGGCCAGGACCCGCAACTGTTCGCGGACACGCTGAGCGGGTGGGCGGCCGAAATCCCGGCCTGACGGAACGTTGTTGGGTGGGCAGCCGACGGCCTTTATGGTCGACTGGTAATGGTCGCCGGTCGGCCCGGACGCGGCGTGGCGCCGCGCGAAGTCGAGTATCCGGGTTCGAACCTCAGCTGCCTGTGGGAAGTCCTGGTCGGTCCAGAAGCGTTTCGAGGGATCGAAGAAGCCGATTCGGTCCAGGAACGACGCACCGTAGTATTCCGCGTCCTCAACCGATCCGTCGGCGACGTTGACCTTGAACGAGCCGTCCGGCTGCAGGGATTGCGCGAGGCACCAGTCCAGCATCTTCTGGATCTCGCCCGACATTTGCGCGCGCTGGGCTGGCGAGGCCGTCGGCCACCCGTATCGGAAGAGCGTGACGACATCCATGTCGTTGTGGTTCCAATATTGGCCAAACATCAGCCAGCCCTCTGGATAATCCGCGTCCCGCGTTCGCAGAAGCGTATCGAGCAACTGTGTCATGCGGGGAACCTCGCCGCGGAGGTATGAGACGATGTGGAACGTGATGCTGAGGTCGTCGGCGTAGACGTTTGCGCCGTTCCGCCGGTAGCGCTCGCCCCAGTAGCCGGTTTGCGGATCCTGATAGGCGGCAACGCGCTCCAGCAGCGCCTGCCGGAGACTTGGGGACACCTGATAGTTCTCAGGCCGGCCGCGGACGAGCATCTGCATCAGGGTGGCGGTTTCGTTGAACTCGCGCTCGTGATCTACGCCTGTGGTCCGCACATCGGAGGTGGCCAGCGCGTCCAGGCGCGCCCTGAGTTTGGAGGGCGTGCCAACCGGCGCCAGGAACGCTGGCAAGGGACGCGGCGGCGAATTGTCGGAGGCGGCGCCCTCGAGGCGATCGAACGTCGCATAGAGCTTAAGGTCCCAGGCCTTGTAACAGGCGCCCCAGAGGCCGGTCGCGTCTGGATGGTCTGGGCGGGGCGAAACCAGCGACCGGCGCAGGTCGGCCAGGCGCGCGTCGATCTCGTTGAAGTGCGCGGTCGTGGTCAGAAGCGCTTCGATCTCAAACAGAATTTGGTGCGAGCAGGCGTTATTGACGCCGTTCGCTTCTGCGGCGACCACCTCGCGGCCGAGCTTGAGGGCTTCACCGATGCGTCTTTGGCGCTCGTCGCGGTAGTGGGGGTCGAAAGCCGTGAAGTCCTGATCGACCATCGAGCGCAAGTCCGGCGCTGTCTGCGGCGCGACGTCGAGGGGTGCGGCGAGCACCAATGCGAACAGGAGAACGGCGAGGGCTTTGTTCATGGCCGGGAGTCTCCGGCTCAATTAGATGCACAGTCACCATAACCCAACGGCAGGGTTCGCGCGCTCATCGAGGAAGCCGGGCAACCGGGTGGGCGGCCGAAGTCCCGCACTGACGGACCGTCTCTGCTTTTGCGCCACGCTCCTGTATGGGGAGGGCCAAAACCACAGGAGACGCGGCATGGCTGACGGTTCAGTTCAGGGGTTCACACAGGACCGCTACGCCACCGTTCGCGCGGCTTTCGAAGCCAACCTGGCCAGCGGAGCGGACGTGGGCGCCTCGTTCTGCGCGACCCTCGAAGGCGAGACGGTGGTCGATCTGTGGGGCGGATTCGCCGACGCGGCGAAGACCCGACCTTGGGAGAAGGACACCATCGTCAACGTCTATTCGACCACCAAGACCATGACGTTCCTGACCGCGCTCTTGCTGGCTGACCGCGGCGAACTTGATTTCGATGCGCCGGTCGCCCGCTATTGGCCCGAATTCGCGGCCAATGGGAAGGCGGACATCAAGGTCAGCCACCTGATGAGCCACTCCGCGGGCCTGTGCGGATGGACAGAGCCCGTCACCACTGAGGACCTTTACGACTGGGACAAGGTCGTCGCCCTCCTGGCCGCCCAGGCGCCGCTCTGGGAACCCGGAACGGCGTCCGGCTACCACGCGATCACCCAGGGCTATCTGGTGGGCGAGGTCGTGCGCCGGATCACCGGCAAATCGCTGGGGACCGTGTTCCGCGAAGAGATCGCCGAGCCCCTGGGCGCGGGCTTCCACATTGGCTTGCCCGCCTCGGAGGATGCCCGCGTCGCCGAGCTGATCCCGCCACCCAAGGGCGCCGCCGTAGGCGATGGCCCGCAGACAGAGATCCAGGCGATTGCCTTCAACAATCCCGTCGTCGACGTCTCGGCCACGGCCACTCGCGGCTGGCGTGGCGCAGAAATCCCCGCCGCCGGCGGCACGGGTAACGCGCGTGCCGTGGCCGAAATCCACGCCATCCTCGCCAACGGTGGCGTCGCCAAGGGCAAGCGCTTCATGTCGGAAGCCGGTTGCCGCAAGGCGTTGGAGCTGCAGATCGAAGGCCCCGACCTGGTTTTGGGCTCGGACGCCCGCTTCGGGATGGGCTTTGGCCTAGGCGGAGGCGTAGTCCCCCTGCCTCATCCGGAGAGCAGTATGTATTGGGGTGGCTACGGCGGATCGCTGATCATCATCGATATGGAAGCCCGCACCACCATCGCGTACGCCATGAACAAGATGGTCGGCACCACGACTGGTGACATGCGCGCCTTCAGCCTGGCGATGGCGATGTGGACGGCGCTAGGCGCAACCTAGGCTTCGCGCGGAGACCCGCCAGGGTTCAGCGCACTCGTCTGACTCGACCGTAGGCCTGCCGCGCAACAGTCACCAAAATTCACTCGGCCGGCGGGACGTGGCCCCTCATCGCGCATAAGCGATCTCGATCCTGGGGCGATACCCCGCTCCGGCTTCCCTACCAGGGCGGAAGGTGAGAAGGCGATCCGCACCGTATTTACGGCGATCTACGGTGACATCGTTTGGCGACTGCCTGGCGATGGAAGGCGGACTCGGCCACCGTATCTACGATGAATCTACGGTGGATCTGGCCTCGGTGTCCGGCTCCAACGGGCGCGATGCGGCGCGCGATCAGATGCGTCGGAACCGTCCCGGCCGCAAACCGTTGGCGGAGCAGGCGCGTGGGGGCGAGGAGCATATACATGACCGTGTCTGAAGCCGCCCTGGCCACGCAGCCGGATGCGCGGCGCGTCGATCCCGACCGCCTGGCGATCGACACCATCCGCACCCTGGCCATCGACGCGGTGGAGAAAGCCGACAGCGGCCACGCCGGCGCGCCCATGGGCATGGCCCCGGTGGCCTACACCCTGTGGAAGCGCTTCCTGCGCTACGATCCTGCCGACCCGGCCTGGCCCAACCGCGACCGCTTCGTGCTCTCGGCCGGCCACGCCTCGATGCTGCTCTACGCCTTGCTGCACCTGGCCGACGTGCGCGCCCTCGGCGAGGACGGCAAGGCGCTCGACCGTCCGGCCATCAGCCTCGATGACATCAAGCAGTTTCGCCAGCTGGGCAGTGTCACCGCCGGCCATCCCGAGCATGGCCTGGCCGCGGGCATCGAGACCACCACCGGGCCGCTGGGCCAAGGCGCCGGCAACAGCGTCGGCATGGCCATCGCCGCCCGCTGGTTGGCGGCCCGCTACAACCGGCCGGATTCGGCCTTGTTCGATTACAACGTCTACGCCCTGTGCAGCGACGGCGACATGATGGA
>OUNO010010206.1_pt1 | contig 10784 bp, 10 predicted proteins | sample 1779811 | NCBI WGS metagenome assembly OUNO01 (sample SAMEA3914804, study PRJEB12502) | metagenome | biome: forest; material: soil | place: Canada | collected 2010-06-25 | depth 0.3 m
CCGCCGAACGGGTCGATGGTTCGTTGCGGCGAGCAGAGTCTCGGGGGAAGATCGACGCTGCCGAGGTGTCAGCAGTGCTGGGCAGGGTCAGGTTTGAGACTGCCCTGGAAGCGTTGGCGGATCGTGACCTTGTCGTGGAGGCGGCGTCCGAGGATGAACACATCAAACTCGACGTGTTTCGAGCGCTGGGCAAAATTCTGGATAAGGACGACGCGATCTTGGCGTCGAACACTTCGTCTATTCCGATCGTGAAGCTCGGTGCTGTGTCGGGCCGTGCCCACCACGTCGTGGGGGTCCATTTTTTCAACCCGGCACCGGTCATGAAGCTAGTTGAGCTGATCCCCTCGTTGACCACATCGCCGGACACTTTGGTGCGGATGCGTTCGTGGGTGACCGACACGTTGGGAAAACAGCCAATCGATGCGACCGACCGCGCCGGCTTCGTCGTCAACAGCCTCCTCGTTCCCTACCTGCTATCCGCTATCCGGATGTATGAGGCGGGTTACGCCTCGGCGGCTGACATCGACCGCGGCATGGTCCTTGGCTGTGGCCAGTGGCGGTGACGATATTAAGAAGCGGTACCTTTCCAAACTAGCTGCGGGAGAAGGACTCTTTTCGTACTGCCTCTCGGAGCCGGACGCCGGATCCGATGCGGCCAATCAGAAGACACGAGCGGTCCGGGCCGGGGACGACTGGGTTCTCAACGGAGTCAAGCGCTGGATCACCAACGCAGGCGAGGCTGAGTTCTATAACGGTCCTGGCCATGACTGATCCCGAGAAGCGCAGTAAGGGCATCAGCGCGTTCGTTGTCGAGAAGTCCGATGACGGTGTGTCTTTCGGTGCGCCGGAAAAGAAGCTTGGCATCAAGGGGTCTCCGACGCGTGAGGTCTACTTCGACAATGTACGCATCCCGGGTGATCGCATCATCGGCGACGTCGGCGAAGGTTTCTCGATCGCGATGAGGACTCTCGACCACACGCGAGTGACGATTGCGGCGCAAGCCGTGGGTGTTGCGCAGGGCGCTCTTGACTACGCGCTCGGTTACATCCAGGAGCGCAAACAGTTCGGGCACGCGATCAGCGACTTCCAGGGCCTACAGTTCATGGTCGCGGACATGGGAATGAAGATTGAGGCCGCGCGACAACTCACGTACGCCGCTGCGGGCAGGCCCGAACGGGGGGACAAGGATCTGACGTTCTTCGGCGCGGCTGCCAAAGCCTTCGCTTCGGATACCGCAATGCAAGTGACCACTGATGCAGTCCAGTTACTTGGCGGATACGGATTCACTCGTGACTATCCGCTTGAGCGAATGATGCGCGACGCCAAGATCACTCAGATCTACGAGGGCACCAATCAGGTTCAGCGCGTCGTCATGGCCCGCCAGCTGTTGGCCGGCGTCCAGAGCAAGCTCTGAGCGGCGACCAATTCAGGTTGGCACATCAGGCGTGCGTGATGAGGGCCGGAAGACTCCGGATGATCTTCTCCGCGTCGGCAATGATCTGATCGATCACATCCTGCACTGTGCCGATGCCATGGATGAGCCCCTGCGTCTGTCCGGCCCACCACATTCCGTCATCCATGTTGCCTTCAGCGAGGACATTTTTGCGCCCCCTCATGCCAGAGGCGAGTGAGGCAATGTCATCGAAGGTGCTTCCTTCGCGATCGGAGATCTCGACGATTTGCTCGGAGATCGCGTTACGGACCACTCGGGCAGTGTTGTGGAACTTGCGGAACACTAGGAGGGTGTCCCGTTCACTATTGGCGACTATCTGTTGCTTGACGTTGTGATGGATAGGCGCTTCGGACGTTGCCATGAACCGGGTTCCCATATTGACTGCGCATGCGCCCAGGGCCAGTGAGGCAGCAAGTCCGGCGCCATCAGCTATGCCGCCGCTAGCGATGACGGGTACCTTCAGGGCACGCACAGCGGCGGGGACCAGGATGAGCCCGGGTACGTCGTCTTCGCCGGGGTGACCTGCGCACTCGAAACCGTCAATACTGATCGCGTCGACCCCTTTCCTTTCCGCGGACAACGCGTGTCGCACTGAGGTCGCCTTGTGGATGACTTTCACGCCAGCAGCTTTGAAGTCAGGCAGATGTGGCGCGGGACTTGAACCAGCGGTCTCCACGACTTTGATGCCCGACTCGACAATTACGGCGCGGTACTCGTCATACGGGACGGGGTTGATTGTTGGAAGGATCGTCAGATTTACGCCGAACGGCTTGTCCGTCAGTTCGCGGGTGCGCGCAATCTCTTTGGCCAGGTGTTCTGGTGTGGGCTGTGTTAGCGCGGTCAGAAAGCCCAAGGCACCCGCGTTGGCGACGGGTGCGATCAGTTCTGCGGTACCGAGACCGGTCATACCGCCGCACAGGATCGGGTGGTCGATTCCGAATTGCTCCGTGAAGATCGTGCTGATCATGCTGGTCTCCCATGCGTCGACGCGGTGGTGTGGCGTCGCAACTCTTGCCGAGCAAGCGAGTTCTTGTGGACTTCATCGGGACCGTCCGCGAAGCGCAACGTGCGTGCATTCGCGTACATCTCCGCTAGGGGAAAGTCCTGGCTCAGCCCGCCGGCGCCATGAGTCTGGATGGCTTTGTCGACGATCCATTCCACGGTGCGCGGCGTTGCGATCTTGATCGCTTGGATTTCGGAGTGGGCGCCTTTATTGCCCACGGTGTCCATGAGCCACGCAGTTTTGAGGACCAGAAGGCGAAGTTGTTCGATGCGTACACGCGACTCGGCAATCCATTCCCGGATCACTCCCTGCTCAGCGATCGGCTTGCCGAACGCGACCCGGTCCGAGGCGCGCTGGCACATCAGCTCGACCGCTCGTTCGGCGATACCGATCAACCGCATGCAGTGGTGAATTCTGCCGGGTCCGAGGCGTGCCTGAGCGATCGCGAAACCGTCGCCTTCGTGAGCAATGAGATTCGAGACCAGAACACGGACGTCGGTGAACCTTAGTTCGGCGTGACCGCCGTGGTCACGATCGTCATAGCCGAAGACACGCATCCCGCGTATGACCTCAAGGCCGGGGGTGTCTCGTGGAACGAGGATTTGGCTTTGTTGGCGGTGCCGGTCCGCGGCTGGATCAGTTTTGCCCATCACGATGAAGATGGCGCAGTGTGGATTCATCGCGCCGCTGATCCACCACTTGCGTCCGTTGATCACGTATTCGTCACCGTCGCGCACGATCGAAAGTTCGATGTTCGTGGCATCGGACGACGCGACGTCAGGCTCGGTCATGGCGAACGCAGAGCGGATCTTTCCACTCAGCAGCGGGGCGAGCCACCGCTCCTTTTGTTCGTCGGTGCCGAACATGCTCAGCACTTCCATATTGCCGGTGTCGGGTGCGGCACAGTTGATCGCCGTGGGAGCGAGTTGAAAGCTTCGACCGGTGATCTCCGCCAATGGCGCGTACTGGAGATTGGTGAGCCCTGCTCCTTCGTTTCCAGGTAGGAAGAAGTTCCACAGTCCTCTGCGGCGGGCCTCGGCCTTCAGGTCTTCAAGGATGGGCGCTGGAGACCAGTCGTCTTGCGCACGCAGGACGTCAAGTTGGGCATGAGCCACAGGCTCGGCAGGGTAGACGTGTTCGTCCATGAAAGAGGTGAGCGAGCTGCGCAGTTCTTCAGTGCGGGCGTCGAATGAGAAATCCATCAGGTGGCTTCTTTCATGAGGTCGAGACCGATCGCGATGAGCGGTTCGACGCAATCACCGATCGTCTCGAATCCGGTACCGACCGTGGCGCCGTCGATGTGGCGTTTGTGGATTCCTTCGAGGATTCCGACGAGTTTGTACGTGGCAAGGCCAAGGTGGAAGCTCAGGTCTGGGGGCACGTCACCGCCGGCGTCTGCGTAGCGGCTGAGAACGTCCGCTGGTGAAAGGAAGCCTGGGGCGTTGGACGCGTCGGGGACCGATCCTGACGGCGCGATCCGAGCCAGATATTGGTAGACCACCAGTAGGGCCAAGTCCGACGCCGGGTCACCGATCGTTGCCATCTCCCAGTCGAGCACTGCGGTGACAGTCGTGTCGTAGATGAGGAGATTGTCCAGACGGTAGTCGCCGTGAACGATCGCTCCGGGGCGTTGCGGCGGAGAAGCGTCAGTGAGTTGAGATCTCAGCTGATCCAAGCCGGCGAGGTTGCGGGTGTGCGATGCGTCGAGTTGCGCACCCCAACGTCGTACCTGCCGTTCAAGGAAGCCAGTAGGCCGGCCGAAGTTCGTCAGGCCAACCTCTGCAACATCTACTCCGTGGATCTGAGCGAGGACGTCGACCATCTGACCTGACATAGTCTGGACGGCCTTCTCGCTGCGGGTTGTGAGGTCCGTCGCCTGGCGATACGACTCGCCGGGCATTTTCTCCATGACGAAGAACGGAGCCCCCAGAACGGTTGCCTCTTGGTCCCAACCGAGCACTCTCGGCACGGGCACGCCAGACCCCGCGAGCGACGACAGAACCATGCGTTCGCGGTCCATGTCATGGGCTGTCGCGAGCAACTGTCCCTGCGGCGGACGACGCACGACGACCTCGCGAGATCCGGCCCGCACCACGTAGGTCAGGTTTGATCGGCCCCCGGTCAATCGAGCCACTGCGAACGTGTCGCGGTCGACTTGCTCGATGTGTTTGATGTACCAAGCGTGGAACTCGTTGAGTCGAAATTCGGGCGCTTCGCTATTCATGGTCCTCCAACGTGGCGGCACTTACTCTCGGGAGACAGTCACGCAATTTGGTGCCCATCTGCGAAGTCGGTCGAGCGAGTCAGGTGGGACCAGCTGGCGATCTCTTGATCGACGCCAGAACGTCCTGCGGTCACGAGGCGAAGCGCGTCTGAGCCGAGTAGGAAGGTCTGGCGCGACATGGTTCTCCTCTCGCGATAGGGATGTACACATGCGTGAAATCCGATGTGTTTCCCATTGAAACAATACTAACTGGTCAGGTAAGTTAGATTACACCACCCTAATCACCCGAGGAGTTCGACATGAACGAGTACCAGGACAGCAAAGAGTTGGCAGGCCTGCGGGCGATCGTGACGGGCGCGGGCGCGGTCGGTGACGGCATTGGCAACGGACGAGCGACCGCCGTCCTCCTTGCCCGTCGAGGAGCGAAGGTCACTCTCGTCGACGCTGCTCAGGACAGACTCGAAGGCACGTCAGAATTGATCCGGCAGGCCGGCGGCGAGTATCTCGAGGCGGTCGGCGATGTCACAAGCGCTGAGAACTGCCGTGGATTCGTGGACGCGACAATCGCCGCTTGGGGCGGTGTCGACATCCTCATCAACAACGTAGGGATCGTCGGCCCAGCTGAAGATGTCGTGGACGTCGACATTGAGGCGTGGCGACGAACGTTCGACGTGAACATCACCTCAATGATGCTGATGTCTAAGTTCGTCATTCCCGACATGCGGAAGCGTGCGGCGGGCTCGATCGTCAACATTTCTTCACTCGCCGGGGCGCTGACGCACCCTCGTCCGACTTATGCGGCGAGCAAGGGCGCCTCTTTGAGCCTCACCAGGTCAATGGCGAGTCGGCATGGTCCTGAGGGGATCAGAGTGAACGCGATTGCTCCAGGTCCCGTTTACACGCCGATGGTCCAATCTGAAGGACTGACAGTGGAAGCTCGTCAGGCGCGCGCCGCGATGGTGCCACTTCGAAAAGAGGGCACCGGCTGGGACGTGGCCGAGGCGGCGTGCTTCTTGGCGAGCCCCCGATCCGGGTGGATCTCGGGCGACACGTTGATTGTTGACGGCGGCTTTTCGGCGGATCTTCGAATGAGCAACGCTACGTCCGTGCAGCCCGACTCGCGCTCCTGACGGACCGCAAACCGCAGAGTACGTCTCTGCTGTCAGGTGGCGAACGGCGCGCTTCCCCCTGCCTTCAGTCGAGGTTGCTACGCGGCGGGACGGAGCGGGTTCATAAATCGCAGAGCTATTTTTGACTGCCAGAGTAGCAATTCTGCGCACACCTCTTGCGCATTACTAACTGATGAGTCAAGATTGGGTGTGACCGGGGCCACGTTGGAAACGCAGCCTGCACTTCGACTATAAGGAACGATAATCGTGACCACATCCCTTGAGTATCAGATCGGCTGTGACATCGGTGGAACCTTCACCGACGTCATTGCGGTCGACAGTGATGGGAACGTCTACTCAGACAAGTCCGACACGACGCCAGCAGACCTGAGCCTCGGACTCGTCGCTGCGCTGGAGAATCTCGCTACAGGAATCGGCGCACCACTCGAACAGGTTTTGCCTCACACGACTCGTTTCGTCAACGGCACGACCGCCGTCACGAACTCGATCGCTGAGCTCCGAGGATCCCGTGTGGGCCTGATCACCACGATCGGTTTCGGCGACAACCTCTTGGTTGCACGTTCGGCCCGCAACGCCCATCGAGACCACCACAAGCAGCTGAATCTTCCGCAGATCGTCTCTAGAGACCGCGTCGTTGAGGTGTCCGAGCGAATCGACAAGAAAGGAAGCGTCGTCGTCGCAATTGACGACGCCGACATCAAGCGCGCCGTCGACGAACTCATCGCCAAGGACGTCGAAGCGATCGCAGTCTCGCTCCTCTGGAGCTTCCTGAACCCGTCGCACGAAGAACGCATTGCCCAGTACATCGAGAGTAACCACCCTGAGATTTTCCTCAGCGTTTCCTCACGCCTTCATCCCATGATCCGCGAGTACGAACGCACAATGACCACCGTGCTCAATGCATTCACCGGCATCAAGGTCGCCGAGTACACCGGTCGAATCGAGACCGAACTGCAGGGACGCGGACTGCGAGTACCGATCGCCTTCATGCAGGGGTTCGGCGGCACGCTTTCAGCCGATGAGGCTCGCGAACGTCCCATCACCTTGGTTGACAGTGGGCCCGCCGGAGGCGTCATCGGCGCCCAGGCCCTCGCAAAGCGCCTCGGCTTCGAAAACGTCGTGACCGCCGACATGGGAGGCACCTCCTTCGACGTTTCGGTCCTTCAGGGCACTAAGCCCCTCGTGACCCAGCGGGTCATGCTGCGTGACCAGTTCCTCACCGCTCTGTCGAAGATCGACGTACTGCCTGTCGGTGCTGGGGGCGGCTCCATCGCCTGGACAGACGCCCGAGGGATTCCTCAAGTCGGCCCCCAGAGTGCTGGCGCCGATCCCGGCCCCGCGTGCTACGGCAAGGGAGGCATGCTCCCCACCGTCACCGACGCCTCAGCGACACTCGGACTGTTGGCACCGGCGGCATTCTTGGGTGGTCGCCGTGAATTGGCAATCGAGCCGGCGAAGGATGCCATCGAGCGTGAGATCGGCAAGGCCCTCGACGTCGACGCGATTCAGGGCGCTGCGGCCATCTACCGGATCGTGACCGCCAACATGAGCAACGCGGTCCGAACCGTGACCGTCGAGCGAGGGCACGATCCCCGCGAGTTCACCATGGTTGCCTACGGTGGTGCGTTGGGAATCTTCGCGGCCGACATCGCCCGCGAAGTCGGTATCAAGAGGGTTGTCATCCCAGCTGACGCGGCCGTGTTCTCCGCCTACGGACTCCTCAACAGCGACGACGTACGTACTCGTGCCCGGTCGGCCGTTTGGGCCGGGGGCGACGCGTCGCACATCGCTCAAGGACTTCGCGAACTGGACGACGAGGTCGTCTCGACGCTGAAAGACGCCGGGTACTCGGACGACAAGATCGAAGTCGAATGGGAAGGCGAGTTCAAGTACGCCGGGCAACAGTGGGAACTCCGGGTCCCGCTGCCACGCAACCGCGAACTGACCGAGGCCGACCTCGCAGCCGCTCAGGAAAAGTACGGCGAGCTTTACGAAGCCGAATACGGAAGCGGAAGCGCATGGGTCGGCAGCCCAGTAGTTCTCGTCTCCCTCCGAGTGGTTGCCACTGGACGGGTCGCCGCCCTCGAGCCCAAGGGCGCGGTCATCGGCCCCGACGACGTCAAACGCCTTTCACCCGTGAGCACACGCCAGGTGCGGCTGCCCCTGGTTGGCAAAGATGTTGAGATCGGTGTGTACAACGCCCTGGAAGCTGGCCCCGGCAGCGAGATCGCCGGTCCGGCGATTCTCGAACACCCACTCACGACACTGCAGATCCCACCAGGCTGGACGGCACGTGTCGACCAGTGGGGCAACTACATCGTCACCGATGACGAAGGAACGGAGACCGACAAATGAGCACCACACTGACAGCGGCGCCAGGCGTCGAGCTGGACCCGGTGACCGTCGAGATCTTCTCGAAGGCCGTTGAGAACATCGCCAACGAGATGGGCGTCGTCATGATGCGTGCCTCAGGAAGTCCGGTCATTGCCGAGGCCGTCGACTTCTCGACGTTCATCGCTGACGCCGATGGAGACATCCTCTGCTACACCGGATTCATCACCATCTACATCGGCACCGCTCGGCAGGCGGTCAAGCACATCATCGCCACCGTTCCGCGTGATCAGATACGTCCCGGTGACATGTTCATCTGTAACGACCCGTTCACCACCGGCAATGGGCACCAGGTCGACGTCGGTGTCGTCCGCCCATTGTTCCGTGGCGACGAACTTGTCGCATGGTGCTGGGCGGCCGCCCACGTCAATGACTTCGGCGGCATCGCCCCCGGAAGCATGGCCCCAATGGCGACCGAGACGTACGGCGAGGCACTCCGCCTCCCCGGGATCAAGATCGTCGACCAGGGCAAGTTCATCGATGACATCTGGCGAATCATCGAGACGAACATCCGTGTCCCCAACATTGTCCTGAACGACATTCGTTGCTTCATCGCCGCCTGCAACCGGTGCGACGACCGGCTGCAGTCGTTGATCGACCGCTACGGACTAGAGAACTTCGTGGCGTACACGAACGAGGCGAAGGACCTGGCCGAGGCGGCAACTCGTCGTCGGATCGCGGAGCTTCCAAACGGCACGTACACGGGAATGGAAATTCAGGAGCACAACGGCCACACCGACGAGATCAACCCCATCCGCTGCACCATGACAGTCGACGATGACTCGATCACGTTGGACTTCACCGACTCGGCACCTCAGACCAACGGGTTCGTGAACTGCAGTGCAGCGATGACCTTGGGCTGCGCCATTACACCGTTCCTGTTCTCGCTGTTGCCGGATATTCCGATCAACCAGGGAACGTTGCGTCCGATCACCATTCTGACCAAGCCCGGCACAATTGTTGACGTGCAGATGCCTGCCCCAGTGTCGAACGGACACCTGGAGTCGGGACTGAAGGTGTGCCGCCTCATCACTCGGATGTTGGCCGACGTGCAGGCTCTCAGTGATTCCGCGTTTGTACGGGACCACGTGCTGGCGCCGTGGCAGGATTCCTGGAACGCGGGGTTCTTCTACGCCCCCGATGAAGACGGCAACCTGGTCCCGTTTCCTGATATGAACGGTGGCGGCGGAGGTGGCGGCGCCCAGCGCATCGCCGACGGTATGCACGTGGCCGGTGCGCTCGCGCAACCTCAGAACAGTCTCCCGGATATCGAGATCAATGAGCTCGCCTACCCGGTCCTCTACCTGTGGCGCAAGCTCAACCAGAACTCGGGCGGACCGGGCAAGTACCGCGGCGGCGATGGCGTCGAACTGGCATGGACACCCTGGTACACACCGGGAGGTGAGGAACACGTCATGGCCCCGTGCTGGCAGATCCCGCCCAGCGGAATCGCCGGCGGATATCCTGGTTCAACCAGTGGATTCACCCTCGTGAGCGGCGCTGGCGCAAAGGATAGCCTCGAGAACGGAGTCGTCCCGCAGTCGCTCGCAGATCTGAAGGCCGAGCCCACGCCCCTCACCGGCAAGCAGTTCGGTTTTGCGGTGCTGGCAGGTGACGTCATCCGGCTGCAATGCGGAGGAGGCGGAGGCTACGGAGACCCGCTAGAACGAGATGAATCTCTGGTCGTGGCCGACGTTCTCGCCGGCAACGTAAGCCGCGTGGCCGCTTCGCAGTCATACGGTGTCGTTGTCGATGGGTCGGGGAAGATTGACCCATCAGCCACCCAGACGCGTCGCGCACAGATACGCGACGAGCGTCTCGCTTGGCCGCGTGAGGGTGACTTCGCGGTCCGTCGCACGGCAGCGTCCGTACGGTTGGCCGAATTGGGACAGTGGAGTTCGCCCCGAGAGGGAGTCGAACTCGTCGAGACGGCAAACCCGAACACCGGCGAACTGATCTCGGCCGAAGTCCATACGGCGGTGTGACGGTGTCGTTCTACTTCCTCGCAGCGCTGAAGAAGAACGACGCGGAACGATTTGCGGAATACCAAATCAAGACCCGGGACATCGTGTCGGCACTTGACGTGGAACTTCTTGCGGTAACCGAGAATTTCGAAGTTCTCGAAGGAGAACTTGAGGCGACGAATCTGGTCCTCCTCAGGTTCCCCGACGAAGCTGAATTTCGGAAGTACTGGGACGACCCGGCGTACAGAGCCGTCGTGCCGTTGCGCGAGCAATCAGCAGTGACGAACTTCGCCTTGACGTTCTAGCCCGGCGATGATGAAGGTGCCCTCGCCCAGCTGAGGGCACCTTCACGAGCCGCTGATCGGGTAGTCGAGCGAGGAGTGGCGGCGCTGATGGTTCCCAAGACCGAGTATGTGGGTGCCTTGTTGGCGCGGATGCCCCTTGGGGCCTCCTAGGGCGCGGTACGCGTCGAGTGGGCACATTTTGGGCACACTTTGTTGTGATCTAGCGGGATTCGGACACATCACGGTGATCAAAATTCCGCGGAATTGCAGCGATTTTGCGCATCGCAGCAGGTCGCAAATGGTGGTTTTTCGAGTTCAAATCCCACCGCCACCGC
>OUNO010019774.1_pt1 | contig 10770 bp, 12 predicted proteins | sample 1779811 | NCBI WGS metagenome assembly OUNO01 (sample SAMEA3914804, study PRJEB12502) | metagenome | biome: forest; material: soil | place: Canada | collected 2010-06-25 | depth 0.3 m
GACGGTGCGTCTGGTCGTCGCGCCGGGATCATCGGCGGCCCGGACGTCTGGGAGGTGGTCGGCGGGCTTGTCGGCGGGGACGTCCCCCTCGAGGACCGCATAAGCCGTGCGGCCGAGCACCTGGGCCTGTCCCACCAACAGATCGACGCCGTGTTGGACTACTACGCCGACTTCACCACCGAGGTCGACGAAGAGATCGCCGAGAACGTCGCCGCAGCCGACGAGCTCGAGGCGGCATGGCGGCGGCGCCAGGGCCTTTTGGCTGGGTGAAGCTCATCCTCGATGTGCAGCACTCCCGTATCGCTGCTGAACGGCTTCGTCAGAACGGCCACGACGTTGTCGCGGCGGCCGATGACCCACGCCTGGCGGAGTTGGCCGACGAAGAGCTCCTCCGACACGCCGCAACGGAGGGTCGAGCACTGGTCAGTGAAAACGCTAAGGATCTCGACCGCATCGTCCGACATTGGGCGGCCACCGGCGAGCACCATGCAGGAGTAGTTCTGACATCGACGCGGCGATTCCACCGTGGTGGCGCTGCCTACCCGGAGAACCTCATTGTGTCGCTTACTCGGTTGTTGGAGTCACCTCCTGAAACCGAACAAGACTGGGTGCACTGGCTCCAGTAACACATTGACTCATGCGTATTTTGCCTCTGCTGTGTTACTTGGGCACCGTCGACAACCTCCTCGACAAGTCCGATTCGAACCGCCATTTCCGAGTCGATTCGCTCCGAGAGCAGCTGGAGTCGAGCAGTCCAGCCGGCTCCGATGAGGCGCTCAAGGAACCAGGCCTGGCCATAGTCGCCACTTTGACCAACCTCGATGTAGGACGTCAGAAAGACGGCCGAGCGAGCAGCAATCCGCATGTCGCATGCCGCAGCCAATGACAGCCCCGCCCCAGCACACGGACCGTTCGCGGCCGCCATTGTCAGCTTGGGCATGCAGTGCAAAAGCTCAACAACCTCAGCCATGTTCCGCATCGAAGCCAGGGCTTCATCCGGTGATGACGGCTCTGCGCTCACCATGTTCATGGCGTGCAAGTCTCCTCCAGCGCAAAAGGCACGGCCTGCCCCCGCAAGCACAACCACCCGGTGGTGGGCCGTGGCACCACGGTCATGTCGAACAGCCCACGGCATGAAGTGATTCGTATTCTGCGTAACGGTCATCCATTGGAGGGAGTCGCGTCGCTCGTGGGCGCATCGATCGACGCTGCCCATAACCGGTAGGGGTACACCTCAACCCTCTGATGTGGCGGTTTACGCGTGATAGAGCAAGATGCCAGCCTCTTCACGACGCTGCACTGCGCCCCTCGCCCGCAGGTGCTCTAGGTGTGCGAAGGTCTCGGCCTCGGCCATGGAGCCCCATGACCTCGCGGCGAACAGCTCATGTGACAGGTCGACAACGTTGGCCCAACCTGAGGCGTCACAGATCTCGAGCAGCGTGTCCAACCGTTCGTAGTGGTGGCGCTTGATTTCTTCGGCCCGGCCGGGCAGATCTTCGAACGGTTGGCCGTGGGCCGGCAGCACGGTGGACACGTGAGGCAAGTCGGATAAGCGGTCGAGCGATTCGAGGTACCTCAGGAGCGGGTCACCCGCGATCAGCCCTGAAATGTGCGGCGTGATGGTGGGCAACACCTGATCGCCAACGAGCAGGATTCCACCCTCCTCGTCGTAGAGGCAGAGATGATCGTCGGTGTGGCCCGGAGTGAAGAGACCGACCCAGTCCCGGCCGCCCACCGTGATGTGATCACAATCGGCCACCCGGTGCGACGGGCGGGGTGGCTTGAACCATTTGAAGAGATCGGCCTGATGGGCCAGCATCTTGGCCCGGGCTTCGGGGGGCGGTCCGATCGTGGATCCGCCCCAGGGCGCAGGGCGTTCGATGCGGATGCTGGGGATCGGACTCTCGTCCGGATCGATGTCGTCGGCCGCCTCGAGCTCGCGATCGTCAATGTCATCGGGATCGAAGAATGTGCGGAAGCGGTCAGAAGTCACAAGGGCGCCCCCGCTCTCCTGGGCCAACAACCCTGCGCCGCCGAAGTGGTCGGGATGCGAATGTGTGACCACGATGGTATGTACTCGCTCCAAAGGGATCCCCGCCGCGTTCATGCGGCTCCGGAGGGCTATCCAGGACTCTTCGCCTGGGAGCCCCGGATCGACCAGTGTGAAGCCCTTGTCATCCTCGAGGGCATACGTGTTGACGTGGCCCAAGCCCGTGAAATCGATGGGGAGCTGCAGCCGCAAAATGCCAGGCGCGACCTCGACGATGTCCGGCGAAGCGTCCATCTGCTCCTGCTTGGGCGCCCGAGGGGTCGTTGCCTCGATCGGTTCGGACGTCGCCACCATTGGAAACTTACTTGGCTCGCTACTACACGAGACGCTGGGATCAACGCCGGGCGATCTCCCGGCGTTGATTAGGGGCAGGCTGCGGCAGAGGTCCTGCACAATGGCTTCGATGTCCGATGCCAACTCCGACGAGCCACGACTTACCCTGGACCAGGGCTATCTGGCTGCGTATGAGTTCGTCCGCCAGTTCTACGAGCGAGATGACCGCAAGCCAGGGTCAATCTTCAATCTGCTGGCCTGGATGCGGTTGGACGGTCCGAGGTTGTCGGCACACCCGGCCCAGTGGCGCGACTGGACGTTGTCTGTTGGCAAGGCGCTTGATCTGGGACACGAGGCGATGCAGTCTGAGCCCCAATCCCCACCCAGGACTCAATAGTTCCTATCCGGCAATGTATCGTGACAGTTTTGCTAGGGCGGATGTCAGTTGCCTGTCGCTTCGACTCAAATCCGGCGGGTCTCGAGGACTTGCTCGGATCGCGTTCCCAGCACCAGCGTGGAGTTCCGGCCCCCGCCATCAACGTGGCCACGTCGTCGTGTAGAAGATGCGCCATGGTCCGGCTGTGAATCGGAAACTCGTCGGTCGGTCGAGCCCACGCGCACTCGTCGTCGACCAGGTCCAGACGCCGTCTTCGGGTGGGCACCGCGGGCGTCGTCTCGGCATCCGGCGTGCCTGTCTGATCGGTGGCGTGATCGCTGTCTCAGGGTTGGCCCTCGGGGTCGCTGTCGTGGTGGGGCGTGGCCAGAGTCCCTCACCGACGGGCTGCAACTTCGCGTCGACGGCAACGTCCGCTCAGTTCTCGATTACGCCGACACAGGCGCAGAACGCCGCCATCATCGCCGCTGTGGCGATGCGCAAGGGGATGCCGGACCACGCGGTGACGGTCGCCCTGGCGGCCTCGCTCCAAGAGACGCAGCTTCGGAACTTGCCCTACGGCGACCTGGACTCAGTGGGCCTCTTCCAACAACGACCGTCCCAGGGCTGGGGGACCAGCACTCAGATCATGGACCCCAGCTATGCGGCGTCAGCCTTCTACGACCATCTGGCCCAAGTTCCTGGATGGCAGACCATCGCGGTGACTGATGCGGCCCAACTAGTCCAACACAGCGCGACTCCCGACGCCTACGCCAACTGGGAGACCGAGGCGCGCTCACTTGCCACGGCGCTCACGGGCCAGGTCCCCGCCGGGCTCTCGTGCCGTCTCAATGGCTTCGGCGGTCTGGCCCCTCCGCCTTCGGCGCTCGCGCAGGCGTCGGCTCAAGAGATGGGAGCGCAACTGTTGGGCGTACCGGTCTCCACCAAGACCGGGTGGCGGGTGGCCACTTGGGCCGTAGCCCACGCCTACAACTACCACATCAACTCCGTCTCGTTTGAGGGAAGGACGTGGACGGGGCCGTCGGGAACGTGGTCACCGATCGCGGGATCCGAGTCCGGGACTCCCCAGAACACGGTGAACGTGTCCTAGGGGGACAACGAGCTTCCCGCGGCCTGTTCATAGCGCACGGCCCGCGCGGTACGGGCGCCCTCGTCCCGGCGTTCGGAGGCACCTCAGCGCAATCGGTCGATTGCCTCAGTCACCGGGTGCAACGAGTAGTCCAGTTGGATCGGTCCAGTGGTAGCGATGGCCCAATGCACGACCACCACCTGGAAACGGCCCTCGCAATTGAGTCTCGACCCGCCTGCCACCTCGTGCGTCATAGAAAGCTTGGGCGGCCGTGTTCTGATCGAGCACCCAGAGGTGAAGCGACCCTTGGGGCCGAAGCCGAAGGAGCTTCCGGGCCGTCTCTGACAGCAGGCGTGAACCCATGCCGGTTCTCTTTAGGTCACTCCTGACATGGAGGTTCTCGAGCAGCGATCCCCAGAACGGGTCTTCATCCACGATGGTGTGGGCGAACCCGACGACATCATCGTCGTGACGGGCGATCACCGTGAAGTGGCTCTCCTTCGGCTGGGTTAATCGACTTCGCCACACGTCCTGGCGGTCGGCCACGACGTCTCCGTCCAGGTAGGTGTCCAGGTAGGCACCTCGGTAGTGACGTCGCCAGCTATCGGCATGGAGGGCAGCGATGGAGTCGGCGTCGCGATCGGTCCCGTCTAGATACTGCACAGCAAAGACTTGTTTCGGCACGTTGGTCCCCTCATCGATCCTGGCATTGGCACCGTGCATCAGCCGGCTGCCGGACCGTCGAAGGGCCAGGTCCCTCAGGTCACTCTGGATGAACAATCAGAGAATATACGTAGCCGCTCAAGTTGCGCTGCAACGTCGAACCGTCCCACCTTCCCAGCAATGAACTGGGGCGGTCACCGCTCTTGACTGTCAGCGCGTGTTCTTCTTCGTTGGGCCTCGAACTCGAACAGGACGCGCGGGCGCGGACCTACCTGGTCCGGGACTCAAACGGCATCTTGCACACAAACCTCAGCTTTTTGGGACGTCGTGCGCGGGGACGATTGCCTAAGGCCAGAACCGAGCCTCATGGGATCGGCGTCGAACCGACCGCGTTGAGCAATTTGGTGGCGATCGGTGCCGCAACCGCGCCGCCGACGCCGCCCCCGACGACCAGGACTGCGAAGGCGAGGTCCCCGTGATACCCGATGAACCAGGCGTCGGTCTGCGGGGGGTTGTTCGTGCCGAACTCCGCCGTACCCGTCTTGCCGAATGTGCCGGCCGGGAGCCCGGCACCCGCGGCGGTGCCGATCGAGCTCGTCACCACGGCCTGCATCATGGTGCGCAGGCCGGCCACGACATTGGGATCGATGGGCTCTGACGGTGCCGTGTCGTCGCCAGCTCCCGACACCAAGCGAGGAAGGTGCAGGCTTCCCGAATCCACGGAGGCAGCGACAGTGGCCATGGCGAGCGGTGAGACCACGACCTGCGCCTGCCCGATGGCGGTGGCCGCGGCATCCGAGATCGAGGTGGGTGTCGGCACCTTGCCACCGAAGGCGGCCAGTCCCGTGTTGATGGCTGCGCCGATGCCGAACTGATCGGCCGTCGGCGCGTAGCTCGTGGCGGGGAGCGAGGTCGACATACCGATGAAAGCGGTGTTGCACGACATGGCGAAAGCCTGGAGCATGGAGAGGGACGCTGTCGTCTCGCCCTCGAAGTTGTGGAAGACCTCGCCGTTCACCGTGACGGTGGGTGGACACGACGCCGGGCTCGAGGTGGTGGAGCCATGTTCGAGAAGGTCGGCCGAAGTAACCACCTTGAACGTCGACCCCGGCGGGTACGCGCCGGTGAAGGCCTCGTTCACCTGCTGCGTGTCAGGCAGGCTCACCGAGGCGAGGACGTCGCCCGTCGACGCCTGGATCGCGACAAGATCGGCGGGCAGCGTCTCCCCGCTGAGGGCGGATTCGGCCGCTTGTTGGATCGGTGGGTCGATGGTCGTCTGCACCGCCGTGCCTGGGCGATCCGGCACGCGTTTTAGGGTGGCCACGGTGTTGCCGGCGTGGTCGGTGACGGCGACGGTGGCGCCCGGCGACCCGGCAAGCTCGTGTTCGTATGCCTCTTCGATGCCCGTTTGACCGACGATGTCACCGGCCGAGTACGCCGGACCGAGCAGCCGCAGCTCCTGCGCCGTGACGGGCCCGAGCGTGCCCACGACGTGCGCACCGAGCTCAGTCGTGAGCGGGCTGCGGGCGCCGAAATTGTTGAAGACGGTGCCGGGCACGGGATAGATGATTGGCTTGAGCTGTTCGTAGCGAGCCTGGGTCAGTGAGATCACCGGCACGAACCAAGTGGGATGGACGCGCGCGGTCGTCTCTGCGGCCTGGACCTGGGCGGCGGATGCACCCGTCTGCAGCAGGGCCGCGGTCAGCGCGTTGCCGTCGGTGACCCGCGACCCCTCAATGCCCACGGACACCATGGGCGCGTCCGTGGTGAGGGGCCCGCCACCAGTTCCCAGGATGGCGGCTCGTGCCGGCCAGGTCACCGCGGTCGCCACGGTGTCGCCGGGACCGAGCGACGGGATGATCGAGCGCGGGGACCACACGATCTTCCACGTACCCGAGGTGTCGCTAAGACGCAAGCTGCTGTGGACCGTGAGCGAGCCGATTGTGCCCAGCAGCAAGTGGCTTGTAATCGGTGCGGTGGCGCTCGAGCCCGTGGTCGAGACCGCGCCGGCGTCGTGCGTCGCCGCGGTGAGGCGGAGGTCGCTCGCCACGCTTCGGTTGAACGAGATGAAGTCCGAAGGAGGCTTCGCCACGAGCAGAGCCATCGACCGATAGTCCTGATGGTTCCATGCAGAGAGGTATTGGTTTACCGTTGAGTCGGCTCCCGGTGCGCCCCCGCCACAGGCGGCGAGCAAGCCGGCTACCGCCCCGATCCCGACTGCAGAAGCCAGGGCGCGTCGACCCGAATTGTGAGCCCCTCGCTTCGCCATGCGCCACCATGCCGCCGTCATGTGTCGCCACTCTTGCACTTTGGGTACACCGACGCCGTGGCGAGAACCTGAAGCGCGTCAGGCCGCCCGGTTACGTCGCCAAAGGTGATAGCTGACACCTCGATCGCCCGATCCAGATGGTGGAGATGCGCACCAAGCCAATGTACGGAGATACCTCAGTTTTCCCTTGAAGTGGTCGCATCTCTCAACCTACGACGGGGTGTGACGCGCGAGCGCCTTAGTCGTCCTCGGTTGCTTCGGTGAATCTCTCAGCGAGCAGCTCAAGAGAGCTGTGCAGCTGGGCGAAGCGCCGCGCCCCCAGGATCTCTGCGATCCCCAGCTGGGCCGCCCCCGCCTCGGCGTAAATTGTCTTCTGAAGCCGCCGTCCCTTGGAAGTGAGTCGGATCACGCGAGCCCTTCCGTCGGCCGAATCGGGCTCGCGCACCAGGTACCCGTGTCGTTCCAGGTGCCCGAGCAGGTCGTTGACCGACTGTTTCGTGATCCCCCTCCGGTCCGCAAGCTGGCTTGGACGAAGTCCGTCGAGGCCCGGATAGCGCCAGAGCCCGACGTGTGCGGCGTTCAGATCGTCGAATCCCGCCGCAACCACGCCCGCATGCATCCGCTCACGGACCCACTGCCAGGCGACTCGCAGCAGGGCACCAATGTACGGGCTGGCCTCGCCGATGGGATGATCTCCAGCGAGGGAATCGCTTGACATAATCGTAAGGTTACCATACGATATAATAGTAAGGGTACCTGACTACCGATCCGGGACAGATCTATGGCGAGGAGGTGGTCGGTATGACCACAGCAGTCGTTGATTCCCCCAAGAGCGAGCAAACGCAGGCCTGGTGGTTCCTTGACACCTTGGTCGTCGAGCATCGATGCGCGCCGGGCATGGGTACCGTCGTACTCGAGATGACCTTGCCGGTCGGCGCTGCGCCCCCGCTGCACGTCCACGACGACCTCGACGACACCTGGTACATCCTCGATGGCGAGATGGTCGTGCGCTGTGGCGATGACGAGCTCGTCGTCGGAGCCGGTCACTGGGTCTCGATGCCCCGCGGCGTGCCGCACACGTTCCGGGTGGTCGGTGACCGAGAAGCGCGGATCCTGCTGATACACGACAACGCCAGCTTTCGGGACCTCATTCGCGATCTGGGGGCTCCGGCCATGGCGCGCGTCGTTCCCAGTCAACCGGCGTTCCCGCCGATGGACGAGCTGGCACGGATCGCCTCCTCACACGACCTCAGGCCGATCGGACCCCCCATGAGCATCGAAGACAGCGACCGCGTCTTGGCGGTTGCGCGCTGAGTGGCTGCTACCGAGCGGAGGAGCCATCGTGCACATCCAGGCTCTCGGCCACGTCGTGCTCAAGGTCAGCGACTTGCACCGGTCCGAGGAGTTCTACTCGAGCCTATTGGGAATGCGGATCATCTCGCGAAACTCGGACCCGCGAATGACGTTCTTCAGCCTCGGAACACCGGGGATCCATCACGACTTCGCCCTCATTGAGCTCGGCCCGCATGCCCTCAAGCCAGAGTATGAAGCCACAGGGCTCGCTCACGTGGCGTTCAAGGTGGGTGAATCAGTCGAGACGCTCAGTGTCTTACGGAATGTGTCGACGTACAGCTCGATCTCGTTCCCGTCCGGATCGAGGACGTGCACGCTTGAATGAGCCTCCAGACCGGCAGCGTTCGGGGTCACTTTCGATTGCCATCGGCGCTGACCTCTGAGATTCTGGATCCATGGCGCAGGATGTCAATGGCTCGGCGGGTATCGCCGTGTTCAATCGTGGTCCAATGGACGGACAGGAGCATCCGACCGAACGTGACACGGCTGAGATTTGCGTCGCGATGAGCGATGGCCAACAGCATCGCTATAGGCGCACCGAGGAACTACAACCGTTGCCCGATGGGCGGGTGGCGGTAGTCTTCGACTGGGCAGGTCGGTACTACGGCCCGAAGTAAACAGCAACGCGCAAGGCTGTACCACCTAGCCGGATGGATGAGGACACATCGCAATAGACGACTGTGGCGTCGGCAGAAGTAGATCAGGGCATGAATAAGAGCTTTCGAGCCGAGCTGCGGAAGAGTCCCAGCAAGGGTGGATGGACATACGTCCAAATGCCGGGCTCGGCAGAATATTTCGGTACGAGGGGCCTGGTGAAGGTGCGGGGCACGGTGGATGGCGAACCCTTTCAGAGCTCCTTCATGGCACTCGGTGACGGCACGCACAAGTTGCCGATCAAGGCCGAAATTCGAAAGAGGATCGGAAAGGGCGTGGGAGATACGGTCACCGTTCGCCTCATCGAGCGGCTGCCAACCTGACCAACAAGGCCAACCCGCTGCCGGCAGCGAGAACTGGGCTCCTCGGCTACCTATGAACCCGTCGGCAGAAAGAACTCGAGCTGAATGTTGTCCGGGTTCCGCCATGGGCTGGACTTGCAATCTCGTTGCGGAACACGGGAGCCATTCCTTCGTCCACGGGCGACCGGCGGTCTGCCTTGACCGAGCCCGTGGCATTCACTATGTCTGACTTGGAATGCCGGCTTCCTCATCGGCCACGCGGATAGGGGCCATCCACCGCTACATGTGACAACCCAGGTTTGATCCTGGCTCTGTCCCCCTGCAGCCAACCACCCGCAAGATTCGGCTCAACACGGGATTCCCACGGTAGACACGGGGGTCGAGGAGGTGCTGTGAAGGATTCTCGTGGGCCGGCGTCAGCGGCAGCCCTGGCTCTTGCCACCCTCGCATTAGCCCTGTTGACCGGGCTGCTCATCCCCGGGGCCGCCACGGCCGGCGCCAGCATGAGCGCCGCGGCACACCAACCGGCTGCCTGCGCCGCTTCGCACGTCCTCCTTTTGGGCTCATATCCCTCAGAGGTAAGCATGAACCTCGACCGGGAGGTACTCGACCCCAACCAGCCGACCGTGATTGACGGGTTGGACTTCTACGCCGGGACTCTGGACGGTGCCCGGGTCGTCATCGCCATTGCCGGCCCTTCCCCCGCGGTGACCTACGCCACCACTGTTCTCGCGTTGCAGCATTTCAGCTGTACCAGCGCCGTCGTCTTCTCCGGGACCGCCGGCGGGGGCGGGGCGTCAGGGCTCGGCGACGTGACGGTCCCCGCTGCCTGGACGAGCAACAACGGGGCCAGCTTCACACCGGTCAGTTCGGTCGCCCTTGCCGTGGCTCGGCAGATCGCCGGCAGCGCCACCGGGCAACTGGGCACGAGCGCGCCGGTCAACGATGGGCCGTGCCTGTGCCAAGGAGTTGCGGAGAGTCTCAAGGCGGTGCCGATACTCCGGACGCCGCGTGTGATCGTGGGCGGCTACGGCACGACCTACGGCGGGGACAGCGACTTCTGCTTCGCCCAGGGCGGCATGCTCGAAGGGTGTAATCCCTGCCCGCCGAGCAGCGGTGCCTCCATCGCCACGGTGACGGTCGCCACCGGTGGGCTCTCACCCAGCGGTGTTGCCCTGAATGCCTCGCTCGAGGCGAAAGGGGGGACACTCGTCGCCGGTGCGCAACTGGTGCTCTCCCATGAGTCGGCGCCCCCACCGACTGCCGCCGCCGAGACCGCCGGAGCTCCTACCTACATCGCCGACGACCAGCAGACCACCGGTGCCCAGCAGGCCGCCGACGCCTATCAGGTGCCCTTCATTGCCTTCCGCGGCATTTCCGACACAAGCGCCGTCGGCAACCTCTGGCCGTTCGAGTGGCTCGTCTATCAACAACTGGCGGCCGACAATTCGGCCACCGCGGCTCGCCTGTGGATCCAACGCTGGTCCGGGCGTTGACCGCTGGGCGGATTGTCGCTCCACTCACGCCGCGTACCGCGTTCCCGTGGCGGGGAGCACGCCTCTAAGCCTCAGAGGGTGGATTTCGAATGTGCACGGCCCTGCACCGGTGAACGGGACACCCTCTTTGGGTGAGCGATAGCTTCGCAACGTGCTCGACTTTGGCGGGTTGGAACGATGCGACCAGGTGGTCCGGCGAGCTGTCGCCGCTAGCCACGCGGCTGGTCAGCACGTGCTCGCGTCGAGC
>OUNO010018416.1_pt1 | contig 10765 bp, 6 predicted proteins | sample 1779811 | NCBI WGS metagenome assembly OUNO01 (sample SAMEA3914804, study PRJEB12502) | metagenome | biome: forest; material: soil | place: Canada | collected 2010-06-25 | depth 0.3 m
CGATGCTGCTTGTCGTGCTTGTCCGGGTAGTTCGGGTGCACGGCGTGCGCCATGTCCGCCGAAACCAACAGCGAGCGCGCGATGGCTCGCGGCAACGCGCTGGCGTCCTTGGGTGCGAAGCCACGCGCCAAGCGCTCCAGCAAATCGGACAAGAACAGCGAGCGCGCGCCGGAGGCGCTTTGGCTGCCGACTTCTTCGTGATCGTACAAAGCGACGATGCGTGTGGCGTCCAGATCGGGCGAAGCGCCGAGCAGCGCGCGTAACGCCGCGTGACACGAGGCCAAGTTGTCGAGCCGACTCGAGAGCAAGAACTCGTTCTGGCTGCCCGCGAAGGAAGCACGCTGCGTGTCGTACAAGCACAGATCGAATCCGAGCACGTCTTCGACGCGCGCGCCGCTCGAGGGCGTGCTCTTCAAACCCTCGCTCAAGATTTCGGTGAGGCCGCCCGGCTCCGACTCTAGACCGAGCACGGGTAGCAAGTGCGTCTGCGCGTTGAGCAGCAGGCCAGCGCTATTCACGTCGCGGTTCAGGTGGATCGCCAAGTTCGGGACGCGGCACACCCCCCGCTCCAGATCGATCAGCTCGACCGTGCCGTTGCCGAACACCACCCGACCCGCGATCGACAAATCGCGATCGAGCCAGGTCGAGAGCAACACGCCGCCGTACACCTCGACCGAGAGCTGGCGATAGCCGACGCTGGTCAAATCCGGCTGCGGCTTGAGCCGCAAGTTCGGCGAATCGGTGTGCGCGCCGAGCAGCACGAAGCCGGCATCGGCCGGCGCCTTGGCACCGACCTCGAACGCGACGATCGAGCCCCCCGCCCGCACCACGAAGCCGCGCGTCCCGGGCTCGATTTGCCAGGCGTCTTGCTCGCGAAAGAGCCGAAAACCAGCCGTGGTCAAGCGCCGAGCGACCTCCCGCACCGCATGGTAGGGGGTCTTCGAGGCATCCAGAAAGGACACCAGGTCGGTGGCTTCGGGGGTTCTGTCTTGGTCAAGCATCGCCTGGGACTATACTCCGTGCCTCGTGATCACGCAGGACGTCTCGTTCGAGGGTTTCACCGCAACCGACTGGCAGCGTTTGGCGGACGTCTTCCGCGCGCCGGGTCGCAGCGCGGCCGAAGGCAGCAAGCGCGCGCGGGGCGGGGTGGTGGCCATCACCACCGGCAACCGCTTACGCAAATTGGTGCACACGCAACGCGGACGGCTCGACATGCAGAGCACCGAGTGGCCGCTCAAGCTCTCGGCCTTGGCAGGTCGCTTCGACTCGAGCTGGGCCGTCGAGCTCTCTGCCGGGGCGCTCGAGGAGCTGGTGGAGCGCTTCTCCGAGCGCATCCGGCCCCGCCAAGGCTACCTCGAGCAAGCGCTCGAGCTGGCGCGCGCGCTGCGTGAGCTGGAGGCCGAAGGGCTCGTGGCGATGTGGCCGAAGCGCTTCGCCGATATCCCGGTGCCCGGCTCGCGCGTGATCGATACGGCGCTCGACCTGTTCTGCGGCGAGGGCCGCGCCGTCGCTCTCGGTGTGTTTCGGCACGGCGAGCTGTACACTGGGCTCGTCGCGCGCCGGCGTGGGCTCGGCTTCGATCGCATCGTCGGCCCGGACGAGCTACGCTCGGAGATGGGCCTTTTGTCCGGCGACTTTCGGCGCGACTATCGGCATTTCGCGGCCGCGGCAGAGCGTGACGTGGCGCCGCTCTCGCTGGGCATCTTCGGCGAGCTGTTGACCTTTCAAGCGCTGGCCAAAAATCCGGCACCTGGCGCGTTTGCGTTGGCCGTCGCCGCGCGGGATCTGCTGATCTCGCCCGTCAGCCCGGCCTTGGCGGTGCCCATCGGGGTCGACGTCGGGCGCGCGGCTTTCGCTGGTTTGCGAGGCTTAGCGCAGCGCTTCGGAGCTGGTTCCGCGCTCGGACCGATGCTCGGCCGCGCGGAGGAATTCGTGTCACGCGATCTGACGGCGCTGCTCGGCTTCGATCCTTGGGCGGCGCTCGTCTCCGTGTTCGAGCGTGATCGTGATCAGCGGGAGCACGACTGAGTGGCGGCGTCCGGTCGCATTCGGCGCCGACTCGCGCTCGCGATCGTGCTGACAGCGCTGATCCCGCTGCTCGCCGCGGTGTGGCTGGCAGAGAGCGCGGTGCGCACGACTGCGGAGCGCTTCTACATGCCGGAGGTCGGCGCGCACCTCGACAAATCGCTCGGCCTCTACCAGGAGCTGGCGCGCGGCACCAAGGCGTTGATGCGCCAGGAGGCGTTGGAGATCGCGCTCCGACCCGCGCTGCGTCATGCAGCCACGAGCCTTGACCAGGGCGCGCTCGGAAGCGAGCTGCACCGCGCATTCAGCGAGCACCCGACCTTGGTGTCGCTCGCCGTGCACGACGCCGATGGCAAAGTACTGGGCGAGGTCAAACGCGATAAACCTCTCGACCCCGAGCACGAGAACCAGCTGGACGTGAGCAAACCGCTCAGCGACGTGCCCGAGGGCGACGACGGACCCCAGCTGCAAGCCGTCTTTGCCGCGGATAAGAGCCACTTCGACGAGCTCAACGAGATGAGCCAATTCGTCGATACTTACAAGCAAGTCGCGCAGCGGCGCGCGGCCGACGAGCGCAGCTACTTGCTCTCGTTCACCGCTCTCTTGGGTATCACCATCGTCGCCGCCATCTTCGTCGGTAGCTTGCTGGCGCGCGGTGTGTCGCGGCGCATCGCCGAGCTCGCGGATGCCACGCGGCTGGTCGGCGAGGGTGACTTGAACATTCGCGTGCCCGAGGCCGGGGGCGACGAGATCGCCGACCTGGCCCGTGCCTTCAACCGCATGTTGGGTGAAGTAGAATCGAGCCGGTCGCGCATCGAATATTTGCAGCGCATCAGCGCTTGGCAGGAGATGGCGCGGCGCCTGGCGCACGAAATCAAGAACCCGCTCACGCCCATCTCGCTCGCCGTGCAAGAGATCCATCGCCGCTACGAAGGCTCCGACCCGGACTACAAACGCTTGGTCGACACCACACTCGAGATCGTGGAAGACGAAGTGGGCACCTTGCGTCGCTTGGTCGGTGAGTTCTCCGATTTCGCACGCCTGCCTCAGGCGAGCCTGGAGCACGCCGACCTTGCGGAGTTCCTGCGCGAGCAAGCCGAGCGTTTGGGGGTGCGCGCTGGCGATCGCGATAGCTCCGAAAACGCCTTCAATGATCTGCTTTCTCTAGGTGAAGTGTCCAATATCACGATGGAATTCGAGATCCCCGCGGGCCCGTGCGAGGCCCTGATCGACCCGCAGATGCTACGCCGCGTGCTCTTCAACTTGGTGCGCAACGCGGCCCAAGCGTTGACGCACGCCAAAGTCCCCGCGGGCAAGGTGCGCGTGCAGCTCGAGCAACAGAACGATTTTTGGAACGTGGACGTCGAAGACAACGGGCCCGGCATTCCTCGTGAGCTACGCGAGACGGTGTTCGACCCCTACGTGACGACCAAAGACGATGGCACCGGGCTCGGCTTGTCGATCGTGAAGAAAATAGTGATCGAGCACGGCGGTACCATCCGCGCCGATGAGAGCGCGCTCGGCGGGGCTCGCTTGCGAGTCCGCTTGCCGGTGCTGGGTACGCGCGCCGCCGAGCGGGCGCTCGAAGAGGGCCCGGCGGCTCAGGTCAGTCGTACCGACGATGACGTGCCGGTGGGGTTGTCATGAGCGAGCGCTCGCATTCCAAAGACGACGCACGTCAGGGTTACCTGATCGCCATCGCGGTCGTGGTCGTCAGTGTGGGCATCGGCTTGTTCGGTTTGCCGCGGCTGGGCCGGCGCGCCGCGCACTCCGATTCCGCGCTCGTCGGTCGTCCCGCGCCCGATTTCATGCTCCGCGCAATCGCCGAAGGCGGGCTGGGCAATACTCAGCGCCTCTCCGATTTGCAGGGAAAAACCGTGCTGCTCGATTTCTTTGCCAGCTGGTGCGGGCCGTGCCGAATGCAGGCGCCGATCGTCGAGCGGGTCGCACAGCGGCTCGGCGCAGACAAGCTCACCGTGGTCGGCGTGAACACCAGCGATCAGTACGCAGACGCCATCCACTACGTGAACGGTCACACTCCGAGCTACCCGGTTCTGTTCGATGGCGACAACGAGGGCGCCAACGCCTTCGGTGTCACCGGGCTCCCGACGTTGGTCGTCATCGACAAGGGCGGCATCGTGCGCGCCTTCGAGACGCGCGTGATCGAGCAGGGCGAGCTCGAGAGCTTGATTCGAGAAGCTCAGGGCAGCTGAGCGTTGCGCCTCAGAAGTCGATCATTGGTCCGGGCGGCACGAGTGGCTCGAGCCGCGGCACCATCTTGATCTCGGCCAAGGCCAAAGTCAGCCGTTGCCCTTCCAGAGTGAACGGGATGCGGCGCGTTTCGCCAGCCGCGAAGACCGTGAGCTCACCGCGCACCAGACCCTGGTCGCCACTCGAGCGCACCACTTCGATCGCGTATTCGCCCGGTTTTGCGCCGTTCAGCGCTAACCCTTCAGTGCCGTGATTGAGCACATCGCGGGCCGCGATCAGCTCGCGCGTCGGTGCGCCGAGCCACGAGACGCGGTGACCATCGGGATGCAAGATGGCCAAATCCAAATCGACGTCTCCTTGCCAGGTGGCCTCGACGCGCAGATCGCCGAGTAGCCGCGAGTCGTCGACCGCGGGCGCGGCGGCCAATGCTTCGGCGGCGTGCGCAGTGGTTGGGTCGGCGAAGGCCAGGGCGTCGCTGGCCCACCGTGCATCGTTGCCGCTGCGTGCACAGCGCAGCGCATCGGCGAGCAGCTTCGGATCGCTGGCGCGCAGCTCGGCGATGGCCATGGCATGACGGCAACCCAAGTCCGGGCGACCCGACCAGCGATAGAGGCGCGCCAAGCGCTTCTGCCCCGCCACGTCATCCGGGCGCACGTCGACCACGCTGCCCAGCATGCGCACGGCGAGCTCACGATCGCCGCGGCGCGCGGCCAAGTCGGCTCGCGCCGTGAGTGCGTCGGGATCGAGCGGCTCCTTGCTCACCCAGCGCTCGACCAAGCTCGTGGCGCGGCCCAAGTCGCCGCTGATCGCGTACAGCGAATAGGCTTTTTTTACGGCCGATCGACGATCAGGTTCGGCGGCCAAGGCTCGCTCGGCATTGGCCACCGCGCTGATGCTCGCAGTGCGCGGCACGCGGTCGGCGCTGTTGATCTGGCCTTTGCGGTCCCAAACTCGCCGCATGGGGACCAGTCGCCGACGTGGCTCGGGCCGGAACGGCGGCTCGTCGTCGGGGCGCAGCACGCTCTGCGGAGTGGCGGTGACCGGCGGCGGCACGGCGAAGCCTTCGTCTCGATCGAGCGCTCTCATGGGCATGGGGGCGCTGGCCGAGGGAGCTTTGGCCTTGGCAGCGAAAGCGGGAGCGGGAGCGGCTTCCGCCGCCGCGCGCATCGAGGCGCCTCCCGACGTGCCCGACGGTGCCATGCGACCGAGCGCACTGCTGCTGTCTTTCTTGTCACTCAGGTCGAGCGCGCCGGTTGCGGCACTCGCCGCGCCGTCGTCAGTGTCTTCTGCTTCGCCGACGGGCAGCTCGCCCTTGGCTTCGCTCTTCTCTGCCAACTCTTCACCGGTAAAGCTCGGACCGCGATTGGCGACATCGAGCCCGAAGGCGTGGAACATCGCCTCGCTCTCCAAGACCAGGAGCGAGCTGTAGCGGCTGGCTACCGAGAAGCGGGTCGACAGCGCAAGGGCCTCCTTTTTGGCTTCCGAGCCGCCATTTTGCTCCAGGTCGGCGATGCGCGCCGCGGCGTAGACACGCGGCACGAACGCGTTCCCCGCGCTGTCGCTGGCCGTGAGGTGTACCGGGTAGCGCTGCTCGAACGGCGCATCGCCAATCTTGCCGCGCACGAGCAGCGTGCCGTCGACCGTATCCGAGTCCATGCGAGCGCTGATGTTGGCTTCGCTACCGGCAAGGATCGTGTCGAGCCGCTCGGGAGCGACCACGCGTAGCCCTTCGGGCAGCACGACCTCGACGTCACGCAGCGCGCTGCCATAGGTGGCGCTCAATGCCCCCAGCGTGGCTTGATTCAGACTCTCACCCGGCGTGTAGGGCAGGAGTAAGCCTCCGCCAGCGCGCGCCAGCGCTCCGAGCGTGTCCAGATCGGACGCACTGCCGATGGCCACGGCAGTGACTCGGACGCCCGAGCCACTCAGCGCGTCGCGCACCGCGGAGGTTACCGTCGCCGAGCGAATCGGACCCACCGTCGGTGTGCCGTCGCCGATGTACACGATGTCCTTCACGTGCTCACCGGGAACGGCATCCAGCGCGCGCTTGGCGCTGGCGATGGCTTGCGTCGGATCGGAGGCTCCCTCTGCGGGAATTCCGCTCAAAAAGCGCTCCGTTTCCAAGGCGGCGCCCGCGCCGGGCGTCAGGAAGCCCGAGGGCAACGCGCGGCACGTGCTGTCGCAGGCCAGCACCGTCACCGGGCCGGCCGGATCGAGCTCGCGCACCAAGCGCGCGCTCAGGTGCTTCGCGCGTTCCAGCCCTTCGCCGTACATGGAACGGCTGGTATCGACGATCAGGGCTGTCGCGTGCACCTGAGCGATGCCTGCGCGCGGCAGCTTCGGCCGCAACGTGAGCAACGCGTAACGCTCGTCGCCCGCGCGGAAGCCGAACGTCGACAGCTCGCTCTGACGTGCGGGCAGCGCCCACTCGATGCTCAGATCGCCGTTGGGCGTGAAGTCGGTCGCGCTGAAGGTCAACGCGCGCGTGCCCTCGCGGTCGCTCGCGATCAGCGGATAGCCCTGCGTGCGCAGCGCGAATTGCGGATCTTGGCCGCGCACCTCGACGTCCACGTCGAAGTGTCGAATTTGGGTCGTGCCTCCCGGATCGACGGGCAAGGGGTAGCTGAAATGACGCACGCCGCCGACCGGCCGCACTGCCTGCGTGTACGCGAGGACGATGCGGCGTTGCCCGTGCTTCGGGATCGGGAAGATCTTGAGCTCGAAGCGGCCACCGCGCTGCCACTCGAGCAGCGCCGGGTCGCGCCAAGGGCCAGGAACCCAGACGATGTCGTCTTTGATTTGCGGGCGCATGCTGGGCGCTGCATTCACGATGGCGCCCCGCCAAATGGCTGCCGCTCGATCACGATCGACGAACGCGCCCTCTGCGAGCTTGCCGTCGACCTCCAGCGCCAGCCGCTCGATCTTGGCATCGGCGGGGATCGGGAACCTATAAATGCCTTCCAGAACGTCGTCCGACGAGTTCTCGAACACTTCGTCGATCTCGGTGCGCGCCATCGCCCCCGCGATGCGCACCCGCACGCTGTGCGCGGCGAGCTTCACCGCACCACGCAGCTCTTCGGTGCTGCCCGGCTTGCGCGCCGTGAGCTCACCGAGCCCGCGGCTGCGACTCCCAACGTCGTTTTCGTCCAGCAACCGATCGGTGAACGCCACGGCGTCCGCCAGCACCGCGCCCGAGCTGACGTAAGGCTGCGTGCCGCGGTACAAACGTGCTTCTTCGCCGCTGCCCACTCGCAGCGGATCGCCGCCAGCAGCGGTGAACGTCGCGCCGCCGCGAATCACGTCCAGGATCGCGAAATCGCTGCCGGCGCGGAGCGCAATTTTGCCAGCGCTAATCTCGACGTGGCCGTCGTTCACGTCGAAGCCCGCGCGCGCGCTCTTGTTCGCCGCGTCGAACACGATCGAGCCGCGGCTCAGCCGTGCGCGCTTCGCACCGCTTCCGAGCTGGATCTCGGTATCGTGATCCAAGGCCAGACCGCTGCCGTCGCCGAGCGCGATCTGCGCGCTGCTGCGCGCGCCGCTGCGCAAGACCGAGCCCGCAGGCACTGCCGCGCCGACCCCGGCCTGGCTGCAGGCAGAGCCTTGTGGGTCGCAGATCTGAAGACCCAAGCCGCCGCCGGGCGCGACCAAACGCACGACACTGCCGCGTAATGTCGTCGCATCACTCGTCTTTGGCTTGTGGCCGCAGCCGCCGAGCAGCAGAGCGAGCGTGGTAGCGGCAGCCAGGGTGGACAGGCGTCGAAGGGGGAGCACTTGGCGGGTCGTGTTCATGGCGGGCCTCGTCTGGCTGAGAACGCACTGAGAACGCGGCGGCGCGCCCCGAGCTTTCAGTGATACGCACAGCCCCGCGGAATGATTTGGAGTTTCTCGAGAGTCTCCGAGATCGCTGGGAATTTCGAGGGTGGGGGTAGGTAGGTATTAACCCGCGGGTCCGCCTTCGCTAACGTGGCGATAGATGCCCGAGCTCCCGGACGTGGCGGTCTACATCGAGCGCTTGGACGCCCTGTTTACGGGGCAAGTGTTGGAGCAGGCGCGTGTGAAGAGCCCGTTCCTCGTGCGTAGCTTCGAGCCGCCATTGTCGGCAGCGCACGGCCAACGTGTCACGGGCTTCCGCCGGATCGGCAAGCGCATCGTGTTCGAGCTCACCGACGACTTGTTCCTGGTTTTTCACCTGATGATCGCCGGGCGCTTCCACCTCAAAGAGCGAGGCGTTGCGCTCGGAGCCAAGCAGTACTTGCTCGGGCTCGACTTCCCGGAGCACACGCTGGTGCTCACCGAAGCCGGAACCAAGCGCCGCGCCAGCTTGCACGTGGTGCGCGGCGCTGCGAACTTGGACGAGTTTTCGCGCGGTGGGCTCGAGGTACTCGGCTCCAGCCCCGAGCAGTTTCAGGAAGCACTCGTGCTCGAGAACCGAACGCTGAAGCGCGCGCTCACCGATCCCCGCTTGTTCAGCGGCATTGGCAACGCGTACTCGGACGAGATCCTGCACGCGGCCCAGCTCTCACCGGTGAAGCTGACGCAGAGCCTGAGCGCGCCGGAGGTAGCACGCTTACACACCTCCACCCAAGCGGTGCTGACGCTCTGGGTCGCGCGCCTGCGCGACGAGGTGGGTGACGGCTTTCCCGAAAAAGTGACCGCTTTTCGGAAGGAGATGGCGGTACACGGGCGATTCGGCAAGCCGTGCCCGGTGTGTGGCACGCCGGTGCAGCGCATTTCCTACGCCGCCAACGAGCTCAATTACTGTCCGAAATGCCAGACCGGCGGCAAACTGCTGGCTGATCGTGGGCTTTCGCGGCTGCTCAAATCCGATTGGCCCAAAAGCCTCGAGGAGCTCGAAGAGTACAAGGCGGCCCGCGCTACGACCAAGGCTCGCTAAGCGCTCGCGGGCTATGGCATGCTTTGGGTTTGTCTGGGGCTGACACACGCTTCGCTGCCCCGCAGCGCTTCACGGTCTTGCCGGGAGTTTCGCTCACCGGCAAGGTCGACGTCGAGGCGCGCCTGGCCTCGGTCTCGGCCGCAACGACCACGAAGGGTATGTACTTGGCCGATTTGGTGACTCGATTGGAGGCGCGCCACGTGGACGAAGTGTGGCCAACGCTGATTGCTCCGCCGCGTCACGGCAAGTATCAGCAATTCCTCGACTACCCGTTCGCCGATGCCCTGCGTTGGCTGCATGCCGTGGCGCGTTTTCGCTATCCGGGTAAAAGCCTGCTCGAAGGGCTGCGCCGCCTCGGACGCGACACGGTGAAGGTCTTCGTCGCGTCGCACGCCGGCCAAGTCGTGCGTTCGATGACGACCGGTCCGCGCGAAGCGCTGCTCCGCATGCCCGCCATGTGGAAGGTGACCGATCCGTCGCACACGGTCATCGCCAGCGAACGAAGCGTTGGCGAAGTGCACTTCGAGGTGCGCGGCTTTCCGGGCTGGATCGACTGCGGGCTGATCGGTACGCTCGAACAGGTGGTGATCAGCCGCGGCGCGGAGCCGGAAATCGACGTCACGCTGTTCGGCCCGGAAATCGGCGAGTTCAGCGTGCGCTTCGGCTGAGGCGAGTCATTACCCGCCGAAGGGGTGCGGCTCGCGACGCGCCTTGACGGCCTTGATCGCGTTGTCGAGATCTTTGCCGTCGCGCAAGCAAGCGTAGCAATCCTGACGCTTGTTCGGGCCGCAGCCATACTTGCGCGTCAGCTTGTTGAGCAAGTGCGACGCGCGGCGATCGCCGTCGCTCGTGGCTCGGGTCAACAGATCGCGGTTCTGCTCGCACGTCTCTGCGTCGCGCAGGTCGAGCGCGACTGCGAGCGCCTTGGAGGCTTTGGCGCGCACTTCCTTGCTGTAGATGAGCGAGCGGGCCAAATCCGTCGCGGTCGTGCGCGACGCGGTAGCGGTCCACACCTCGTAGATCAGATCGGCGCTGATTGGGCCGGGCACGTTGGCCATGGCCGCGAGCGCGTCCCGCGCCGTCTCCGGGTCGTCGCTGTTGCGGCGCAGCTGCGCGAGCACCTCTGGATCCTTGATCAGCCCCGGATCGTGATCGATGCGATCGCGCAACGCGCGCGCGGCTCGCACGTCCTGTGCGCTCTGCCCGAGAGACAAAGAAATGGCTTCTTCGACGCGCAAATCAGCGAGCGGCTTGGCGCTCAGCTCTTTCACCGCGGCGTCATCGCCGCTGGCCACGCGCTCGAGCAACGTGAGCGGCTTCGGCTTCTCGTCGGCGCTCGCGCTGACCACCGGTGGCGGTGGCGATGGTGCGGGTAGCACTGCGACAGCCGACGCGGACGGCTCCGGCCTGGGCTTCAGCGCGACAGGGGCCGCGCCCGGATCATCGGCAGACGTGACCGCGGCAGCGGCGAACCCAGCGCCGAGCGCCACGAGCAAGACCAGCGGCGTGACCAAGGTCCACAGCGGCACTTCGCCGCCCGCGAAGCGGACTCGCTGCGCGAGGGCCGCGCCGAACGAGGGCAGCGCGGGCGGATTCGAAGCCCGCGGTCGTACCAGCGTGGCGGCGCTGCGCGCC
>OUNO010001874.1_pt3 | contig 10762 bp, 10 predicted proteins | sample 1779811 | NCBI WGS metagenome assembly OUNO01 (sample SAMEA3914804, study PRJEB12502) | metagenome | biome: forest; material: soil | place: Canada | collected 2010-06-25 | depth 0.3 m
GCGGCGGGCGCGGTCGACGAAACCCTAGGATTCGAGGGCGATCGGAGCATTCGCGTCAGCTCCTGGCAATACCAGCGGCACAAGTTGGAGCGCCGCCTGTTCCTGGGCGGGCTTGCGCGTCGAATTCGGCCGCGCTTGCTGCATCTGCCCGATCCTCCCGGCACGCCACTCGACATGCGTCAGCCGCGCATCGTCACGTGCCATGATTTGATCCCGCTCGTGCTGGCGAAGCAATACCTCGCACCCTTGCCCGGCGCGCGCGCGTTGCAATGGGCTCGTGACGTCGCGCGCTACCGCACCGCCCTTCGTGTGATTGCCATCAGCGAAGCCACGCGTCGGGATTTGATCCGATACGTGGGCGTGGCACCCGAGCGCATCGACGTCGTGTACTCGGGGGTCGACCTGGAGCGCTTCAGCGCCGCCCCCGTGGCCGGCGAGCGTGAGCAAATGATCGCGCAGCTCGGCTTCGACGCGCCATTTTTGCTGTGCTTGGGTGCCAGCGACGCGCGCAAGAATCTGCCCCTCTTGGTGCGCGCGTTCGGCGACAGTGGCGTCTCCAAAGACGTGCGCCTGGTATTCGCCGGGCCGATCTCGGGCAAGCAACGCGCTCGGCTCGAGGAAGCCGTGCGCGCCGCGGGCGTCGCGCGCAGCGTTTCGATTTTGGGTTACATCGACGACGCCCTGCTCGGGGCGCTGTACCGCCATTGCCTGGCCTACGTTTTCCCGTCTTCTTACGAGGGGTTCGGGCTGCCCATCTTAGAGGCCATGGCCAGCGGGGCGCCCACGTTGACCAGCACACTTTCCGCCCTCGGCGAGATCGCTGGGGACGCCGCGTTGACTCTGCCAGGGATCGAGCGAGAGCTGCTCGCGAGCGGCATCGCCCGCATCGCATCCGATTCCGAGCTTCGCTCGACGCTGCGCGCGCGCGGCCTCGAGCACGTGAAGGCGTTCACCTGGGAGCGCTGCGCCAAGCAAACGCTGAAGTGCTACGAGCGCGCGCTGGCAGAGGTCGCAGCATGAACCCCTGGTTGATTTTGGCAGGCGCAGTGGGCGGCGGAGCAGCTGCTCTGCGCCTGAGCTATCGCGCGCGTATCAATGGCCCGTTCGAGCCCACTCGTTACGTGTGGAGCCGCGGCCTGGCGTTGCTCTGCGATCACAATGGAGGCGTCGGCTTCGTCAAGGGGCAGCTCGGCGGGCGTGCGCCGCTGCGCTTCGACCCGAGCTCGTTCGACGCCGTCAAAGACGGCGATCTGGTGTGGATGCGCTCGATCGCTTTGCCCCAGTTCATCGATCAAGCGCTACCGCGCATTCGGGCGCGCTTCGCGCTGGTGACCGGCGACGAAGATTGGGCGATCCCCTCGGGCTTCGAGCGCTCGGGCGTGTTGCTGGACGACCCGCGCGTCGCCTGTTGGTTCACGCAGAACTACGACGGCACGCTGGCTCACGAAAAACTACAAGGGCTGCCGATCGGGCTGGACTTTCATACCATCAGCAATCGCCGCAAATGGGGGCATTGGCCGGCGACGCCCGCGGCCCAAGAGGCCGAGCTCGAGCAGTTGCGCGCCGAAGCCCAGCCCAATCCTCGGCGTTTGCTGCGTGTGCACGCAGATTTTCATTTCAACAAGCACAAGCAGCAGGTCTGGGGAGACGATCGCGCCGCCGTGCAGCGAGCGCTCGAGGGCAACCCCGTCGTGCAATTCCAGACCACGAAGGTGCGCCGCATCGACCTGTGGCGCGAGAAGACGCGCTACGCGTTCGTGGTCAGCCCCCATGGCAACGGGCTCGATTGCCACCGTACTTGGGAATCGCTCGTGCTCGGCAACATCGTCATCGTCAAGCGCTCGTCGCTCGACCCGCTGTACGAAGGCTTGCCCGTGGTGATCGTGGACGACTGGCTCGAGATCACCGAAGACAACCTGCGCCGTTGGCACGCAGAGCATGGCGCTGCCTTCGAAGCTGCAGACGTGCAAGAGCGACTCACCAATCGCTATTGGATCGAGCGCATGCGCCGCATCGTCCAGTCGCGCCTGGGCCGCTGACCGCGCGTCGTGGCTCCCGCTCATCGCTGCACCACAAAATGAAAACGGGAGCTTCTGCAATGCAGAAACTCCCGTCATGAGCGGCCTGAGACCGCTCCGCGGATCAGCTCAGTTTGACGTTCTCGGCGCGAGGACCTTTGGGGCCCTGACCCTTCGTGAACGAAACCGCTTGACCCTGCTGCAGGTCTTCGAAACGGACGCCTTCAACGGCTGACATGTGGAAGAACAGGTCTTCCCCGCTTGCGGTCTCGATGAAACCGAAACCCTTGTCAGTCAACTTTTTGATTTTTCCATCAGCCATTAGATTCACCTAAACATAGCGCCGTAATCGCGAAAGCGGAGATCGCTCCCGAAATGCACCGCATCGCGGTCCTATACTACGGAATCGCGCTCACGCCGGTGTCGAAGTCGATATTTTACTTTTTTTGCGTGCCGGGGGCCTTGCGAGGCCGTTTTGCAGTGCCGGAATAGAGCGCGAGCGCTCCCTCGAGCTCCTCGCGCACGCGAAAAGCGAGCTCCTCCGGCTCCACGACCTTGGCCCGGGCACCCCATTCCAGGACCCAGGACACCACCTGGTTCAGATTGCCCACGGTCATCGTCAGGCGTACGCCGCCGCCCGCGATCGCGGCGAGCTTCTGCGATGCGTGCACTTTACGCATGCGCACGTATTCGCTCGCCTTGGCGTCGAAGTCGATCACCACCTTTTGTGGCTTCGGATCGCGCCAGATCCCGAACTCACCCTGGAAATACTCGTCGATGTGGAAATCCGCCGGCAGATCGAAGCGCTCGGTGGTCGCGCATTCGGTGTCGCGCATGCGATCCAGCAGGAACGTGCGGACCTCGCCTTTGTCGACGTGGAAGCCGACGCAGTACACCGAGTCACGATGCAACACCAAGGCGTACGGGTGAATCGTGATGCGCTCTTCCTCTGCCTTCGAAGCGCTCTTGTAAGCGAGCCGTAGCGGCCTCAGGTCGGAAACGGCTTGAAACAGGTCGTCGAGCTCTTCGGTCCTCTCGGCGTAGTTCTTGGGGGCGTGGGGCAGATAGAGGAAGCGGTCTTCCAGGCGCGCGTCGGCGAGCCCTGCGTTCGGGCCGCGGCCGGGGCGTTGCGCGAAGGCGAGCAGCTTACCGACGGCCAGATCGATCTCTTCGAAGAGCGCCGAGCCGCGCATCGGCTCGAACAGCCGGCGCGCCGCCAGGAGCGCATATGCTTGCGTGCGGCGCAGCTCGACTTTGCGCGGCACTTCACCGGAGCGCACTTTCCACAAGAGTGGACCACCGCCGCGCGACGGCACGCTCTCCAAGTCGTACTCGCGCTCGATCTCCTTCAAGTAGCGGCGCATCGAGCGCACCGTCACCGAAAGCGCGTCGGCCAAGTCGTACAGCGAGATGCCGCGCGGGTGCTTCTCGAGGATCTCGCGCAAGCGATCGAGCCGCCGATGCTGAGTGAACTTGCCCTTGGGCCTGCCGCGCGCGCGTTCCACGATTGCGTCGCCAAAAGTAGTACGCTCGGCCAGGCGATGAAAGGCTCATTCAACCCGGTGCAAATGATCCGGAGCAAGCGCGACGGACAAACCCATTCTGCCGCGGACATTCACGCCTTCATCGAACACTTCGGCGCGGGCGCCGTGGCGGACTATCAGATGAGCGCCTGGCTGATGGCGGCATTTCTGCGTGGGCTCGACGACCGCGAGACCGTTGCGCTGACCGAGGCCATGTTGCACTCGGGCAAGGTGCTGCGCTTGCCGTCGGTCAAGGCGTACAAGGTCGACAAGCATTCGACCGGAGGGGTGGGGGACAAGATCAGCATTTGCCTGGCTCCGCTAGTCGCGGCCTGCGGCGTTGCCGTGCCCATGATTTCGGGGCGTGGGCTCGGGCACACGGGCGGCACGCTCGACAAGTTGGAGGCCATTCCGGGCTATCGCGTGCAGCTCGACGCCAAGCACTTCGAGCGCGTCGTGCGTGACGTGGGCGTTTCGATGATCGGCCAGAGCGCCGAGCTCGCGCCCGCGGATCGGCGCATCTATGCGCTGCGTGACGTCACTGCGACTGTAGAATGCATCCCGCTGATCGTGGCCAGCATCTTGTCCAAAAAATTGGCAGAGGGCATCGACGGCTTGGTTTTGGACGTGAAGGTCGGTCGCGGCGCGTTCATGAAGGACGTGACGTCCGCGCGCGCTCTGGCCAAAGCTCTGGTGCGCGTGGGCAGCCGCGCGGGCAAGCGAGTGGTGGCGTTGCTCACGGACATGGAGGCGCCGATTGGTCGCAGCATCGGCAATGGCCTCGAGACGCGGGAAGCCATCGAAACGCTCCGAAATTCGGGTCCTGCCGACACCCGCGAGCTGACCCTGACGCTGGGCGCGGAGATGCTCGTGCTCGGCCGCGCCGAGCGCACCCTGAAAGCGGCGCGCGCACGTCTGGAACGCGCGCTCGCAGACGGCTCGGCTTACGAGCGTTTCATCCGCATGGTCGCCGCGCATGGCGGTGACGTGCGCTTCGTCGAGCATCCCGAGCGGCTGGTACGCGCCAAGGCGCGCGTCACGGTGCACGCCGCGCGGAGCGGCTACGTCGCCGCGTGTGATGCTCATGCCTTGGGCATGGCGGGAGTCGCGCTCGGCGCTGGGCGCACACGCGCCGAGCAAGCCGTGGATGCGCACGCGGGCATCGAGCTCTTCGCGCAGCGTGGAGAGCGTGTCACGCGCGGAGCGCCGCTCGCCGTCATTCACGCGCGGAGCCGCGCTCTGGCCCAGAGCGAAGCCGCGCGTGTGGCCGGGGCATTCCGCATTTCCGCGGCAAAACCCCGCACGCGGCGCGTGGTGATCGAGCGGGTTTCGAGCTAGGCTCCCCGCGCTTTGAGTACTACGGCACTGAGCGGCGTCCTGCTCGACCTGACCCCGCTAGAAACCATCTCCTCGCTGCGCGGCATCGGTCGCTACGTGCGCGGTCTGGCGTCTGGTCTGGCGCAGGTGGCCGTCGAGCGGGGCTTTCCGGTCGAAGGTGTCGCTGCGACGCCAGATCTGAAGCACTTGTTCCTGGCCGACGATCCGTTCGACTACTGCTTGCGGCCCGTGACGCTGCCGGTCCCCCAATCGCCGGCGCGGCGTCGGCGCTTGATTCAACGTCAGATGGCCGCGTTGGCGCGCGAGCGGCCGGGCTTGCTGCACTTGGCCGATCCCAACGGTGTGCCGCCCGCGGGGTCGGTACCGTTCACTTTGACCTGCCATGACTTGATCCCGATCGTGTTGCATCGCCAATATTTGGCGCCGGTGCCGTTCTGGCCCTCGCTGTACGGCGCGATTCAACGCTCGCGCTATCGGCGCACGCGGCGCGTGCTCGCGGTATCACACGCCACCAAGCGTGACGTGTGCGAGCGTTTGGAGATCGCAGACGACCGCGTCGACGTGGTGTGGCACGGCGTCGATCACGATTTTTTTCACGTACGCGCCAGCGAGAACGAGCGCCGACAGCTCGACGGCATCGTGGGTGGCCCCGGCCCCTACGTGCTCTACCTGGGCGCGGGGGACGCGCGCAAAGACTTGGACACGCTGCTCGCGGCCTTCGTGGAGTGCGGGCTGCAGCGCGAGGCGCGCTTGGTTTTCGCCGGCAATTTGGGGGACAAGCGAACCCGCGCCTTGCAGGCGAAAGCGCGCAAGTTGGGCGTGGAAGAGTCCGTGCAGTTCGCGGGCTACATTCAAGAGGAGATCGTGCCCGCCTTGTATCGCCAGGCCACGGTGCACGCCTTCCTGTCGCGTTACGAAGGCTTCGGCTTGCCCGTGATCGAGGCGCTGGCCTGCGGCGCGCCGACCATCACCAGCACGGGCTCTTCGCTCGATGAAGTGGCCGGTGATGGCGCGTTGGTCGTACCTTGTGGCGAGCAAGACGCGCTGGTCGCGGCACTGAGGTCCGCATTTTTCGATAGCGACGAGCGGGCGCGCCTGAAAGAGCGCGGGCTGGCTCGCGCGTTGACCTTCACCTGGCGCAAGTGCGCGGAGCAGACGATTGACTTCTGGCAACGCGCAAGCGCCTGAGCCCGCGCCCGAGCTGGGCGCCGGGCGACGCATCGCGCGCAATGCCGCGAGCATCGTACTCGGGGATGCCGCGGGCGAGGTGTTCAACGGCTACGCGATCGTGCTGGCGGCGACCAGCTTGGGCCCCGCGGGTTTTGGGCGTCTGTCCGAGGGACAGGCGTTCATGGAGCCGTTCGACGCGCTCGCAGCCTTGGGGCTGGGCAGCGTGGCCATCACCATGGCCGCGCGCCGCGGTGATTGCGACGGCGCGTTGCGCGGCACCGTGTGGGGCATTCGCCAGATCTCGGCGATCATCGCCGCGCTCGTGGGCATCCTCATGGCGTTGCTCACGGGTCGCGGTTACCTGATGCCGCTCTTGCTCGTGTTCGGGCTGAACATGTCGACCGTGCCGGCCTCGTTGGCTTCGGTGATGCCGTTTCAGTTTCAGCAGACGATCCACCGCCGGATTGCCGTGCCCGCGTTCATCGGTTTGTCGCGCTTGGTCAGCGCTTACGCAGCGTTCTCGGTCTGGCGCAGTCCGGTCGGCTTTCAAGCCGCGGCCTTGTGTGCAGGGCTGGTCGCTGCTGGACTGAACTTCTGGTGGGCACGCCGCGTCTACCCGACTCGCCTGTATTTCGATCGTGAGCTCGCCCGGCAGATGCTCCGGCTCGGCTGGCCCGCCGCGGTGCTCGAGTTCGTGGTCGCGCTGTACACGCGCGCGTCTTATTTCCTGCTGCATGGCGCAGGCCCCGCCGTTCAAGGTCAGTATGCGGCCGCCGACCGCCTGCTCAAGCCCGTGATGGCCGTGGCGGGAGCCGTGTTCTTGAGCTCCTTGCCGACGGTCGCGATGCTCGTCGCCAATCGCAAGCACACGGTGCTCCGTTCTTCGTATCGCCGCTCGGTGCTGCAGGTCGCGCTCGGGTTTTTCCCGATTGCCGGCCTGGCCTGGCTGCTCGCGAGCTGGCTCTTGCATCGCTTCGCGCCCGAGTACTCGGGGGCGATTTGGCCGTTTCGGGTCCTGATCGTGGGCGCGTTCTTCATGTTCCTGAACATGTTGTCGACCACGTACATCGTGGCGCTCGGGCAGTTCCGAACCATCATGTTCGTCGCCGTCTGCAACCTGTTCGTGTATCTCCTGTTGGCGCTGTACCTCATCCCACGCTATGGAGCCGTGGGAGCCGCCATCGCCACCTCGACCATGGAAGCCGTCAATACGCTGATGCAGCTCAGCATCGTGCACCGCTTGCTGAACCGCGCCGTGGCCAGCTCCGCCGGGGAAGAACCATGAGCGAGATGAGCGAGCGTCGTGTGTTGGATGTCGGCTGTGGTCGCGACAAGCTGCCGGGTGCCGTTGGCATGGATCAAAACCCGCGCAGCCACGCGGACGTGATCCACAACCTCGACCACCGCCCCTGGCCTCTCCCCGATTCGAGCTTCGACCACGTGCGCGCGCAAGACATCCTCGAGCACGTCGAGGATTTCTTCGGCGTGATGGAAGAGGTCTACCGCGTGTGTCGCGACGGCGCGACCGTCGACGTGCGCATGCCGTTCATGTCGAGCCTCAACTTCGCAACCGACCCCACGCATCGTCGCTCGGGCACCTCGGGCTCGTTCGACTACTTCGACCCGCAGAAGCCCCTCGGCGAATACGCCTACACCGACGCCCGCTTCGAGCTGATCGAGTTCCACTACGGCCGCTTTTATCACGGCATTCCCGGCTTTTTCATGAAGCCGTTCGACAAGTTCTTCGTGCCGTTCTGCGAGCGCTGGCACGTCGTGTACGAGCATTACTACGCGTACATCTACCCGATGCACGACATCAGCTACCGCCTGCGCGTGAAGAAGAGCTGAAGCTCGCCCAAGCCGGCCGGTGAAACCGCCCGGCCGTTCAGCGGACGACGAGAACCGTCGCGCGAGCTCGGGATTTTTTTTTCGCGCGTTGCCGTTTTCCGACACGGAAACGCAGGCCTCGTCACAAGTACTGGGTGTGGTCGCGCTGCGACCTTCGACTGGAACCCGCGTTTCGAGTCGGAATACGACTGTTTTCCGCGTCGTTCTGACGCACGCACGCACGCGATCGCGGGTACGGGGTGACAGCTCTCGGGGGCAGGGATGGGTATGCAGGGCGAACGAGCAAGCGCGACATCTTCGACGTCGGGCTTCGCAATAACGAGTCTTCCGAGCTCTGATGTGCTCGGGCAAGCGCAGGGCGCTGGCGCTCACGGGCAGCGCAGCGCGCGAACGACAATCCGCGACGCCGTGCTGGGCCGAAAGCAGGATGCCCTGCGCAGAGCCGTGGCATGGGCGATTGTCTCGCTCATTTTCTGTCGCTTCGTGCTCTCGTCACTCTCGTCGCGCGAGCAATGGATCGCATTCGTTCCCGACGACGCTTACTACTATCTAGGATTCGGGCGCGGCTTTGCCAGCACTGGCCACTGGACACTCGACGGTGGTGTGAGCTGCTCGAGTGGCTTTCACTTGCTGCAAGCATACTTGGCTGCGGCGTGTTGGGCGGCGTGTCATCGAATCAGCGCCGATGCGCCGGTCCGCGCGTTGCTGCTGTTGTCGTCGGTTTTCAATGCGCTTTCGGCGCTCGTCTGCCTCAGGTTCCTGACCCGCCTCTTTGGTCCTTGGGCATCACTGGCGGTGCTTCTGGTGTTCACCTCCAAGAATGCGCTCATCTGCGGGATGTCGGGCATGGAGTGGTCGTTGGCCGTCCTGTCGTTGGCTTTGGCGGCTGAGCTCGCGCTGTCGTCGAACAGCGGCGCGAAACACCGAAATGCGCACGGCGTGGTGCTCGGTCTCTTCGCCGTCATCAGTCGATCCGACAATTTGCTCTGGGTTTTCGTGGCCATTGGCGCCGGCCTGCTGACACTCGGCTGGCGCCATTCGTACCGCTTGGCTGCGCTTGGCTGCGGAGCGCTCTTGGGCTCGTTCGTGATCGCCCTACACAGCTACGTGATCACTGGAAGCTGGATTCAGGACAGTGTCCTCGCGAAGCTTCACTGGGGAGCGCACCGCGGCTTGGACCTCGCGAATTCGCTGAATACGTTCGGCATGGCGACAGGTGTCAGCTTCCTGGGCAAGGGGATCGACTGTTTCGTGCTCGTCGGGCTGGTCCTCTGGGGAGTATTCCGGGCTTACTTCGAATCCGGCGCGCGCCGCGCGGCGCTCCTCCTCGCTAGCTTCACGATCGTGGCAGCGCTCGTCTCGGGAGCTGGAAACTCCGGCGGACTTCAATATTGGTACACCGCCGCGGTCGTCCTTCCTTGCTGCATCCTCTGGGCCTCGCTGATCGCGCCCATCTGTGCGCTCCGCCTGGGCGTGCGTGGCGCGCCGCTCATTGGGGTGTTGGCGAGCCTGAGCGCGAACATCGCCTCGGCGCGCCTGGGGCCTTGGCAGAATCAGCCGGCGCTGCTGCATGCTGCGCTGCGCCTCCAAACGGAGGACTGGTCAGCGTGGCGCGTCGGTGCATGGAACGCTGGAATTCTCGCTTATTATCGTGGCCACGACGTGATCAACCTCGATGGTTTGGCCAACCACGACGCACTCATTGCAAGCCAGCGTGGGAAGTTGCGCGAGTACCTCGCTGACACGCGCGTGCGCTACATCGTCGATTTCGCGGCGATGGTGGAACGGCGCGAGTACCGAGAGCGTGGCGGCTACGGTCAACCGGGGCAAACTCTGCCATTGCTCCAAGTTGCCTGCGCCCCTGCGAACGATCCTCGTTGGGCGGACACTCCACTCGAATACTGGCGTGTCGAGCGCGACGAGGCGGAGTCCGACTAGAGCGCGCTCTGCTTGCGGTACTGGCGATAGTTGGCCAGCACCTTCACTACGTAGTCTTGCGTCTCTTGGTAGGGGGGGATGCCGCCGTAGCGCATCACCGCGCCCTCGCCCGCGTTGTAGGCGGCGATGGTCAGCTGAATGTCGCCGTTGAACAGGTTGGCGAGCACGCGCAGGTAGCGCACACCGCCGAAGATGTTTTGCCGCGGATCGAACGAGTCCGTGACCATCATGCGTTCGGCCGTCTCGGGTACGAGCTGCATCAGACCGCGGGCATTGGCGGGCGACACGGCGCGCGGATCGAAATCGCTCTCGACGCGAATCACCGCGCGCACCAGCTCTTCCGGGATTTGGTAGAGGGTGGCGGCTTGGCGGATGTAGTCGTCGTAGCGGCTGAAGCGCTCCGGCGAATCATCACTCGGCATGAACACCTGCGCCTTGTGCTCGGCCGCGTACAGTTTGGAGCCTTGCGCTGGGCGGCTCGTGAAGCTGATCACACCATCAGCGCCGACTTGCTTGTAGATATCGGCTTGCCCGGTTCCAGCCAGAGTCGAAACCGCGAGCCCGCCGAGCCCCGCAAGGAGCAGCCGCGTTGTGCGCGAAGCGGGGGGCAACGGCGACAGGGCGAGCGGTTTCTTCATTGCGCAATCCGAATGGTAGCGAAATCCTTGCCCGCCAGTCCAACAAACGCACCAACGCGCCCCACTCCCCACGGATTCCCCCAAATCAACATTCGCGCCGTGGCGACGGGACGCGTTTTGGTGAGTGACGCGCGGCGCCTGCGGCGCGCGGCTTGAGACTCTCGTTTGCGCACGCTCGGAAGGTGGCGCTTGGCCGCCCGCGCGGACCCACGGAAAGCATGCGCCCGTTCGGTCGGTTCTTCGTAGGTCTCCATCTCATTCGAGGATCGCGATCTGATCGTGCCAAAGT
>OUNO010004846.1_pt2 | contig 10757 bp, 8 predicted proteins | sample 1779811 | NCBI WGS metagenome assembly OUNO01 (sample SAMEA3914804, study PRJEB12502) | metagenome | biome: forest; material: soil | place: Canada | collected 2010-06-25 | depth 0.3 m
TCCTCTGGTTCGGCTGGTACGGCTTCAACCCGGGCAGCACGCTGTCGGCGATGGACGCCGCCGGTTGCGGTCGCGTCGCTGCCAACACCACGCTCGCTGCCTGTGCCGGCGGCCTCGGCGCGCTGTTCTTCGTGCTCCCGCGCAACAAGGTCTGGGATTGCGGCATGACGGTGAACGGCTTCCTCGCCGGTCTCGTGGCCATCACCTGCCCCTGCTACTGGGTCTCGCCGTTCGGCGCGATCTGCATCGGCGCGATCGCTGGCGTGGTCGTGGTCCTCGGCATCGACTTGGTCGAGTACATGCGTGTCGATGATCCGGTCGGCGCGGTCGCCGTTCACGGCGTGTGCGGCATCTTCGGTACGCTGAGCCTCGGCCTGTTCGCAACGGGCCAGTACGGCGCCCCGACTCCGCTCGGCGCCGACAACTCCGCTGGCGCGGTGGTCACCGGTCTTTTCTACGGCGGTGGCGCCAACCAACTCATCGCGCAAGCGATCGGTAGCGCGGCCGTGACGGCGGCCACGTTCATCTGCGGCATGGCGCTGATGTACGCGGTCAAGGCCACTGGCACACTCCGCGTCTCCAAGGAGGGCGAGCTCGAGGGTCTCGACATTCACGAGCACGGCGGCCCGGCTTACCCCGAGCTCGTCGGCGGTCTCTCGGGCTACACGTCGACCACCGACTCGGAACGCAGCGCTGCTGGCATCGTCGCCGCGGCGAAGTAAGCAGTCCAGATACGGAAAGCAGGGGGAGCCCCGGAGGCTCCCCCGACAGTTACGGCGGATGCGCGCTCTGCGTCCGCCGTTTCGCTTTTTGTGGGGATCGGGTCTTTTTCAGAAACTGTCGCGCGCCTCGTCCGATGAGGCGACATGGCAAACGAACTCCAGCGCTTCACCCCGGCCGTTGCTCTGGCCATCACCTGCTCGCTGCTCGCTGGCTGCACCGGCTTACGCGAAACGACGACGAGCGTCCGCTCGGTGCCTGAGGCGCCGGTCGAACGCTTGCGGCTGACGCGTGCTGGCGTGCTGCCGATCGCCGGCACCTTCCAGCAAGATGGGCACTCGGTGCTGGGGCAATTGTCGGTCACCAACCAGTGCACCGCGGAGTCGACCCAGCTCATTCGGAAGCAGGAGGCCTCGGACACTCACACCGTTCGCGGCACTGCGACGGCTTGGACGATCGTCGGCGGCTTGGTCACGGCGGTTGGCGTGGGCTTGTTGGTTGCCTCGGACGGCGCCGACAAGCGGGTGACCTGCGGTGAGGGTCGCGCCGGCGACCAATGCGAGAGCCAGTCGAGCGCGCTGCAAACCGGCGGCATCACGATGCTCGCTACGGGGCTGGCAACCGCGATCGCCGGCGGGTACTTCCTCGCTCAGAAGCCGAACGTCGAAACCAAAGAGCTCCCCGCGGAACGCGTCACCCACGTCGAAGCCGAGGGCGTCTCGTGCGGCGTGACCCGCATGGTTCAGGGCCTCTCGGTCGGCTTCGAGGTTCCGGGCAACGGCACCTGGAGCGGTCTGGCGCTCGCTGATGGCAGTGTGCACATCGAGGTGAACCCGGGCATCAAGCTGCCGGACAGCGGAGCGCTACCGGTATTCGTGCTGTCCGTGCCAGCGAACCTGGCCGGCATCGTCAGCCCGGGCACGCGCTTGGGCGAGGTGGCGCTCTCGAAGCGCGGCCCCGAAAACAGAACCGGCGTACACGCCAAGAATGCGGGTACGCCGGCTGCCGTTGCAGTTGCTCGCCGCTGACGGCGAGTGGTCGCCTCAGGTGGCGACGAGCTCGTTGATGATCGAGAGCGGGGCGCCGGTGAGGTTGGCACCGAACGTCGTTTGGTTCATGCCGAAGACCGAGTTCATCATCGTGTAGTGCAGGTCGCGCAGGGGGCGCTTGTTGAGCGACACGTACTGGTTGGTCTTCAGCTTGCCGCCCGCGCCGCCGACGAGTAGCGCCGGCAGGTTGTTGCAGGCGTGATCGCTGCCGTGCATGCAGGCGCCCAGGAAGATCACCGAGTTGTCGAGGATGCTCAGGCCGTTGCCCTCTTTGATGGCGTCGAGCTTGCGGCACAGGTCGGCGACCTTGCCCACGTTCCACCAGGTGATGGCGGCGAAGTCGTCCGGGGCGCCGTGCTGGCCACCGGTGTGCCACTCGGGGCACGTGCCGCTGGTCGGCGTGGAGGTGTCAGCGGTGAACTTGCGCTTGCCGACGTTGTCGTAAACGAACTCCGAGCGTTCGTCCTCGAGCATGTAGGTCACGATGCGGGTGACGTCGCATTGGAACGCCATCACGAGCAGTGCGTTCATCGCGTCGGCGTGGTCGCCCTTGTTGTACTTCGCGGTCGTTTGGCGAATGCCGTCTTCGGTGACGGTGGCCATGGTGGGCTTGGCGGCGAGCGTGCAGGCCATGCCGCCCATGCCTTCGGAGACCATCGTGGCCTTCTGCTCGACGTCGCGCACGGAGGTGAGGAACTCATCCATGCGTTGCTGATCGGCGACGCTGAGGCGTGCGCGCGTCGTGGTGGCACTGTCGAGCGCGCCGTCGAGGATGCTCTTCTTCAGGGCGATGCGCTTGGCGGTCGCCGCTGGATCGGTGCCGGTACCCGGCATGGCCGCGCCCGCAATCAAGTTGAAGACGGTCAGCGGATCGACCTTCTTGTACATGGGCTGCGTCTCAGTGTGCCAGGACACGCTGCGGCTGACCGAGCATTGGCAGCTGCCGCCACCTTCACACGGGCCGTCGCAGCTGCTGTGCACCGTGGACAGGCCGACCTGCAACGACGGGATCGCGGTCTTACCTGCGAACACGGCGTGCATGGCCATGATCTGGTCGACGGACACGCCATTGGCTTCCAGGTTGGTGCCCAGGCGGTGCTTCACGGTGTAGCCATCCACACAGGTGAGCCAGCCGCCGGGCTGGCGACCATGGCTCGGCTCGACGCTGGAGGAGCCGTTGCTGTTGAAGGCGGAGCCGTTTTCCAGGTTCTTCAGGATGGTGACCTTCGACTTGAGATCGCTCAGCGGATCGAGGATCGAGCCGAGCGTCCAATTCGAGGCCGTGCCGTTCGGAACCCAAAAATCGGGCGCGCCGTTGGGCAGGTAGATCGGCATGTAGCGAATCGGCACCGTGGCGTCCGCGGCGCCGGCGCTACGTGGGGCGAGCGATTCCATCCACGGCAGTGCCAACGCGACACCAGCACCGCGAAGTAACGTACGACGTGACAAAAACTTGTTCATGGTAGTGGTCCTTACAGAGCTCACAGAGCAGGAATGCGGCTACGGAAGGCGTCGGCGAGCGCCAGATCGTGAAGCAGCTTGGCGATGCTGAGATCGCCCGCGTCTTGCCAGGTTTTCGAGACGGCGGCGGCGTTCGCCTTGTCGCCGGTGCTGAGGCTGCGCCCGAGGCCGTAGGTGTACAGCTTCTCGGAAATGCAGGACTTGAAGCGCGGATCGGTTCCGACGGTATTTGCAGCGCCGTCGAGACCCGAGAACGAGACACCGTTCGGGAAGCTCGGCGACATCGGCAGCGAGGTAGACGGATCGATCACGGAGTTGTCCGGGTACGTCGTGCGGAACTGGCCCACGCCGTCGTACTGCTCGAGCGCGAGGCCGAACGGATCCATCACCGCGTGGCAACCGGCGCAAGCGGGCGCCTTCCGATGATTCTCGAGCACCGCGCGCACGTTCGTCGACTCGGGATGAGCGCCGTTGTCTTCCAGCTTTGGCACGTTGGGCGGGGGCGCGGGCGGCGGCGCACACAGCAGGTTCACCAGCAGCCACTTGCCGCGCAAGGTTGGCGAGGAACGCGCGGCGACCGATGAATTGGCGAGGAAGCCGACCAAGCTCAAGAAGCCAGCGCGCTTGTCGGGGGCGTATTCGACGCGGGTGGCAGTAGTGCCGGTCACGTTGGGGATGCCGTAGAACGCGGCCAAGGGCGCGTTCACGTAGTTGATGTCGGCCTTCAAGAAGTCCGTCCAGGGCTTGTTCTGGCGTAGGAACTCGTCGAAGAAGGAGAACATCTCCGCGGCGGCAGCATTCGCAACGTCGGTCGACCACTTGGGGTAGAGCGTCTTGTCGACGGGGTGCGCGCTCACGTTGCGGGCGCCCAGCCATTGACCAGCGAAGTTCGTCACGAAGCGGGACGACTTCTGATCGGCGAGCATGCGGTCGACCGTAGTGTTGATTACCCCGTCTTGGCTCAGCGTGTCGGCGGCCGCCAGCATGGCGTCATCCGGAGCGCTGCTCCACAGGAAGTAGGACAGGCGCGAGGCGAGCTCGTAACCCGAGATCGGGTGCTTGGTGGCCACGCCGTTGTCGAACTCCATGCGGTACAGGAACTGGGCGCTGGAGAGCATAGACCAGAGCACGTGGCGCACCGAGCTCGAGTGGTCCTCACCCTGGGCGCGGGCGGCCTTGTACACCTTGGTGTAGGCGGTCACCTCGTCAGCCACGATGGGGCGGCGGAAGACGCGCAGGCCGGTCTGGTTGATGATGGTGGTGACGCAGGCCATGTCGTCGGTCGTGGTGCAGGTCAGCACCTTGGCCTTGGTGGCGTCGGTCGCGAACACGTCGATGGACAGGGCCTCGGCTGCGTCGACGTACAGACCGTACTGGTCGTCATCGACGCCGAGCACGGAGGCGATGTTGTCGAAGCCGTCGCTCTCACCGCCGCGCCAGTTGGCCGTGGCAGGTTGCAGCTTGGTGCCCAGCACGTCGGCCACTGTCGCGTTGTATTCGGCGGTGTTGAGACGGTGCATCAAATCGATGCCCGGCACGGTGGCGGTCGCCGAACCGCTGCTACCCGCCGCGCCGCCCCCAGGCGTGTTGCCGCTGCCGCCCGCGCCGGTGGTGGAGCCAGAGCCACCCCCGCTTGGGTTGTTACCGAGCGGCGGTTGCCCGTCGCTGCTGCCGACCATGCCGGTGCAACCCGCGAGAGCAGCGCTCAACGCGAGGACCGAGGAAAACGTTACGACCTTCATCATCGCACTCACCTCTGCGACCAACAATAACACACGCACTTCGATCGCACTTCAGATCTTGTGCCGATCGATCGCGATTTTTTCGTGCGATGAATTGCGACTGCTCCGACAAATGATGACGGCGATTGAATTGCCGAACCCTGCGCGCGACCTTCGTATTACGAAGTTTGCGTAGTGCGCGCGAACGGCGACAAAACAGCCATTTCGTAGCCGAATTATGCGCAGCTCGCATGTACATCCGTGTGGGTTACGTAAGCACTCGCGCGCTCGCGATCGCAATCGATCACGAGCAACGCGAATGCTCGATCGCTCGTCAGACGCGAGCGCGCAGCGCGCGTTCGAGCAGCGCAATGAACTCGTCGATCTCGTCCTCGGTAACACGCAATGACGGCATGAAGCGCAATACGTTGGGGCGCGCCGCGTTGATCAGAAGCCCATGCTCGAACGCCGCACGCACCACTTTTTCAGCTGATTCGTCAGGCAGGAGCAGCGCCCAGAGCAAGCCACGCCCGCGTAAACGGAGATCGCGAGTCTCGACCGAGCTCGCCAATCGTCGTTCGAGCCGAGCGCCGAGCAGTCGCACGCGCGAGAGGAATGCAGCGTCCGAGACGACGTCAAACACGCTGCTCGCGACCGCGACCATCAACGGATTGCCGTTGTACGTTCCGCCTTGATCACCGGGCACGAAGCAACTCGCGCGTTCGCTCGAGAGCACCGCCGAGATCGGCACGCCGCTACCGAGCCCTTTGCCGAGCGTGAGCACGTCGGGCTGCACGCCTTCCTGCTGACAGGCGAACAGCGTCCCCGTGCGACCGATACCGGTCTGCACTTCGTCGCAGATCAAGAGTAGGTCGTGCGCGTCGCACAAGCGACGCAGCTCGCGCAAGTAGCCCTCGGGTGGCACCACCACGCCCGCCTCGCCCTGAATCGGCTCGACCATGATGGCGACGGTGCTCGGACCGATGCTCGCTTCGACGGCCGCGGCGTCGCCGTACGGAACCTTGACGAAGCCCGGCATCTTGGGCGGGAAGAGCTCGTCCCAACCCGGCTTTCCGCTGGCAGCCATCAACGCCAAGGTACGGCCGTGAAAGCTGCCCTGAGTCGTGATCACCTGATAGGCGCCGTCGCGCCGCAGCTTGCCCCATTTGCGCGCGAGCTTGAGCGCCGCTTCGTTCGCTTCCGCGCCGCTGTTGGCGAAGTGTGCCTGGCTGAGGCCGGACGCCTGCGTCAGCGCTGCCGCCAGGCGCAGCTGGGGTGCGTTGTGGAACGCGGGGCTGGCCGTGATCAGCGTTCGAGCTTGTTCGTGCAGCGCGCGCACGACCTCGGGCGGCGAGTGACCGAGCGAGTTGACGGCCCAACCCTGGATGAAGTCCAGGTAACGGGCGCCAGTGTGGTCCCAAAGGTACGAGCCGCTGCCGCGCACCATGATCTGCGGCGGGCGCACGGCCACGGGCATCAGCCGAGCCTGAGCGGCAAGCAGCGCCTCGTGCGAAGGGACGGAGTCTGGGCCGAGAGTCGTGGAATGCGTGGTCACGGGGGCGATCCTTTCGGGTGGCCCGCCGGAAACACGCGACGTAACCACCCAGGTTGTGGGCGGTTACGCGAATTGCCGAGGTCTCAGTGCGCTACGGCATTTCGCGTCCGCCGCTAATAGCGGCGCGACGAGCGAAACGACGGAAAGCGCGCAGTGACATCGAGGAGCGGAGTATCCGCGCCTCGATGCGGTTCGTCAAGGTTCAGGCTCGGATTCAGAGCGACTGCACGAACGCAATCAAGGCAGCGCGGTCGGCTGCGGGCAGCATGACCACACGCTGCTTCGTGGCCTCGGCCTCGCCACCGTGCCACAGGACCGCCTCCAGGACGCCCGCAGCGCGACCGTCGTGCAGCAGGCCCGTGTGATTGTTGATGGTCGCCAAGAGGCCGGTGCCCCAGAGCGGCGGCGTACGCCATTCAGAGGCCGCTGCGGGCGCGGCCGGGTCGTCGGAGGCGGCGATGCCGCTGCTGTCCGCCAAATCTGGCCCCATGTCGTGTAGCAGCAGATCGGAGTACGGCTTGATGTCCTGGCTCCGGAGCTCCACGAACGGGTGATTGGCACCCGTCACCACGTCGGTGACGTGGCAGCTGGTGCAGCCCACGGTCTTGAAGATCTGCTCGCCCTGCAGCACCTGGGGGTCCGAGTGGTTGCGCTGACCGGGCACCGATACCAATCGCATGTACGTCACGAGGTGCGACAGGTCCTCGTCGGCGAGCTCGGTCTTGCCCGCGTCGGGGAACAGGCTCGTGCCCACACCCATGTCGTCGAACGCGGCTTCGGCGACTTGATGGCGCACGTCGACCTTTTCTGCCTTCCAACCAAAGCGGCCGATGCGCAGCTCGCCGGATACCGGGTCCTTCACGTAGTTCGGGCGCCCGGAGATGCCGTCGGCGTTGCAGTCCTTCTGGTCTGCGCGGTTCAGCAGGGTGCGTTCGTCGATGGCCTCGAGCAAGCCCATGCCGATGACCTTGCGAGCGATGCGCGCCGAGAACTTCGGAGTGCTGCCCACCTTCATGGTCAAGGCGATGGTCGGCTTGCTCAGGTTCACGACCGTACCGTCGCCCAGCGTGACCATCTTGGTCTCGCTGCCGCTGACCTGTGCGGTGCCATCTTTCAGCTGCAGCTGCGCGCCGAGCTCGCCCGCATCGTAAAGCTTGAAAGACATCGAGCTCTTGGCGTCGAGCGGGCCTTTGAGGAGCTCACCCGGGCCGTTGCCGATGTGGCAATTCTCGCAGCTGGTCGTCGTACCGAGCGGGCCGGCTTTGGCCATTTGCTCGGTGAACACCGGGTTCGGCTGCTCACTGTGGGCGCCCGTCGTGAAGTCGGTGTGGAACAGGCGTCGGCCCTCGACCAAGTGCTGCACGTTCTCGTGTTGCACGTTGAGCGCCATCTGCCCGAACTGCGTCTCTTGCATGAAGTAGGGCCAGACGTTGGTCGTGGCGCCGCCCTGTTGAGCTGCAGGCTCCGGTCCAAGAATACCCTTGCCGCCGGTATACGTGTCCGGGTTGTTCGAGGTCACGCCACCGACGCCGACCTGATAACGGTACGTGTCGGTGTAGTAGTTCGTACGCGAGCCGGCGGGGAGGATCTTACCCGGGTCGTTGAAGATGCCGAACTCGAACTCGAACAGTTCCCCGGCTTTGATCGGTTGGTTCGTGCGCGTGTTGGTGGTCGTCGTCTGTTGCTGGACGCGCGCGTAGGTCGCGAAGCGCATCTCATAGGTGGCCGCCATGTCCGTCCCGGCGAGCATCAACGACGGCAGCGGCACGTCGGACTTCATGTCCGAGTTGGTCGAGAACACGTCACCGTTGCCGTAGTTCTTCCAAGCGCGGAAGTTCGTGCCGCCCGTCGGCGGCGAGTTCGGCAGGTAGGTGACGACGATCTTGCTCTGCCCGAGCGGCGTGTAATCTTCCACGATCCAGCCGTAGGTGCGGGACATGAAGTAGTCGGTGACGAACTCCATGAACGGCTGATTGGTGTCGAGCGGGCCTTCGTGGCGACCACGCACGCGACCCGCGCCACGTGTCACCAGCACGCCGTCGTCGCGTTTGAACACGATCGGCGGATTCACCGCGTCGGTTGGCTTGTACAGCGGGACGACACCGCCGAGATCCACGGCTTCCGTGGCCGGGCGAGTCGAGCCACCGGTGAAGTAAGAGAAGATTGCGCCGATGTCTGCGTCCGAGATCAGCTCCGCCGAGTAAGCGGCCATGCCCTTGGCGCTGCCGGTTCGGACCTGCTTCGTGAAGTCAACGAGGGTGCCCTTGAATTGATACAGATCCGGGTAGCGCGCATTGGAGCTGCCGGACTGCGTGTGGCACGTGTTGCAGATGGCGTTGTAGCTCGCGGGCAACGCGCCGCCGCAGTTGCCCGAGGGCGGTGGATGGCCGGGAGTCGTCGTGGGGGCGCCCGCGCCGCCGCTGCTCGCTCCGCCACCAGGAATACCGGGCGTTCCCGGGTTGGCACCGGCAGCCCCGGTCATGGTGCCGGGGGGCGCAGCGCCATTCGGGCCCGAGCCGCTGCCGCTCGACGAGCAAGCAACCAGTGCTGAGCCAACCAGCCACAGCGCACCACCAGTCAAAGCGAGAAGGGAGAGTCGTCGACGTGCTGTTGCCATTCGTCCTCTTTCAGACCCGCTCCCTACATATAAGGAGTGATCGCCGGATCGGTGCGCAGCCCGTCCGTTCGAGCTACGCCGTTGCTTCATTTTTCCGTCAATTCCGCGGTAACCCACTCTCCGCCATCACCCGGAGAGTGGAAACCGTCACCGCGAAAGCCACCACGCGCGAAAGCCAAACATGAAGCCGCCAGACTGGCGTTGCAGCGCGCTGCTGGGAGCTCCTGGCAAGTGAGTGTCCGAGGTGCTCGGTTCAGATAAAGATTTCGACACGAATCGCGCGATTTCCGTACACCGCGTCACCGATCGGCAGCCGATTCGGATACGGCTTCAGTTTGTCGCCGAGAACGAAAGCGTGGCAGCGATGCGCATGAGTGGCAGAGAGGCGCTCGTCTCGGCGCGCTGCTCGTTCAACGCAAGAACGCGCTCGCGAGGTCGATACCGACGTGGCACACGATGCCCGGCAGCAAGCTGCGGCGAAACTGCGCGAGCGCGCCGAACACCAAGCCATAGCCCGTGACTCGGAGTGCCGACGCAACGCCTTGCTCGAGGTGCGCGAGACCGAACAGCACTGCTTGCGCGACGACGCCTATGGCCGGATGCCCGCTGAACGCGCCGAGCTGCGTCTGCAGGTAGCCGCGATACACGACCTCCTCGCAGAACCCGACACTCAACGCGACGAGCAGCCAGGTGAGGCGCTCGGCCTCCGTGCTCGGCAAGAGCGCCCAAGTCGCGGCGTTCCGCCCCGCTCCGTTGCCGTGCAAGGCCAGCGACTCCAATGCGACGATCAGCATGCCGAGCACGAACGCGAGCAGCAGGTCGAGTAGCAGTCCACCCTCGTTCCAGCGCCGGCCGAGCAACGCAGGCAGCGTGCTGTGAGTCAGAAACAAGCGACAGACGTAGGCCGTGAGGCCCCAATTCACCAGCAGCAGCGGCAGATATTGGCGGACGATCCGACTCTCAACGGGCGACTGCGCCGCGACCGGCGCTGCGTGTTGCTCGAGTAACGTGCCTGTAATGGCGACCGCAAGTATGAGTGCGACGAGCAGCGCCGTGTGCCAACGAGGCGCGAGAGCGCGAGCGTCCGACGCAGTGAATTCGGTAACCAAGGTTGGCAGGCTCTTTGCTTAGTTGATGGTTACGGCGTCGCGCTTCACGTGAGAAGCGCGTCGACAGTACCTCGAATCCGAACATCAGGAGACATCATGATTACCGACGCCATCACCACTGCTCCGCCCGTTCTTGCCGCAGGTTGGTCTCTCCTGTATCTGCTGTTTGGCGGTGGTCTCGGCGGTGCAATCCTGATCTTCTTCGGCCTCAAGCTGATCGGCCGCTGATTCGCCAAAGCGTGGGCGGAGGGCTTGCGCTCGCTGACTGGGGCCGCATCCTGGCTGGATGCCAGTCGCTGTCGTAACAGGTGCCAACCGTGGTCTCGGCTTGGAAACCGCGACCACGCTCGCGCGCCGCGGCTATCGCGTCTGGCTCACCGGCCGCGACGCCGCCAGCGTGCAAGAAGCGGCGTCCTCGCTGGCTCGACAGAAGCTCGACGTGCACGCGGCCACGCTGGACGTAACGAGTCCTGGCAGCATCGGCGCCTTTGCCGACCGCATCGCGGCTGATCCCGTGATCGACGC
>OUNO010000054.1_pt1 | contig 10742 bp, 10 predicted proteins | sample 1779811 | NCBI WGS metagenome assembly OUNO01 (sample SAMEA3914804, study PRJEB12502) | metagenome | biome: forest; material: soil | place: Canada | collected 2010-06-25 | depth 0.3 m
GATCGTCGACACATCCAAGACGAAGACGTGCGCCTACTTCGTGCCGAGCTCAAGATTCCGATGAATCTGGAGATGGCTGCAACCGACGCCATGCTGAAGATCGCGACTCGCGTCGGTCCCGACTGGGCTTGCCTGGTTCCAGAGAAGCGCACCGAAGTAACGACTGAAGGCGGACTCGACATTCGCAAGAATCAGAAGCGAATCGCGACCACGGTGGCCAAGCTGAAGAAGTCAGGCATCAAGGTCAGCCTGTTCGTCGAGCCCAGTGTTCAGGCGATGCGCCTGAGTCATGATTGTGGAGCCGACGCGATCGAACTCCATACGGGGCGCTATTGTCTCGCGACGCAGGGCGCATTCGGCTCGAGATCCGAGGCAAAGGCGAAGTCTGAGCTCGAACGGATCGAAAAAGCAGCGCGATTGGCATTTAAACTCGGGTTGAAGGTTCACGCGGGCCACGGTTTCGATTATGACAATGTGAGACCTGTTGCCGCGCTCGAGAACGAAGACCGTTCACCGCTGATCGAGGAATTTAATATCGGTCATGCGATCGTCTGCCGCGCGGCCCTGGTTGGACTTGAACGAGCTGTTCGCGATATGATCGCCTCGATTCGGGCCCCTTAATTTTCGCGGTTTTTAGAGGATCACTTCATGGCGCAGCCTTCTGTTCACTCGATGAGAATTTGTACCGCTAACGAAATGCGGGAGCTCGACGAGATCGCCGATCGCGAGTACGGGATCGACGCCATTGTTCTCATGGAGAACGCCGGGCGCGCCGCAGCCCAGGTGATGATCGACGAAGATCCGATGATCGGCGTCGACTCTGAAGTTTTGGTCTTCGCAGGCAAAGGCAATAACGCCGGCGATGCGTTCGTTGTCGCGCGCCGCCTGATCTGCATGGAACGCCGAGTTCGTGTTTTCCACCTGGAAAACGGCGACAAGTATCACGGCGCGACCAAGCGCAATTTCGAGATTCTCAAGCAGCTCAAAGCGAAAATGACATTCCTGGAAACTTCTCAGGATCTCGAGTCTTTCTTCCGTAGCAGCGCAGGCCCTTTCGTCATTGTTGACGGCATTTTGGGCACCGGTTTGAAAGGTCGACTTGAAGGAATTTTCTACGACATCGTCGAGATGATTAACTCGACGAACGCCAAGCGCGTCGTCGCGCTTGATATCCCAACCGGTGTGAGCGGTGATACCGGTCAGATCCATGGAAATTCGATCCATGCGACGATGACCATCTCGTTTGGTTTTCCAAAAGTCGGTCATTTTCTTCCACCAGGCGCTGGACGCCGTGGCGAGCTGATCAACGTCGATATCTCGCTTCCGCCTAAGTACCGTCGCGAGGGTGACAAGTTTCTACTGATGCGCGCCCCAATGGCTGCGCTTTTGAATGAGCGCGATCGCTACGGTCATAAGAACTCGTTCGGCCACACGCTGCTTTTCGGCGGAAGTCCGGGCCGTTTGGGCGCGATTGCAATGGCTGCGCGCGCGACTCATCGAATGGGCACGGGCCTCGTTACGGTTGCGACCTGGGCCGATAGCTTCGATACGCTTCTGATTAAAATTCCAAACGAAACCATGGCCGTCGCCGTTCACGACACCAAGGGCCCGGAGTTTGAAGAGTATCTGAAAGAGCTCGCTCAGTATTCTAGCGTCGTCGTTGGCCCAGGCATGGGCTTGCGTCCGGACGGAAGAGTGATTCTTGAAGAGCTGCTGAAGAATTACCAAGGCCCTCTCGTCATCGATGCCGACGCCCTCAATCTCGTTTCCGAATACAAGATGCACCACTTGCTGCAGGCTCGTCGCGCGCCGACAGTTTTGACTCCGCATCCGGGCGAAATGGCTCGTTTGCTCGATGTCAGCAAAGAAGAAGTTCGCAACGATCCAGTCGCCGCGATTCGCGAAGCCGTGAAGCAGACTCACGCGATCGTGCTGCTCAAAGGCGCCGCGACTCTCATTACTTCTCCAGACGAGAAGCTCTATTTGAATCATTATCCAAACGACGGCATGGCGACTGCGGGTAGCGGCGACGTGCTTGCCGGAATGATCGGCGGACTTCTCGGACAGAGAATGGATCCGTTCAAAGGAACACAGCTCGGAGTCTACCTGCACAGCTTGGCCGGTGACTTTGCGGCAAGACAGTTTGGGCATCGGAGCATGACGGCTCCCGATATCATCGAGAACATCAGCCATGCCTTCCAAGAAATCAAAAACACCGAGCAGTCGGGTCCAGTCGAGTCCCGCGCACACCTCCGCTAAACCGCGGATTTTCGAAGGTGATGAACTCGCCCTCAGAGAATTTGCGCGTGAACTGGCGGCGGAGTTCGGGCGCGACGATCGCGTTTTTCTCGAAGGACCGATGGGCGCGGGAAAATCGACGTTCGCGCGCGCGTTGATCGCAGCGATCGGAGTGGATCAGCCTGCGGAAGGAAGTCCGAGTTTCGCGATCGCGCACGAATACGCGAGTGCTCGCGGCGAAGTTGCGCACATCGATTTTTATCGGTTTCGGAATGAAGCTGAGATTGAAGACGCGGGACTCGGCGGATATTTCTGGGAGCGCACCATGCTCGTCATCACGGAATGGATCTCGTCGTTTCCGGATTTTGAACGTTCCGTCGTGAGTTCTTTAAGGTCTCCGCAGCGAATCTGGCGCGTAAGCCTTCAATTTGGCGAGCGCCCGGAACTGCGGCGTCTTGAAATAGTCAATATTATCAAATAGTTGCAAAATGTTGATTAAAATGTTTTTTCTTCTTCTATAGTTGTTCGTTTTGGTCTATTGATTCCAGTCGACGCACGGCGTTGGTTGTTTAAAGAGTTGTCGACTGACATGAGAATGTCTACCAGAAGTCCTGGGTTAGTAGTTGACGCACCTTATCCAGCATGATACGCACGTCGTCAGGATTGTGAGAGGGAAAGGGAAAAACCTATGCGTTTAACATCTAAGGGGCGGTACGCCGTCCGTGCGATTCTGGATCTAACTTTTAATTCGAACGGTCGTCCCGTTCGTTTGCAGGAAATTTCTGAGCGTCAGAAAATTTCTCTGCATTATCTCGAGCAGCTTTTCCGCCGCCTCCGTAAAGGTAGCGTCGTGAAGTCTGTCCGCGGTCCGGGCGGCGGCTACGTGCTGTCTCGCTCGATGGACGAAATCTCGATTAAAGACGTTCTCGTCTCCGTGGGTGAAAACATCAACCCAGCGCGTGACCTGATCGGCGCCACCGACCTCAAGTCGGACACGGTCGAGTTCATCCTCACCAAAACTTACTTCGAAAACCTCGGCCTGATTATGCAGGAATACCTCACGACTACGTCGGTAGGTGACCTCATCCGCAAGGCCCGCGGAACGCAGGAACTGCCAAAATCGGCGTCCTCGCTGCTCGACAACGCCGGCTTCCAAGTCCCGGCTCAGCAGCCAGGCACCGGCGTAAATGCTGGCAAAGCCCGCGATCTCACTTGATTCGAACGCAGGAGCGCCTCTCCACCCAAAAGTGGTCGAGGCGCTCCTCCCTCTCTTCAGTCCTTCTAACTCTAACTCTGAGTACGCCGCGGGAACGGTAGATTCAGGCCAGTTGGACCGGTTAGGAATGACTCTAGGGAATCCGTCTAGCCAACACTCGGCCGGACGTCGTGCACGCTCGTCTCTGCAGCGCTCGCGCGAACAGGTTTCAGCCTCTATCGGGGCGACCGACTCTTCTCAAATCATCTTCACTTCTAGCGGAACCGAATCGATTCAGCTCGCACTGCGAAGCCGTTTCGAACCTTCACTTCGTTCCGGAATCAAACCTCATCTCATCACCACTCGAGTCGAGCACGAAGCGACGCTTCAGATGATTGAGTGGCTGCAAAGCCACGGCGGAAGCGTTTCTTATTTAGATCTCGATGCGCAAGGGCGGCCACAAGCGGCGTCTTTCGAGCGCGCGTGGAATGAAGCGGGCTCCGCTGCGAAATCCGCAGGCGGGATCGTTCTCAGTGCGATCTGGGTGAATAACGAAAGCGGCGTGATCAGTGATGTGCGCGCATTGGCCGCTGAAGGGCGTGCTCGTGGAGTCTACGTTCATTTCGATGGCGCTCAGGCGTGGGGCAAACTCGCTTCGCTCGATGTCGCCAAGCTTGGAGCAAACGCAGTTTCATTTTCTGCGCACAAAATCGGCGGACTGGCCGGAACGGGCGTGCTCTGGGTTGACGCTGCCATGGCCCCGAGCGAAGGTTTGCTTCGCGGCAAGCAGGAGCAGGGCCGTCGCGGTGGAACCGAGAACCTCGTCGGAATTGTGGCGGTCGGAGCTGCGGCAGCTGGGATTCAAGATGGTCTCATCGCTCGGCTGACGGCGCTCGAGAAGGCCCGCGACGCACTCGAAAAGCAGGTTGTAGGGCAGGTAGGGGGAATCGTCGTCAACGGCGCTGGTGCCCCGCGTGTGCCGAATACGTTGAATTTTTCTATCGAGGGTATTGAAGGCTCGACCTTGGTTCAATCGTTGGACCTGGACGGCTTTGCGGTGAGTGCGGGCTCGGCCTGCGCCAGCGGCGTGCCGCAGCCATCTCATGTGCTCTTGGCATTGGGTCGGGACGAGCGCCTGGCCAAGGCCTCACTCAGGCTTTCATTCGCTGAGCCTTTAGAAACGGCTTTAATTGCAGAGTTTACGAACGCCTTGGCGGCCCACGTGGCTAGGATGCGAAAAGTGAGAAACACCTCATGACTGATCCTCGTCAGGCCTATCGAGATGCCGGACCGAATGCGACCCAGCGAACGGGGCGTACGCCCGTGGGTGGCCGCGTTTTAGTCGGGCTTAGTGGTAAGACAGAGCGCGCGGATAGCTTCCTGGTCGCAGCACTTTTGCGCAGCCAAGGCTACGAAGTCATCGGTCTCCATTTACGCGTAACTCCGCCGGCCGATAATGATTGGGCCGGATTCAAAGCCTCTTGCACGGCTCAGCCACCGGTTGAACGTGTCCAAGAGATTTGCGCCAAACTCGATATTCCGCTGCACATCGAAGACGTGCACGCGCAGATGATTCACGAGGTGAGCGACTTCGCAGTTCATGAAGCACTCAGGAACCGAGTCGCGCGGCTCTGTGTTCCCTGTAACGATCGAATTCGAATTCCGACTCTTCTGAAGAAAGCCGCAGACCTCCGTTGTGAGCGAATCGCAACCGGCCATCATGTGCAGGTCGTGCATGATTTGACCGGCGGTCCGGTGCGCCTGATGCGTTCCGCGAACCGGGGCCTCGATCAGAGCTACGATCTTTTTCGTCTTAGCCAAGCCACTCTCAGCAAACTTCTCACTCCATTGGGTTCGCTTTCGCCCAACCTGCTTTCGCGCCTGGCGCAAGAGCTCGAGCTTCCACCCGCGGTGGGTCATCCTGTCCGCGAAGAGAAGGTCTGTTTTACTGATAGCCCCGGTTATTCTCAGTATATTGAATCGAGGGTTGCTCCGAGTTTGAGGGCACCCGGCGTGATTCGCAGCATGGAGGGAGCCGTATTCGGCGACCACCAGGGGCTATTCCGATACCGTCTTGGCCAGTCCCTCGGAGTGGCCTCTCGCGCCGGCTCAGACCGTGTCGTGGTTGGTTTTGCCCCTTCGGTAGGGGCCTTGATTGCGGGTGAGCCAAGCGAATTGGTGGCCATTGAGATTCTGGTCGGGGGCATTCACTGGGTGCGCCCATTAGATGGGCTTCGTCCCCATCGCTGCCAAGTCGTGATTCGCCATGGGGGAGCCCCTCGGGCCTGCGACGTCATCCAATTTGAGAATGGAACGGCCCATCTGCATTTTACAGAGAAGCTGAACGACGCCCTTCCCGGTCAATCGGCCGTATTCTACGACGGTGACGAGGTTTTGGGCGGCGGCTTGATCGACAGTCTCCGCAAGGTCTGATAGGAAGAGCGCGTGCAAGACACGCCGGAAACCGCTCCTAGCTTAGCCTCTCAGCCAGCCCCCCGGCTTGCTGACGCCCAGAAGTACGTCGTCCGCACGCTGGGCTGCAAAGCCAATCTCTATGATAGCCAGCTGATTGAAGCTGAGCTGCAGAAGCGGGGTTGGCGACCTGCGCTCGACCCGAATTCTCCCGACGTGGGTCTGTACATCGTGAACAGCTGCACCGTCACCGACGAAGCGGATCGTCAGAGTCGCAAGATGGCGGCGCGCCTGGGGCGAGACAATCCGGATGCACGCGTCGTGATCACTGGCTGTTCTGCGGAAGTCGATCCGGAGCGCTTGGCTTCATCGCGTGGAATTGACTACGTCATTGGCAACCGCGACAAGCCGAAGCTCGTCGAGATCGTTCTAGAAAAAATTAAGAAAGCCGCAGAGCTCAAGGCCGCGGAAGGTGCCGCTGGTACCACCGGTGCTACCGACGCGCTTACGGGCGTTCGTCGCGGCGAAGTGCTCGGCGTCGCGCAGGGCTACCGCGAGATGACATCGCGCCATCCGATCGATCGCGAATGGCCTGCGACCGAAAGTGCATTCAGCGGAAGTCTCGACGAATCGAGCAGCAGTCATCGGACGCGCGCGTTTTTGAAAATTCAGGATGGCTGCAACGCCTTCTGTACCTACTGCGTGATTCCGTATGGCCGCGGCCCGAGCCGTAGCATCAGCATTCCTGATGTGATCAGCCAGGTGAAGAATCTCGCTTCGCAGGGCGTTCGCGAAGTCGTGATCACCGGCATTAATATCGGTGATTACGGAACCGACTGGTCCGAAGGCATGCAGGTCGAGCAGCTTTTCGAAACGATTTTGGGCGAAACCGAGTTACCGCGCCTTCGCGTGAGCTCGCTGGATCCATCCGAAATCACGCCGGGTCTGATGAAGCTCGTCGAAAAAGACTCGCGCTTCTGCCCGCATTTCCACGTTTCACTTCAGAGTCCGCATCCACGTATTTTGCGTCTGATGAAGCGCAAGTATTCTGAAAAAGAAGTGCGCGAGTGCCTGACGAAAATTTCGGAACTTGCGGCTCCAGCCGGTGGCGTTTTTGTCGGTATGGATCTGATTACCGGTTTCCCTGGTGAAACGGACGAAGAGTTCGAGTGGACCGTGAAGGCGCTCGAAGGGCTTCCGTGGAGCCGTCTGCATGTTTTCCCGTACAGCGAACGTTCCGGCACGCCCGCGACGCGCCTGCCTGGAAGCGTGCCTCCGCAAGTACGTGCCGCGCGTGCTGAGAAGCTGCGTGCACTGAGCTTGGAGCGTTTGAAATCGGTTTACCGCAAAGCTTGGGCGACCCTTCAAGAGAGTGGCCGCCCGCTGACATCCGTTCTGATGGAAGGTTCGGTTCGTGGGCCGGATGGAAGCCGTGATTGGGTTTCTGGCTACAGCTTGAACTACTTGCGCGTGATGGTGAAGGCGCCCGGCGCGTCGACGTCCGCTGGTTCGGGCCTAGAGAATCAGATTTTGGAAGATCTCGTGCCTTACGAAATCATCGTCGACTCAGACGGTGGCGATGTCGCATTTCTCGCACGTCGCAGCTAGGCGAATTCGCGGTTAGGAATATTGCGCTTATCACTTGGACAACCTACACTCGATGAATGAATACATTGATCTGGGTTCTTCAGGGTGTGCTGGGCTTCGTGTTTCTCATGGCTGGCGGAATGAAACTGGCCCAGCCTCGTGCGAAAGTGATCGCAAGCGGTGGCAAATGGGCGGAAGATTTCTCGGCCCCTGCGATCAAGTTGATCGGTTTGGGCGAAGTGCTTTGCGCGCTCGGCATCATTCTTCCTAAAGCTCTCGGAATGGGAAGCGCGGACATGGCTTCGATGGCATCTGCTATCGGCATCATGGTTTTCATGGCCGGCGCTTTTTTCACCCATCTCAAAAGAAAAGAAATGCCGTTTCTCGGCGTGACCGGCGCCTTCTTTGCGATGGCTGCCGCAGTAACGTATTTGGCTCGTTAAGGCTTTAGGATCGAGTGGGCCCCAAAGCCATCGAGTGATTCTCCTCTAACCTAGTGGAAAGAGCTGCATAGAAAGTGCGTAGACACTGTCGTGTTCGTCGCCTTCTTCAAGACGTGTGGCGAGTTTTCGACGGAATCGGCGCATCTGCTGCGAAGCCCATTCGAGATCCTTTTTGCGCATTCGAATAACCGTTGCTGCAACGTTTCGTTCAGAGTTGTCTTTTTCGGTCACGGCGATGCGGGCCTTCTGAAGTAGATCTTGATGAAACTTTTGGACGGCCTTGTCGGCAGGTCCATCGGGCAACGAGATAAACTGATCGCTTGCTCCCGCTTCCGTTAGGAGCCCAAGGCGGGTGAGGCGGCTGAGTGCATCCTTGCATTCCTGTTTGGATACGCCGAGGCGTTTTACGATGAAGTCTTCGTTTGCCTTCCTTCCGAACATTCGAACAAGTTCGAGAATCGCAAGGCAGTACCAATCCGCGATCACTCGGAACTGGTCGATTTCGACAGTATTAAAGCGGGTATCGTATTGAGTGAGTCTAACCTTGGCCTTACGACGAACCTCAGCGGTTCTGCCGGACTGAAATACGACGAGGTCACAGAAAAACTGGGTCTCTTCGCTTTGGTATCCGAGGCACCTGGCGATTTCTCCAGCACGTTTTTTTGAGAGACCGAGTTTTCCTCGAATCAGGAGTGCGCCCGATGCGGGTGACATACCGATGTCTCGCGAAAACGCTCGCAACGAATACGAAGGGTTTTTTCGTCTCCGGGTCTCGAACTCTTGTTTCAGGATTTCACTGTAGGTGAATGACGTTGAGCCGCGCATTAAATTACCGCCTGTCTACTATCAGGCTTGCGCGATTGATATCGAGTGTCAACTTGCCGAATAGTCGGTGACTATTCTCCATTTTCGACTCTAGGCGCCTTATATCCACGGCCCTTGTTTTCGATCTGAATCGGCCGATACTTTGAGCGTGGGGAATAAACAATGAAATTTCTAGGAATTGGAATGCTCCTGTTTTGGAGTGGTGTGCTTTTAGCTCAATCACCGAATCACGGTACCGGAACCGACGTGGGAAGTAGAAGTGAGGATGAGATCCGATCTCATGGTCGAGCCTATTTTCAATCTTTGGACAAGGCGTTGAAGGCATTGAAATCGATTTCCGGCGGCTCGACTGGAGTCGCGCAGCGGCTTGATGTAGCTACCGAAAAATTTCACACGGGCAAGTATTCTTACTGTGTCAGCGGACGGACTTCGGTCGGTGCTCCGGGGTTCGATATTCTGCGTAAAAAAAGTTGTAAAGAGGCCGCCGAGGAACTTCGTCGTGGGATGCAGGAAGATTCGAATTTGAGGGCAGTCTACGAACCATTTGTTGAACTGCAAAAGGCCGCGACGAAAGAGCTTCAGTGGATCGGACGGCGTCCCGAGAATACCGAGAGTAGGGGTGATCTTAGGCTTCAGCTTAAGATCAGCATGCTTCAGGTTTTTCATCGTGCGACCAACGAAATTGTTCAATATCAATCGGCCCACTGGGGCTCAGAGCTGGGAGCTCGGATGATGCCTGCTCTGACGGATCATCCGGTCTCTGGCGGTATGCACGGGCTCGCAGCCTATATTTATCTACGAACTGCTCGAGTCGGCCTGAGCGAGGCCGTGCAAGCGAGGTTCAAAGGGGAAGCGCGAAATCTCGCCATTGCGGAAGTCTATTTCCTCGAGGGGATTTGGAAGACTTTGGAGACGAACGTCATCAATGGTGAATTGGATCGGATGATTCGAGAAGTTGAGATGGCGATTGGAAATCTCCAGATCAATTCCTTCGGGCCGGGTACGAGTATCGTGCCGAGATAACGAATAGCGACAACTAGGGCTCCCGAACCTTCGTTTTTGAAGATTCCCGAAGTCGGCTTAACTTGGGGATTCCCGGGGAGTAAGCGAGCCTGGTTTACCCCTGTTTGGCCAATCGGCCGGCCTAAGTTGACAAGATTACTGAACTAATATAATTCTTCTGGGCCTCGTGCGGTGCGGCGTGAACTCTGGTATAGGTAGCCGGCGCCAGACAGGGCGAGTTTTCGGTAGTTACAGCGAAGAATTAACAGGCAGTAATCACGAGTAGTTTTAATGACTCTTGAGCGTTTACAGGAAAGATTGGGATATAACTTCGGCGACCGCGGCATCTTGCTGCAGTCTCTGACCCACACCTCGTACGGCCACGAATTCCTCCAGGACAAGCCGATCGCGCTTCGTGACAACGAGCGCCTCGAATTTTTAGGCGATGCGATTCTCGACGTCGTCGTCTCAGACATCCTTCTCGAATCTTTCCCTAACGGTAATGAAGGCCAGCTTTCGAAAATGCGTGCAGCGGTCGTGAACGAGAAGACTCTCGCTCAGGTCGCCAAAAGCATCAGCCTTCAAGATGTGATTCGCCTTGGCAAGGGCGAGCTCCAGACCGGCGGAAACCTCAAGCCTTCCATCCTTTCCAGCACTCTCGAAGCGCTTATCGCTTCTATTTACCTCGACGGCGGGTTCAACGCAGTCTATCCGGTCGTGCGCCATTTGATTGCGCCGATGTTCGCCGAGGAGCGGGATTTGGTGGCGTTTTACGACCACAAGACTCAATTGCAGGAGATCATTCAGGCCCGCTGGAAAGTGACGCCTACTTATCATCTCTTGCAGACGCGGGGCCCTGATCACGCCAAGACTTTCGAAGTCGAAGTGCGAATGCAGGGCAAAAAGATGGCGATTGCTTCGGGTTCTTCTAAAAAAGAAGCCGAACAAAACGCCGCCAAAACCGCGATTCAAAGCATCGGGTGAATTAGCATGAAAAAATCAGGTTTGATCGCGATCGCCGGCCGGCCAAACGCCGGCAA
>OUNO011322996.1_pt1 | contig 10734 bp, 9 predicted proteins | sample 1779811 | NCBI WGS metagenome assembly OUNO01 (sample SAMEA3914804, study PRJEB12502) | metagenome | biome: forest; material: soil | place: Canada | collected 2010-06-25 | depth 0.3 m
TCTGGATCGACCGAGTCCATGAAGCGCGCGACCTTTCCGGTCGGATCGATCAACACGCTCTGGCGCTTATAAAGGCCGAAAATGCCGCCAACGATCGGCATCGAGCCAATTCCGTATGCGTCGCCAATCTCGCCTTTGTCATCAACCAGGAGATCGAACGGCAGATGGTGCTTGTCGCGAAACTTGCGATGACTGTCGGCGCTCTGTCTCGAAACGCCGTACACGACCACGCCCGCAGTCGTGAACTGCTTGTAGTCGTCGCGAATCTTACAAGCTTCCTTGGTGCAGCCTGGGGTCTCATCTTTCGGATAGAAATAAAGCAGGACCCATTTTCCCTGGCTGTCCGACGACTTTCGTTCAACGCCATCCTGGTTTTTTGCGGTGAACGCAGGGGCCGCCTGGCCGACTTCCAGGCCCTTTGCGAGCGCCTGAGCGGAAAATGAAGCGACTGAAGCAATTGAAACTAGGGCGACGGCAGCGAGGGGCATCCATTTCTTCATCTCTCTATCCAACCTTCCGGCCCCTGGATTGTCAACGTGTGGTAAGACCGCGCCATGGCAATCCTTCTCAGTGTTCAACGGCTGAAAAAGCGGTACGGCGCACGTCCGCTCTTCGACGGACTTTCTTTCGCAATTGAAAGCGGAGAACGGATTGGTTTGATCGGCCCCAACGGCGCCGGGAAATCGACTCTGCTTGCGATTCTCGCAGGTCACACGAACCCAGACGAAGGTGAAGTCACTTCGAACCGCGGACTCCGCGTGGGTTACCTCGAGCAGTCGCCGCGCTTCACACCGGGCGCCTCGATTTTGGAAACCGTTCTGGAAGGTGCAGCTACGCGCGCCTCTGAAAACGAATGGGAGCACTACCCTGCCGCTTTGGAACAGATGTCGCGCCTTGAGCTCGATATCGTCGCCGACGCCGAAAGCCCTGTTGAACGCCTGAGCGGTGGTTGGAAGAAACGCGTCGCTCTTGCGCGCGAACTCATGAAGAACCCTGACGTCCTTCTTCTCGACGAGCCGACCAACCATTTGGACATGGATAGCATTCTCTGGCTCGAGAACTGGATCGAGCGTTCGGGTCTCACGACTCTGACGATCACCCACGATCGCATGTTCCTTCAGCGCGTCTCGAATCGCATCTTGGAACTCGACGCGCGTAATGCGGACGGCGTGCTGAGTGTACGCGGCGACTACGCTGCCTACCTCGAGACCAAAGACTTGCTCATTTCGAGTCAGGAACGTCGCGAAGTCATTTTGAAAAACACGCTTCGTCGCGAGACCGAGTGGCTACGCCGTGGCGCCAAAGCCCGCACCACGAAACAGCAGGCCCGCATTCAACGCCATGGCGAGATCACGGACGAATTTCAAGACGTCGCGGCCCGCAACAAAGTGAAAACCGCACGCCTGGACTTCGAGACCTCATCGAAGCTTCCGAAGAAGTTGATCGATGCCAAAGGCATCTCGAAGAAATACGGCGATCGCGTCCTTTTCTCGGGTCTCGACCTTCGTCTTTCTCCCGGCACCCGCTTGGGTTTGCTCGGTCGCAACGGCTGCGGAAAATCCACGCTCATTCGAATCCTGCTTGGCCAAGAAGCGCCGGACACGGGCACGGTCGAACAATCCGACCACCTGCAAGTCGCCTACTTCAGTCAGAACCGCGAGGCTCTCGATCCTCTAGCTACAGTCGCACAGACGCTCTGCCCACGTGGCGAATACGTCGAGTTCCGCGGCGGCCGCGTTCACATCAAGAGCTACCTCGATCGCTTCTTGTTTACGTCCCAGCAGATGGACATGCCGATCGGCCGTCTTTCCGGCGGCGAACAGAGCCGCGTTCTCATCGCGCAGCTCATGCTTCAGCCTGCGAACGTTCTGGTTCTCGATGAACCGACGAACGATCTCGACATGGCGACGCTCAACGTTCTTGAAGAATGTCTCACCGACTTCGAAGGTGCGATCGTTCTGGTTTCCCACGATCGTTACTTCCTCGATCAGATCAGCACCCAGCTTCTCTCGTTCGAAACAGGCAAAGTCGTTCCGTTTGCCGATCTCGAACAGTGGGAAAAATGGCGCGCTGAAAACCGTCCTTCGCGCGCGGATGCTGTGAAGGCGCTACGTCTTGCCGCGCAGGCAAGCAGCGCCGAAACTGCCGCCAAAGAAGCGAACGCGGCGGGTGCCGGTGTTTCAGGTACGGCAGGAGCTTCTGCTGCGGCAGGTACATCGGCTGGCGCTCGTACATCGGCTACCGCTGGCGCAGGAGCTGGTACTTCTGGCTCGGCCGCCACTTCAGGCGCAGCCTCTGCGGCCGGAAGTGCTGCCTCGAAGAAACGCCTGGGCTTCAAAGAACAGCGCGAGCTCGATGGTATGGAAGCGAAAATTCACGAAACCGAGAAGAAACTCGCCGACGCGAGCGTTGAACTCGAGAAACGTGAAACCGCCGCCAACCCTTCGCGCCTCCGCGAACTCTCGGCGATGATTCCGAAACTTCAGAACGACATCGACACGATGTACGCTCGCTGGGAAGAGCTGCTCGCGCAGGCGTAAGGATTGTATCGCCAGACGTCGTTTACTGGCTCGCTAAAGATCGGGACGGATTAAATCGTTCAACAGTTCGTGCGAACCGTGAATCGACCAAACCGATCAACAAGTCTCGCCCGGATTGACTTATACGTTCAACAATTCGCGCGACCTGTGATTTCAACCTACGTTCAACAGTTCGTGCGACCTGTAACCTTAGCGTCCAAGATCCGGATGACGGAAAATGGACAACGGAAAACGGACGACCGACGCGCCCAAGCCCAGCCCCAAGGCGCACGCTTCACTGCCCGTACTGAGCATCCACGAACGAGATGCTTTCGATCGTAACCAGCATCTCAGGCGTCTCTGAATAAGTGCCGTTGGAGTCTTTGAATCCATACTGATGGGTTCTTCCAATGATACTCGCGGAGTTCGGACCGCACTGGACGCTGACGTGAAATGCACAGCCGATCTGCGTGATCTTAGGCTGCGGGCCAGGACGAAGCGCGCCGGTGCACATCCAATTGATGTCTTCGCGTTTCGATGGGCCTTGGCAATCGCGGCCGTACTTCTCGCTCATCAATGTGGCAACCGCCTTGATTGATGGGTTGTTCATAATGTCAGTGGAAGCGTCGCCTGAACTCGACGCTGCAAAGCTCGAGACCGAACCCAAGATCGAAACCATTGAAAGAACAAGCGCCGATACTGCTCTCATAAGACACCCTGCGAGTTAACTCAACACGACCTGTGTAAGTTAACGGGGCTTATATAAGAGATCTCGGCCCGGGGTAAGACCGGGACAAAACTAACGGTTACAGTTTGTTTCCAGTGGTAGCTCGACAGCCCAGGCGCTCAGCGAATCAGCAGGGATTTCCACGGCCCGTCTCAATCACTTCAATCAAGCGATCGAGGTCAAACGGTTTAGCCAACCAGTTATGCAGTCCGAGCTTCTTAGCAAGATCGCCGGGTGAAACCGAAGCGGTAACCAGAACGACAGGAATCTCGGTCCCGACGATATCTCGAATGCAGTCGGCGCATACGGAAGGCGCAAGACCGGGCATCAGGTAATCGAGAAAGACGAGTCCGATCTTCTCTTTTTGCCGTTGCAGCATCTCAAGCCCGGCCGAGCAATTCGGAGCCGTGACCGCAGAGTAACCCACCGTTTCGGCAGCCAATCTCACCAGCTCTCGAAAGTCTGGATCATCATCAATAATGAGAAGCTGTTTTGGATTCGTCATTTACCGCGGGAGCGAGAGAAGAATCACTGTTCCTGTCCCCCGCTCTTCCTCGAATGTCAGTGTACCACCATGGATGCGTGCTATCTCACGGCAAAGATAAAGACCAATCGCAGTACGAATGCCTTGGTTTCCTTCAAATTGAAATGAACCAAACGGTGCGAGAATTTGGCTCTGCAGCTCATTCGGGACAAACCGCCCCGGAACCTGAATTCGAGTCTGAACCTGCGAGTCAAGGCTGCGAACACCGATTCGAATCGGCTCTTCATTGCCAGCTAGGCTCGATGCATAAGCCATCAGCGTCCAAAATGAATGACTCAGCAGCGCAGCGTCGCCCAGCAGGCGCCCTTCTTCTCCGGTCGACAATACAAACTCGATGGGGTGCCCAAGCTGAAGTTTCTCGACTTCGTGAATCTGCCGCCGAATCACTTCGACGAGGCTCAATGGCGCCGTGCTGAATGTAAGATTTCCGGAACGAGCCTGCGAGGCCCAGAGCAGATCGTCGATCAAACGCCCCAGGCGCACCGATTGTCTTTGAATGGTCTCGAGCGCCTTCGTGAGAACCACTGGATCCGTGCTGCGAGCCCCGGCGATCTGCGCAAATCCTTGAATCGAGGTCACGGGCGTCTTGAGCTCGTGCGCGGCTACGGCGAGAAACCTCTCGCGCTCTCGGTCACGCTCCACGATCGCAGAAAAGCCGGAGTCGATCGCGTTGGCGAGGATAGCAATCTCATCTCGTCCCAGCTGTTCGTTCGTGAAAACTTTTTCGTTTACACCCAACGTCTGAAAGCGCTTCACCTTTCTGACGAGCGCTTGAATTCGGGGAAAAATAGCGGATCGCACATTCCACCCGAGAAACCCGGCGGCCAACACTCCGAAAATTCCAAAGGCGAGCGCGAGCCAACGGTCACGTGCCAACCCCGCCTGAACTTGTTGATGTCCTAGCTCCGCGTAGCGATTATTGATCTCAAGAAGGCGGAACAAGTCCTGATGAAGGATCAGGGTCGCCTTCCGAAGCTCCACACGTGCCGGTATCGATTCCGGAAGTGCCGACGACGCCTGTTTCACCATGAACTGCGCGAGAGAAGCTTCGACGGCGCTCTGAGCTTTTCCCTCTTGTTCAACAATCTCGAGCTGGTTCATCGCTTTCAAATCAGCATAGAACCGCTTGGAATCAGGACTCTCAGAACGCGCTACCGCCCATTCATGCTGATACTTCGCCGGAAACGCGCTGATCACCGCCAAGAGTTCCTGGGTTCGCCCCGGCTTAGGCTCGGGGACAAGCCCCGAAACTAACGACTCCAGTTCGCGGAGGTGGCCAATGGTCTCTGAAATCTCAACAACGGGACCAAACTGAAACTCGTACATGTATCGCTCTTCGTTCGCGAAGCGATTCAAAGTGCGCAGCCCACCACCGACCAAAATCGATGCGGTCACCATCTCTGCAATCACGAGCAATGAAAGGCGGTACCCTACGGAGATCTTCACGTCTCCGACTCTTTCACGACGAGCAGCTGATCTCCAGCCGTTTTCCCCACTCAGGTGTCGGTTGCGCGTACGCTTCTAGTTCGGGCTGATCGTCAAACGGGCGCGTCAAAACGCGGTGCAGCTTTTCCGTCTCTGCAAACCCACCCTTTTCGGCCGATTCGATCGCCTTCTGCGCCAGGTAGTTTCTCAGCACGTACTTTGGATTCACGGCGTTCATCAACCGAGCTCGTTCACCCGGTGCGCGAGTATCGCGTTGAATCCGCTGCTGATACCGAGTCAACCAAGGACGTAGCACGTCGGCCTCGCGCGCAATGACCCGCAATGCCAAAACTTCAGCACTATCCCAGTCACTGTTTGGGTTCACAGCCGCCAGTCTTCTGAAAAACAGAGTGTAATCGCCTCGAGATTTCTGGAGGGCTTCCAGGCCGTCGCGCATGATCGCGCCGTCTTCTAGAATTTCAGACTCGGTCGGAGTCCCCACTGTTTCAAGGCCAAATTTCGTCCGCATTCGAAGCAGAAACTCAGAGTGGAACTCGCCGTCGTAAACTTCAAGCGCTCGGAACGCTCGCACTTTCCACTCGGGCTCTCCGTCTTCTTGCACGATCGTACCCAACCAAGGCACCCATGTTTGCGCCAGACACTTCAGATTCCAAAGGCCGATGGCAGGCTGCTGATCAAAAGCATAGCGACCCATTTCATCGCTGTGATTACAAATCCAAGAAGGATCATAATCATCCATAAATCCATACGGACCGTAATCGATCGTAAGTCCCAGAAGCGAGAAGTTGTCGGTGTTCATCACACCATGTTCAAAACCGACACTCTGCCATGCGGCCATGAGCTGCGCAGTCGAGCGCACGACGGTGCGAAGAAGTGCTTCAACCAGATCGGGCGTCACGCCGTCGGCCGAAAGCTGAGCCTGATGTTCCGGAAAATGATTTCGAATCGCGTACTCGATCAGCTCGCGAATCCGGTCATGTTCTTTTCGGTAATAGAAATACTCGAACGTTCCGAATCGAAGGTGACTCGGAGCCACACGCAGCAAAAGTGCGCGCGTCTCGATCGTCTCGCGCTGCACTTTCTCGTCACTGCCGACGACCGCCAGTGCGCGCGATGTTGGAATTCCGAGTGCGTGCATCGCTTCACTCGCCAAGTATTCACGAATGCAGGAGCGTAGGACTGCTCGCCCGTCGCCGAATCGTGAGTAAGGGGTTTTGCCCGCGCCCTTGAGCTGAAGATCGCGAACGATACCGTCGCGCCCTTCGATTTCGGCGAGGAGAATCGCGCGACCATCTCCCAGACGCGGAACATAGCTGCCGAACTGATGCCCAGCGTAGACCTCAGCAATCGGAGTGTCGCCTTCGGAAAGCGCTCCACCCCTCAGGGCTTCGAGAAGCGAGGCGTCCGTCGTATTCGCATCCGCGTCCAACCCAAGCTCTTCAGCAAGCCCGCGATTAAACGCGACCCAAACTGCGTTTGGCGCGGGTTCCGGCTTCACCTGTGAATAGAAGGCGTCTGGAAGTTTTGAATACCGAGGGCGACGTTTGAGAGTGCTAAATTTCATGACTTCGCGCCTTTCACAGTTTCAGCGCTACGCGCAGTCGAACCAGCGCTACCCGACGCCGTGCCTGCATTTCGCGCCGCCGTGGCTTCCATCTTTTTCCAATACGGCGTTACATCCGCGCTCACACCGAGGGCCTTGAGCAGGTGGTAAATGCCGCCCAGTTTTCGATGAAGGAAGAGGATCTGCTTTGGCGGCGGCGAATGCTTCAAGGTCCGGATAAAACGGAACAGCTGATCGCGAATGGAATCGACATAGCCGCGATCTTTGAAGTCAAAGGGCTGCTTGGTTTCATCGAACATGCGGATGATGAATTCCAATAGCTTGTAGAATTCAGCGCGGCTTTCTTCCTTTTCGCGCGCATTGATCAACCCCAGCTGAACACCCAGTGCCAGGGTCTCTTCGAAACGCCCCGCTTTGGCTTGAATCACGAGATCGGAATAGAGCTTCCGAAACTCGGTCGAATACTCTTTGGTGGCGCCGAAATCGAGACAGACGAGTTCGCCAGTCTCTGGACGGAAGAGAAAGTTCGCGAAGTTCGGGTCGGTTTGAACGAAACCCCAATCAAAGAACTCGCGAAAATACAGATCCAAGATGAGCGCGCCGAAGTGATGACGATCTTCGGACGATGGCTCCGTTTTCAACCAGGCGTCAGGGCTCAGGCCTGACTCAAATGTAAGGGCGAGAACGCGCTTCGTGCTGAACTTCTCGTAAACTCGCGGAACCACGAGCCCAGAAACCCCGGCCGCAAGCGCGCCATATCGTTTGAGACTCTCGGCCTCGCGGAGGTAATCCGTCTCTTGCTTCAAGACTTCGCTCAGCTCGCTCATCACGCCGTCGAGGTCGACATTTTTCAGCGAGAATGCGACCAAGCTTCGAGCGATTTTCTCGAGCATCGCCAGATCGGAATCAATGCTCTCGGCGATTCCACGAAACTGAACTTTAAGGACGATCTTCACCGACTTGCCGGACTCGTCGTCGATCGTAGCTGAATGAACCTGCCCGATACTGGCGGACGCGATCGGCTCTTCGCTGAGCTCACGCAGCTGCGCAAACTTCTCGGCGCCAAGCTCGTGCAGCAAGATCGAACGGATTTCATCAAAGTCGACGGACTGTCCGCCACCCTGAAGCTGACTCAAGATCTCGACGGCTTCGGGCGGAAGGTAGTCGCGAAGCTCGATGCTCAGCATCTGCCCGGCCTTCATTGCTGCGCCCTTCAGGCGCCCCAGGCTCTCGACGACCTTCTTCGCCTGCTCGAGCTGCGTCTTTACTTGCGAAACTTTTCGCTGAAGCTCCTCGCCTCGCGAAACCGCGCGCTCAAGCCTTCCTGAGAGTTCACGTGCCGCGAGCCCAGCTGCTAAACCGAAGAGCTTTGAAGACCGAGCAAGCACCCCCTGTGGGGGCGCTTTACTCGTATTCTTCTTGGACGAAGTGTCTTTCACGGTGCCGCCACCTTACGGCATCGCACCGAATAAGACTAGGCTTCGCAAATCAATGCTGGCGACGTCCGCCCGAGCCGTTTGGATTAACCATTCCGCAGAGCGAGCCGTTGATCGTCAGGAAGCCGCTGTCGTGGCGGTCTGGATTTGGAGCCATGTGCACCCAGTGAATGATCGCGCCATCTGGAGACGGCTGATACTGGGCAGTCGCTTTAGTCGAAGTAATGTAGTCGCCGCAGGCCGAAACAGTCTGGCCGTCTTTAGGGGCAGGGCATTCGCCGAACTCGTCGTTATAGACGACTTCGAGAGTCACGTTGCGGGTGCCATCGAGACTGATGGAGAAGTGCTTGTGTCCGTTGCGGTCTGGATAAACTTCAGAGACGCGACCAGTGACGTAGGCGCGGGCCAGGTACTGGTTAGGAGTCGAACTCTTCCAGGAAGCGACCTGGGTGTTGTTCACCGCGAGGGACTGATTCTTAGCCATGCAGCTAGGAGCGTCGCCGATCTCTTCTGGGCGAGGATTCGATGGACGTGGGTTGCTATAGTCACCGTTTGAGGCACCACCATGGCTTGGGTTCTGGTTGCCTTGGCCTTGGTTGCCTTGGCCTTGGTTGCCCTGGCCTTGGTTACCGTGCTGGCAGTTTTGTCCGCTACGGCCGTTCTGGCAGCCGCCATTGCCATTGGAATTGCCGGGGCCGCCGTAGTCGGCCCACGAGACGTTCAGGCCAAAGGCCGTCGTCGTCGCGAGAGAAATCACACCAGAAAGGACCCAACCCAAACCCCGAACCCTTGAATGTGTCATGGGCCATCGCATTCCCATAGATTCGTGCAAAACCCAATGGAAATTCTATTCCGTCATGGAAAAAAGTAATTCCATTACAGAAAGAAGCAGCGAGTTATTCCAGCATGGCATTTTTCGAGGTCCGAGGCCTAAATCGAGCACTGTTCGGAGCCAAAACGACCCCGATTACTGATTCGGGTGCGTGGACTTACTGACCAGAAAGGGGCCCGACAGCTCTTCCGCTGCCAATTCCTTACCCTGGGTTTCCTGGAAGTGAATCAGAGCGTAGCGGCGATAGGTTTCGGCTACGGCGCGACTCGGAGCTTCGAAGGAATACGTGGCCTCAGGAGCATTCGTCGCTCCCGCCGCATTCGATGTCTCGGCCTGGTTTCCAGCTTTCATCCTGAACTCGTACAATTTGAGATCCTGTTCCATGTGATCTCCTCCCGTTTCCGAAAGTGTACCGAGCGTGCGGCGCGCTCGTCAATGCAGCTTAGAGGGCGATCGAAAGATACAGCCCAGCCGTATCGTTCTCGACGGACTGACTGACGTCGATGCCGCTCAACTCGGACGCGTCGCGGACGTGAAACCAGACAGTCGTTCCGGCGCTTTCTGGAACAGAGCGCGAGAAGTCGGTGATCCAGTACAGAACCTCGTAGCTCGTGCGCGGCTCGAAATCGCGACGATAGACGGTCACCCAAAGATGAACCAAGTAGCGCTTAACGACCTTGCCGGTTTCGTCTGAGCATTTGACGTCCCAGTCCTGACTCGCAGCATTGGCGAGGTATTTTTCACAGCTCAGGCTCGATCCGCCGTCGAACTGCTCATACCGAAACTTCAATTGGCCGGGTTGGAGGTCCACGTTCTGCGCGTGGGCTTGAGGGGCGCTCAAACCGAGGAATAGAAATGCCCCGGCGATCCAACCGGTGCGAACGATAGCGCTGACCCATTTTGATTTTGAACCCGACATCGGAATCCCCCCGGGCCCGAATCAGAACCATCGATGGCTGATGTCCGGGTCGTCCCAGCTTCCTTTTACCTGAAAGGAATGGGTCAGGGCTACCTTTGGCTCTTCTTCCCAATCAAAATCCTCATCCGCATTTTCGACAGGGGGCGTGCAACGCGGGCCACCTGAAAGCTTTTCGGCAGGCTCAGGAAGGTCTTTCACAAACGGAGTCACAAACCCTTCGATGTCGAGCTTCCCGCTTTCGACGGTGCTCTTGCCTTCGAATTTGACGAAGTTCGATCCGAACAGCGCGCGAACATAGCGAGTCAGAATCTGGCCTTCAATAACGCGCAAGTCGAAGGTCGCTTTATTGAAGCGCATGATCTGCTTGCGAGAGTCATCAAACCTCAGGCTCAGGAAATTAAAGAGCGAGCCCACGAACGAGCGTACACCCTCGAAGCGCCCCTCGCAGAAGTAGCCAGTCAACGACGCTTCAGCTTTTGCCCACGTGAAACGATCCGGCCCGCCAGGCCATTGCCCGCGAAACTGGGCGTAACCTTGGTCACTGAAGAGTTGAATCGGAGGCTTTGAACGATCCTTAGATTCAAACCGGTAGCGCGCCTCTTTCTTCAGATGAAGCGTTCCCTGCATCTCCGTGCGAAGCGGGCTGTAGGTCACCTCGCCTTTTTCCATCTTCACTTCAAGTTCAGGACTGATCGACGAAAACTGCTCGAGCACGTAACGATCCTTACGCTGATTGGCGTCGAGCTT
>OUNO010001143.1_pt3 | contig 10733 bp, 8 predicted proteins | sample 1779811 | NCBI WGS metagenome assembly OUNO01 (sample SAMEA3914804, study PRJEB12502) | metagenome | biome: forest; material: soil | place: Canada | collected 2010-06-25 | depth 0.3 m
GACCGTCGCCGTGCCGACTCGCGCCGTTTCGCGCTGGAAGTGACCAAAAATGGCATACGTCGCGACGCTCGCTTCGTGCGCTTGAAGCGAGGCCGTGTGGCCCGTGGTGCTGGGCAGCAGCCCGCTCGCGAAGCCTTCACCCGGAGGCACGCGCACGTCCAGATCCAGCGTTACGCCGAGCGCCAACGGATCCGGTGTGACCAGGAAGGTCGAGGCCGGCGCAATCAGCGAGTCGCCGACGCGCAACGGGCCATCGAAGCGCTGTCCCGCGCCCGCGATGCGCTCCAAGTCGACCGCATAGCGTAGGCGCGCGCTGCGCTGGGCCGTGGCGAGCTGAAAGCCCTCGCTGGTGCGCGTCAGCGGGGGGCTCGCATCGAGTAGCTCGATGAACGGCAAGGAAGTGTCGTCAGCCGCCGAAAAGCCGGTGATGCTCGGCCCCGTGCAGCGCGCATCGATCTCCAAGCGCGCCGGCTTCGCGCTCACCTCGGTCACCAGAATCGTGCATTCGGCGGGCGTGGCGGCGCGCGTCGCATTGGGCGCGCTCGCCGGCGTAGGGCTACAGCCGCTGAGCAGCAGCGGCACGGCCAGCCACCGCATCAAGCAGGCTCGGACTGGGGCTCGGGCTTCTGGGCAGCGAACGGCGGCGCGGCAAACCCAGTCATGAACAGCTTCGAGGCGTGCGGCATGACGAGGCCCGGCAAACCAGTCTTGGGTGCGAGCTGAGCCACGAGCCCAAACAGCAACGCTAGGGTGCGCTCGACGTAGAAGTAGCCTTCGGGATACTCCACGCTCTTCATGACCTCGCGCAGCCGGCCCCGGATTTGCCCGTAGCCGGAGAGCTTCTCTACGGTCCGGCGATCGAGCCGGCTGAAGTCCTCGATCTTCACGGACGACAGCACCTTCAGGTATTCGCGGCCCACCTGTTTCAAGAGCTCGCGATCGCCGCCCGCCGCCACGAACCCCATTTGCTCGAGGCCGGACAGGATCTGATCGTCGCTGCGCGTGATGGCGCCCAAGATCACGACCTTCATTCCGTTCGACAACGCCGGTGTGAGCTCCTCGACCGCGCCATAGTCGAGGACCACCAGCTTCGGCCCGGGCCGAACCAGGAAATTGCCTGGATGGGGGTCTGCGTGGAACACGCGGTGCTCGAGCAGCATCGTGAAGTAGCATTCGACGAGCAGCTTCGCGACCTCGACCGAGTCGATACCCTGCGCGCTTTGCGCCTCCAGATCGTTGATCTTCGAGCCGCTTTCGAAGCTCATCGAGAGCACCCCGCCCGCGGTCAATTCGTCTTCGACGTCGGGCACGATCACGTTCTCGCGCGTCGCGAAGATCGCGCGCAGGCGCGCCATATTCATGCGCTCGTGAGCATAGTCGGTCTCGCGCGCGAGCATCGCGCTCAGCTCGTCGAACACGCGTTCGACGCGCCCTACCGCGACGACCCACTTGATGACCGGGAGCAGCGAGCGCAGCACCGCGAGGTCGCGCCGGATCAAGCGCTCGATACCGGGGTACAAGATCTTCACTGCGATCGCGCGGCCATCGAGCGTCGTGGCCCGGTGCACCTGGGCGAGCGATGCCGCAGCCAACGGTTGTCGCTCGAAGCTGCCGAAGCGAGCCAGCGCGTCCTCGCCGAACGCTTCGTGTAAGCGGCCCTCGATTTCGCTGAAGGGTCTTGGTGGTACCTTGTCTTGTAGGGCCTCGAGCGCTTCGCCGAACGCAGCGGGCAGGAACGTACCCACGACGCTCAGCACCTGCCCCATCTTGATGAACACACCGCGTAGGCGAGCGAAGCCGTTGGCCAGGCGCCGCGCGTTCCGCACGTGGGCGCGCCCGAGGCGGGCGCTGGCCTGGGAGGGCGAGAGCACGCGCGCCAACATCCACTCCCAGGCGTAGGAGAGAATGATGCTCCAAAACAGCAGCAGGGCGCGGATCGAACGCAGCACGCTGGGCTCACACTAACCAGTGGGGCAGGTCGACACAATCTCGCTTAACTCTCGATGTTTCTGGGGATTTGGCGATCTGGCCAGACAAAGTTGCCTTTCCGCGGGCGCGGAATCAGCCCGTCAGCATTAAGCCCCTGCTGCGAGCCGCCGTTAGGTCCATCGAGGACGCGGCTAGTGACTCGGATGCACCATTCACGGTGTGCGGGATGAAAATCCTGCTCGCTGACGACGAGCCGATCGCTCGGACCATGCTCGAGCACTGGCTCACGGGCTGGGGTTACGAGGTCGTTACCGTGCGTGACGGTGAAGCGGCCCTGAACGCGCTCGCAGCGGACCCCGATCTGCGGCTGGCTATCATCGACTGGGTGATGCCCAAGGTCGACGGCATCGAAGTCTGTCGTCAGGTGCGCGGCGGTCCACCGGAGCCGTACGTGTACGTCGTGCTGCTCACGGCCAAAGACGACAAGTCCGACATCATTCAAGGTTTGGACGCGGGCGCGGACGACTACCTGGTCAAGCCGTGTAACCCCCTGGAACTCAAAGTGCGCCTGCGCGCGGGCAAGCGCGTGATCGAGCTGCAAGAGCAGCTCGTCGCCGCGCGCGAGACGTTGCGCTTCGAGGCCATGCACGACTCGCTGACGCAGCTCTTGAATCGCGGTGCCACGTTGGAGCAACTGGAGCGCGAGCTGGTGCGCTCGGCGCGTCATTCGGCCCCGGTCACCGTGGTGATGGCCGATCTCGATCACTTCAAAGCCATCAACGACACGTTCGGTCACGCCACGGGCGACGTCGTGCTGCGCGAGGCGGCGCGTCGCTTGAAGATCGGCGTCCGCGCGTACGACTCCGTGGGCCGTCTGGGCGGCGAAGAGTTCATCGCCGTATTGCCCGAGTGCGAGGCCAAGGTCGGCCACCAAGTCGCGCAACGCCTGTGCCGTTTGGTCTCCGACTCTCCCGTCGTTACGCCTGCGGGCAAAGTGCCGGTCACGATCAGCATCGGCATCGCTTCGTCCGATCAATTCCCGGGCGCCACCGCCGAGTCGCTGATGCGCGCAGCCGACGCGGCGCTGTATCAGGCCAAGCACACCGGCCGGGCGCGCGCCGTGCTCGCCAGCGGCAGCGATTGGCAAGCGCAGGCTCCGGTGAACGACCCGGAAGCCACGACGCTCAAGCCGCTCGCGAGCGCCGCGCTGTGAGCTGACGCGCTCCGAACCGGGAGCCCGAACGTGGCGCGCTGGCCTGGGCGGCATGGCGCGAAAATCCCCATGTCACTAAACGGGCGGCGCGTTTCCCGGCGCTGCGGCGCGGTGCTAGCGTCCGTCCTGCCGCGCGTTTCTCGGCTTCGGTCGGTGCTGTGCACCCGTACGGACAAGGAGAGGCATGAAGATCGGTATTCCCAAGGAGATCCGCCCCGGTGAACGGCGGGTTGCCGCCACCCCGGACACGGTGAGCCGGCTCTTGAAGCTCGGCTTCGACGTGAGCGTGGAGACTCAGGCCGGCGCGGGCGCGTCCTTCCGCGACGCCGAGTACGGCGGGCTAGGCGCAACGATCGTGCACAGCGCGCGCGAGCTGTGGGACACGAGCGAGCTGATCCTCAAAGTGCAGCCCCCCGAGCACAACCCCGCGCTCGACTTACACGAAGCCGACATGCTGCGCGAACATGGCGTGCTCGTGAGCTTCATCTGGCCCGCAAAAAACGCGGAGCTCGTCGATCGCTTGGCCAAGCGCCACGCGACGGTGCTGGCGATGGATCAAGTGCCGCGCATCACGCGCGCACAAAAGATGGACGCGCTGAGCTCGATGGCGAACATCGCCGGGTACCGCGCGGTGATCGAGGCCGCGAGCTTCTTTGGTCGATTTTTCACGGGACAAATGACGGCTGCCGGCAAAGTGCCGCCGGCCAAAGTGTTGGTCATTGGCGCCGGTGTCGCCGGCTTGTCGGCGATCGGCGCGGCGCGTGGCCTGGGCGCCATCGTGCGCGCGTTCGATACGCGCAGCGAGGTGCGCGAGCAAATCCAGAGCATGGGCGCCGAGTTCCTGGAAGTGAACATCAAGGAAGAGGGCGCGGGCTCCGGCGGCTACGCCAAAACGATGAGCCCCGAGTTCATCGCCGCCGAGATGGCGCTGTTCGCCAAGCAAGCCAAAGACGTCGACATCATCATCACGACTGCGCTCGTGCCCGGCAAAGCGGCGCCCGTGCTCATCACCGAAGAGATGGTGAGCAGCATGCGCCCAGGATCGGTGATCGTGGATCTGGCGGCGGAAGCGGGCGGCAACTGCGCCGTCACACGGCCCGGTGAGGTGGTCACGCGCGAGGGGGTGACGGTCGTCGGCTACGTGGACTTGCCGAGCCGGCTCGCGCCGACCGCGAGCCAGCTTTACGGCAGCAATCTGACGCATTTATTGGCCGACATGGGCGGCGCCAAGAGCTTCCACGTCGATCTCGAGGACGCCGTGGTGCGCGGTGCGATCGTGCTGCACGACGGCAAGCTGGTGTGGCCTGCGCCGAAGTCAGCGCCGCTGAATGTGCCACCTCCGCCGAAGAAGAGCATGCCCGTGCCGGCGGTCGTCGCCCAGCCCAAACCCGCCGAGAGCCACGCGTTGCGCACGGCGCTGTTCGCGCTCGTCGCAGCCGTGCTGCTCGCCTTGCTCGGTTCGGTGGCACCGAAAGAGCTCGTGTCACACCTCACTGTGTTCGTGCTTGCCTGCTTCGTCGGCTGGCAAGTGGTGTGGAACGTCACTCCCGCCTTGCACACGCCCTTGATGAGCGTCACCAACGCCATCAGCGGCATCATATTGGTCGGCGGCATGCTGCAGATCTCGGGGCCGTTGTCCTCGCCCGTCACTCTCTTGAGCGCAGCGGCCGTGCTGCTCGCGATGATCAACATCGTGGGCGGCTTCTCGGTCACGACCCGCATGCTGCGCATGTTTCAGCGGTGAATCATGATTCCTGAAAGCCTCACTACGCTCGCCTACCTGGTTGCCGGGGTGCTCTTCATCTCGAGCCTGGCCGGCCTGAGCACCCAGAAAACCGCGCGTCGCGGCAATGCCTTCGGTATCGCCGGCATGTTGCTCGCGCTCGGCATCACCGCCGCGGGCCATGTGCACAGTTTCGGCGCGCTCGCCGTCGCAGTCGCAGTGGGCAGCGTGATCGGCGCCGTGTTGGCGCTGCGCGTCGAGATGACCTCGATGCCCGAGCTGGTCGCGATCCTACACAGCTTCGTCGGCTTGGCCGCGGTGCTGGTCGGCGTCGCGAGCTACCTAGGCACGCCCCCGAACGCGAATCACGTCGAGGGCGTGATTCACGCGGTCGAGGTGTTCGTCGGCGTGTTCGTCGGCTCACTCACGTTCACGGGCTCGGTGGTCGCGTTCGGCAAGTTGAAGGGCGTCGTGCGCAGTAAGCCGCTGCTCTTGCCCGGCCGCCATTGGTTGAACTTGTTGCTGCTCGCCGTGTCGGTCGGGCTCGGCGCGCATTTCCTGAGCGCGCCCGCTCACGAGGGGCTCTCTGCGCTGCTGATCATGACCGGCGTCGCCGGGATGCTGGGCGTGCACCTGGTGCTCGCCATCGGCGGCGCCGACATGCCCGTCGTGGTCTCGATGCTGAACAGCTACTCGGGCTGGGCTGCCGCGGCGGCAGGCTTCATGCTCGAGAACGATCTGTTGATCATCACTGGCGCGCTGGTCGGCTCGAGCGGCGCAATCCTCAGCTACATCATGTGCCGGGCCATGAATCGCTCGTTCATCAGCGTGATTTTCGGTGGTTTCGGCGCCGACGAGGGCGCGGTACCGGCCAAACGCGCCACGGGCGAAGCGCAGGGCGAGGTCACATCGGTGACGGCAGCCGAGACCGCAACCTTGCTGCGCGATGCGAAGCAAGTCGTGATCGTGCCGGGCTACGGCATGGCCGTCGCCCACGCCCAGTACCCCGTGTACGAGATCGCGTCATTGCTCCAAAAGCAAGGGGTCAAGGTGCGCTTCGCGATCCACCCCGTGGCAGGTCGCTTGCCTGGCCACATGAACGTACTCTTGGCCGAAGCCAAAGTTCCGTACGACATCGTGCTCGAGATGGAAGAGATCAACGAGGACTTCCCGCACACCGACGTGGTGCTCGTGATCGGCGCGAACGACATCGTGAACCCAGGCGCGCTCTCGGATACGTCCAGCCCGATCTACGGCATGCCCGTGCTCGAAGTGTGGAAGTCCAAAGCCACGATCGTGATGAAGCGGAGCATGGCCAGCGGCTACGCGGGCGTGGAAAATCCGCTGTTTTTCTTGGACAACACGCAGATGCTGTTCGGTGACGCGAAGAAGAACGTCGACGCGATCCTGAGCGAGCTGCGCGCAGCGGCGGCGTCCGCTGCGGCCGAGTAACGCGGGCAGCGTGGCGATTGCGCCGCGGGCTCGGGCGATCAGCGCGTGGCTTTGCTTCCGGCGCGAAAGTTTTCTAATCTCGCCCCATGCCCGAGTTCATTTTCACGATGCAAGAGGTGTCGCGCGTTCATCCGCCCGACAAGAAGGTCCTCGAGAACATCACGCTCGCCTTCTACCCGGGCGCCAAGATCGGCGTGATCGGCACCAATGGCTCCGGTAAGAGCTCGCTGATCCGGATCATGGCCGGCGTCGACACCGAATTCATGGGCGAAGCCAAGCCCTACCCGGGCACCAAGATTGGCTACTTCGCGCAGGAGCCGGATCTGGGCCTTGCCAAGACCGTGATCGACGCCGTGAACGAAGGCGTGGCCGACATCCGCGGCTTGATCAGCGAATTCGAAGCCGTGAGCACGAAGCTCGGCGAGCCGATGTCGGACGACGAAATGAGCAAGGTTTTGGACAAGCAGGCCGCCCTGCAAGACAAGATCGACGCGCTGGACGCCTGGAATCTGGATCAGCGTCTCGAGCTGGCCATGGACGCCCTCCGCTTGCCGCCCGCAGACGCTGAGATTGCCAAGCTCTCCGGTGGTGAAAAGCGGCGCGTCGCGCTGTGCCGGATCTTGCTCTCGCGCCCGGACATGTTGCTCTTGGACGAGCCCACGAATCACTTGGACGCCGAGTCCGTGGCCTGGCTCGAGCGTTTCTTGCAGGAGTATCCCGGCACCGTCGTGGCCGTGACCCATGATCGCTACTTCTTGGACGACGTGGCCGAGTGGATCTTGGAGCTCGATCGCGGCAAAGGTTACCCGTTCAAGGGTAACTACACCTCTTGGCTCGAGCAAAAGTCGGCGCGCCTGGCTTTGGAAGAGAAGGGTGAGAGCGCCCGGCAGCGCAAGCTGAAGCAAGAGCTGGAGTGGGTGCGTGCTTCACCGCGCGCGCGCCAAGCCAAGAGCAAGGCGCGCTTGGCCGCATACGACGAGCTGGTCAGCAAGGCCGATAAGGGCTCGTCCGATCCGACCGAAATCAGCATCCCGCCCGGGCCGCGGCTGGGTGAGAACGTGATCGACGCGCTGCAGCTGCGCAAAGGCTTCGGTGATCGCTTGTTGATCGACGGCCTTGATTTTCGGCTTCCCCGCAGCGGTATCGTGGGCGTGATCGGGCCCAACGGCGCCGGTAAAACCACGCTCTTTCGCATGCTGGTCGGCGAGGACAAGCCGGACAGCGGCGAGCTCAAGGTCGGCAACACCGTGAAGATCGCCTACGTCGATCAGTCGCGCTCTTCGCTCAAAGCCGACAATAGCGTGTGGCAAGAGATCTCCGGTGGCCAAGAGAAGATCTCCCTCGGCTCGCGCGAGATCGCCTCGCGCGCCTACTGCTCGTGGTTCGGCTTCAAAGGCAGCGATCAACAGAAGAAGCTCGGCACCATGTCCGGCGGCGAGCGCAACCGCGTGCACTTGGCCAAGTTGCTCAAAGAGGGCGGCAACCTGCTGCTGCTCGACGAACCGACCAACGATCTCGACGTCGACACGCTGCGCGCGCTCGAAACAGCGATGCTGGATTTCCCCGGCTGCGCCGTGATCATCAGCCACGACCGCTGGTTCCTCGATCGCATCGCGACGCACATCCTGGCCTTCGAAGGCGACAGCAAAGTCGTCTGGTTCGAAGGCAACTACCGGATGTACGAAGAAGATCGCAAACGCCGCCTAGGCAACGACGCAGACCAGCCGACCCGCATCAAATACAAGCCGCTCAAGATTTGATGCTCCTTGCCACTGAGCGGCGAGTGACGTCCGGCGTGCTCGCCGCTCCGCGGCCGCGCGCGCCGGGACCCTCAACGCTTGGCTTCCGCCAAGCGGAGGGTCCAACGCCCCGCGCGTCCTCCGCCGTGCACGTGCTCGAGGCACGAGCTTTGCGCCGCGTACAGCGCTCCAAGCCCGCTCACCCACCAAAAATCAAACCAGGGCGCGCCCCCGGGCCTTACTGAGAGCGCGAATCCCGTACTCGGCCAGCGTGCCAATCCCGCTCATCAAGAGCGCGCCGAGCACCGCCGTACCGAAGCTGTCCACGCGCAGGCTCGAGGAGAGCGCGCCCACGAATTGGAGCAGGATCGCCATCACGATCCAGCGCGTGATGAAGGCGAGTAGGAAACCGATACCGAGCGTGGCGATGCCGAGGACGACGAAGATCAGCCAGCCGAGGAGCCAGTTGAGCACGCCGAAGATGGCAGCGGCTTTGAGCGCGCCGCCGAAGCCGTTCACCTTGAAGCCGGGCAGGATCGCCGCCGTGCCCCAGACAGAGAGCCCGAGGACGAGCCAGGAAAGCAGCATGCGCCGCATCAGTTGAGCTCCGCGCGGAGCTTCTTGGCGCGCTCGGCCCAGCGCTGGTCGCGCTGTTTCACGAAATCCGGAGAGGACGCGAACTCGCGCAGGGCTTCATCCAGCTCGGTGCGCGCGTTGACCGCGTCGCCGTGTTCTTTCAGGTAGTGCGCCAACGCCATGCGGTGGTTGATGCGCTTGCTCACGCTGACGAGCCCAGTGAGCAGCCCGATCGTGTCGTCGTAATGCTTGGCTTGCCAGAGCGCCTCGGCATAGTCGAGCGCCGCGCTGTAGTCGCGGAACTCCGGGTCGAGCTCCATCAACGTGGCCAGCTCCTCGATCGCCTCGAGCGGTCGGCCCAGGCTGAGCAACGCGCGGGCCGCGCCGTGCAGTGCCTCTTTGCTGTCCTTGTTTTGGCGCAGTACGTCACGATAGCGCCCGATCGCTTCGGGGAAGCGCCGTTCCGCGGAGAGGCGATCGGCCAAGGCCAGCTTGTTCAGCTCGCTGGGTGTGGTTTGGGCCAGCTCGGCGAGCTGTTCGATGCTCGAGCCGGGGCCGGAGCCGGCCATCACACCTGGGCGACGACCACCTTTGAGGTCTTGCAGCTTGACCGTGAAAAAGTAGATTAACGCGGCGGGCGAGAACAAGAAGATCAGGATCGGCCAGTACAGGGGCGCTCGACGACGAATCGAGTCGACCAGCATCCACATCTGGAACACGAAGATGAAGCCGATGATGACGCTGAACAACGGGCTGGGGTGAGTCGGCATCATTGAGCTTGGGCCTCTGCCAGGGGTTCGGGAACCGCGGGGCGCTTGTGGTGCAGCTCCAAGTCGCACGGGGTGCCCGCGCCGGCAAGCAGCGCGCTGCGCACGCCGCGATGCGGGAAATCTTTCGAGCCGAGCAGCGCTTCGACGACCTCGGAAATCTTGGCCGAACCGCGCTGCCCAATTTCGATCGTCACTTCGACCGGGACCATGCGCCCAATCAATCCGGCCCGTTCCAAGAGCTCCCGCGAGGAATCGTCGCCGATCTGCAGGCGTTCCACGAACTGACGGACGTTCACGAACTTGCCGAGGCCGTCGAGATCGCGGCGCACCGTGCATTCCGTCTTGGCGAGAAAATCGGCGATGCGTCGCTCGAGCTCGGGCAGCCCGCCCAGCTCTGCCAGCGCGCTCTCTGCGAGCGCGATCACGTAGCGCGCACCACTGACGATGGTCGTGATCACACGGTCGTTGCTGGAGAGCGGCAGCACGCGCTTGAACTCGATGCCGCCGCTCGCTGCGCGGTTCAGCCGTTCGAGCAGCTCCGCGGGCTCGGGGGCGTCGATCAGCGCGACGTCGAGGTACTCGTCCAGGCTGGCAACGCCCAGTGAAAGAGCGGGACCGAACGACATCTCCGGCTTGGGGTGGAAGCCCTTGCTGTACGCGGTCTTGGTTCCGGCGCGGCGCACCACGCGCGGCAGCTCGCGGATCAAGTCCAGGTGCCCGAGCAGCGCAGCCGGCCCGGTTTTGCTGAAATTCAGCCGAAAGCGCTGCGGCTCGCCGCCCGAACGCAGCGGGCGTAGCGCTTCGGGCAAGGCGCGCACCTTCTTCTGTTTCTTCGGCGCGGACAGCGTGCTCGCGTCGGGGACGGCCTCGAACGCGAACGGTTCGGGCGCTCGTTCGTCCCACAGCACGGGAGTGACCGGCGAAGCTTGCACGACCGGTAGGCGCACTCGCTCTTGGGCGTCGAGCTTGTCCAAGAACTCGACGCGCTCGCTGCGCATCTGAGTCATGTCGCAAGCGATGCCGCAGTCGTAGCAGACCAACTTTCGCGTGTCGCTCACAGCGTCCGCCACGTTCGAGTGGTGCACGAACATGCCCGCGACCTTGCCGCACGGCGGGCTCAAGCGATTGGCCAACGCGCGTCGGTACTCGCGCGCCAAAAACCCGTCCTCGAGACCGATGTCGAAGTGATCCCAGGGCAAGCGCGCCGTCACCGGGATCGTGCCGAGGTACGGCGCGATCTTGATGCCGTAGAAGGCGAGCGCCTCTTTCCAGGCTCCGAGCAGCAGTTGATCGTCCCAGGAATCGAATTGCGCGCCCGCCAGGTAAGCGCG
>OUNO010018824.1_pt1 | contig 10729 bp, 8 predicted proteins | sample 1779811 | NCBI WGS metagenome assembly OUNO01 (sample SAMEA3914804, study PRJEB12502) | metagenome | biome: forest; material: soil | place: Canada | collected 2010-06-25 | depth 0.3 m
GCGCTGGCGCGGGCGGCGCAGCGCCGATCGTGCACAAGGCCTGCACCAGCAACGCGGAGTGCGCGGATCCCAAAGCCGTGTGCGTGAAGCCCGGCCCGGACTCGGGCATCACGGGGCCCGGTGAGTGCGCGCCGGTCGTTGGCGACTGCGCTGCCGACGACATGTGCGCGCAGGACTCCTATTGCTGCGGCACGGGCTGTCGCGTGGACGACGGCGCGAAGGTCTGCATTCCGTTCGATTTCGGCCTGACGCCCGCGTGCACCTTGCCGGGCGGCAAGTCGGTGCTCGCACCGTCCGTGCAGTGCGAGTGGGCGCCGACTGCGGGCGAAGCCAACGCGGCCTCGAAGTACGTGCTCTCCTCGCCCTTGGTCGCCGATCTGCCGAACGACTCGGGCGCGAGCGCCGAGGTCGTGTTCACGACCTGGGACGCCATGACGACCTCGGGCGGCGTCATTGCCGCATCGGACGGCGGTTCCAATTCGGCCCTCGGCATGATCCGCATCGTCAGTGGGCAGACCTGTGAGCTGAAAGAAACGGTGCAGGACTCGATTGGCAAAGTGCGCGCGAGCTCGCCGCTCGCGCTGGCGGACCTGAACAACGACGGCACGATTGAAATCGTATCGCGGCTCGACACGGGCGGATTGATCGCCTTCAAGTGGGACGGCGCCAAATACGTCAAGATGTGGGAAACGCCGGCCAAGCTGCTGCGCTCTCAAGCCTGGGACGGCCCGTCGATTCACGATCTGGACGACGACGGTTTGCCCGAGATCCTGCTCTCCGACGCGGTGTACAACGGGCAGACGGGCGCGCTGATCTTCGACGGCAAGAACCCGAGCAACACCTTCAACGGCTACATCGCGGTTGCCGGCGCGCTCGACGGTGACGGCAAAGTGCGGCTCGTTGCCGGCTCTTCCAACGAGACCTCGACGTTCACCTGGACGAACAACCAATGGGTCGACGACGCGACGCTGCACCAAGGCACCCGCCTCGGCTTCTACAGCGGCAACTACGCGATCGCCGATTTCGGCACGCCGAGCGCGACCGGCTTCGACCTGACGAAGCTCGACGGCAAAGCCGAGATCGTGGCCGTGGAAGTGTCGGCGGGCGTGCGCATCCTATCGACCACACCGCCCGTCTCGATCGCGCTGCAAGTGCCCAATAGCGCGTTCTCCATGGGCGGCCCGCCCACCGTAGGTGACTTCGATGGTGACGGTCAGCCGGAAGTGGCGGTCGCGGGCAGCAAAGAGCTGGTCGTGTTCGATCCCGGCTGTACGGGCCCAGGCAACGGCTGCCTCGAGAAGTACGTGCGCTGGCGCCAGCCCTCGCAGGACGCCTCCTCCGGCCAAACCGGCGTGTCGTTGTTCGACTTCGACGGCGACGGCAAGGTCGAGGTCGTGTACGCCGATGAGTGCTTCTTGCGCATCTACGACGGCCCGACCGGCGAAGTGCAATTCTCGGCCTATCGCACGTCCGGCACTTGGTACGAGAGCCCCGTCATCGCCGACGTCGACAAAGACGACGCCACCGAGATCGTCGTCAACAACGCGATGGCCACGGGCTGCTCAGACGCGCGCACTCAAGTGGCTCCGAGCGGCGTGCCGTACGTCGACCCGCTCGACCCCGGCGTGCGCTGCTTGGAGAACGCCGACTGCGTGCCGGGCGGCAAATGCGTGACCGGCTTCTGCCGCTGCGCAGGCCCCACCGAGTGCGACACGGGCCTCAGCTGCATCGCGCCGCCCCCCAAGAGCGCGAACGTGCCGAACCCGCCCTCGGCAACGGATGGCAACGTGTGCCGCGCGACCAATCCGAACACACCCGAGACCAAAGGCGGCATCCGCATCTTGCGCGACCGTTTGGACCGCACCGCGTCTTCACGCTCGCTCTGGAACCAACACGCCTACTCGATCACGAACATCAACGACGACGGCAAGGTGCCGAAGACGAGCGAGTGGCTCGCGAACTGGAAGCAACCGGGCCTGAACAACTACCGCATGCAGAAGCAGGGCATTGCCGGTGCCCAAGACGCTCCCGACCTGACGGGCAAGCTCGACCCGACGGCCTGCGTGCTCCAGGGCGATAAGATCGTGCTCACCGGCAGGGTCTGCAACCGCGGCAACAAGGCCGTCGGCGCCGACATGCCCGTCACGTTCTACGACGACGCCAACAAGGTGCTGTGCGTCTCTCACACGTTGGCACCGGTCAAGGGCAAGAACGATTGCCAAGCCGTCTCGTGCGAGATCAAGGACAAGGTGACCGGTAAGATCACCATGAAGGTGAACGACGACCAAGGCGGCGGTCAGACCACCAAAGAGTGCAACGCCGCGAACAACACCGACTCGGTGACGATCGACGGCTGCGAGGTCCCTAAGTAACCCTCGCCCTCATTCCTTCCACAGCCGATCCATCAGCACGCGCGCCTCGCTAGCTACGCGACGAGCTCGGCCTCGAAGTGCTAACGTTGGAACGCGATGGTCGATTTGGTCGCTGTCTATGCGCGCCACGCTCAGAGCTTCGATCGCGCCCGCGTGGGGGGATCGATGGAGACGCCGTATCTCCAGGCGGTGACCCAGTTGGCGCCGGCTCTGGGCAAAGTACTGGACGTCGGTTGCGGTAGCGGAGAGCCGATTGCTCGCTACTTCATCGAGCACGGCTTTCAGGTGACCGGTGTGGACGCAGTGAGCGAGATGCTCGACATTGCTCGAACCCGGTTTCCAGAGATGACGTGGCGCCAGCAAGACATGCGGCGTCTCGATCTCGCCGAGCTTTTCGGGATAGTGATCGCGTGGGACAGCTTCTTTCATTTGAGCCCTGGCGACCAGCGACTGATGTTCGAGAGGTTTCGCAGGCATACGGCGCCGCGAGGCGTTCTGATGTTTACCAGCGGCGTCATCGAAGGTGAAGCCGTGGGTGGCGATCTGTTCGGCGACCTGCTGTACCACGCCAGCCTCGATACTGCGGAGTACGCGCAGCTCCTCGATAGCGTCGGCTACGACGTTGTCAACCATCGGGTGGAAGATCCAAACTGCGGGGGGCGCACGGTTTGGATTGCCCAACTCCGCGCCGCCCGACTCTGATTCGAGTCACGCGGCTGGCCTCGACGGCTCGTTGAACGGCGCGGTTGTCAGTCGTCGAGCCGCTTGCTGCCCGGCGCGTTGTACACTTCGCCATCGATGTCTCCCGATGCCCGGCTGGTCCTCGGAATGCTACTTGCGCTGGGCGTGTTTCCGCTCATCCCAGGGCGCGTGCCTTGGTTGGTGCTGACTCTGGCGCTCGCTGCGCTCACCTATTGCGCTGCGCGGCGGCGCTCTTTGCCCGGCCTGCACTTGGGCGTGCTGTGTACGAGCCTGCTCGGCGCTTTGGCCGCGCTGGGGAGCATGGATACCTGGCCACTCCCTCCGCTGTTGGCGACGCTCGTCTATGCGGCCGCGGTGGCAGGGCTGCCGGCGCTGGGCGGGCGGCCTCGTTGGCTCGCCCGTGGACAACTCAATCGCCCAATCGGTTTGCTGATCGCGGCTTCGATCGTGCTCGCGGGGATTGGCCTGGTCGGCTGGTTCGCGTTCACCCAACCGAACTACGCGGAGCTCACTGGCCCGTTGCCGCACCTGCCAGTGCCCGTGCTGTATCTGGGGATGGTCGGCTTCTGCATCGTCAACGCCGCGTTGGAAGAACTGGTTTACCGCGGAGTCCTGCTCGACGCGCTGGATCTGGCGCTGGGCGTGGGGGCCGTGCCGATCCTGCTACAGGCCATCGTGTTTGGTACCATGCACGCGCACGGTGTTCCGCGCGGCTTGACCGGCATGGGCTTGACCACGATTTACGGCTTGATGATGGGAGCCCTGCGCCGCCGCGCCCAGGGCATGCTGGCGCCGTGGCTCGCGCACGCGGCGGCCGACGTCGTCATTGGATCGATTCTGCTCCCCGTGTTGCTTTGAGGGCTGAAATGACGGCAAGCAACCCGTGACCACCCTGCAAAGTAGTATGAAAACGCTACCGGCCCCGGGCGGGTCGGTGCTACGCGACTGACATGGATCGCGCTCGGCGTGGCTTGCTGCTGGACATTGCCGAGGAGTTCGGCACCCCCGTGTACGTGTATGATGCTGCCGTCCTGCGACAGCAACTGGCGAGCCTGGCGAGCTTCGATCGCGTGCGCTTCGCCCAGAAGGCCTGCGCGAATCTGCACGTGCTGCGGCTCCTGCGCAGCGCAGGAGCGTTCGTCGACTGTGTGTCGCCGGGCGAGCTCGCGCGGGCTCTGGCTGCCGGCTTTCGCCCAGGCGCCGAGCCCGCCGAAATCGTCTACACCGCGGACATCCTGACCGATGCCATCATCGATCGAGTCCTGGAGGCTGGCGTCCCCGTCAACGCAGGCTCGGAGGACATGCTGACGCAGCTCGGCGAGCGCCGCCGCGGTCATCCCGTGTGGCTCCGCATCAACCCCGGCTTCGGCCACGGGCACAGCCACAAGGTCAATACCGGTGGCGAGTCGAGCAAACACGGCATCTGGCACGAAAACCTCGACGAAGCGCTGACGCGCGTCGACCGCTACGGGCTCGACCTCGTCGGCTTGCACATGCACATTGGCTCGGGCGCTGACCTCGAGCACCTCGGCCGAGTCGCTGACGCGATGGTGCACGCGGTGCAGCGCGCGGGACGCGATCTGCGCGCCGTCTCGGGTGGCGGCGGCCTTCCGATTCCGTATCGCGAGGGTGAGGCGCCGGTCGACGCGAGCGCGCACTTCGCAGTCTGGGACAAGGCGCGCCGCCGGATCGAAGCGCACCTCGGCCACCGGGTGGAACTCGAGATCGAGCCGGGGCGCTACCTCGCTGCTCAGGCGGGAGTACTGCTCGCCGAGGTACGGGCAACGAAGACCATGGGCAACAATCACTTCACGGTGATCGATGCCGGTTTCAATGATCTGGTCCGTCCCGCCATGTACGGGGCCTACCACGAGCTCTCGTTGCTCTCGCGTGCGGGCGATGTCGAAGCTCGTGCGAGCCGGCCGACGCTCGTGGCCGGGCCATTGTGCGAGTCGGGCGACGTCTTCACGCAAGACGCCAGCGGCCACCCAGAGCCGCGCCAGCTGCCCCAGGCACGCGTGGGCGACGTCCTCGTCTTTCACGATGCCGGCGCCTACGGGGCCAGCATGTCGAGCAACTACAACTCGCGTCCCCTGGCAGCCGAGGTGCTCATCGACGGCGAGGTGCCACGCCTGATCCGCCGGCGCCAAACCATCGAGGACCTGCTGCTCCTCGAACAGGTGTGACGCTCACTGCGTGTCGTTGTCGATGATCTCCTCCCCGCGACCGGAGCTGGAGTCTGGTTTCGTCAGCATCGACACGGAGCTAGACCGCCCGCGCCAAGAACAGGCCTGTCTTGTACACGACGCGCGTCACGCCCCCGTGCCGGTCAATGGCCGTTCTGACTGCGGTCAATAGCTCGCGGAGTTGATCGCCCGGCAACGTCGAGTGGTCTGAATGGGTCGCAAGCAGATCGCAATAGTCGCTCGAAGAGAGGGTCCGCTCCCAGGTCGTGACCTCACCGTGTGGGTCTGTAAAGACCGGGCTCGCCCGAAGCTCTCGAAGGATGGGGCTCTCCGGTGACGCGTACCAGGAGTGGGTGTGGTCACGATCGCACAGCACCTCGGCATGCTGTCGGTATGCGACCTGAACGGAGTCAGAAAGCGGGCCGGGAGCGAGCGCCGCGCAATTGCCAAACACCGCGAGGACTCCAGGCCGACGAAGCGTTCGCGCGAGCTTGCTCAAGCGTTGATCGGGTGCGAGCCAGTGAAAGGCCTGTGCGATGAACACGAGATCAAAAGCGCCGATGGGTTCGTCCCACTCTTCAAAGGACACCGTCCGGATCTCGACCGTCGGAAATTGCGCGAGCCGAGCCCGCGCGATCTCGGCCAATCTCCCGCCCGGTTCGAGACCGAGGATGTCAAAGCCGCGCTGCGCCAGCGGCAGTGTAGCCTTGCCAGTTCCGGTCCCAACCTCCAGCAGGCGTGCCGACGAACCCACGCCCGAGAAGGCGAGTATTCGCTCGAAGACGGATTCCGGATAGCCCGGACGAACCCACTCGTACAGGTCGGCGACTCGATCGAAGGACTTTTCGAGATCAGCTGCGCCCATGGCACCCCAGTCCGTCGAACGTACCGGCGTTCAGCTGCGAGCGCCAGAGGGAGCAAAGCGAGCGAGTGCCCGTGTGCTGCATCCCACGCTGGGCGGCGACGTTCCACGTTGCCACCGCCGACACCTGGTGCTGACGTCCAAGCGTCGACCCAACAGTAGACAATTGGCCGATAAGGCGCGGGTTGGCACTGCTCGTGTTTGCATGGCGTTGATGAGCAGTACGTGTACGTACTGGCCCGGGGGAGGGCTTTGCGCGGCGTGAAGAGCAGTACGTGTACGTAACGTGTACGTACTGGCCCGGGGGTAGACGGAGCGAGCGGACGATTTTGTGCGAGTGGTCAGCGCTTGGTGGGCGACAAAAAGGTGCGGAGTAGCTGTACGTCGAGTACGTTGCGAATTTTTGATGACCGACCGCGAAGACCTAACGCGAGAAGAACTGAGCCGGGCCCCTAACGCTTGCGCAATGAGCGAATCATTGCGGGTAAGCTAGAGCCGCCCGATGTTCGGGGGCGGTGAAAGCAATGCTGTGGCAGCAGGTTCAATCCGAGATACTCGGCTTGCGTTCGAAATGAAGCCGATCGACTTTGCACCTGACGCTGGTGTTGAGTTCGAAGCGGCGGTGAACCCGTCCCCCGTTCGCTAGATTGCGTTAAGCCGCTTGGGCTACTACGTTGGCCCCGAAGCATGAGGCTCAGCTTGGCGATTGCAGGAGCGCCGTTCGCGCTGCTGCTCCTATCCGTGTCTAGTTCGGCGGCAGCGGGCGATGCGGCGGACGTTGCGCCAAGCCAAGCGCCGCTCGGTCGCGGAGAGCAAACGAACAGCGCGCGGCGCGAGCTCGTGTTTCTCGATGCGGGCCTTGGTGCGGCGTACGTCGACATGCTCGCGCTGAAGGACGCCGAGCTTTTGGACCCGGCGCGATTGAAGTCCAGCGGCTTCGGTCTCATGTGCGACACAGCGGTCGGTGTGCGACTGCAAGAATTCACGTTCGCGGTTCGCTATCGCTACGGCGATTTCTCGGACTGGCAGTTGTGGACACTCGGCGGCGAGGCCGGCATGAATCTCTCGCTCGGCCGCATTCGAGCCATACTTCGGTTTTGGCGCAGGATACGCCTCGCTGGACGGTATACGCGCCGACATTAGCCGGGCTTTCACACGCCGCCCTGCCCCCGCAGTCGACATTCGCGGCCTCAACCTGCGAGTCAACGTAGGGTTGAGCTACTACGTCTCGAGATGGTTTTCGGCCGGCGCCAACCTGAGTGGAGACGCGTTTTTTCTCCGTCGTAAGGGCGCCCGCTTACAGCGAACCTCGGGAACGGATCCGAATTCGCCGCCGACGTTCCCGTACGCGATGGACGGCTCAGGAAATGGCCTGCGGGTCGCGCTCAGCCTGGTCCTTGGTCTGCACTACTGACGACGACCGCCCCGTGTCAGGAGCGCCTACCGTCTTTCAGCTGCGGGCGCCAGAGGGAGCGCGGCGACCGACAAGCCCGTCTGCTGCAACGCCTTGTGCTCGCTATGTTGCGCGCGAGTTCTCGGTGTTCGCTGGATGGCTAGGACGAGTCGGCGTGGAGCCGAACAGCCGTGGGCGCTCGATCCCGAGCAGATAGTACCCGACAAAAGCCGCCACCGAGAAGATGGCGAAGTTCCAAATGTTCGAAACTTCAAAGACCAGCGATGGCTCGTGAAGGTAGACGGCTAGGTCGACAATCAGCCAGAGGTAGTAGGCAGTAATAGTGACGTGCAGAAGCGAGGCAGACAGCAACACCCAGAAGAAGGCTCGCCGAAAGGCCTTGAACGCGAACCATACAGCGAGGACGTAGAGGGCGGTCGACGCGGACGCGTAACAAGTTGTGAGGATGTCGACGGAGTGACTTCGCAGCATAATTGAGGCGTCTTGCAGTACGCCAATTGCACCAGCCAGCGTCGTGCAAAAGGCGATGCGGCGCAGGCCCGCAGGCCATTGCGCTAGAGGTGTCGGCATCATCTCTGTCCGCCCAACGTATCAGGCTTCAGCTGCGCGGGTCGAGCGAAGCGAGATCCGCGTCTGCTGCAAGCCGTTGTTGGGCGGCCACCTGCACGACAGCCATGTGCGGCGGCCTGCGGATGGAAGGACAGGCTCGGCATGGGAGACGGTTCGGGGCTCAATTGCGAGGTAAGCCGTGAGGGAATTCTAGTGACCCGAAAGGTGCGAGAGATCTTTGTGAAGCGCTAGCCCAAACAATATCGACAATAGGACGACGAACATAAGGCCGATGACCACGTGCGGAACAGTACGGTGTTGGGGCCGCGCCTGGTTGAGTGGCCTGGGGGGCGATGCCGCGTCGGGTTGGAGGCGCTGAATCAACGTTGGATCACGCAGGCAGAAGCGATAACTTGTCCATGCGACCGGATCATCGCCGCGAAGGGGCTCGTTGGCGGAGTTGTTGCTGGCGGCACGAACGACGCCGCCCAGTGTTCGGTCGTGCGCGAGTTCAGCGTCGGACCGACTCAGCCCTAGTGACACCAACTCGGCGATGGTTGTCTCGTAGGGAGTTCCATCGCACTCACGTTGGAGAACTAAAGTAACCAGGCTCTCCAACGTCACGCCGACGGGGACTTCAACTGACATGTCTTCAGTCCAACCGCTCGGCGCGCTCATCGGGTCCGCCCAACTTGTATTTAACCCGCGGCCCGCTTGCAACATGAGCGGACGTTGGGCCCAGAACAGCCGCCTTGGTGCAGGCGCCGGTGCGAAACGCTGGTCGGTCTCGCGCGTTGCCGGGAAGCAATCCGGGCAACCGCGATCTCGCTCCGCACACCTCGGTGACGGCGCGGCTTACCCGCTCGCTGGCTTAGGAGCGTTGATCGCGAGCTGGGCCTCGAAGGCGCGCTGGTACGCGGGGCGTGCCTCGCCGCGGGCGACGAAGGCGGCGAGGTTTGGGTATTCGTTCAGGATGCCGGAGGGCCTGGATCGAAGTAGCACCGAGACCATCAAGAGGTCGCCGGCGCTGAAGGCGCCGTCGAGCCAGTCGGCGGTGCCCAAGCGCGCGGAGAGTTGGTTGAACCTGGCGCGAACGCGATCTTCGACCAGTGGGAGGCGTTCGGCGCGCCAGGGTTTGTCGGCCTCGAGCACTTTCGCGTTGCTGAGATCGAGGATGGGCGGTTCCACGGTGTTGAGCGCGGCGAACATCCAGGTGATGGCGCGCGCTCGGGCGTTGGCGTCGGCGGGCAATAGGCCGGCGTGTCGCTCGGCGAGGTGAAGCACGATGCTGCCGGTTTCGAACAGCGCGAGCTCGCCTTCCTCATAGGTGGGGATTTGGCCGAATGGGTGTAGTGCGAGGTGCGCGGGTTCCTTCAGCGCAGCGAACGAGACCAGGCGTACCTCATAGGGTTGGCCCGCTTCCTCGAGCGCCCAGCGAACGCGGGTGTCGCGCGCGAGCCCCTTGCCGCCGTCGGGGGAGCGTTCGAAGGCGGTGATGGTGATCGTCATCAGTGGTTCCTCGTTGGGTATCATCGTCTGTGGAGGGAGAGCCTGGCAACGCCGCCGAAGGCTGAGTCGGAGTGCGCTGCGCAGGGTGACCATCAACAACCAAGCCGCTGCTGCAGTGTGTCCTGGTTGGAAAGTTCTCTTCCCCCTTTAGTGACAGTTCCTTTACATTCGTGCGACGAATTGTTGCGTCGGTGGGCGGGCCTCGTTAGCGTTGCAGTGTGCGGAGGAGTTTTCTGGCGCTCATTGCGAGCGCCCTTTACATCGTGGGGGTCGTCTACGCGTCGCTGACGCTGCTCAAGCCGCAGAGGCCGCCTGAGCTGCCCAAGGCGAGCGTGGTGCACTCGGCGCTGACGCAGCACCTGCTGTTCGTCGTGGTCGACGGCTTGCGGTACGACGTCGCGACTGACCCCTCACGGATGCCGCATTTCGCCGAGGCGATGCGCAACGAGCGCAGCGCGGACATCTTGGCGGGGCCCGTCAGTATGACGAGCTCGGCCGTGCTCAGCTTCGGGAGCGGTCAGCGTGGGCGGCTCGAGCAGATTGCGCGCAACATCAATCCAGCGCCGCCGCCGTTCGAGAGCTGGATGCAGAATGCGCTCGAGCGCGGCCTGAAGGTGTCGCTGGTCGGTGATCGCACTTGGATCGAGATGTACGGCCACCACTTCAGTGAGACGTACCCGGACCCGCCCGGCGTCGCCATCGACTACGACTACAACGATCAGACGTTCCGCGATGCGCGGCTCGCGCTCTCGCACGCGCCGAACGCGATGATCTTGCACTTCGTTACGCCCGACCATCAGGGCCACGCCTACGGCGTGCAGTCGGAGCGCTACGCGAAGCACATCTTCAATTTCGATCGCTTGCTGGCCGGCTTTTTGGGCGAAGTTGGCCCCGAGTGGACGGTGGTGGTCACGAGCGATCACGGCGCGAGTGACACGGGCGATCACGGCGGGGACGTGCTCGTGCATCGCCGCTCGCCCATTTTCGCGTACGGTCCGGGCATCGCGCCACCCGCTGGCCCGAAGCTGCGGCTCGACCAGGTCGACGTCGCGGGCACGCTATCCGCGCTCCTGGGCGTGCCCGCGCCTTGTCATTCGCAGGGCCACTTGCTCGTGAATTGGTTGGCGCTGTCCGA
>OUNO010000300.1_pt2 | contig 10725 bp, 8 predicted proteins | sample 1779811 | NCBI WGS metagenome assembly OUNO01 (sample SAMEA3914804, study PRJEB12502) | metagenome | biome: forest; material: soil | place: Canada | collected 2010-06-25 | depth 0.3 m
GCGCCCGCGGCCAAGCGAATTGCCGGAAACGCGGCGTAGCAACCCATGTGATAGGCATGCGTGACTCGGGTGCGATCGCCCCAGCCCTTGTTGGCGACCACACGCTGCGCACCGCTGGGCGCGACATAACCCGTGCAGGTGACGTGAATCAGATCGCTCGGCGCCGCCGTCTCTTCTGCAAATTCGCGCTCGAAGTAAGCATCGACTGTTTCCGCGAAGAGTCGGGAGCGCGCTGCCGTGCCCAGGCCGCGAGGGTGTTGCGTCACGTCGTACAACGGCGAGCGTTCGAAATCGGTCGAGCCCAGATCGGCAGTGACGTGCCCGCGCGATCCGATCTGCGTCGGGCCGCACGCGCAGCGCTGGATCAATTTGTCGATGCGCTCCGCAAAGCCGTCACGCTTCGTGGCGTTTTGGTACTCGAGCGTTGCCTCTGCCGCTGTATGGATCCGAGCCAGCCACTCCAGGGCGCGGCCCTGCTCGATCCGATAGCGCGGACGTTGCACCGAAAAGTGACTGAGTTTGAGCATGCGAATCCCAAGATCGAGTAAAAGACGAGATCTCGAGTGCAAGCGACGTGCCCCACGCACGAAACGAGTTTACGCCTGATGTTTACGAAACGAGACACGGTACTGGCGTTCGTGAAGCTCGGCCGGCCGAAGTTTCTGGTCGGCGGTTTGCTCTTGTTCGCGCTGGGCAGCGCGCTGGCCGCCGTCGCGGGCGTGCCGACCAACTGGCACCGCTACCTCGGGGGCCAAGCCATCATCTCGACGACGCAGCTGATGACTCACTACGCGAACGACTTCTTCGATCTCGAGGCGGACCGCGCCAACACGACGCCCACGCGCTGGTCGGGTGGAAGCCGCATTCTGCCGAGCGGTCAGCTCACGCCCCGAGTTGCGCTCAGCGCTGCGCTCGTCCTCGCTGGCTGTGCGCTGTTGCTCACGCTTCTGGTCGCGCACTTCGCGCGGAGCGCGCCGTTCATCGCGCCGCTCGCGCTGCTGATCATCGCGCTCTCCTGGGCGTACAGCGCTCCGCCATTCCGCTTGCTGAGTCGCGGGCTCGGTGAGCTGACGACTGCCCTGGTCGTGACCTTGCTCACCCCCCTATTCGGCTTCTACCTGCAGAGCGAAGCGTTTCAGTGGTTGCCCGTGCTCGCTTGCCTGCCCCTGTGCGGGTTGCAATTTGCCATGCTTTTGACCATCGAGCTGCCAGACGCCGCTTCGGATGCCGCGCTCGGTAAGCGCACGCTGGTCGTGCGCCGAGGTGCGGCGTGGGGTGCACATGTCGGCGCAGGCATCGTCGCCGGCAGCTTCTGCGCGCTGCCGCTGTTCGTGGCGCTTGGTTTGCCGTGGCCCATTGCAGGAGCCGCCGCGCTACTGGCACCGCTCGCCGCTTGGCACGTGAGCCGCTTGGCGCGTGGCGCTTTTCGCGACCCTGCGCATTGGGGCAGCCTCGCGTTGTGCAGTGTTGCGTTGCTCGCCGGCACGACACTGGCTGAGCTCATCGGAGCCCTATCTAGCCTGACCAGCCTGAGCTTCACGTGACTCCGAATTGAAGCTGCGCCGGGTTTATCGCGCTCCGTAAACAGCTCACATGCGGGTCGAGTCTGTAGACCGCAGCAGTGCTTCTCGCTACTAATCGTAGGAATGCCCAAAGCTCGACTTTTCGTGGCGAGTGCTCGCGCGTCGCTGCTGTTTGCGATCGCCTATTCGTACGCAGGCGCCGCGCAGGCCGCGCCGCCGGTTCCGTCTGGCGCGCATCCCCGCTTGTTCATGAGCGCGGATCAGATTGCAGGCTACGCCAAGAACGCGACCACGAAAGGCAGCGCAGCCGCCAAGCTCGTCGCGGCCTGCCAAGCCACGATCGACAAGCCGAGTGACTACACTCTACGCGGCGGCTCGGACGGTAACACTTGGCCTGCTGCCGCGCTGAGTTGCGCCTTCGCATATCAGGTGACGAAAGATGCGAAGTACCTCACGCAAGCCAGCACCTATTTGCGCGCAGCGTTGAGCGACGATCAGAGGCTCGGCGACAAGCTGGGCTGCGTCGCGGGCGTGAGCAGCAATTGGCAAAGCTGGGACGGGGATGGCCCGGCGCCGCCCATCATTCTGACCGTGACCCACGACACGGACTATCCGATGCGCTGGTACGGTCCCGACGTGGCGCTCGCCTACGACTGGCTCTCGGCGGCGCCTGGCTTCGACAGCGCCTTGCTGAGCCAAGCACGCACGTGCCTGAGCGCGTGGTCCGATTTTTATACCCTCAAGGGTTATCACCACGACCAAGCGGGCGCGAACTACAACGCGGGCTACATCATCGGCAAGACCCTGACCGCCATCGCCATCGGCAACGACGGCGGCGCCGACGGGCACTTGTGGAACGAGGTCGTCGACAGCCAGTTTCAAAAGCTGATCATCGGCGAAGGGCTGAAGGGCGCGAGCGGCGAGGTTGGCACCCCAGCCGGTGCACTGGTCGGCGGCGATTGGGCCGAGGGCTGGCAATACGGGCCGCTCAGCGTGCTCGAGTACGCCACCGCGGCGCGTGCCATCGAAGAGAACGGCATGCCGCTGCCAGAGCTGGACGCGTGGACCAACAGCTTGGTCGTGCGCTACATCCACGGCACGGTCCCCGGCCTCGACGGGCAGTGGGTCGGCGGCGACTTCGACGACGAGCAGGTGTATCAAGCGCCCGCGGTGAACGAGCTCGACGCGGTACTGGCCGGGCCCTCGAGCGACGAGGCAGCAGGCTACGCGGCTGCCATGAAAGAAAAGCAGTCACTGCGCGGCGGTGATTACTTTTACAATGCGCTCGCCGAGCTGCGCACGGTGACGCCCACGGACTTCAGCGCGCAAACGCCAGCGCCGGCGCTCTGGTACGTCGCCCGCGGCACGCGCGCGCTGTACGCGCGCACGGCGTGGACGCCCGACGCATTCTGGGGCGTGTTCAGCGGCGCGCCGGAAGTGGTCGACGACCATCAGCATTTCTCGGCGTCCAACTTCGTGCTCAGCCGCGGCTCCGATCACCTAGTCGTCGACCCCTCGAATTACGGCGAGTTCGACAGCTTCGAGACCAACGCGCTGACCGCGGACTCCGACCTGCTGAAAGGCGACTACGCGCAGACGCAAACCCCGTGGAGCGAGGCCGAGCTCACTTGGGCCCGCGGCACGACAGACGCCGTGTACGCCGCGCGTAGCGACTTCGCCAAGGCCTTCATCTTCTCCGACAAACCGAGCGACATCCCCTACGCACATCGGGAATGGGTCATGCTACCCGAGGGCGAGGTGGTGACGATCGATCGCGTGCACACGAAGGACGCCCAGCACGCCATGTATTTCGGCCTGCACGTGAATTCGGGCGGCGCTGGCAAGCTGAAGCTCTCGGGCTCCACGGCGAGCGCGACCATCGGTGCGTCGCAGCTGGCCATCCACGCCGTTGCACTTTCCGGAGGCACGCCCGCAATCACCCAACCCGAGGTCGGCACGTGCTCACTGAAGTGCAGCTACCCGTGTGGCCAATGCGACGCCGCACGCTTCGCCGTCGACAAGTACACGGTCAAGGTGCCCGGACCGGCAGCGCTCGCGATTCACGTGATCGACGGGCTCGGCGCGGGCGAAGCCCAAGCCATCGTCGGCTCGCTCAACGACGACACGTACGATCCGGCACCGAAGCAGAATGCAGGAGTGATCGGCGCGGCCGTCTTCCGAAGCACGAAGCAGACCTACGTCGTGGCCTCGAGCGCCGCAGATGGCGCATCACCCGCGCCCATGACTTACGGCGTCCCAGGCGAGTCCGCATCACGTCAAATCGTGTTCGACGCGCCCGAGGATGCGACGGGCCAGTCGACCGTAACAGCGAGCGTGCAGGCCGGGCGCTGTGCGATCTCGATCAGCGCGGGCCCCGGCTTCACCGGGCACCCCTTGATGTTCGGGGTCGCGGCGGCGGCGGACGGCTGCAGTGCAACCGAAGACACCAACGTGCCGGCGGGCGACGCTCCGAAGGGCGGCGGGGCGAGCGCGCCGCCTGGCGGCGGCAGCGGGAGCGCTGGTGCAACGTCGAGCGGCGAAAGCGGTGGTTGCGGCTGTCGCATGGCGCGCAGCGCATCGAATAGGGAGTTCGCGGCGTTGCTGCTCGCGCTCACTTTCATGGTGTTCAGGCGGCGGCGCAACGCGTGAGGCAGCTGCGCTTTCGATCGGCCGACGATGAATCGATCGCCGCAGCGAGAGCAGAATTAGGCGCGTGCACGCGGCGGTTCTCGCTACCTGCCGCGCGGCCGTGTGTGTGTTCATCCCACGTAAACATGCACCCCACGAGCGCATTTCTGTCGCGCTGATCGCTCTCCCCTTAGCATTCTATTCGAGCCGACTTTATCGACTGGCTCGCTTGGGGGTATGAAGGGGATTCTGACCGTACAACGTCGGTCATGTGCATGGGGTCCGCGACTCGGAAGCGAGTTGACCGTACACATCCGAACACTTGTTTGCATTAGGAGGAATCACGCATGAAGTCGATGACGTTACTTGCTTCTCTGGCCGCGGTTTCCGCGCTCTGCCTGTCGTTTGCCTGCAGCTCCAAGTCGGATTCGAACGGCGGGGCCGGCAGCAGCAACGGCGGTAGTGGGGACGACGCAGGCGCCAGCAACGGCGGCAGTGGCAACCACGCTGGCAGCGGGAACCACGCCGGAAGCGGCGACACCGGAGACGCGGGCGAAGGTCCGACCGGAAGCGCGGGCGACGACGGCGCGGCGGGCAGCGGCCCAGTCGCTGGTTCGTGCGAGGCGCTTGGGGATGGCGTGCTCTTGATGGGCGATCCGAATGATGTCGCCGAGCAGAATGGTCCAACGAAGGCATCGCAGGGTATTTTGGACACCCCGCCCATCCGTGGCGAAGCCATGGCTGTGATCGGCACCAAGCTGTTCGTCGAGACTGAGACCGAGCTCTGGATGAGCGACCTCAGCAAGGCCACGCGCACGCTCACGCGCATCGCCGGCAAAGAGAGCGACGACAAGATCAACGCGGGCGTCTCCTGTGCGGACACGCGCTTCCTCGTCGTGCGCGACATGGCGGCGACCAAGGATGGCAAGCTCGTGTTGATCGACTATGTCGGCGGCGCGGTGATCGAGATCAGCGATCCGGGCGGCGCGAATTGCAAGAGCGACTGGGTCGCCGGTACTCACGAGATGGGCGACAACCCGGGGGCCGATTACCCGCTCAACCACGGCGACAAGGACGGTCCGGGCGCCGAAGCACTGTTCGGCGGCGATCCGGACGTGACCGGCGTCGGCGGTGGCGGCATCCACAAGGTGGCCGTCGACGACGACGGCAACATCTACACCTACGATGAAGGCACGAAGAAGCTGAAGAAGATTGCGAACGATGCCGACCGCACCGTCTCCACCATCGGTCAGGTCAAGAGCGGCGACGACAACATCCTGGGCATCGCCTGGCTCGGCGGCAAGCTGTACCTGAGCGGCGTCGACGGCTCGAACGACTTCCTGCAGGTCGTCGATCCGACGAAGTACAAGGTAGCGACACCCACCGCCAACGTCACGGACGTGTTCCGTAACGCCGGACAGCAATTCCCGGAAATCAAGGACAGCGGACATCAGGCAGTCACCTCGTCCCTCTTCGCGGATGGCGACGCGCTGATCGTGACCGGTCAGATTCAATACATCTGGCGCATGTCGACCGACGGCACCGTGCTCGCCACGCTCGCTGGCTCGGATGGTCAGTCGGGTCCGGGTCGCCTCGACTTCGATTCGGATTTCGATCCGACGATTCCGCACCCGGCCAACGAATGGGAGCTGGTCGCCTCGCTGAGCAGCTCCACCGGCGGTCCGTGGATCACTGTCGCTGGCGGCTCGCTGTACTGGTCCGGCAGCGGTCTCGGCAAGAACTACGGTCTCCAGTTCACCTGCAAGTGAGGCTCGCGCGGCGCACGCCGCGTTGCTCGTGCTGAACGAAACGCCGAGTCCATGGCAACGTGGGCTCGGCGTTTTCGTTTTCGCAAGACGAGCGCGGCTTACTCCGTAAGCGGCATTGTCCTGTGAACACGCGCTGAAGGCCTCGACCCGCGAGGAGTCCGCGCTACGTTAGCGTCGCCATGAAGCTGCGCGTCGTGTCCACGTGTGTCGTGTTCTCGGTTTGGGTCTTCGCGTGTGGCTCGGTTCGCGAAGACGAGCCGAGCAACGGCGGTGCGGGAGGCGGCGGCGCAGGGGAGCACGCTGCCGGCAGTGCGGGCAACGCCGGGCAAGGGGGCAGCGGCGCAGGGGCGGGCAGCAGCGGCGCTCCGACCAGCAGCAGTGCTGGCGCAACCAATGAACCACGTGCCGGTGCGCCCAGCCAGGGTGGCAGCTCAAGTGCCGGTGCGGCGAGCCAAAGCGGTAGTGCAAGTGGCGGCGCCCCAACGGCCGGCGCCGCCGGCCAAAGCGAAGATGCGGGCAGCGCAGGCGCCGAAGAGAGCGCCGGCAGTGGCGGCGGCCCGGCGGATCCGCAATTGGCCTTCACCGCGATTCAAGCGACGCATCATCACGCATGCGGCGTGCGCGCCAACGGCACCATTGCGTGCTGGGGTCTGAGTGAGATCACTCAGGACACTCCCTCGGACAAGATCTTTCAAAACCTGACGCTCGGCGACTATCACACCTGCGGGCTCCAGCCGGACAACAGCGTGCTGTGCTGGGGCAGCGGCGGCGTCACTTCCCCCACGGGCAAGTTTCAAGAGGTGCGTGCGAACCTCAGCTTCGGCAGCTGCGGCATCCGCGCGGACGGGACCGTCACCTGTTGGGACGGCACGGTACTGGTAACCGCTGTGTTGCCCACGGGCAACTTCGCGCATTTGAGCCCAGAACGAGAGCTCCACGTTTGTGGCCTTCGCCCGGAGGGAACCATCGCGTGTTGGGGGCAAGACGTGGGGCCCAGCCCGACCGCTTCGGATTTCATCGCCGTGCACACGGCCCTCTACGACGATTGCGCGCTGCACGCGGATCACACGGTCACTTGCTGGGGCTCGAAGTCACCGAACGCGCAATGGCCATCTCCATCGGGTACCTTTCGGGACCTCTCTCTGTCGGCTTACTTCGCCTGCGGCTTGCGCGAGAACGGCAGCGTGGAGTGCTGGGGCTCGGGCGCGATCACCAGCCCGACTGGCACCTTTCGAAGCATCAGCTCTGGCTTCACGGCCTGCGGCGTACGGACGGATGGGACGCTGGCGTGCTGGCTTTATGGTTACAAGGCGCCGAACATCTCCGGCAGGTTCAGCAGCGTGAGCGTGGGAGATGCGCACGCTTGCGCCCTCCGCAGCGACGGAATCGCCGTGTGCTGGGGTGACACGACCTTCGATCAGTCCAACGGCTGCACCGCCGACATCGGCTGTCAGTGGGCCTCGCCCACGCCGTAAGCCTAGGGAACGCCCGCCGCGTTCTCCGGCGGAACTCCGAGCATGTAGTTGCAGACATCGCGGTACTTCGCGTCGTCGCAAAAGGCGCCGTGACCGGCGCTCGGACTGCTCAGCCGGTGAGTGTTCGAGTAGGGCGGCGCCTTGGACTCGACATCGACCAACGTGCCGGCAAACCCGAGCTCGTCGAAGGCAACGAGGTGCTGAGTGTGTTGGTCGTCCTTGCCGCCCGTGAGGCCGTAGAAGCGGTCGCTCGGCGTCTTCGGTGTCTCGCCGAACCAGGTCGCAATCACGCTGCCCGTTTCGGTGCACGCTTCGCTAGCGCAGGTGTTGTCGCGCGGGCCCGAGAACGCGAGCGCGCGTGATGCGCGGACCAGCATCGCGAAGCGCACCGCGCTGGACGCGCCATGCGACACCCCGGCGAAGATCACGTCCGACCAACGCACTTGGCCGTCATCGGTCAGGAAATAGCTCCAATCCTCGTTGGCGTAGTTCTTTGCCAAATACGCCAAGCCCAAGCGCACCCGTCGTTCCACGCCATCTGCCGGGCTCAGGCCGAGCTTCTCGCTCGGATCTTTATCGCGCGTCGCGTACTTCGAGGTGTGATCGTTGCCGTCGAATTCTTCGAGCCGGGCGTCGCCGTAGTAGTCCGGATCGTTCGCCAAGATGTCGAAGTCAGCCATGTAGGCGACGGAAAACACGTGAAAGCCACGCTTCACTGCGAAGCCCCCTGCCCCGCCCGTGAACGCGCCCGTCGAGCCCGCGCCACCAAGGTTCACGACCAACTTGCCCATCATGGTGGCGGCGCGCGTGTCGACCTGCGCGACTTCTTTGTTGCTGTCGCTGAAGGTGCTCGCGCTGACGGCTGGGTCCGCGTCTTTCGGCAAGAAGGAGTGCGAGTGCAGCGCTTTCGTCGCCGTGATGTGCAGCGGATGCGATGGCGGAATGTCCGTCTCGACGTCTGCGGCTCCCGCAGACCCCGCATCGCCCACGTTGTCAGCATCCGCTGACGCCATGCCGGAGCTGCCCGCGCTACCTGACGCCTGACCAGCCGTCGAGGTCGAACCGGCTGCCTGCGAGGCGCCGCCGCTGGGCGCCCCGCCGCTCGATGCACCCGCGCTAGCAGCGCCGGAACCGCCGGCTCCGGCAGCACTCGACATTCCCGGACTCGCCGGATCACTGCTGCAGGCCGCAGCGAGACACAGCGACAACGCAAGCCACGACGCACTTCGCAATGACGACTCCATCCGTTGATCTCGAACGATGACGAGCAGGGCTCGCCTCGCAACCCTCTAGGGTATCACGACAACGCGCACTCGACCGCTCGCGAAGCGCAGATCGCGCTACGCAAGCTTCGTCGACCTTCGTCGACCCAAGCGCGCACGTGTCACAGCGCTCTGTTCGTTCTGTTTACAATCGATGATTGGATTCGAACACCGCATCATCGGCTTCTGTTCCGGCACCGGAGACATGCCGGAGTTAGTGCAAAATTACACCAGCAAGTCCCCTCGAACGGGCTCGCCAAGTACCTCTCCGCGTTGAAGCAGGTGAACGGCACTGCGTCTCACTCCGGTTTGGACCCAAACTTCAATCAAAACAAGCAAAGCGGGATGGGCGCGCTCGGGAACGTGATTCAGAGCGCCGCCTTCGAGAACAACCGTCAGACCTCGGGTTACTTGGTGGAGACCACCGACCCGAAGTTGCTCAAATTCGATCCCACGCTGCTCGACTCGGCAACGCTGCAGATCGAGATCGGATGACCCACTACCGTGCACCGGGGGCTGCATGGGGCCAATATGCCGTGCTATTCGTGATCCTCGACCATGGGCCGATGACCCGCATGGCGAAGCGCGAACAGTCGCCGAGCGCGCTCTGAGCGGGCATCTGCGTTTTGCATGGAGTGCAGTGATCTACGGCGGAACAGCGGGCGGCGCGAGACGCGGCGTGTTGGGAGCCTAGGGCGTGCAGAGTCTGCGCTGGTGACGCGGGGCGGCTGTGACGCCGAAGGCTGAGCGTGGTGTGACGTGATAGGTGACCATCAACAAAAACGCACCGTGCCCCGTCGCGAGCCGTCGAGTCGCGTGCATTCGGACACACCGCGCTCGGCGCCTGTCTTTTCGCACTCGAGAATTACTCAAAGCGCCCAAGCCACGTTTTCGGAACGCTGATGGGTACGTGCTCGTGTGCTCCCGAGCGACGCACCTCGTACACCACGGATGAGCATGGGTCGCGGTCACCGCGCACTCGTTCGCCGTGCTTCCGAAAGTTATCGAGCACGTACCTGACCGCGTGCTTGACCGCGCGCGGCGAGCTCAGGTCGCGCGCGAAGTAGCGGCCGCCCCACAACGCGCCACGCCGCGAAACCACGCGATTGACTGCACGCGCAACGCGCACTGCGAGCCCTTGCACGCCGGGCGAAAGCGAGCGTACTGCGTCCGCTTCGACGATCAGATGCACATGATCCGCCTGCACCGAGAAGTGCACGATTCGAAAATCACCCCGCGCGCGATTGGCTCGTGCGAGCGCGCGCCGTACGGCCGGAAACAGCAACTGGCTGCGAAGCGAGCGCACCTTGGAACGCAGCACGACATGCACGGGGTGCGCCGGCACGTGCCTCACCCGCGCACGATGCGGCACGTTCTTGCGCCCCACCCCCGGCTTCCGGCCCGCACCGACGCGCTGCCCGCCCCACGTACTCGGCAACGGCAACTCGAGCTGCTTTGGCCGCCGCGAACGGCGCCGCTCACTCCCCAACATCTACAGACTATAGCTCGCCTTCCTAAGAGTGCCAGTCGCACACACGCTATTTGTCATTCACGACCAACGGCGTCGAGCGCGCGCGTTTCCACAAATGGATTGATGATCACGCGACACGCCACAGAGCACGCAGCCTTCGGCGTCCCAACCGATTCCCCGCTAGTGCGGACCCTGCGAACCCAACACGACGCGACACGAGTCGACCAATCACTGCTCAATCAAGATTCGATCCGCCCGAAGCGCGGTGCGACAGTGAAACCAGATTCGTGGTCAAACGCGACAGCGCCAGACCTTTCGAGTCTCAGGTAATTCGCGTTGTTACTGTTCGCGGCGAGTCGATTCACGGCGGCGCTCTGTGCGCCGAGATGGGGCGACCAAAGGTGGACACGAAACGCGGGTCAGGTCGATCACGCGGGTAGCGATCGCGATCTCTACCAATCATTGGGATGCAGTGGATTGATGATCACGCGACACGCCACAGAGCACGCAGCCTTCGGCGTCCCAACCGATTCACCACCAGCGCAGGCCCGGCGAACGCCGACGACGCGACACGACCAATCACTGCTCAATCAAGAT
>OUNO011322912.1_pt1 | contig 10709 bp, 6 predicted proteins | sample 1779811 | NCBI WGS metagenome assembly OUNO01 (sample SAMEA3914804, study PRJEB12502) | metagenome | biome: forest; material: soil | place: Canada | collected 2010-06-25 | depth 0.3 m
GCCAGGCGAGCCTCGCCGCGCGCAATCGCTCTGCGACACGTAACGGCCTTGCCGGCCACATCGATCATGCTGAATCGCGAATGATCAGCCGCCCATGGCTGAGAAGGTTTGGTTGTTTCCATAAATTCCTCGTTGAAGATGGTGTGAGATGTCTTTCAGCTCGAGATTTGAGATCACGGCGGCAATCAGCTCGTCGCGTTGGCTCGCGGAGCGAAGAAGCGGTCGAAGCGACAGATCTTTTTCGCCGAAAAGGCAAAGGCGAAGGCCGCCTTGAGCAGTGACTCTCAGGCGATTGCAAGTGCCACAAAAATCCTTGGCATACGGGGCGATCACGCCCATTTGGCCGCGATAATCAGCGTGCGTAAATTCTTCAGCAGGTCCATCGCCTTCGCGGCGGCCCCTCAGCGACCAACCCCGCGACAGAAGTCGTTCGCGAATGTCGGTGGCGCGAATGTGATGGCCTTCGAAGAGTGCTCGATTCGAAGCAGTAGGCATGAGCTCGATGAAACGAACCGAAATCGGTCGCTCTCGGACATACTCCGCGAAGCTATCGAAGTCAGCGTCGTTGAACCCCTTCATCAAGACGGAGTTGATCTTGACCTGAGAAATTCCGACGGCGAGAGCGGCATCAATGCCTTCCAGAATCGGAGAAAGCTCGTCACGTCCGGTGAGCTCCTGGAAACGCACCGGATTCAAGCTATCCACACTGACGTTCACCGCATCGAGGCCCACGCTCTTCAGGGAAGGTGCGAGCTGCTTGAGGCGCGCACCATTCGTCGACAGCGCAACTTTGCGTACGCCAGGAGTCGAGCGAGCGATTTCGAGAATTTCCATCAGATCGCGACGCAGCGTGGGTTCGCCGCCAGTGATCCTGACTTTCCAGGCACCTAGTGCTGCAAACCCGGAAATGAGATTCCGGATTTCTTCGACATCAAGTGGCTCAGGTTGGCCTGGAGGTTTCTGGTAACCGTTAGGAAGACAATAGACGCAACGAAAGTTACACGCATCGGTCACTGACAACCGCAGATAAGAGAATCGACGCGCGTAGCGGTCTATCAGGGACATTGAACCACCTGCGCGCTGCCCCGGCGAAATGCTTCGATTCCGCCTGTAAGCTCATGAACCTGGGAAAACCCGAATGAGCGAAGAATCTCGACCCCGCCTTTGCTTCTCCCGCCCCGCTGGCAGTAGAGCAGTACCGGAGTAGTGCGCTCCCAACTCAGCGCTGCTTCTTCCAGCCGCGCCAAAGGAATGGATTTCGCCCCAGGCAAAACGCCGGACGCGAGCTCATGTGATTCACGTAAATCGACCACGAGTGACAATGGGTGCTCGGACAGAAACGCTTCAAAACTGATCATAGGCTCTCGCTTGCCCTCACCACAGCAGAAGCAATCGGCCCGGCGCTGAAATTTCCAAACCCGGTTTCGAGCGCTCAACGCATCGTAAATCAGAAGTGAATTGTAGAGGGGCTCGCCGATTCCGAGCAGGACTTTCAGAGCCTCCGTCGCTTGGAGGCTTCCAATTACGCCCGTTACAGTTCCCAACGTTCCAGCCTCATTGCAGTTAGCTGGAGTGGCCTTTTCTGCATCCGGAAAAAGGCATCGCAGGCAGGACTCTTGCTCGCGCGAAAACACCCCGACGTGTCCTTCGAACCGAAAGACCGCGCCCAGAATGTAGGTTTTCCCGGCGCGGTAGCACGCATCGTGGACGACACCGCGAGTAGGGAGATCGTCCGTTCCGTCGATCACCAGATCGTAGCCGGCGATGAGAGATTCAACATTCTCCGCGTTCACCATCACGGGGTAGGTTTGAACTTGGATCTCTGGATTCAAGGAACGAAGCCGGGTCGCCGCGCACTCGACTTTCGACGAACCCTCGTCCTCGGTGCGGTAAAGAATCTGGCGATGAAGATTGGAGAGCTCGATGCGATCGGCATCCACCAGCCCCAAATACCCGACGCCGGCACCCGCAAGGTACAACGCGGCGGGCGATCCGAGACCACCCGCGCCGACGATCAGAACGCGGGCGCGACTCAGCTTGGCTTGGCCTTCAAGACCAATCCCAGGTAAGGCGATTTGCCGGTCATAACGCACTCTCGGCTCCCCCATCAATTCGAGGCCGACGCTACTTCACTCTGCATTGAGCTTTCAAGGGATTTGGGGTGTATTAGCGAAATGCGCGAGACCGTGATTTTCTACCTGAATGGACAGCGACAAGAGGCAGGCCCGGAGGATGCTTCGATGATGCTGGCTGACTACCTGCGATATCGAAAAGCACTCGTCGGCACGAAGGTCGTTTGCGCCGAAGGCGATTGCGGTGCTTGCACGGTCTTGAGCCTGGTGCCTGAAAAAGGCCAGTATTTGCCGATCAATTCGTGCATCACGACGGTGGCTCAGATGGATGGCCGAAGCCTGGTCAGCGTGGACGCACTGGCAGTACGCCAGGCTAGCGGGGCTCACAGTGGGCTCACCCCGGTCCAAAAGGCGATGGTGGAGTGCCACGGAAGCCAGTGCGGGTTTTGCACGCCTGGATTTGTGATGGCGTTGACGGGTGTAGTCGAGAAAAAGCTCGGCTCTCGTTCGACGGGGAAAAAAGCGATTCAGCCTCAAGAGGCGAAGAATGCGCTGACTGGAAATCTTTGTCGCTGCACCGGCTATCAGTCCATCATCGATGCGGCTGTAACGATCCCCGTGGCCAAATGCTCTTCGGTGAAAGATCGCTTTTATTCCAAGGCGCAGGAAAAAGACCTGAAGGAAGCGACTTCGAACCCGGTGCTTCTGACCGGATCTGAGTTTTCCTTTCACGCACCCACGAGCCTGAAGGGCGCGGCCGGTTATCTGGTCAAGAATCCCGATGTTCGGATGATCAGCGCTGGGACTGACCTGGGAGTGCTTCACAACAAGAGAAAAAGACAGCTCCGGAAAACCATGAGCTTGCACCTGATTCCGGTGCTCGGAGAGCTCAAAGAACTCGGCAAAGGCAAAGTACGAGTCGGCGCGAAAGTAACGCTGACGGAACTTCGCTTGTTCTTAAAAAAGCGGGCTCCAGAATTCGCGAGATACTTGGATATTTTCGCGTCGCCTCAGATCAAGAACGTGGCCACCCTGATCGGAAACGTGGCGAACGCTTCCCCGATCGGTGATACGCCACCGCCACTTCTGGTTTTAGGCGCCAAGGTTCACGCTTATGGCAAAGCGGGAAAGCGCGTGATTCCAATCGATGAGTTTTTCTTGGGCTATCGAAAGACCGCGCTCAAGCCGGACGAATTCATTGCCGCGATCGATTTCGACCTGCCAAAAGATTCTGACACCTTGGCTCTCTACAAAGTGTCCCAGCGAAAAGACCTCGATATTTCCGCCGTGAGCGCAGCTTTCCGTCTGGAGTGGCGCGCGGGAAAGAAAAAATCACTCCGTGCGGCTCGAGTAGCGATGGGCGGAGTGGCTGCTACGCCTGTTCGACTGAAGCGCACGGAGGCTGCACTTTTAGAAGCAGGGGCGAGCCCAAAAGCCCTGACTCAGGCCATTGAGCAGATCGCAGGCGTGCTTCAATCGGAGATTTCGCCGATTTCCGACGTACGCGGAACCGGCGCGTTTCGTCGTGTTTTGGCGGAAAATCTTTTACGTAAATTCCTTGAGGAGCAGGTGAAATGAAAAACCTTCCTCATGATTCCGCTCACACGCACGTCACCGGCGAAAGCGAATACATCGACGATCGCCTGTTCATGAATGGCGAGCTTCACGTTGAAGTTCTCTTCAGTCCACACGCCCGCGCCAGGATTTTGAAAATCTCCTCTGAGGCCGCGCTCCGCGTGTCCGGGGTTTCAGCAGTCTTTACCGCAAAGGATTTTGCTCACAATCTGTGGGGCACAATCTTTAAAGATCAGCCTCTTTTGGCAGAAAATGAAGTGCGATTTGTTGGCGAAGGAGTGGCGATCATCGCTGGGGAAACCCGCGAGGCCGCTCTCAGAGGTAAGGAAGCGCTTCAGGTCGAGTACGAAGTTCTGCCCGCGATTTTATCGATCGACGAAGCCAAGAGACAGAAATCTTTTATCGGTGATGCGCGATCGATCCAACGCGGTAACGCGAAAAAAGCCATCGCCTCGGCTCCGCACCAGCTCGAAGGGCAAGTCGTCATTCGTGGGGCGGATCATTTCTACTTGGAAAGCCAAGCTTCGCTCGTTTACCCAAAAGAAGACGGTCAGTTCGAGGTGCATTCTTCCTCGCAACATCCCACCGAAACTCAGCACGTCGTGGCTCACGCGCTCGGGCTCAATTACAAGGATGTGATCTGCATCGTAAAACGCATGGGCGGAGGCTTTGGTGGCAAGGAGTCCCAGGCCGCGCCCTTTGCCGCCTATGCGGCGCTCGTGGCCCAGCGACTTCGCAGACCGGCGCGCATTATTCTGACCAAAGACGACGACATGATCATGACCGGAAAGCGCAATCCATTTCAAAATAATTACAAAGTCGGATTTGATCGCGAAGGTAAGATTTTAGGCCTCGAAGTCGATCTCTTCTCCGACGGCGGAGCCTACGCGGATCTTTCAACATCGATCATGGAACGCGCCATGCTCCATTCGGACAACGCGTATTTCATTCCTGCGATGCGCGTGACCGGGCAAGTCTGTCGCCTGAACTTCCATCCTCATACAGCATTCCGCGGATTCGGCGGCCCGAAGGGCGTCGTGACGATTGAGAAAATCATCGAAGAAATCGCAGGCGTCGTCGGAAAAGACCCTTTAGATATTCGTAAGCTGAATTGCTACACGAGCCGCGGCGGTCGCGATGTCACGCATTACGGCCAAGTCGTAGAAAACAACTGCCTGCCCGAGCTTTTTGTGAAACTTGAAAAATCGAGCTCCTATCGCAAGCGCCGCAAGGAGATCGACGCTGCCAATCGCAAAGCGCTCGCCAAAACCTCGGCGCCGATCCTGCGCGGCCTTTCCCTGATTCCGGTGAAATTCGGCATCTCATTCACCACTCGGTTTTTGAACCAAGCCAACGCCTTGGTCATGGTTCACCGAGATGGTTCGATTCAATACAGCACTGGCGCCACGGAAATGGGACAAGGGGTGAACGCGCGCATCTCCACGATGATTGCGGAAGAACTCGGGTTACCACGCGATCAGGTGCGCCCTCTTCCCACGTCGACGGATCGAAATGCGAATACCTCGCCTACTGCGGCTTCGAGCGGAACCGATCTCAATGGCGCGGCAGCCATACTAGCCACCCGGAAAATCAAAGCGCGACTAAGCGAGCTCGCATCCAAGCTTTTCGAAATTCCAGAAAGCCAATGGGCACGACACACCGCAGGCTTAGGGACCGCACCGGATGTCACCGTCCATGAGCCTCGCACGACGAATGACCCGAATGAGGGCGCTGACTGGAAGACCGGAGTAGCGAACTATTTCGGAGTGGAGTTCAAAGACGGATTTGTTCAATCCGTGAAATCCTCCAAGAAGCGAATGACCTTCGCGACGTTGGTGAACGAAGCCTACCACTACCGGGTTTCGCTCTCGGATTACGCTCATTATCGATTCGAAGGTCTTGGCTTCAACAAGCTCGATGGAAAAGGCCAAGCGTTTCTTTACTACACGCAAGGAGTCGCGGCCTGTGAAGTGTCGGTGGATTTAGTAACGGGCGAAACCAAATCTCAACGAGTCGACATTCTGATGGACCTAGGCCGCTCTATTAACGAAGGCCTGGATCTGGGACAGGTCTCAGGGGCATTCGTTCAAGGAATGGGATGGGTGACCACGGAGAAGCTTTTCTACAATAAGCTCGGAGCTCTTCTTTCTCATTCGCCTAGCACCTACAAAATCCCAAGCGTTCAAGACACTCCCAGGGTCTTCAACATCAAGCTTCTGGAGAATACGGGAAACTACGCCAACGTCCGTGGAACCAAAGCCGTCGGAGAGCCGCCTTTGCTTTTAGCGATTGGCGTTTGGACCGCGATTCACGATGCCCTTCGATACTTGCCGGTTCATCAAGGCGGATATCCGTGGCTGGAATTACCGGCGACCCAAGAGGAAGTTTTGAGAGCGGCGTATCCAGCCCGGTTCAAGAACTGGGAGGTTCGCACTTGAAGAGAATCTGGGAAACGGCCGGCGAACTTCAGGCTCAAGGCAAACCCTTCGTCGTTGTAACGATGATCGGGGTTCGCGGAAGCGCGCCTCAAGACATGGGTGCCAAAGCGATCGTGACTTCGGATGGCCTGCACTGGGGAACGGTCGGGGGCGGAAAAATCGAAGCCCGCTGCATTCAAAGATCTCTGGAGATTTTGGCAGATACTTCCCGAGCCAAAGATCCGGAGCTCGTCACTTGGAATCTGCAGCGCGATATCGGAATGAGCTGCGGCGGCGAGGCGACTTACCTTTTCGAAACTCACCGCACGGATCTCTGGAAAATAGCGCTCTTTGGCGCGGGTCATGTAGCGCAAGCGGTGATGAAGACCCTTTCCACCTTGGAATGCCAGGTCACTTGCATTGACTCCAGGCAGGAGTGGATCGAGAAGGTGCCGCCTGGTTTAAACGTGAAAAAAGTCCTGATGGAAAATCCGCCGGACTATGTCGCTGAGCTGGACCCAAACACATTTTTTCTTGTGATGACCCGAGGCCATGCGACGGATGTTCCGGTTCTCGAGGCGATCTTAAAGAAGTTTCCCGAACCCGTTTACCTGGGAGCCATCGGCAGTGATGTGAAGGCGCTGAAGATTCGCGCTGAGCTAAAAGAGAAGGGCTATTCGGCCCAGCAGATCACGGGTCTTCGCTGTCCGGTCGGATTACCGATCGGTGGCAACACCCCAAACGAAATCGCGATCAGCATTGCAGCCGAGTTGCTTCAAGTGCGGGATCAGAGGAGTATCGCCCGATGATTAGCACCCATATTCTGGACACCAGTCTTGGCCTTCCCGCTCAAGGCGTCACGGTCACCCTCGAGAAGAAGGTCGGAGAAAACTGGACACTTGTCGGTTCGGAGCAGACCAACGCAGACGGGCGAATCGCCTACCAGTGCCCGGCTGAAACAGGTCACTATCGGCTTCTATTTCAGATCGAGTCCTATTTTCAGAGAAACAAGATCACGCCTTTTTTCACTCTGGCCCCGGTCATTTTTCACATCACTGACATCGGAAGAAAGTATCATATCCCGCTGCTTTTGAATCCGTACGGCTACAGCACCTACCGAGGCAGTTAATGAATCGGCCGTTCTTCTCCATTCCTTATTATCACGACTATCTCTCGCCGACTCTTGCGCGACAGCTACTTGAAACGGCCCATCCCGTAGCGGGTGTACCGGGTTTAGTGGAGGTCGGCGAAGGCGGAGGCTTGGAGACTTTGGAGACAGGGGACTCTCTGCGTTTCCTGGCGACACTTTACGCGCGGCTCGAAGGAGACCTTTCACAGGTCCTTCGGCAGCGAATCAAGGATCGCAAATTCATCGACGAACGCGTCAAGTCTTGCAGCGCCTTCAACCGCGACCTCGGGCGCGAAGTGAACGACTCCGACTATCGCACGATTCTTGGCCTGGAAGATGCCGACGGACGGGTCGTATTCGGGCCTAAAAACGCGGACTATTGCCGCAAGAAAACGACTCAGAAGGCGATTGCGCCGCTACCTGAATACCTCAAGGGTCCGCACGTCACTCTCTTTGGCCCGCCTGACAGCGCGAAAATGGCAGTCAACGCGATGAATGCCTACCATCGCAAACTTCCGGGAGAGCCACAGATCGTTCAAGACCTTCTCGCGACACAGAAGGCGAATCCGATGTGGGGCGCCGACGACGAAGATTCAAAGACTCCGCTTCACGCGGACCTTGTCTCGGCCGCGGTCAATCTGACGGAGTGCTTCGAGGGAACTCTCTCGGTCAAGGAAGGCGAGAAAGAATACCGTCTCGCGGAAGATCACCTTTCCCTTCCGATCAAACGCTTTCCCGGACTTGCACTGCCGGCGAGCTTCCTCTTTTACAAAGAGAATCCGATCCCGCTTCATCTTTATGATTTCGCGCTTCACCTGTTTCGCAACTGGAACTGTCCTCGCGCGCTGGTCTTTTACGTACCGAAACTCGAAAACGAAGAGGAAGCCGCCTATATCCACAAGATGATCGCCACTGCCGAGGCGATGATCCGCGAGCTTCATCCTTCCTACGTACTCGGCACCATCCGACTCATGATCGTGCTCGAGAATCCTCGCGCGATCGTGCGCGCCCACGAGATCATCGACGCTCTCCATCCTTACTTTGCAGGTGCATCTCTCGGCTGGCACGACTACCTGGCTTCGACGGCCAGACTTTTTAAAGAGGACTCGAACTATCGAATTCCGGTAAAAGCCGATCCCGGTATCGTCATCAAGTACGTCGCGGCTTCGCATCGCCTAGTTGCGGATGTCGTGGGATCGCGCGGCGGAATCAAAGTCGGCGGAATGTACGGAATCCTGCCTCTGAGCGGAAACCCCGACTCGATGCAAGTGACGCTGAAAGGGTTCTTCAAAGACATCATTACGCAACTCAAGCGTGATCTAAACGGGTTTTGGGTCGCGCATCCCGACTTCGTGCGCCTGGGACTCGCCTTGGTCGAAGCATGGAAGCATCACTCCCAGGGAAACTCAGCTCCTCTCACCGAGCTCGTTCGGTCCCTACTCGATCCAAAGTATCACCGCGAACTTCTCGACTTCATTCAAGGCGCAGACGTCCACTACACTATGGGCCTAGACGTCAGTGACCCCGATTATGTGCGCTCCTTGATCATTGCTGACATCAAGGAATCGGATTTCATCAAGAACAACCATCCAGACGAAATTCGCTACAACGTCCGCCAATCCCTGCAATATCTCGCCGATTGGCTGAGCGGGAATGGATGCGTCGCTTTGCCCACGGTCATCGACGACATTCCGGTGCGAGTCATGGACGATCTTGCTACCGCAGAGCGATCACGCTGGGAAGTTTGGCACGAGATCACGCACGGTCGGTTCCCAGTCGAGCAGTTCCTCCAAATCTCGCATGAGGAAATGAATTACATCCGCCGTAATCTTTCTAACGACAAGACCGCAAAATGGTACCCGGTCGCGATGCGGATCATGCTCAAGCTCATGACGGATCCGGCACCCGCCGAGTTTGCAACTGAGCTCCTGATTCCATTCACGGTCGAGTCCATCCGAAACTCTCAAGATCCCTGGAAAGCGATCCAAGAAATCGATCCAGGAAAGTTCGCGCTTTCGAGATCAGTTGCCGAATTCGACCACTACTTCGAACTTTGCGGAAGCCAGCGCTTCGCAAAGTCCATGGCACGGTATCCGTTCGAAGATCTGAAACTGGCTCAGGACATCGTCATGAGCTTCTCGCTCGAAGAAATTCTGACCGCCGCGGGTTTTCACGGAGACATCGGACAGAACAAAAAAAGTCTCGACGCAAGAGCGGCGTCGGAACAGGCTGGAGTCACCTCATCGAGCGCCGATGGTGCTTTGAAAGAGCTTCGCGAACTTGGCCAGAATTACCTCATGAAGTTCGGCTTCAAGTTCTTAGTGTCCGCGAAAGGTAAGTCTTCCGAAGAACTACTCCATGCACTGAAGAGTCGAATCGGAAATACCCCCGCGCAAGAAATGCAGAATGCGCGAAGCGCGCTTTGGGAAATCACGCTGAAGCGCCTGCAGTCTTCAGAAGCGATTAAAAAAGGCCACGACCTGAAGGATCGAATTGAAGCGATCCAACGGAAGTATGGAGTGAAGGGTCTCAGCGTCGCGATCAACCGCGACGGAGAAACCTTTGACCTCGCTTTCGGCGCGACTTCGACGACTCGGTTTCAGATCGCGTCCCTGAGTAAGACCATCGGAAGCGCATTCGCGCTCGAATACTTCCGTAGTCGCGGGGTCCCTCTGACCGCTTCCGTAAATGCTCTGCTTTCGAAAACTTCCTCGCCCTATCGTATAAAATCCCCGCTGAATCCTGCCTGGGCCGACCAGGTGACACTGACGGATCTCATGAGCCATTCCGCGCTCAACATGCATTATGTTCACGGCATTCCAGCGACTGACAAAATGCCTAGCTCGGGCGACCTGATTCAAGGTCACGCCCGCTATAAATATGACCCGGTGGTGGCGATCGCCGATCCGGGAAAGAGTTTCCAGTATTCGGGCGGAGGCTTCTTGGTTCTCGAGCACTTGCTCGAAGCACTTGAAGGAAAACCCGTCGCCGAGCTGCTCCAGCCATTCTTCGACGAGCTCGGTCTCAAGAACATCAGCACTGAATCCAAGGGCGAACTCGCACACGGGTTCCTGGATTCTGGCGAAGAGGTTCCCGGAGGCGGGTTTCGATTCCCGGCGTTCGCGGCAGGCATGCTTGGAACAGCCGAAGACATGGCTCGATTTCTAAACAGTCTCACGCGCGCCTATCGCTCCAACGAGGGCAGCGCTGGTATTTCGCATGACACATCAGTCGAGATGCTCCGCGGTTACGACAAAGGCAGCCGCGCATTCATGGGCTGCGACATGGGTATCGGCGTTTTTACGGCCGAAGCAGGGCCGAATCGCCTGGCCATTCATCAAGGTGCCAACGAGGGATTTCGCGCCATCTTTATCCAATGCTTTGACGGACCCGATCACGGAAAAGGACTGGTCATCTTTTGCAATGGCGACAATCGCTCCGTAGCGATGATCGCCGAGACCGCACGTGAGGTATTATCCGCGCTTGAAATCCAGGGCATCGATTTCAAGAAGCTCC
>OUNO010000343.1_pt1 | contig 10705 bp, 7 predicted proteins | sample 1779811 | NCBI WGS metagenome assembly OUNO01 (sample SAMEA3914804, study PRJEB12502) | metagenome | biome: forest; material: soil | place: Canada | collected 2010-06-25 | depth 0.3 m
CGCCGCGCCGCCGTCAGCCGTGCCAATGCCGCGTTCGCGCCGTCGCCGCCGGCCTCGAGCGTGCTCGAAGCGCGCTGCAACTCGGGTGGGTCGTGCTTCAGATCGCGACTCGCCAGCGCGACCTCTGCTTCGGCCACCACGCAACGCGCTCGCGAGAGCGGCGCGGCCGGACCAAAGGCACGCGCGGCGCGCCGCAACAGCTCACGTGCGCGCCGCCACTCGCCGAGCTGCGCCATGGCCACGCCGCGCAAAGCCAACGCGTGCGCGTCGTCCCTGAGCGCTATGCGCTTCAACGCCGCGAGCGGGTCGCCCGCGGCGAGTGCGCGCGCAGCGAGCTGCACGACCGGGTCCATCTCGGCTGAGGTTAGCCGATTGCGCTCACTTTGTTGCAACCCGAGGGCTCGGCGCCCTGCACGGTGCGTTCACTCAGCGGACGCGAGCGCCGCAGCGCGCTGCAGCGCCACTTGCTCCTCCGGGGCCTGCGCTACCAGGCGCGTGCGGCTGTACAGCATGAAATACGCGATCGCTAGGCCCAAGAACACGGCGGTGGCCCACACGGCGGGCCGAAAGTCGGGGTTCGCGAAGCAGGCGCCGAGCGCCACCAACGCCAAGACGACTCCCACCACAGCGCCGGCGATGCCGAGCGGGCTCTTGTACGGTCGCTCCAAATCCTTCCTGGTAATCTTGAGCTTGATGTAGGCGAGCATCACCAACGAATACGAGATCACGGCGCCGAACACGGCCATGTTCAAGAGCGCTGCTCCGAGCTTGCTCGTCGCGCCGAAGCTATCGATCAAGAAGACGCAGCCCAAGCCGATCCCACCGCCAGCCAGGAGCGCGAGCCACGGGGTCTTGTTTTTGCCAGTCACCGAGAGCACTCGCGGGAAATAGCCCGCGCGCGAGAGCGCGAAAATAACCCGACCATAGGCGTAGATCGAGCCGTGGATCGTGGTGAGCAGGCCGGCCAAAGCAGCCACGATCAGGGTCGTCGAGAGGGCACCTTTGCCGAACACCGCGACCAACGCATCCGACATCGGCGCCGCCGATTTGCCCATTGCGTCGGCGCCGCCGGCCACGCCGCTGTTCAAGATCAGCACCAATACGGAGAGCGCGAGCAACGTGAAAATGCCCGTAATTAGGGCTTTAGGCACGTCCCGGACCACATCATGCGTCTCTTCCGCGGCGAGCGGCAGACTCTCGATCGCCAAGTACCACCAGATGGCGAACGGGAACGCGGCGAAGATGCCGAATACTCCCTTGGGTAGACCATGGGCAGACTGACCCGCGTCCGGGGCCACGTTGAACAGCGATGCGCCGCTGAACGCGCCCACTTTGAGGACTCCGACACCGAACACGAGCAGCACGACGATCGCGAGCAGGGTGAGCCAGAGCTGCGAGCGGAGCGTCATCTCGACGCCCAAAATATTGATCGTGAGGAAGATGGCGTAGCAGGCGATCCACCAAACCGAGAGTGGAACCGAGGGCACCAACGGCTGCAGGTAGCCGGCGACGGCAACGACGGTGACGGAAACCGTCAGTACGTACTCGATGGTGTCGGTTACGCCGCAGATGAAGCCGCCCAGGGGTCCGAACGCCGAACGCGTGAAGGAGTAGAAGCCGCCCGCATGCGGTAGCGCGGCAGTGAGCTCCGAGATGCAATAGACCATGCACACGTACATGGTGGCCATCAGCAGCGTGGCGATGGTCAGCCCCCAAAAGCCGCCTGCGGCGAGCCCGAAATTCCAGCCGAAATATTCGCCCGAAATCACGACCCCCACGCCCAGCGCCCAGAGCGAAATCCAGCTCGCTTTTTTCTTGAGCGTGCGCTTCTCCAGGTACTCCGCGTCTACGTTTTGGTAGCGAATGAAGCCAGTCGTCGGCGCTTCCGACGTGCGACTTCCTTCGGACAATGCGGTGCTCGCGTCCATTGTGTGCTCCTGCTTCGAGGCTGAGACTCAACGGTCGGACTCCCCATGAGCCCTGGCCTTGCGTGAGCGAGTATGAGACGGGCGGCATGGCTAGAGCGTTTCCGTGCCGCGGCTTGATGAAATCAACGAACATCGATGAAGTGGTGATGAGCATTGCAGTCTTGTTTCGCGTTCCGCTCGGCAATGCCTGTGAGTTTCGAAGCTCGACTCGATTGGTTTCTGGTTGATTGCCACTCGAGGCTCGCGTTCGCGTTCGTGACAATCGCGCGCGACAGGTTCATGCTCGCGCTCGCGCACCATGGACGCCCCCGTGACTAGCCGTGCCATGCCCATCACGACCGAAGCGCTGCGCTCTTTGCAGCAGCGCTCGGACGCGCGCGGGCTGGTGCGTCTGGTGGGCCACCTCGTTGCCATTGCAATCGCCGCCGCTCTGTACTCGTTCGCGCTGCAGCGTGAATGGCTGGTACTGAAAGTGCTCGGGGCGATCACGCTCGGCTTCACGCTGGTCACCCAGTTCGCGACGATGCACGAGTGCGTGCACCGCACCGCCTTCAAGAGTCGTTGGTTGAACGACGGCGTTGCCTGGTTTGCTGGGCTTTTGTCGTTCTACAACAGCACTTATTACCGCCCGTACCACGGCTGGCATCACCGCTTCACGCAGCTTGCCGGTCAGGACCCCGAGCTGGAAGATCGCAAGCCGACGGACTATTGGAGCTACCTGGTCGAGCTCAGCGCCCTTCCTTGGTGGGTCGGCAAATTGAGCACCTACTTCACGTTGGCAATGGGCAGGACCGCGGCGTACGGCTTTCTCAACGAACGGACCGCCCCGCAGGTCGTGCGCTCCGTGAGGTTGCAGTTGCTGACGTACCTGGTCGCGTTGGGGGGATCCTGGCTACTCGGGTTTCCGTACTTCGTCGTGTACTGGTTCGTCCCCGTGGCGCTGGCGCAGCCGCTGCTGCGCGCCATTCTGCTGGCCGAGCACATGGGCTGCAGCGAGGACGCCGACATGCTGAGCAACACGCGCACCACGTACACGCTCTGGCCGGTGCGCTTCCTGATGTGGGAAATGCCTTATCACGCGGAGCACCACCGCTACCCAGCACTACCTTTCTTCGTGCTGGCCCGCGCGCACGTGGACCTCGCGCCGTACCTGGCGCACGTGGCGAAGAGCGGGTACTCGGGCTTGCACCTCGGCATCTTGAGCTCTTTCCGCAAGCGAACGTCGACCTTGCGCAACGAAAACCCCGGAGGACGCTGAAGTGACGCTTTTATCCAAAATTGCGGCAGAAAAGGGGATTCGCTACTTCCTGGTCTCGTTCAGCGATCTGCGCGGAGTGCAGCGCGCGAAGCTGGTGCCAGCCGAGAGTATCGATCGCATCGCCAGCGAGGGTGCGGGCTTCGCCGGGTTCGCAGCTTGGCTCGACATGACCCCCGCTGATCCGGACGTGCTCGCGATGGCCGACGCGAAGAGCTTGATTCAACTTCCCTGGAAGCCAGAGGTGGCCTGGGTCGCGGGCGAGCTGACCATGAACGGCAAAGCCGTGGAGCAATCGCCGCGGCGCGTGCTGGCTCGCCAAGTGCAGCGCGCCGCCGAGCTCGGCTACACCGTGCGCACCGGCGTCGAGTGCGAGTTCTTCGTGCTCAACCCGGACGGCACTGCCGTGGGCGACGCGGCCGATCAGCAGAGCAAGCCTTGCTACGACCAGCTGTCACTGATGCGGCGCTACGATCTGATCTCGAAGATCTGCGACGCGATGTTGTCGCTCGGCTGGGGGCCCTATCAAAACGACCACGAAGACGCCAACGGTCAGTTCGAGATGAACTGGACCTACGATCATGCGCTCGTCACTGCCGATCGCCACGCCTTCTTCAAGTACATGGTCAAGACATTGGCCGAGGCCGAAGGCCTGCGCGCGACCTTCATGCCCAAGCCGTTCGCCAATCTGTCCGGCAACGGGTGCCACATGCACCTGTCACTTTGGGATGCGAAGGGTGAAAACGTATTTCGCGATCGGCACGGAGAGCTCGGCTTGTCGCGTACCGCGTACGAGTTCATCGGCGGTGTGCTGAGCCACGCGGAGGGCTTGTGTGCGATCACCAACCCGACCGTCAATTCGTTCAAGCGCATCAACGGCGCTCCTACCCTGTCCGGAGCAACCTGGTCGCCCAATACCATCAGCTACACCGGGAACAACCGCACGCACATGATCCGCGTCCCTGACGTGGACCGCTTCGAGCTGCGCCTCGCGGATGGCGCCACGAATCCTTATTTGCTGCAAGCCGCCGTGATCGCCGCCGGGCTCGACGGCATCACGCAACACCGTGACCCGGGCCCGAGGCTCGACAACAACATGTACACCGACCCGCTTCCGCCGAGCGAGGTTCGCCGCTTGCCCATGAATCTGCTCGATGCGCTGCGTTCACTGCAGAGTAACGAGGTGCTGAACAAGGCGCTGGGCGCGCCGTTCATCGACGCTTATACCAAGCTCAAAGAGCGTGAATGGCACGAGCATAACGCGCAAATATCGCCGTGGGAGCGGCAAACCACGTTGGATTGCTGAAGCCTTCGGGCAGACTCAGCCGTAGATGCCGCTGATCGTGCCCGTATTCCACATCGCGTCGCCGAAGGCGTTCAGGTCGTAGCCCCAGGCCCGTGCGGTGGTGACCCAGAAGTCGCTCATGTACGGCGGGGGGCCTTTGTCGTACGTGCCGTTGGGGGAAAACTTGGCGTTCGTGGCCGCGTTTCCGAGCTGCAGGTAGCTGCCGCCCTTCAGCTTCAAGAATTTGCCGCCGAACAGCAGCACCGGCATGTCGACCGCGCCGTGCGCGCTGCCCTCGCTCACTTCACTCCAGTAGATCACCAGCGTGTTGTCGAGCAAGCTGCCGCCGCCGATGTCCGGCGTGGCCGCCAGCTCCGCCAATAGCTCCGCGGTGCGGTCGCAATAGTACTTGTCGATGATGTAGTGCGCGTCCGCGGAAGCGCCATTCAGCAGATGCGAGACGTCATGGTGGCCGTTGGGATCGGCGATTGCTTTGCCGTTCGGGTCCTTGTATTTGCCGGCCAAAGCTGGGTCATTGAGCACGCCATTTTGAAAGTGGATGCCGGAATTTCCGTAGCCGAACGTGAACGAGAGCACGCGCGTGAGATCACATTGGAACAGCGTCTTGATGATGTCCTTGTGCTGGTTCCACATCGGGTAAGTCTCCGAATCGAGCTTGCCCACGTTGGTCACGCCACCCTGTGAAGAGCCGCCCGAGAACATGGGCGGGCTCGGTGCGAATGGCCCGCCCGGAAAGCTCGGCGGAGTGCAGGCCGGCCCCGCCGCGGACGCGGCCAAGCTGGCTTCGAGTTGGCGAATGGCGTCGAGGTGCGCTTGTACTTTGGGCAGCTGTGATTTCGGCACTTGGTTCTGCAGCCCGGTCAACCCGCCCAGCGCAAAGTCGAGCACGCTCTTGTTTTGCGCGGCAGCTCGCGCGATCTGCTCGGGAGTCAGGTTCATCAAGCCCGACCCGAAATAGTTCTTGAAGGCCACTGCGGGGCTGGCCTCGGGCCACAATGGATGCGGACGCGCGGCTCCCGCGCCCTTCGCGTACGAGGTCGCGCGCAAACAGTGCAAATCGTTGCTCTGGTCCGACGATTCGGTCGACGCCGTGAGCTGCACGGAAGGCACCGGTGCGCCCTGCAATCCGGGAATTTGGCCCAAAAATAACTGATCGGCTGACTGATCACTGGCCGTGGTGGTCTTCGAATGACCGTCGGCCTTGGAGGCCGGCGTGGCCGATGCAGACTGCGGCAAGGACGCGTAGCCCGTATCTTTCACGGGTGGCGTCATCATCGACAGAAAGCCCGAGCCGTGGGCATCTCCCTGCCAGTTCATGTTGCGCGGCGCGGTCAGCCCCTTGAGCACGACCATGCTGCTTTGCAGCGAAGCGAGCTTGCCGTCGGTGAACGACGACAGCAGTGGCGACGCCGTAAAGCCCGTGCTGCTGCCCGTGGGCCACCAGCGCCCGTTGCTCAACGACGAGCTGCCGCAGGGACGGTGAATCAAGAGCAAGCGTTGAGGCGCGGCGCCCGTCTCGGCGTGCGCCATGATTGGCCGCAGCATACTGGCCACGGCCCCTGCGCCCAAACTGCCCAAGAACGCGCGTCGTAAGATTCGGTGTTCGTGCATGGCCGTTACTTTCCTGGTGCGTCCACGTCGCGCGTGAGGAATGCGGGTGAGGTCAAGATGGCGCTGAACAGTTGCGCGAACGAGCCACTGTCTTTGAACTGATCCTTCAGCTTCTGCAGCTCGCACGAACCTTCTACCGAAGGGCTGTGGTCGAGCGTGTAGGTGGCGAGCGACTCGGCGGTGCAGTCGGAGACTTGGCGCCCCTGAGCGAGTCGCGCCGCCAGGTCGTTCACGTCGGTCAGCGCCACGGGCATGTCCGTGCCTTGCAAGATCCCGGCGGAAATCGTGGCGGTAGTGTCGATTGGCCCGCCAGGGGGCGTGCTCGTCGGATCGGTCGTGCGGTAGCGACCGATGCCGTCGTAGCTGAGCGTGACGAGCCCGAAGGCATCGAACTGGCCGTGGCACGCTCGGCCGCAACCGGCGTCGCGAATCATGGCCTGCTCACGAGAGCTGCCCATGATCGTCGCCGCGACGGCGCCCGCGTTGCCGGGGGGCGGTGGTAGCGCCGGCGCGCACAACAGGTTGTCGTGGATCCACAGGCCGCGGTGCACCACGTCATCACCTACCGCGTTGCGATTCGAGGCGGCCAAGAGCGCGGGCTGCGTGAGTAGGCCCGCGCTGTACGCGGCTCCCGTCGTGGTGATGGGCTGCAGCGCGCTACCGCTCAGCGCTGGCAAGCCGAACGCCGCTGCCATGGCCTCGTTCGCGTAGATGCGGCGCGAGCTGAAGAGATCGCCAAAATGCCCGCCCCACACGATGTCTTTCAAGAAGAGCTGTGAGCTCTGATAGAGCGTGCCCTGCAGCGCAGAGAAGACCGGGAACGCCTGCGCGTCCTTCGAAACGAAGGGCAGTGCCTCGAAGTCGAGGTAATAGGACACCTTCTTCAGCAAGTTGTCTTGCACGTGGGGCAAGGTCAGCAAGCGTGCGACCTGTGTGCTCAGCACGCTGGGCTGGCTGAGCGAGCCGTCTTGCGCCTTGGCCCAGAGCTCGGCGTCGGGCACGGAGTTGAGCGTCGCAAAGCTCAGCGCCGAGGCCAGCTCGAAGGGCGTCAATGTGACCTTGCTCGTTGCGGTGGCGGCGTTCTCGCCGAGCTCGGAGCGATACAGAAAAGCCGGGTGGAGCAGCGCGGCCTCGAGCGTGAGCTGGACTTGGCGGGTCGCTCCGTCGCTCGAGGCGGAGTCGAAGATGCTGGAGAGCGCTGCCATTTCTGCGTCTGTCACTGGCCGGCGCCAAGCGAGCGGTAGGGCTTGACGCAGGTAGGCTTGGAAACAGCTCGCGTTCACGCCGCTCGTGCAGCCGGGGATGGTCGTCAGGAGCGCTGCTACCTCGTCAGCGGCGCGCTGATAGGCCTGAACCGTGGTGGTGGCGACCTGCGCACTCTCGTTGTACGGATAGGCGCCGCTGGTGCTCGGCACCGTCGTTATCGTCACGGTCGGCGGCAACGTGACCCCGAACGCATCGCGTACGACGCTCCGATACTGATCGTCCGAGAGCAACGATAGACGCGCGGACGCGAAGGATGCGCCGGGCGCGCATTGCCCCGTCAGGCCGCCGGTCCCCGCCGAAACGCTGCCGCCGCCGCTGGTCGTGCCACTCGTTCCGGCCGAGCCGCCATTGGCGATTACAGAAGGCGGAGCGCCGCTGGGGCTCTGGCTGCTACAGGCGATGAGCACGGCGAGCGCGCCCAGCAGAGGGATGCGCGAGGCTTGGTCGTGCAGTGCAGCCATGCCTCGATGTGTGGCGGTGGCCTTCCGTCGCCATCACGGTTTCGGAGAACTGGTGTGCCCCCGGAAAATTGCGACTCGAGCGGTGGGCCGGGATTTGGCTCGCGAATGACGCGGCTTTGACGCCGGTCACGCAAGTGGGTAGCGCTGCGGCGTGCGGCTACTGGACAAGCGGGGGTGGGTACTCTGCCTGGTGGGAATCTTGGCATTGCTCTTGCCGCTCCCGTCGCTGCGAGCGGACCTGTACACGGACGACATGGGCATGGTGCTGGCCATGGACGGCGTGGCTCCGCCGGTCATCCCCGGCGCGTTTCACTTGTACACGTTCATGTCCGGAGCGCCGGGCGAGCGCGATTCACTGGTCAGTCAGAGCCAGATCCCTTGGTGGTCGGTGGATGGCATTCGCATTTCGTTCCTGCGTCCGCTGAGCAGTGCCTTGCTTTGGCTCGACCACGCGCTCGGGGGTAGAAATCCGCTGCCGTATCACGTGCACTCCCTGCTTTGGTACCTGGCCGCAACTTTGGCAGCAGCGATGCTGTTCCGGCGGCTGTTGCCGGCGCGCGAAGCGGGGTTGGCCGCGGTGTTGTTCGCCATCGCGCCCGCGCATTTCATGCTCGGTGCTTGGCCTTCGGCGCGCCACGTCGCCATCTCGGGCACGTTCGCAATTTTGGCGCTCGTCTTTCACATCGATGCGCGTTGCGGCGCTGGCCGCTGGCGCGGCGCGCTCTCGGCACTGTGCGCGGTGCTCGCTCTCGCCGCGGGCGAAACGGCGCTCGGCTTGTTCGGCTACATTGCCGCCTACGAGCTGCTCGACCGGCGTGAGGCGCCGGCACTGCGTTTACGCGCACTCGCTCCTTGGGCCGCGCTCTTCTTCGCTTACGCTCTGCTCTACAAGGCCCAGGCCTTTGGCGTCCGCGGCGTGGGGGCGTACATCGATCCCATTGGGCAGCCCGCGGCCTACCTGTCGGCGCTCCCCACGCGGCTGGCGGTGTACCTGGGCTCGGCGTTGCTCTGCATCCCCTCCGAGATCACGATGCTGTTGCCGAAGAGCATGGCTACCCTGGGCGCGTTGGGGCTGGCGAGCGCGGCGCTCTTGGCGCTCTTGCTGCGGCGCTCGCCGCCCACGATGAGCGCGACGCTCGGCACGTTGCTTTGGTTGGTGGTAGGCGGCTTGCTCGCGTTGCTCCCGGGCATCGCTAGTATTACCGGCGATCGCGTGTTGTTCTTGCCCGACTTGGCCGTCGCAGCGGGGCTCGCGGTTGCGATCCTGAACGCTGGCAAAGGCCCAAGCAGCGTAACGCTTTGGGCCGCGCGCGCGGGAATCTTGCTGTTCGTGCTCGCGCACTTCGTGCTCGGACCAGCGTCGTTCGCGTTCCAGAGCGCAGAGCTCGCACGGACCTCACATGATGCGCTGCGCATCGCCGAGGCGGCAGAAATTCCCGTGCGCCCGGGTCTGTCCGTGATCGGTATCGGCCTCGCTGATCCCTTAATCGGGATGTACCTGCCAGCCTCGTTGTACATCGCGCCGCGCCCTGAGCCTCGCCCCCGCGCGATCCAGGTGCTCTCGACGGCGTCGCACGATCACCGCGTCCAACGCACCGGCGATCGCACGCTCGAGCTCAGCGTGATCGGCGGTACTCTGCTCGACGATCCGCTCGCCTACCTGTTCCGCGGGCCGAGCACCCCGCTCCACGTGGGCGACGTCACACCGCTGGGCACTTGGAAAGTGCGCGTGCTCGACGTCGATGCGGGCCGCCCCACGCGCTTCGAGGTCGAGCTCGATCGCTCGGTCGACGATCCGTCGTTCGCGTTCGTGGTTTGGCGCGGCGGTGGCTTGCGCAAGTTTACGCCGCCCCGGCTCGGCGAGACCGTGCTGGTGCGGCACGAGACCGGCCCACTCGGCATCTGACTCGGCGTGTCAGGCACGGCGCGCCGATTCAGGTGTCGGGCGGCCGCTCCTCTGGCGCTGCTCGACCGTACCTAGGTCGAAAGAAGCAATGATTCGCCATTCCCCAACCGTTTTGCTGCTCCTGCTCCTGGGCGCCTGTGGTGGCAAGAGCCTCATCGAGACGGACGTGCCACCGGAAGCCGGCGGCGCCGACAACACTGCAACAGGGGGCGCCAGTCACGGGCACGGACCGCACTATGTCGAAGTCGGAGGGGCCGCTCCGAGCGGGGGTGCCGCCGCCACCGATATGGATCTGAGCGGCGCGGCGGGTCAGAGCGGATCGGAGCTGAGCTCGGGCGGGGCGACGCTCGGTTGCGCCGCTGGCGCGGCTTGCGTACCCCCGAGCTGCGTGGGTCTCGCTCCCACCTGTGGTCAGAGCGCCGCGGAAGATTGTTGCGCGTCGCCGCTGGTTCCCGGGGTGCCGGGCGCCACTTTTTATCGCAGCTACGACGGTGTGTCGCCCGACTATCAGCGCCGCGCCAGCCCAGCGAAGGTCAGTACCTTTCGCCTGGATGCTTACGAGATTACGGTCGGGCGCTTCCGCCAGTTCGTGGCGGCCTATTCGCCGTCCATGATCCGAGAAGGGGCTGGCAAAAACCCGAACAACCCAGCCGATCCTGGCTGGCAGTCCGCCTGGAACGCAAGCCTGGAGCCCGATGCCGCTGCGCTGACTGCCGCGCTGAAGTGTGGGACGGCTCACCAAACTTGGACGGACACGGTCGGCTCGGACAAAGCCGAGAGCCTGCCGATCAATTGCCTCGACTGGTACGAAGCAGCAGCGTTCTGCATCTGGGACGGCGGTCGCTTGCCCACCGAGGCGGAGTGGAACTACGCGGCCGCGGGAGGCGAAGAGCAGCGCGTCTACCCGTGGGGAGGCGACGCCCCAGATTGCGCGCACGCGAATTTCTACGGTGCCTCGGATGGCAATGACTT
>OUNO010001751.1_pt5 | contig 10687 bp, 9 predicted proteins | sample 1779811 | NCBI WGS metagenome assembly OUNO01 (sample SAMEA3914804, study PRJEB12502) | metagenome | biome: forest; material: soil | place: Canada | collected 2010-06-25 | depth 0.3 m
AGCACGCCGCTGCCGATCGAGCACCGCCCCGAAGGCGTCCCGTCCGCGCGCAAGGCCGGCCTGCTGCGCGAGCTCGACGAGCGCGCCCGCGCCCAGGGCGGCGAGATCGCCCAGTTCACCGCTTCCTACGCCGAGGCCCGGCGCGAGGTCTCGATCGCCAACTCCGACGGGCTGCTGAGCGGCGACGACCGCACCCGGACCCGGATCGGGGCCCAGGCGGTCGCCCGTCGTGAGGGGACGGTCGAGACCGGGGCGGAGACGCTCGGCGCCCACCGCGGCTTCGAGCTGCTCGAAGACGAACCGGGGCTGATCGCCGAGCAGGCGGCCCGCAAGGCGCTGACCCTGCTCGACGCCGGCCCGGCGCCCTCGGGCTCGATGCCGGTCGTCGTCGGCGGCGGCTTCGGCGGCGTCCTCTTCCACGAGATGACCGGCCACGGCCTCGAGGCCGACCACATCCAGAAGGGCGCCAGCGTCTACGTCGGCAAGCTCGGCCGGCAGGTCGCCCAGCCGCTGCTCAACGCCTATGACGACGGCCGCCTGCCGGGCGAGTGGGGCAGCGACGCGATCGACGACGAGGGCGCCCCGACGCAGAAAACCCAGGTGATCGAGGACGGGCGCCTGACCGCCTACCTCTACGACCACGTCAGCGCCGAGCGCGACGGCGTCGCCTCGACCGGCAACGGCCGCCGCGAGAGCTTCCGCCACCTGCCGATCCCGCGCATGACCAATACCTACATCGCCCCCGGCGAGGCCACCCCCGAGGAGATCATTTCCGGCGTCGCCAATGGCTTCTACGCCGTCTCCTTCGGTGGCGGCCAGGTCGACCCGGCGACCGGCGACTTCGTCTTCGGCGTCTCCGAGGGCTACCTGATCGAGAACGGCAAGGTGACCCGCCCCTGCCGCGGCGCGACCCTGATCGGCAACTGCCTCGACGCCCTGGCGGCGATCGACGCGGTCGGCGACGACTTCTTCATGAAGACCGGGATCTGCGGCAAGGGCGGCCAGAAAGTGCCGGTCGGGACCGGCCAGGGCCACGTCCGGGTAGGAGCGATGACGGTCGGGGGGACGGAGCTGTGAGCGAGCTCAGCGCGACCGCGCGCCGCGCCGTCGAAGCTGCTGTCGCGGCCGGGGCGGGGGACGCCGAGGCCTACGCTTCGCGTGAGAGCGGCCGCGAGGTCCGGGTCCACGGCGGCGAGGTCGAGAGCCTGACCGCCGCGACCCAGAGCGGGATCGGCGTCCGCGCCTGGATCGGCCACCGGGTCGGCTACGCCTTCGGCACCGACTTCTCCGAGGCGGGCGTCTCGGCAATTGCGGCCCGCGCCACCGAGGCGGCCGCGGTCGCCGACGAGGACGAGTTCGCCTCGCCGCCCAGCCCGGCCGCGAGCGAGCCGTTGCCGGGGCTCTCGGACCCGACCACCGCCGACTGGTCGGCCGATCGCGTGGCCGAACTGGCGCTGAGCGTCGAGCGCACTGCGCTGGCGGCCGATTCCCGCATCGCCGGGGTCGAGCAGGCGATCTACGCCGATTCCGCCGAGCTGGTCTCGATCGCCTCCAGCGCCGGTGTCGCCGGCGAGTACGAGAGCTCGAGCTGCTTCGCCTACCTGCAGGCCCTGGCCGAGGGCGATGGTGGCCGCGAGACCGGCCTCGGCTTCGGCCTCGCCCGCGGTCCCAGCGGCCTCGACCCGGTCGCGATCGGGGCCGAGGGGGCGGAGCGGGCGCTGGCGATGATCGGCGCCACCAAGCCCGCCTCGCGGGCCTGTCCGGTCGTCCTCGACCCGACCGTCGCCGCCAGTTTCGCCGGTTTGATCGGCGGTGCCCTCGGCGCCAACGCCGTCCAGCGCGGTCGCTCTCCGTTTGCTGGACGATTGGAGGAGGAGCTTGCCAGCGAGGCCCTGGCGCTCTACGACGACGGCCGCGATCCGGACGGCGCCGCCTCGGCCCCGTTCGACGGCGAGGGAGTACCGCGAAGGCGCACGGCGCTGATCGAGGGGGGTCGTCTGCGCGCCTATCTCTACGACACCTACACGGCAAACCGGGAGGGCGGCGGCTCGACCGGCTCGGCCTCACGGCACGGTTACCGATCGCTCCCCTCGGTCTCCGCCTCGAACCTGATCGTCGCCCCAGGAACACTTGATTTGCAGGGACTTCTTGCCGAGGCGGGGGACGGGATCCTGGTCACCGACGTGGCCGGGCTGCACTCCGGCGTCAACCCCGTGACGGGGGTCTTCTCGGTCGGTGCCTCGGGCCGGGCGATCCGCGACGGCGAGCTCGCCGAGCCGGTCCGCGAGTTCACGATCGCCGGCGATCTGGTCTCGATGCTGGGGGCCGTCAGGGCGGCCGGGGCGGAGGCCCGCTGGGTCCCATTCGGGGGGTCGGTCAGCACGCCGCCGCTGCTGATCGGCGAGATGTCGATCAGCGGTTCCTGACGCCAGGCCGGCGCTTACGCCGTGGCCACTGTTATGTTGCGGCCCGTCTTCAACCCCCGAGGAGGATTTTCGACGTGACCAAGGCTGAATTTCTGGATCAACTCGCCGGCGACGACCGGCTGGGCAGCAAGAAGGCTGCCAGCGACGCCGTCGACGCTGTGCTCGACGCAATCACCGGGGCCCTGAGCTCGGGTGACGAGGTCAGCTTCACCGGCTTCGGCAAATTCCACGTCGCCGAGCGTGGCCCCCGTCAGGGCGTGAACCCTCGCACCGGCGAGCGGATCACGATTCCGGGCGGCAAAGTGCCGCGCTTCTCCGCTGGCTCAGCGCTCAAGACCAAAGTCAAGGGCGGCTGATTCCCGCAGCATTCGCGGATCGACTCGCGGCGCTCGTTGACGAGCGCCGCAGTCAGATCTGTCTCGGTCTCGACCCCGATCCGGCCAAGCTGGCCGGGGAGGGGGCGAAGCCGGGTGACCCCGGTGCCGCCGCCGAGCTGGCGGGCGCCGCGATCGTCACCCACTGCAGCAGCCTGATCGAGCGCGCCGGCCCGTCCTGCGTCGCGGTCAAGCCGCAGCTCGCCTGTTTCGAGCGCCTCGGCGCCCCCGGCTGGGCAGCCCTCGCCGAGGTCTGCGCCGCCGCCCGCGACGCCGGCCTGTTGGTGATCGCCGACGGCAAGCGCGGCGACGTGCCGGTCACCGCCGCCGCCTACGCGCAGGCCCTGGTCGGCGAGACGCCGACCCCGTGGGGACCGGTCGCCGGCCTCGGGGCCGACGCCTTCACCGCCAACCCGCTGCTCGGCCTCGACGCCCTCGAGCCGCTGGTCGCCGCCGCCGTCGAGGCCGGGGCGGGAGTATTCGCCCTGGTCCGGACCAGCAACCCCGGCGCCGCCGACGTCCAGGACCTGCCGGCGCCGCGGGCGCCGCTGCACGAGCACCTCGCCGGTCTCGTCGCCGGCCTCTCGGACCGGCTGGCGGGGGAGAGCGGGCTGAGCGGCATGGGCGCCGTTGTCGGCGCCACCGAGCCCGAGCACATCGCCCGCATGCGCGAGCTGATGCCGCGCTCGATCTTCCTCATCCCGGGAGTCGGAGCCCAGGGCGGCCAGCCGCGGCTGCTCGGCGCCGCCTTCAGCGCCGGGCCGGCCTCGGGACTGGTCGCCGCCTCGCGCGGGATCGCCGCCGATCCCGACCCCGCCGCGGCCGCCGAGCGGCTGCGATCGACCGTTTGGGACATCTCGACCGCCTGAGGGCGATCGACCGCCTGAGGACGCCCAGCGCGACTACGATCACCGGCTCTCAACCGATTCCCATCCAGTCAAATGAAAAAACGCACCAGTTTCGTCGCCCGGATATTCGCCGCGCTCGCCTTGATCGCGGCGGTGCTGGCGATCGTCCTGATCGTCTCCTCGGGGGTCAAGGACGACTCCTCGGGCAAGGGCCACAAGTCGAGCACGGCGAAGCAGGAACCGACCCGCCAGCGCACCAAGGCGGCGACCTACACCGTCAAGCCGGGCGACACCCTGATCGCGATCGCGCACAAGACCGGCGTCCCGGTCTCCGAAATCCAGGCCCTGAATCCCGAAGTCGATCCGCAGATCCTGATCGCCGGCGAGACGCTGAAACTGAAATGAGCCGAGGCTGGGCCCGCGGCGTCGCCCTACTGGTGACGCTGCTTGCGGTTGCGCTCACTGCCTCCCCGGCCACGGCCGCCCCGCCGAAGCAGTCGCAGGGCAACAAGCAGAGCGCCAAGGAGAAGCCGGCGAAGAAGAAGCCGGCACAGAAGCCGCCTCCCAAGCCTTCGCAACCGGGTGGGCTTCACGTCGAAGCCCGCTCCTGGGCGCTGATCGACGCCCGCACCGGCGAACTGATCGTCTCCCATGCCGCAGCCGAGCAGCTGCCGATCGCGAGCACGACGAAGCTGATGACCGCCTACGTGGCGATGAAGGACATGCCGCTGGGCAAGATCGTCAGGGCCCAGCCCTACGACCCCGAATTCGGTGAGTCGCTGATGGGCCTGCGGGTCGGCCAGCAGATCAGCGTTCGCGACCTCCTCTATGGGCTGATCCTGCGCAGCGGCAACGACGCCGCCCACACCCTGGCGATCGCCGCCGCCGGCTCGACCAAGAGCTTCGTCGCCGAGATGAACCGCTATGCCGCCGCGCTCGGCCTCGCCGACACCCACTATGCGAACCCGGTCGGGCTCGACCAGAAGGGCAACTACTCCAGCGCCCGCGACCTGGCGACGCTGACCCAGCACCTGCTGCGGATCCCCGCCTTCGCGAAGATCTCCAACTCCGAGAGCGCGGTCTTGCGCAGCGTCCACCCGCGCCGCACGATCACGACGATCAATGCGCTGCTCTCGATGGCACCTTGGGTCAACGGGGTCAAGACCGGCCACACCTGGGGGGCGCTCTACGTGCTGGTCGGCTCCGGTCGCCGCAAGGGGGTCGAGTTGATCTCCGACGCGATCGGCGCTCCCAGCGACGAAGCTCGCTTCTCCGACAACCTCGAACTACTCGAATACGGCTTCAGCCAGTACAAGCGGCGGTTGCCGATCCACGCCGGCCAGCAGCTCGCCGCGGCCTCGATCCGCTACTCCGGCGGCGAGCTGCCGCTGCGGGCGGGACGCTCGATCGCCGTCGGCCTGCGCCGCGAGCAGAAGCTGAGCCTCGAGGTCAGGGCGCCGCACGAGGTCGAGGGCCCGATCGAGCGCGGCGCCGTGCTCGGCCACGCGACCGTCTTCGTCGACGGCCTCAAGGCCGGCGAGGTGGCGCTGCGGGCCGGCCGCGCGATCCCGAAGGCGAGCGCTTTCGACCGCGCCCGCGGCTTCCTCGGCGACCATCTGATCCCTATCGCGGTGGCGGTGTTCGTGATACTCATTGCGGGGGTACTGCTGTACCGCCGGCTGTACCGCAGAGCTACGAAGGGAAGCGCGACCGGGTGAACGCCAAGTGATTCTCACTGTGACGCTGAACGCGGCTATCGACCGGACCGTCGCCGTTCCCAATTTCCGCCTCGCGCGGCGCCACCGCGCCGTCGAGAGCCGCACCGTGGCGGGTGGCAAGGGAATCAACGTGGCCCGCGCCCTGAGCCTGCTCGGGCGCCCGGTGATCGCCGCCGGCTTCGTCGGCGGCCCGACCGGCACCCGCGTTTTGGAACAGCTGCACGAAGAGTCGGTCCTGACCGACTTCACCCGGATCGCCGCCGAGACCAGGATCAACCTCGCCGTGATCGATCCCACCTCCGGCGATCAGACCGAGATCAACGAGCGCGGCCCGGCGGTCAGCCCGGAGGAGGTGAAGCGGCTCTTCGAGCGGATCGGCTACCTCGCCAACGGGGCGAAGATCTGCGTCATCGCCGGCTCGCTGCCGCCCGGCGCCGGGGACGACCTCTACGCGCGGCTGATCGCCGACCTCGGCCGTCGCGGCGTTCCCGTCGTGCTCGACGCCGAGGGCGAGGCGATGCTGGAGGGGGTCCGCGCCGGGGCCTCGATGGTGACCCCGAACGAGCGCGAGGCCGAGGAGCTGGTCGGTCAGGAGTTCGCCGACCGCGGCGACCTCGCCCAGGGCTTGAAGGAGCTGGTCCGGCTCGGCGCCGAGGAGGCCGCGATCACCCGCCCCGAAGGCTGCGTCGCCGCCGTCGGCGAGGGCTCCGACCGGCGCCTGCTGGAGATCCACACCGAGCCGCTGGAGCCGGTCTCCACGGTCGGCTCCGGGGACGCCTTCCTGGCCGGCTACGTCGCCGCCCGTTACGAGGGCCGCACACCCGAGGAGTGCCTTGCCTACGGCGTCGCCTGCGGCGCCGAGTCGACCCAGCACTTCGGCGCCGGCACCGTCGATCGCAATCAGGTCGAGCGGCTGCTCGGGGAGGTCGCGGTGCACGACTTGGCGGTCCCCTCGGAAGTGTAGGCTGGCTGTTCAACGCCAGCCCCTGGAGGACTCACTTGGAAATTGAAATTGGTCGCGGCAAGAAAGGCCGGCGCGCATACGGATTCGACGACATCGCGATCGTCCCTTCGCGCCGCACCCGTGACCCTGACGACATCGATATCACCTGGACTCTCGGCCCCTATCGCTTCGAGCTGCCGCTTGTGGCCTCGGCGATGGACGGCGTGGTCAGCCCCGACACCGCGGTTCTGGTCAACGAACTGGGCGGCCTCGGAGTGCTCAACCTCGAGGGCATCTGGACCCGCTTCGAGAACGCCGAGGAGCTGCTGGAGAAAATCGCCACCGCTCCCAAGCACCAGGCGACGCGGATCATGCAGGACATCTACGCCGAGCCGGTCAAGTCCGAGCTGATCGGCAAGCGGATCGCCGAAATCAAGGCGCGCGGCGCGGTCGTCTGCGGCTCGCTGACGCCGCAGAAGGTGCGCGAGCACTATGAGGTGGCGGTCGAGGCCGGCCTCGACATCCTCGTCATCCAGGGCACGGTGATCTCCGCCGAACACGTCTCGACCACGGTCGAGCCGCTCAACCTGAAGGAGTTCATCGCCGAGGTCCCGGTCCCGACCGTGGTCGGTGGCTGCGCCTCCTACTCGACCGGGCTGCACCTGATGCGGACCGGTGCGGTTGGCGTCCTCGTCGGCGTCGGCCCCGGCGCCGCCTGCACCACTCGCGGCGTGCTCGGGCTCGGCGTCCCGCAGGCGACCGCGATCGCCGATGTCGCCGCGGCCCGCGCCCAGCACATGCTGGAGACCGGTGAGTACGTCAACGTGATCGGCGACGGCGGCATGCGGACCGGCGGCGACGTCTCCAAGGCGATCGCCTGCGGTGCCGACGCCGTGATGGTCGGCTCGCCCCTGGCTCGGGCCAAAGAGGCCCCGGGCCGCGGCTTCCACTGGGGGATGGCGACCTTCCATCCCTCGCTGCCGCGCGGCACCCGCGTCTCGACCAAGCAGGACGGGACGATGGAGGAGATCCTCCTCGGCCCGGCCCAGGAGAACGACGGCACCTTCAACCTGATGGGGGCGCTTAAAACCTCGATGGCAACCTGTGGTTACGAGGACATCCGCTCCTTCCAGCGGGCCGAGGTGATGGTCGCGCCGGCGCTGATGAGCGAGGGCAAGAAGCTCCAGAACGAGCAGGCGGTCGGGATGGGCTCCAACGGCCGTGCCGCCGTCGCCGCGGGAGTTGCTGTCTCGGATGACTGAGCAGATCGCCGCCCGAGCCGACGACGAGCAGATCGTCGACCCGGGCGGCGAGGCGCCCGTCGACGCCGCCGGCGCCCTCGAGGAGGTGCTGGTCCTCGATTTCGGAGGCCAGTACTCGCAGCTGATCGCGAGGCGTATTCGCGAATGCGGCGTCTTCGCCGAGTTGCTGCCGTCGACTACCTCTGTAGAGAAGATTCGGGAGCGGGCGCCCAAGGCTCTGATCCTCTCGGGCGGCCCTGCCTCCGTCTACGAAGAGGGGGCGCCGCCCTTCCCGACCCAGCTGCTCGATCTCGAGATCCCGCTGCTGGGCATCTGTTACGGCATGCAGGCGATGGTCCTGGCCCTCGGCGGCAAGGTCGAGGCGGCGGAGACGGGCGAGTTCGGCCGCACCGACCTGGTCCTGCGCGAGGGCGGCGGCCGCCTGCTCGGCGGCCTGCCGGAGGAGCAGAGCTGCTGGATGAGCCACCGCGACGCCGTCTTCCAGGCACCGGAGGGCTTTACCGCTCTGGCCTCCAGCCCGAGCTCACCGGTCGCCGCCTGTGAGCTGCCCGACCGTGGCCTCTACGGGATCCAGTTCCACCCCGAGGTCGTCCACACCCCTTACGGGACCGAGATCCTGACCCGCTTCCTGCGCGACGTCGCCGCATGCGAGCAGCAGTGGTCGCCGCAATCGGTGATCGCCGAGCAGATCGGGAAAATCCAAGCCCAGGTCGGCGACGGCCGGGTGATCTGCGGCCTCTCCGGCGGCGTCGACTCCTCGGTCGCGGCGATGCTCGTCTACAAGGCGGTGGGGGAGAAGCTGACCTGCGTCTTCGTCGACCACGGCCTGATGCGGCTGAACGAGGCCGAGCAGGTGGTCGAGGCCTTCAGCCAGTTCGGCATCCCGCTGGTCCACGTCGACGCCGAAGAGCGCTTCCTCGCCAAGCTCGCCGGCCAGGACGACCCGGAGACCAAGCGCAAGATCATCGGCGCCGAGTTCATCCGCGTCTTCGAGGAGGAGGCGGAGAAGCTCGAGGACGTCAGCTTCTTGGTCCAGGGCACGCTCTACTCGGACGTGATCGAGTCCGGCGGCTCCGACCACGCGGCGACGATCAAGTCCCACCACAACGTCGGTGGCCTGCCCGACGACCTCGAGTTCGAGCTGGTCGAGCCGCTGCGGATGTTGTTCAAGGACGAGGTCCGCGCCGTCGGCGTCGAGCTCGGCCTGCCGGAGCGGATGGTCTGGCGCCAGCCCTTCCCCGGGCCCGGCCTCGGGATCCGGATCGTCGGCGGCGAGGTCAACAAAGAGCGCCTCGACATCCTCCGCTCGGCCGACGCGATCCTCCAGGAGGAGATCCGCGCCGCCGAGCTCTACCGTCAGCTCTGGCAGTCCTTCTGCGTCCTCCCGGTCGTCCGCTCGGTCGGCGTCCAGGGCGACGGGCGCACCTACGCCTACCCGATCGTGATCCGCGCCGTCACCTCCGACGACGCGATGACCGCCGACTGGGCGCGCCTGCCCTACGACCTCCTGGAGCGAGTCTCGAACCGGATCATCAACGAGATCCGCGACGTGAATCGCGTGGCTCTGGATATTTCCTCCAAGCCGCCGGCAACCATCGAGTGGGAGTAGCGATTCTCGCGTCGCCCCAGGAGGGGGCCGGGTGGGACTCACCTGCGCAAACAGCGGGGAGGCTTGGCGAGTCCCACCCGGCCCCCTCCCCGCGCTGCACTCTCTTCTCTGGGCTTCCGGCTCTCGGTTAGTCGGTCAAGGACCCGGCCGTCTCGAAGCTCGCCAGCCCGACCACCGTCGAGATCTCCTCTCGCGCGCCGCTCTCGGTCAGGCGGTCCTGGCTGCGGAGGTGGGCGGCGAGGATCAGGTTCGTCGCCTCTTCCATGATCGCGACGACCTCCTCCCAGCCCTGGCGGTCCAGGGAGAGGGGCATCCAGCGGAAGATCGTGTCGTCGCGGCCGTCGAGGGTTCCCGCCTCGAGCGCGGCGATCGCCTTGTCGAGGAAGGTTTGCAGGGTCGCGGCTGAGACCCCGCCGCGGATCGACCGCGGCACCTGGCGCCAGGCGGGAGTGCCGACGAAAGAGTTCGGCACGGCCTTGTAGAAGTGCTCGGTCGCACCGCGTTTGCGCGCGGTGTCGACCAACTCCAGGCAGCCGCATTTGTCGAGCGCGCGCGTGTGGTACGCCACGTGGGTGAGGCCGGTCTCCAGTTCTTCCGACAGGCGCAGTGGGCTGGCGACGCGTTCGGTGAGGATCTCGAGGATCTGCACGCGCAGGGGATGGGCGAGTGCGCGCACGAGGCGCTGGTCGATTGCTTCTGGCTGCTTGGGAATCACGGGGGGCTCCTTCGAGTGCGGCCGGGGTGGCTGCTTGGGATTTGACTGCATACTCAAATACATTCTCAGTAATTTAGTTGCGGTATCGCAATGTACTTAATCCAATTTCCGTTGGAAAGCAGTGACAACGACGCCTGAAAACGGCGCAAACGCAAACTGGATTCATTCTCATTAAGCTCTAGGAATCCTCGATCCCTTCCAGCTTCCCTTCGTCCAGCGCGGCCTCGTCGAGGTCTTGATCCTCGCCATCCCGGCTGGGCTGCTGGGAACCTGGATCGTCCTCCGCGGCCTCGCCTTCTTCTCGCACGCGGTCGGCACCGCCGCCTTCCCCGGCCTGGTGCTCGCCGACGGACTCGGTTTCGCCGCTCCGCTGGGCGCCTTCGCCGCGGCGCTGGTCTTCACCGCCGGTAATGCCGCGCTCGGGCGGGGCCGGGACGAGGGGCGCGACAGCATCGTCGCCCTCGTCCTCGTCGGCTGCTTGGCGGCGGGGGTGATCCTCGCCAGCGACGTCTTCGGGTCCGGCGCCAACGTCGAGACGCTGCTGTTCGGCAGCCTGCTGCTGATCGACGGCTCCGACATCGCCCTAGCGGCACTGGCCGCGGCGGCGACGCTGCTCGCCAGCATTCTCGTCGGCCGCCGCTGGCTGGCGCACGGCTTCGATCCCGGGGCGGGCCTTGCCGGCGACCGGGAACGGCGCCTGCTCGACGCCCTGCTCCTGGTCCTGATCGCGCTCGCGACGACGGCGACCCTCTCGGTCGTCGGCGCCCTGCTGGTCAGCGCCCTGTTCGTCGT
>OUNO010001018.1_pt2 | contig 10680 bp, 11 predicted proteins | sample 1779811 | NCBI WGS metagenome assembly OUNO01 (sample SAMEA3914804, study PRJEB12502) | metagenome | biome: forest; material: soil | place: Canada | collected 2010-06-25 | depth 0.3 m
GTGGGCGGCCAGGGCCCGGCCCGCGGCCAGCCGCGGTTGCGGCTCGAGCTGGCGCCGGCGCAGCCGCTCGGCGGTCTGCGGCGGTAGCGAGGTGGCCAGGCTCGGGTCCTCCAGCAGCGCCAGGCCGGCCGCCGCCGCCCCGAGCTCGCCGGTCAGAGCGAGGCGGTCGCCGGGCCGGGCGCCACCGCGGCTGACCAGCTGCTCGGCGCTGGCCGCATGGCCGACGACGGTCACCGCCAGGGTCAGCACCGGCGCCCGGGTGACGTCGCCCCCGGCCAGGGTCGTCCCCGTCCGGGTGGCGAGCGCGAGCATCCCGTCGACCAGCTCCAGGCACTGGGCCTCGTCGAGGTCGGGCGGGGCGCCGAGGACGACGTAGGCCTCGCCGGCTTCGGCCCCCATCGCGGCGAGGTCGGAGAGGGCGGTGGCCAGGGCCTTGTGCCCGATCTGGGCCAGCTCGGCCTCGCCGCGGCGGAAATGGACGCCCTCGACGAGGGCGTCGACGGAGGTCGCGGTGGCGCCACCGGGGACGGTGATGGCGGCATCGTCTCCGCTTCCCAGAACGACCCGCGAACCCGCCGCCGGGAGGCGCTCGCGAAGCTTTGCCAGCAGCTCGAACTCGCCCATTGGATCACTATCCCAAACCACGATCGGCGGGTAGCGGTTCCAGGACCGCAACCGGACGACGCTTCTTGCGTCATTAAGGTGCTGATGGACGTGGACCGCAGCCAACCACTTCTGCACCGGATCGGTGAGGCCGGGGCACGGTTCGGAACCAAGCCGCCTCGCAGCCGCCGGGTCCGGCTCGGCCTGCAGATCGGCCTCGCGGTTCTGATCTTCGGCTTCCTCGTCCTCACGGTCATCGACCAGTGGGCGGAGATCCAAAGCGAAGGGGTGCACTTCCACGTCGGCTGGCTGATCCCGGCGGTTGTGATCCTGCCCTTCTTCTACGTCTTCAGCGCCTTCGGCTGGGACCTGACGCTGCGCTTCCTCGGCTACTCGATCGGCTTCGGCCGTGCCCAGGTCGCCTGGGGGCAGCCGCTGCTGGCGCGCTACGTGCCCGGCAGCGTCCTCTACGTGCTGGGCCGCGTCCTGCTCTCCGAGCGGGCCGGAATCCCCCGCCGGATCACGATCGCCAGCATCGTCTACGAACAGGCGATCTCGGCGACTTCGGCGATCGTCGTCGCCGCCTACTTCATCATCAGCCACCCCGACCTGCAGGGCGTGCCGATCCGCTGGGCCGTCGTGCTGCTGATCCCGGCGGCGATCGCCCTGTTGCACCCGCGCGTCTTCGGCCCGCTCGCCGACAAGGCGCTGAACGCCTTCGGCCGCGAGCCCCTGCCGGGCGTGATCTCGCTGCGCGGGGTGCTCTCGCTGCTGGTCTTCTACTCGCTCAACTGGGTCGTCGTCGCGGTTGGCATCTACTGCGTCGCCCGCTCGGTCACCTACGTCCCCTTCAACGACATCTTGCTCGTCGGCTCGGCTCAGGCGATCGGCTACTTCGCCGCCCTGGTCACCCTCGTCGCCCCCGCCGGGCTCGGCGTCCGCGACGCCGCCTTCGCCTGGGCGGTCAAGGCGGCGGTCGGGGGGAGCTTCGCGCTCGGCTCGCTGATCGCGATCGCCGTCCGCGGCGTGATGACCGTCGGCGAATTGATCTACGTCGGCACCGTCACCGCCCTCGGGCGGCGTGAGGGCTGGAGCATCGCGACCGGGATCCTCCATCCCTCCCCGGAGGAGGAAGCCGCGGGGCCCGAGGCCGGCGGACACTCGCCGGAGATTCTCTAGCCCCTACAGGGGGATCCGCGCTCCTAGTTGGAAGGCGGTGAGGGCGAGGACGAGGAGTTGCAGCGGACGGTCGCGGCTGACCGCGACCAGCGGCAGTGGCCAGACCAGGTACCAGGGCAGCAGCCAGGAGGTGGCGAGCAGCAGCCCGAAGGCGGCCCAGGCGGCTGCCCGCACCCAGTCGCCGCCGCGCCAGGTCCAGAGCAGCAGGTAGGCCACCGAGGCGCCATAGATCGCCAGCGCCGCGACGCGGACCGGCTCGGCGCCGAGCCCGGACAGCCGGGCAAAGGTGACCGGGACGCTGAGGTGGCTGGTCCGCCCCTGGTTCTCCCCCGCCAGCCCGAACGCGTGCAACCACTCCCACCCGAACCCGGCGTAGGCGGCGACCCCGAGCACCAGCGCCGCAGCCGCCCCCCCAGCCAACAGCCGGCCGACGGGCCGATTTCCGAGGCTATAGCGCTGAAATCGGCCGGTCGGCTGCTGTTTGTGGGCGCCCAGGAGGGCGAAGGGGGCGAGGAAGATCGCCGCCGCCTTGATTGCGACCGCGGCGATGAGGGCGGCTCCGCCGGCGGCCTCGCGGCGGGCGAGGATCGCGGCGACGGCAAGCATCGCCAGGAGCATCATCAGGCCGTCGTTGTGGGCGCCGCCGACGACGTGGACGAGGACCAAGGGGTTGAGCGCGAGGAAGGCGGCGGCGCGCAGTGGGTCGGCGCCGCGCCAGGCGGCGATCCGGGCGACCAGCACCGCCAGTCCGAGCACCGAGAGCGCCGCCACCGCCTTCAGCACGGCGACCGCGAGGCCGACCGGGAGCCAGGCCAGCGGGTAAGTGAGGAGGGTGAACAGCGGGCCATAGGCGCTGGTCGATTCGGTCCAGGTGACGTCGGCGAAGGCCGGGTCCGATGGCACCGCGTCGGGCGCGTGGACGTAGGGGTCGAGGCCGTGGACGAGGCCGAGGCGGGCGTAGTCGACGTAGCTGAAGACGTCGTGGGAGAGCAGCACCGGTGCCAGGGCGAATGCGGCGACGAGAAGGACGATCGTGACCCAGACGACCCGCGCCCCGAGCGCCGGGGCGGCGAGCAGAAAGCCGAGGTAGGCGAGGAAGCCGGCCCAGACGAGGGCGTAGGCGAGTCCCGGGTCGATCTGGGCTACCCGCTGCCGCCGGCGGACTTGCCCGTGCCGACGTCGCTTTCGGGCAGCGGCGGTGGCAGCGGTGCCGCTTCCTGCCCAGCGCCCGGCGCGTAGGCGTTGGGGTCATAGCCGCCGACCGCTTCGGTTCCCGGCGGTGGCGCTCCGCCGCCGCCCGCGCCGACGCCACCGCTGTGGTCGGCCGGGTTGGACTGGGTGAACTGGCCGTAGTACGGCGCCCAGCTGATCGGCTGCGCCGGCGGGCTGAATTCCTCGCAGGGGACGCCGCCTTCGGAGTAGAGCGAGTGCCAGATTTCGGCCGGGAAGGTGCCACCGAAGACGGTGATCCCGTGCACGCTGGTCATCGAGATCTCATTCGATTCCGGGTAGCCGACCCAGACCGCCGTCGCCAGGTTGGGCTGGTAGCCGGCGAACCAGGCGTCGGTGTATTCGTCGGTCGTCCCGGTCTTGCCCGCCTGGCCGGCGCAGCCGGTGTAGGCCGCGGTGCCGGTCCCTTCGGTGATGTTGTCGTGCAGCAGCCGGCTGACCTCGTAGGCGACCGCTTCCGGCAAGACCCGCTGCGGTTCGGGCGGTTCCGGGCGGTCGACGTGGCCGTTGGGGAAGATCACCTTGCGGACCGCGACCGGGTTGTGGTGGATGCCGCCGGAGGCGAGCGTCGCGTAGGCGTCGGTCAGCTCCAGCGGCGAGACGCCGATCCGCAGGCCGCCGATCCCCTCGGCCGGGATGCCGTCGAGCTTGCTCGTTATCCCCATCGATTTCGCCGTCTGCGCGACCGCTTTCGGGCCGACGTCGAGGTCGAGCTGGGCGAAGACGGTGTTGTCGGAGGTCACCGTCGCCTGCTTGAGGTTGACCGTCCCCTGGTAGCCCTCGTCGGCGGTGTGGACTTCCCAGTGGCCCCAGTAAGGGAGGTTGAGGTCGAGCGGTTTCGAGGTGTAGAAGGTCGTGTAGGGGTCGATCCCCTGCTTGATCGCGGTGGTGAGGACGAAGGCCTTGAAGGTCGAGCCCGGCTGGCGGTGGCCCTGGGCGGCGAGGTTGAACTGGCTCGAGGCGTAGTTGGTGCTGGAGACCATCGCCCGGATCTGGCCGTTGCTGGGGTCGATCGAGACCAGCGCCGAGGCCGGGTCGGTCGAGTAGGGCAGGGACGAGTGCATCGCTTCCAGCCCGACCCGCTGCAGTTCGGGGTCGACCGTGGTCTCGACTTTGAGCCCGCCGCGGCGGACGGTGTCGACGCCGTACTCGCCGATCAGCTCGTTCTCGACGTAATCGAAGAAGTAGGGCTGGCGGTGTTCGAAGTAGCTCTGGGAGACATCGAGCCCGAGGCCGCTGCGCTGGGCCGCGACGGCGCGGTCGTGGTCGGCGAAGCCGAGCTTGTCCATCTTGTGCAGCACCTGGTTGCGCCGCGCTTTGGCGACCGCCGGGTTGAGGATCGGGTTGTATTCGGAGGGCGCCTGGGGGAGGCCGGCGAGCAGCGCCGCCTGCGCCAGGGTCAGCTTCGAGACCGGCTTCGAGAAGTAGATCCGCGATGCCGCCCCGACCCCCACCGCGGTCGACCCTTCGATCGTCCCGTAGGAGGCGATGTTGAGGTAGGAGCCGAGGATTTCCTGCGGCGTGTGGCGGTCGGCGTACTCTTCGGCCAGCTTCGCCTCGACGATCTTGCGTTCGAGGTTGCGCTCGGGGTTCTCGATGCAGAGGTTGCGGACCAGCTGCTGGGCGATCGTCGAGCCACCCTCGACCGCTTCGCCGGCTTCGACGTCCTTGACCGCGGCGCGGAGGATGCCCTCGGTGTCGATGCCGCCGTGCTCGTAGAAGCGCTGGTCCTCGATCGCCACCGTCGCCAGCTGCAGGCTGCGCGGGATCCGTTTGATCGCGACCGGCACCCGCGCCTCGCTGGAGTCGATCACCCCGAGCCTGCTGCCGTCGGCGGCGTAGACGACTGAGTTGCCACCGCGCTCGATCGGCTTGCAGCTGGAGAGCGGCGGCGCCTTGGCGGCGACCCCGAGAACCCAGGAGGTGACGGCGATCACGGCGATCGCGATCACGATGAAGACGCCGCCGAATACGACCAGCAGCTTGGTGCCGATCCCTCCCCGGCGTCGCTGACGTCGCCGCGTGCGCTGCGTCATCGGTTCAGAGGGTACTCAGAGGCCCTGGGGCGGCGAGGCTCAGGCCTTGGTGTCGTCGGTCGAGTGGTTGTGGACGATTCCTTCGACCAGGAGCTGGTTGGGAATCACCACCGAGCTGCCGTCGCCGGGGTCGACGTAGGTGTAGGAGAGGGTGATGTCGGTGACCCGGCCCTCGACTTCCTCGAAGCTCACCCGGTCGCCGATCCGGATCGGCTGGGCGACGGCGAGCTGCACCCCGGCGACCATGTTGGCGATCGTGTGCTGGGCGGCGAAGCCGATGATCAGGCCGATCACCGCAGTCGAGGCGAGAATCCCGGTGGCGATCCGCTTCAGGTCGGTGAACTGACTCAGCGCCAGCGCGGCGACGACGAGGAAGATCGCCAGGAAGAGCAGCCGGCGGAGGATCCGCAGACGGGTCTTGGTCGAGCGCGAGACCTGTGAAACTGCGGGCGACATGGAGGCCAACTTAGCTGGGCAGGGGGTCGCGAGGGCCCCGAGATCGTTCCCCTATTCGAACTGGGGCCCACTCGCCGCCGTCCTCGGGGTGATCCTGGCGCTCGGCGCCGGCGTCCTGATGAGCATCCCCGGGTTGCTGATCTGGCACAAGGCCAACGGCGACCTGACCACGACCGGCAACGTCTTCGTCCAGTTTGCGACCGCGCTCGGCTTTCTGCTGACGCCGATGGCGATCGCCGCCTGGCGCGGCGCCTCGACCTTCGGCGAGGTGATCGCCCGGCTCGGGCTGCGGACCTTCAAGCTCTCGGCGCTGAAGTGGATGGGGCTGGCGATCCTCGTCTACCTCCTCCTCGGCGGCCTCTACTCGCAGCTTCTCGTCGAACCGCACCAGGAAGACATCGCCAAGGGCTTCGGGGCGCTGCCGTTCCAGATCCTGCTGATCGTGATCGCGGCGCCGGTCTCCGAGGAGGTCTGCTTCCGCGGGATGCTGTTCGGCGGCCTGCGCGAGAAGCTGCCGCGGCTCGGCGCGGCCCTGCTCAGCGGCCTGATCTTCGGCGGTCTGCACGCGATCACCGGGATCAGCGCCGTGCCGCCGCTGATCCTCTTCGGCTTCCTCCTCGCGCTGCTCTACGAGAAGACCGGCTCAATTGTGCCGGGGATCATCCTGCACGTGCTGAACAACTCGGTCGCCCTGCTCGGTCAGTAGGATTGCCCCGGTGATTCGCCGCTTCGCGTCCCTCTCTGCGCTCGCCGCGCTCCTGCTCGTCCCCGCAGCCGCCGCGGCGGCGCCGAAGGAAGAAAAGGCGACGACCGGACCGGCGCCCAAGGCGACGGTCAAGATCGAAGTCCTCGGCCTGCACGGCGGCAGCGCCCCGATCTGGGACAAGGTGCCGGTCACCGGCACGGTCATCCCGTACGTCCCCGGCCAGAAGGTCGAAGTCACCTACTACCTCAACGGCCACCGCCTGGTCAGCCGCAACGTCGCGGTTCAGAAGGGCGACGAAGGGTCCGGCAACTTCGTCGACAGCCTCGTCATCCGCAAAGACGGCAAGTACGCGGTCAGTGCCCACCACAAGGCGAACCCGGAACTGGGCGGCGACACCACCGTCCGCAAGAGCTGGCGGGTCAGCTTTCCGTCGCTGCACCCGGGCGAATGCGGCAAAGTCGTCACCGGCTTCAAGCAGGAACTGGCGGCGATGGGCTACGTCTCCGGCGGCGGCTCCTGCTTCAACGACCGGCTCGGCCGTGAGGTGCTCGCCTACCGCAAAGTCAACAACATGAACCGCAGCCAGCAGGCCGGCTCGGCGCTGGTCAAGAGCGTCTACGCGGGCCGCGGCGGCTTCCACCTCAAGTACCCGAACGCCGGCGAACACGCCGAGGTCTCGATCCCCAAGCAGGTCCTCGTCCTCGCCAAAAACGGCAAGCCGTTCGCGATCTACCCGGTTTCCACCGGCAAGTCCTCGACGCCGACGATTACCGGCCACTACGAGATCTACCGCCTCGAACCGGGCACCAACTCGCACGGGATGGTCTACTCGGACTACTGGCACAACGGCTACGCGGTGCACGGCTACGCCGAAGTCCCGAACTACCCGGCCAGCCACGGCTGCGTGCGGACCTTCATCGCCGACCAGCCGCGCATCTACGACCAGCTGCACCTCGGCGAGGACATCTTCGTCTACTAGTAGGTGGGGCGGGCGCCCGAAATTGAGGAATTGTGGCGCGAGCCTCAGCGCTCCCCCCATCGCGTGGTTCGTTAGGCACGCATTCCGTGCCAAAGGAACCACGCAATGGGGCGCTGGGCTCTAGGATCACGCCGGTGACCGACCTCGATGCCGCCAAGCAGGTTCTGCTCGCCGAGCTGCGGGAGCACTCGTTGATTCTCGGCGAGGTGACGCTGGCCAGCGGGGCGGTCGCCCAGTACTACGTCGACGCGCGCCGGACGCTGATGCGGCCGGCGGGGTTCCACGCGGCCGGAGAGCTGATCGCCGCGTTCGCCCATGAGCTCGGCGCGGATGCGGTCGGGGGTCCCGCGACTGCCGCGATTCCTCCCGCCTGCGCCGCGATTGCCGTCCCGGCTGGGTCGGACCTGGTTGCCTACTTCGTCCGCGGCGAGCGCAAGGAGCACGGCCTGCAGCGCTGGGTCGAGGGGCCGGTCGGGCCCGGCGTGCGCTGTCTCGTCGTCGAGGACACGGTGACGACCGGCGGCTCGACCGCGAAGGCGATCGGGCGGATCCGGGAGGAGGGCCTCGAGGTCGCCGGCGTCGTCGCCGTCGTCGACCGGTTGGCCGGCGGCGCCGAGGCGATCGAGTCGGCGGCCGAGGCTCCCTACCGGGCCCTGGTCACGATCGACGAGATCTACCCGGACCGGCCGGACCGCGGCTGAGGGATCTGGGGCGGTGGAGCCGGACCCAATCGAGATCCGCGTCGTCGCCTGTCTGGTCGAGAAGCAGCGGACCACGCCGGACGCCTACCCGCTCTCGCTCAACGCCCTGCGGCTGGCCTGCAACCAGTCGACCAACCGCGACCCGGTCGTCGCCTACGACGAGGCGACCGTCAGCGAGGCGCTGCGCCGGCTGGCGCTGCGAGGCTGGACCCGGCTCGCCAGCGGCGCCGGCAGCCGCGCCCGCAAGTACCGCCATCTGCTGCCCGAGGCACTCGGCCTCGACCAGGCCGAGGTCTCGCTGCTGGCGGTGCTGATGCTGCGCGGCCCGCAGACCCCCGGGGAGCTGAAGCAGCGCAGCGAGCGGCTGCACGCCTTCGCCGACCTGGCCGCGGTCGAGGCGACCCTGGAGCGCCTGATCGAGCGCGACCAGGTCGCAAGGTTGCAGCGGCGTCCGGGGCAGAAGGAGGTGCGCTATGCGCAACTGCTCACTGCTGAGGAGGAGGGGGAGGAATCATTCCCCCCGGCACCGGCCGCCGCCGAGGAGGACGAGATCGTCGCCGGCCTGGAAGCCGAAATCGTATCCCTGCGGGCCGAGCTGACGAGGCTGCGCGAGGCCTACAGCGAGCCCCCCACCGACGCCTAGCTACTTGCCGAGCCCGATCAGGTAGGTCCGTTTTCCGCCCGGGATCGCGGCGATCAGCTGCGTCCTCAGCTTGCCCCGCTGTTTCAGCAGCAGGCGCCCCTGGGCGCTGAGCGGGATCCGGAAGGCGTGGCTGTGGGCGCCGGTCAGATGGAATGAGCGCCGTCCCAGCGAGCGGGTGACGACCTGGATCCGTGGCGCCCGGCCGTGGCCGCCCCGGACCGCGACCCTGTAGCGGGTGCGCAGCGACAGCTGCCCGGGGCATTCGGTCCCGTCCGGCCACTCGCAGGTGATCCGCAGCGCCACTCCACCCGCCGTCGCCCGTAGGTGGGAGACGGTGATCGCGACCGGGATCCGGGTCGATTTGCAGCCGAGCAGGCTGTCGTCCCCGGGGGCGATGCCGATCGCGTAGGCGCAGACCGACTGCGGCCCGGACTTCAGGGTCGGGAAGGTGAGGTCGAAGCCGTGCTTGGCGCCGGCTTCCGGGTACTTGGCGGCGACATCCGCCCGCGACTTGGTCGCGATCGGACCGAGTTCGTACTCCAGCGCCCCCGCCGTGCCCGCCTGGCCGCCGACGTAGACCCGCACCCCGAGCGGCGTCGTCGCTGAGTTGGGGTCGAAGGCCCAGCCCTTGACTCGCACGTGCCCCGGTTTGCCGGCCGTCAGGTCGAGGTAGCCGATCGGGTCGTCGTCGGCGGCCGCCAGGGTCGCGGTGCCGACCGTCGCCCCGTCGACGTAGTTGTTGTCGATGTTGATCGTCGCGCCGCCGTAGGTCTCGTTGTGGCCGCCGCGGTACTGGTGGATCCGCTGGTGGCCGGCCCAGGCGTTGGCTGGGACGTAGGAGGAGCTGCTGTTCGCCTGGCCGTTCCAGTCGGCGATCCAGAGGTTGTCGGGCTGGACGTAGTCGCTGCCGATCTGGTCGACAAGGTCGGCGATGCCAGAGGCGCCGCTGCTGTAGACGCCGGAGACGTAGCCAAGCGCGTGCAGCTTGTTGGTCCAGGACTCGAGGAAGGTGAGGGTGGCGGTGGTGGCGCTGGAGGTCCGGCTGTAGGACTCCATGTCGAAGTAGATCGGGCTGCCAGGCCCCATCGCAACGGCGCTGGCCTGGTTGACGGCGTCGATCGCCGCCGCCGCTCCCTGGGCGCTCGCCTGGGCGCTGGTCAGCTTGGCGCAGCTGCTGCAGGCGCTGGTCGGCGCCTGCAGGCCGACGTAGGTGGGGATCAGGTGCCAGCCGGCGGCGGTCTGGGCGCTGACCCAGCCGGCGGTCAGGTTCGGCTGCGAGCAGGCCCGGTTGGCGCCGCCGATGTAGACGCCGATCGCCCGGTAGGGCGAGTCCGCCCAGGCCGCCATCGTCTTCGACGACGGGGCGCTGCAGGCGTCGAAACCGAGGCCGGTGAAGACGCTGCCGCCAGCCGAGGCCTGGGCTCGCGGAGCGGCGGTGCTTGCCCTGGCGCCCGGAGCGGCGGCGTTCGGGTCGACGAGGATCGCGCGCCTTGCGCCGATCAGGTCGGCGGGGCAGCGCTGGTTGACCGACGGCGTCCCGAGGTAGACGGCGCGGCGGTCGAGCCGCACGCACATCCCAGGGTGCTCGGCGAGCCGGTAGACCGGCCAGGAGCGCGGAACCGCGATCGAGCTCCCGTCGAAGTGGACCTCACGGGTGGCGGCGCCGGCGGGCGAGATCGCCGCCTGCGAAGCGACCAGAATCGCGATCGCGACCAGCGCGATGCGGATCGCCGCCAGGCGTCGTGGTGGGCGTAGTCGTTTGATCAATGGCCTCTCGGTACAACGGGGCAGGAGGGCGGAAGTTGCACCGCGCCCGAATCTAGCCGTCCGTCGCCGGATGCCCACCGTGCCGCCGCGGGCGGCAATCTCGCTCCCACCCGCTCAGGCAGGCTGGTCGAGGAAACGCAGCACGGCGAGGACGCGGCGATGGTCCTCGCCGCCGGCGCCGAGCTCGAGCTTGGAGAAGATCCCGGTCACGTGCTTCTCGACCGCGCGTTCGCTGACCACCAGCTCGGCGGCGATCGCCGCGTTGGTCCGCCCCTCCGCCATCAGCCCCAGCACCTCGCGCTCACGCGGGGTCAGCTGCTCCAGCGGATCGTCGTGGCGGCGGCGGCCGAGCATCTGGGAGACGACCTCGGGATCGAGCG
>OUNO010002438.1_pt1 | contig 10679 bp, 9 predicted proteins | sample 1779811 | NCBI WGS metagenome assembly OUNO01 (sample SAMEA3914804, study PRJEB12502) | metagenome | biome: forest; material: soil | place: Canada | collected 2010-06-25 | depth 0.3 m
CGATGATCGTCGAAGAGCTCTCGCGCGGCTGGATCTCGATCTCCGGCGTCGTCAACACCCACTTCATCGGCTCCTACCTGCTGATGAAGTTCGGCACCGACGAGCAGAAAAACTACTTCCTGCCGAAAATGGCGACCGGCGAGATCCGCGCCGCCTTCTCGCTCTCGGAGCCGGAGATCGGCTCCGACGTCCAGGGCCTCAAGGCCAGCGCCAAGAAGGTCGAGGACGGCAACTGGGAGCTCAACGGCCAGAAGATGTGGGTCACCAACGGCCTCGGCTCGAGCGTCGTCTTCGTCCTGATGAAGACCGACAACAAGGCCGATCCTCCTTATAAGGGGATGACCTGCTTCATCACCGAGAAGGAGCCCTGGAAGGAAATCAACGAGGGCGACTTCGCCGGCCTCGTCGTGCCGCCCAAAATCAAGAAGATGGGCTACAAGGGCGTCGAGTCGACTGAGCTCGTCTACGACGGCTACCGCTGCCCGCCCGAGCGTGTGCTCGGCGGCGAGGAGGCCGGGGTCGGCCAGGGCTTCGTGCAGATGATGGACGCGCTCGAGGTCGGTCGCGTCAACGTCGCCGCCCGCGGCGTCGGCATCGCCCAGCGTGCCCTCGAGCTTGCCCTCCGCTACAGCCAGGAGCGCAAGACCTTCGGCAAGCCGATCGCCCAGCACCAGGCGATCCAGTTCAAGCTCGCCGACATGGCGACGAAGATCGAGGCTTCCCGTCTCCTCACCCGCAAAGCGGCACAGATGAAGGACGCCGGCATCCGCTCCGACCTCGAGGCCGGAATGGCCAAGCTCCTGGCCTCGGAGACCGGCAAGGAGTGCGTCGAGGACTGCTTCCGGATCCACGGCGGCTACGGCTACTCGAAGGAGTACGAGATCGAGCGCCTCTACCGCGACGCGCCGCTGCTGCTGATCGGCGAGGGAACGTCGGAGATCCAGCGCATGGTTATCGGCAAGAAGCTCCTACAGAGGCACAAGATCTAATGAGGGCCCTGCAAGCCAGCGCATCGCGGCGTCGTCATTCGGTCATGTGCAGAGCACACTCCCTCACGACTCCTTGCGCTGCTTGCCTTTCGGGCCCTCATGTCGACGCCTGACCTGATCAAAATGGCCGTCGAGCGCTTCCAGGCGGAAGTGCCGGCGCTGGGGAAACTGAAGCTGATCTTCGGCCTCGAGCTGAAAGCCAAACACGACATCCAGCTCTACCGGGTCGAGGTCCCTGGTCCCAAAATCACCAAGGACCTCGCTCAGGACGAGCGGGTGCTGGTCGAAATCGATCGTCCCCAGTTCAACGAGCTGGCCGAGAAAGGGACGATCAAGAGCTACCGCCGGGCGGTCGAAACCGGCCACATCAAGGCCTCAGGCGACTCCAACGTCCTGAAGCTGATCGCCCAGGTGGTCGAACGCCAAGAGGAACGGGCGAAACTCAGAAAAGTGCACTGAGGGCCGTGTCAGCCGGGCTCGGCGCGGGTGCCGAGCCAGCGCTCGCGCAGCTCGGCGGCGAGGCGCTCGACGAGGCCACCGCGGTGGTGCAGCTCCTCGCCGTCGAGCCGGCGGGCGGGGCGCAGGCCGCGGACCGAGGAGGTGAGGAAGACCTCGTCGGCCTGGCGCAGGTCGTCGAGCGAGAGCGGCTGCTCGCTCGCCTCGATGCCGAGGTCGGCCGCGATCTCGAGCGTCGCGGCCCGGGCTGTGCCGGGCAGGATTCGGCCGTCGACCGGCGGCGTTGCCAAGGCGCCCTGGCGGACGATGAAGAGGTTGGCGCGGCCGGCCTCGAGCACGTCGCCGTCGGCGTCGACCAGCAGCGGCACCTCCTCGCCGAGCTGCTGCTCGGCGTCCTCGAGCCAGCGCCGGTCGGCCCACTTGTGGGCGCCCGACCAGCCCTCGGCGCCGACGGAGCGCAGCGCCTCGCCGTGCTCCCAGTCGGGGAAGAAGGCGGTGGGCTCGATCGCCGTCGCCTCGATCCGGTGCCGCAGGCCGCCGTTCCCGGTCGGGGCGACCTCGATCCGCAGTTTGCCGAGCTCGATCCCGGCCGAGGCCTTGACCGCGTCGGCGGCGACCTCGGCGGGCAGCTCGGCGCCGAAGAGGTCGCGGACGCTGCCGGTCAGGCGGCCGATGTGGCTGACCATCTCGACCGGGCGGCCGCCGGTGATCAGCAGGGTCTCGAAGATTCCGCGGCTGGGGTCGGGTGGCGTCGGCGGGTTCACCGCGTAAGTATCCGTGCTTAGCCGGTGCGAACGCTGCTGATCGACAACCACGACTCCTTCACCTACAACCTCTTCCACTTACTGGCGGAGGTCAACGGTCGCGAGCCGCTGGTTGTTCGCAACGACGAGGCGAGCTGGGAGGAGATCGCGGCGCGCGAGTTCGACAACGTCGTCCTCTCGCCGGGGCCGGGCCGGCCCGAGCAGGCCACCGACTTCGGCGTCTGCGCCGAGGCGATCCGCAACGTCACCGTGCCGCTGCTGGGGGTCTGCCTCGGCCATCAGGGGCTGGGCTGGATGTACGGCGGCAAGGTCGTCCATGCGCCCGAGCCGGCGCACGGGCGGATCGCGACGATCAGCCACTCCGGGGCGCCGCCGTTCGCCGGCATCCCCCGCAGCTTCCAGGCCGTCCGCTACCACTCGCTCTGCCTCAGCGAGCCGCTGCCGCCCGAGCTGGAGCCGATCGCCTGGGCTGAGGACGGCGTCCTGATGGCGCTGGCGCACCGCGAGCGGCCGCAGTGGGGCGTCCAGTTCCACCCTGAGTCGATCTGCTCCGAGCACGGCCGCCGCCTGCTCGCCAACTTCCGGGACCTGACAGCCCACCCAAGCCCCTCCTGCGGTTCCTTTTGCACGCTCTGCGTGCAAAAGGAACCGCAGGAGGGGGAACGAGGCGGGTTGGAGCTGCGGGTCCGCAAGATCGATGGGGACCGGGATGCGGAGGGCGCTTTTGAGGCGCTCTATGGCGAGCGCGGGGACGCGTTCTGGCTAGACAGCAGCCGGGTCGGGGAGGGGGCGCGGTTCTCATTCATCGGCGCGCCGGGGCCGCTCGGCGCGACGATCTCCTACGACCTCGAGGGCGGCGAGGTCCGGGTCGAGCGCGGCGGCGCGACCGAGGTCCGGGGCGAATCGATCTTCGACTACCTGGAGCGGGAGCTGCGCCGCCTGCGGCTGCCGGCCGGCGATCTTCCCTTCGATTTCAACTGCGGCTTCGTCGGCTACCTCGGCTACGAGCTCAAGGCCGAGTGCGGGGGGGAGGCTGCCCACCGCGCCGCCACCGCCGACGCCGCCTTTCTCTTCGCCGACCGGGTGATCGCCTTCGACCACGAGGACGCCCGCACCTACCTGCTCTGCCTGGCCGAGCCCGGTGGGGACGAGGAGGCGGAGCGCTGGCTGACGGAGACCGAGGCGCGACTGGGGGCGCTGCCGGCCGCCGCGGGAGAGCCGGCGGGCGACTCGCCTCCCGGCGATGGGGTCGGGTTCGGCCTCGCTCGCGGCCGTGAGCGCTACCTGGAGGACATCGCCACCTGCAAGCAGCGGCTGCGCGACGGCGAGTCCTACGAGATCTGCCTTGCCAACCGCGTCATCGCGGCCCAGGCGCCGGCGCCGCTGCCGCTCTACCGCGCCCTGCGCCGGGTCAACCCGGCGCCCTACGCGGCCTTCCTGCGCCTCGGCGAGACCGCGGTCCTCAGCTCCTCGCCGGAGCGCTTCCTGCGGATCGACCCGGAGGGCGGGGTGGAGGCGAAGCCGATCAAGGGGACGGCGGCGCGGGGAGCCAGCGCGGCGGAGGACTCGCGCCTGGCCGAGGCGCTGCACGGGGACGAGAAGAACCGGGCCGAGAACCTGATGATCGTCGACCTCCTGCGCAACGACCTCGGCCGGGTCTGCGAGATCGGCAGCGTCGAGGTGCCGCGGCTGATGGAGGTCGAGAGCTTCGAGACCGTGCACCAGCTGGTCTCGACCGTGCGCGGCCACCTGCGTGAGGAGGTCGGGCCCGCCGCCTGTATCCGCGCCTGCTTCCCGCCCGGCTCGATGACCGGGGCGCCGAAGGAGCGGACGATGGCGATCATCGACGAGCTCGAGGGCGAGGCGCGCGGCGTCTACTCGGGGGCGATCGGCTACCTCGGCCTCGGCGGCGGCTGCGACCTCAGCGTCGCGATCCGCACCATCGTCCTGACCGGGGACGGCAGCGCCACGATCGGCGCCGGCGGCGCGATCGTCAACCAGTCCGATCCCGAGCAGGAGTACGACGAGATGCTGCTCAAGGCCTGGGCGCCGATGCGGGCGATCGACCCGGGCCTGCCCGAGCGCTACAGCCGGATCAGGTTGTCGGCGACGACCTCGCGGGTGACGCCGCGGAAGTCGACGAAGACGGCCGCCGCGGCGACCAGCGCCGGGTAGTCGAGCTCGGGGTGGGCGGTGACGACGGCGGCCAGGTCGGCGGCGGCGATCGCCGCGTCGAGGTCGACCGACTCGAGCTCCAGCCCGGCCAGCTGCGGCACGTGCGGGTCGTGGTAGGAGACGTCGGCGCCGCGTTCGCGCAGCATGCGGATGATCTTTAGCGCCGGCGACTCACGGGTGTCGCCGATCCCGGCCTTGTAGCTGGCGCCGAGGATCAGGATCTTGGCTCCCTTGACCGCTTTGCCGACGTCGTTCAGGGCCCGCTCGATGCGGGTCACGCAGAAGGCCGGCTGGGTCTGGTTGACCTTGCCGGCGAGCTCGATGAACTCGGGGTAGAAGTCGGCTTCGCGGGCCTTGAAGGCGAGGTAGAAGGGGTCGACCGGCAGGCAGTGGCCGCCCATCCCCGGGCCGGGGTCGAAGCGCATGAAGCCGAAGGGCTTGGTCGCGGCGGCGTCGACGACCTCCCAGATGTCGATCCCGAGCCGGTCGCAGAGCTGTGACATCTCGTTGACGAGGGCGATGTTGACTGAGCGGAAGATGTTCTCCAGAAGCTTCGCCAGCTCCGCCGCCTCGGGGGTCGAGACGACGACGACCTCGTCGCAGATCCGCGAGTAGAGCTCCGCCGCCCGCTGCGAGCTGGCCTCATTGACGCCGCCGACGACCTTCGGCGTCGTCCGCACCGAGAAGTCGGTGCGGCCGGGGTCGATCCGCTCCGGCGAGAAGGCGAGGTGGAAGTCGGTCCCCGCGGTCAGCCCCGACTCTTCCAGCAGCGGCGCCAGGCGCTCGCGGGTCGTGCCCGGGTAGGTGGTCGACTCGAGCACGACCAGCTGGTCGCGGCGCAGGACGCGGGAGACCTCGGCGCCGGCTTCGAGCAGGTAGGTGAGGTCGGGTTCGCGCGAGTTGGTCAGCGGCGTCGGCACGCAGATGATCACCGCCGCGCAGGAGCCGAGCCCAGCGTGGTCGGTGGAGGGGTGCAGCCGCTCCAGCAGCGGCGCCAGAGTCGCGTCGGGGATGTCCTCGATGTAGCTGCGCCCGGCCGCCAGGGCCTCGACCTTGGCCGCGTCGGAGTCGACGCAGACGACGTCGATCCCCTCTTCGGCAAAGGAAACCGCCAGCGGCAGGCCGACGTAACCGATGCCAACGATCCCGATCCTCGCCAGCTGCTCGTTCATCGGCGCCAGTCTAGATGGGCGCCCCGCGGAGGATCTCCAGATAGCATCCCGCGCCGCAAAACGACCAGGAGGCGAATCCCGCTGTGACCGACCAGACGAATGAGTTCACGACCGACCAGGCCGAGCGCGAGGCATCCGGCGCGCACAGCTATGGCCGCTACCTGGAGGAGTTCGAGGTAGGCGCCGTCTACAAGCACTGGCCGGCCAAGACCGTGACCGAGGCCGACGATCACCTCTTCTGCCTGATCACGATGAACCATCACCCGCTGCACATCAACGACGTCTACGCGGGCAACTCCCAGCAGGGCCGCAATGTCGTCGTCGGGCCGCTGGTCTACTCGCTGGCGCTGGGCATGTCGGTCTCCGACGTCTCCGGCAAGGCGATCGCCAACCTCGCGACCGAGGAACTGAGCCACCCGAACCCGGTCTTCCACGGCGACACGCTCTTCTGTGAGACCGAGGTCCTCGACGTCAAGGAGTCGAAGTCCAAGCTCGACCGCGGCATCGTCAAGGTCCACACCCGGGTCCTCAACCAGGACGGCCTGCTGGTCGCCGAGTTCAAGCGGCTGGTGCTGGTGCCGCGACGGACTCACGGCGAGCCGGGCGGGGACGCCTGAGCCGGGAGATCTGATGTCGACGCTGAGCCGCACAGCCGCCCGCGTTCCCGACGCGGTCGGCCGGCGGGCTCGGCGCCGCTACGCGCGCTTCTCGGCGCGCTCGGGCGTGGGCCTCGTCCTCCTGTACCACCGGATCGCGGCCCCGTCCGAGGACCCCTGGCAGATCGCCGTCTCCGAGCAGACCTTCGACCGCCACCTCGGGTTCCTCGCCTCCGAGTACACGCTGCTGCCGCTCGCCGAGCTGGTCGACGCGGCTCGCCGCCGCCGGCTCCCCGAGCGGGCGCTGGCGATCAGCTTCGACGACGGCTACGCCGACAACCTCGTCCGCGGCCTGCCGCTGCTGGAGAAGCACGGCATCCCTGCCACCTTCTACATCGCCACCGGCTACATGCGGGAGCCGCGCGAATACTGGTGGGACGAGCTGATGGACGCGATGGTGGGGGAGGGGCCCCGGCCGCCGCGACTGGAGCTGGAGCTCGGCGGCGAGCGGATCGCGGTCGGGACCGAGACCCTCGACGAGCGCCGCCGCGCCCTGCTCGAGGTCCTGCACCCGGCCCTGCGCGCCAGCGCGCCGCCGCTGCTGGAACTGGGCCTGGGGCGGATCTGCGAGTGGGCCGGCCTCAGCGCCGGCTCGGCCCCGGTAGGCACCTCCGAGGACCCGCTGCGGCGGCCGATGACGCCGGAGGAGCTGGCCAGCTTCGCCGCCAGCGAGGTCGTCGAGCTCGGCGCCCACACCGCCAACCACCCGAGCATGACCTCGCTGAGCCGGGCCGCGACCTTCGAGGAGGTCACGGCGAGCCGCGCCTACCTGACCGAGCTGCTCGGCGCGCCGCCGACCAGCTTCTCCTACCCGTTCGGCGACAACAACCGGACCGCCCGCTCGGTGGTCGCGAGGTCGGGCTTCGACCACGCGGTCGCGGTCCGCGGCGACATCCCGGTCACCGCCGGGGCGCGCTGGTTCGAAATTCCGCGACTGGTCGCGATCGACGAGCCCGAGGAGGCGCTCGGCCGGCGGGTCGAGCAGGCCTTCGCCTTCGGCGCCGGCCCCTCTTAGGAGACGAGGTCGCTAGCGGCGGGGTGCAGCTCCGCCAGCTTGCCACCGGGGCGGTAGAGGTCCAGCCACTCGGGCTGCACCGCCGGCGCGTACTCGGACTCCTTGCTGCCCAGTTTCATCCAGCGCTCGCCAAGGGGAACGGCGGCGGCACGGACCAGGTTGCCGAAGTTGCGGTAGTGGACGCCGCCGTAGATGTAGGCGCGCATCGCGTCCATGCGCCTGCCGCCGCGTCGCAGGCCGGCGGCCAGCCAGCGGGAGAACTGGACGCCATCGGCTTCGACGCCGTATTCGCGGCGGGCGTGCTGGTACTTGCGGCGGAGGAACTCGAAGTCTTCGAACTGGCGCTCGATATTGCCGGTGCTGACCGCGTTGTCGTGCAGGACGTAGCCGACGTGCGGCTCGTTGAGGACCGCGGCCGGCCGGGTCAGCAGCAGGCGGATGAAGAGGTCCCAGTCCGAGGCGGTGTCGAGGTGCTCGTCGAAGCCGCCGACGTCGTCCAGCAGGTCGGCGCGGACGATCATGTTCGAGCAGCCCGCCGGGACCGTGTAGCGGGTGAGGATCTCCGCCGGCTGGGTCTCGGGCGGGCAGGGGTAGAAGACGTCGGTCGCGAATTTGTCCTGGTTGAGCAGGTAGGCGGCGCTGAAAGCGATCGAGGCTTCGGCTTCCTCGGCGACCCGCAGCTGCTCGCGCAGCTTGTTCGGCGCCCAGAGGTCGTCGTCGTCGAGGAAGGCGATCCACTCGCCGCGGGCCTCGGCGATGCCGCGGTTGCGGGTGAATGCCTGCAGCCGGTTGACGTCGTTGCGGAAGACCCGCAGGCGGGGCAGCTCGAGGCCGGTCAGGTACTCGGCGGTGCCGTCCGGTGAGCAGTCGTCGACGACGACGACCTCGAGGTCGACGTCCTCCTGGGCGAGCGCTCCGGCCAGGGTCGGGCCAACCAGGTGGCGGCGGTTGTACGTGGGGACGATGACGCTGACCTGCGGATTCATCTGCTTCACCTTGCTTCGACAGGGAGGAGGGATTTATAAAGCCTCTGGGTCGAATTGACCATCGTCTCGGTAAGGAAGCACTCTTCGTGCCGGCGCTTGGACTCGGCTGACATCCGCTTCCGCCCCTCCTCGTCGGCGACGATTTTCAACACGGCGGCGGCCAGCGCGTCGACGTCGCGCGGCGCCACCAGCAGCCCGGTGCGGCCGTCTGCGAGCGCCTCGCCGGTTCCGCCGACATCGGTCGCCACCTGCGGCACCCCGGCTGCCAGCGCCTCTAGGACCCCGATCGGGAAGGCCTCCCAGGCCGAGGGCAGGACGTAGACGTCGATCCCGGCCAGGTACTCCCAGGAAGAGGCCGTGAAGGGGATCAGGCGGAAGCGCTCCTCGCGGTCGAGGCCGAGCTTCCGGGCCAGCGACTCCAGCTGCTCCCGTTCGGGGCCGCTGCCGATGATCGCGATCCGGGCCTGTGGCGACGCGGCGAGGATCTTCGGCGCGGCTTCGATCAGCAGGTCGAGGCGCTTCTGGCGGCGCAGAACCGCGACCGCGGCGACGATCGGACCGTCCCCCGGCCAGTCGCGCAGCTCCGGCGCCGCCGCGGTCGTGGCGGGAAAGGGCTCGACGCCGTTGTAGATCCGGGTCAGGCCGTGGCGCGGCGAGAGGCCGCTGTCGCGGGCGAGCCGCAGCTCCCAGTCGCAGACGCAGAGGATCGAGTCGCTGCGCTTGGCCAGGCGCCGCTCGATCGACCTGGTGAGGGCGATCCGCGGCCGTGGCAGGTCGCCGACGAAGGGGAAGCTGTGCGGGGTGTAGACGACCGCGGTCCCGGTCCCGCCGGCGGCGAGGCGGCCGAGCACACCGGCCTTGGCGGAGTGCAGGTGGACGAGGTCGAAGCGGCCGCTGCGCAGCAGGGCGCGGATCGCGCGGTAAGCGCCGGCGTCGGCGCGGCTGTTGAAGAAGGAGGGCTCCAGGCTCAGCCGGTGGACCGGGATGCCGGCCGCTTCGAGCTGCTCGTAGGGGCGGGCGTCGAGCGGCCCCGCGTACTCGACCTCGTGCCCGCGTCCCGCCAGGCCGAGCGCCAGGTCGGTGGCGTTGACCGCCGCGCCGCCGTCGGGCGGCTCGCAGATCTCCAGCACCCTGGTCACGCGCCCTCCCGGGCGGCGAGGGCGCCGTCGTAGATGGCCGCGGTCGCGGCGACCATGCGCTCGATCGTGAACTCCTCGTCGCGGCGACGGCGGGAGGCCTGCGCCATCGCGGCGCGCCGGTCGGGATCGCCGAGCAGCTCCGCGACGGCGGCGGCGATCGACTCCGAGCCGAGCTCGACCAGCCGCCCGGTGACGCCGTCGAGGACCGCCTCGCCGTTGCCACCGACATCGGTCGCCACCTGCGGCACCCCGGCGGCCAGCGCCTCCAGCAGGCCGATCGGGAAGGCCTCCCACTCGGAGGGCAGGACGAAGAGGTCGAGGGCGGCGAGATAGCGCCAGGAGGACTCCTGGAAGGGGATCATCCGGAAGCGGGGATCGCGGTCGAGGCCGAGCCCGGCGGCGTGCGCTTCGAGGTTCTCGCGCTCGGGCCCGGTGCCGACGATCACGACCCGGGCGCTCGGTTCGGCGGCGAAGATCGCCGGCGCCGCGTCGATCAGCAGGTCGAGGCGCTTCTGGCGGCGCAGGACGGCGATCGCGCCGACCACCGGACCGCCCTGGCGCAGCGCCGTCAGCTCGGGGTCGGGCTCGGTCGCGGCCGGGAAGGGCTCGACCCCGTTGTGGACCAGGCGCAGCCGCTCCGGGGCGGCGACGCGGGCCGCGAGGGCCTGGTGGCGCTCGTCCTCGCAGACGCAGTCGATCGCGTCGGTCCAGCCCGAGAGGCGGCGCTCGACCGTGGTCGAGATCGCCCGCTGGGCGTTGCCGACGTCGCCGATGAAGGCGAAGCAGTGGGGGCTGTAGACGGTCGGCAGGCTCCCCCGCACGGCGATCCGGCCGATCGCGCCGGCCTTCGAGGAGTGGGCGTGGAGGAGGTCGAAGCGACCGGCCGCGATCAGTCTCCGCAGCCCGCGCAGGGCGCGGATGTCCTCGCGCGGTTCGCCGAAGCCGCGGCTGAAGGGGAAGCGGAAGGCGTCGATCGGGGTCCCCTCGAGGCGCTCGTAGACGGTCGAGTCGAGTGGGCCGGCGACGGTCGGCTGCCAGCCGTGGGCGTGGAGGCCGAGGGCCAGCTGGGCGACGTTCTCGGCGACGCCGCCGTCGGGCGGCTCGTAGGCCAGCAGCACCCTGCGGCCGGCCGAAGGCGGGGAGGACGGCTGGTAGCCTGCCGGCCCATGGATCGTCCGCGGGGCCAAGATCTACCCGCCGACCTGAGCGGCCTGCCGGCCATCGAAGAGCTCAGCCCGCTGATGCGCTTCCGCAAGGGGACGGTGCTGGGGAACATGCTGTCCGCCGCGCACCGGATGCGCCGGGTTCCGGCCGGCGCCATCGCCGC
>OUNO010006336.1_pt1 | contig 10672 bp, 16 predicted proteins | sample 1779811 | NCBI WGS metagenome assembly OUNO01 (sample SAMEA3914804, study PRJEB12502) | metagenome | biome: forest; material: soil | place: Canada | collected 2010-06-25 | depth 0.3 m
GTCGAGCCGGTCGTCTTGTACAAGTGATACTTCAGGGCGGCGTCGCTCACGCCATGCTTGGCCGCCACAGCAACGCGCGGAATATCGCCCTTCTTCGCCTCGGCTACGACCATCGCCCAAAACTCAGCGCCACGTGTGGATGACTTAGACATCGCGCGCGAGCATTACGCCGCGCGTAGCGGGATCACAGGGCGCCTATGACCGGACGGATACGCATCGACGGTCTCGACGGCATGACCGAGACGCTCCACTTCGACGTTGATCATGCCGAGGCCTTCACGAAGCCGGTGTTCGACACTGCGGCGGTCCAGTTGGACCCGGTGGCGGTCGGCTCGGGCGCAGCTCTTCACAAAAGTAATATGCCGGCGGGTCCCCAGAAGTTCACCGCAAACTTCGCAATCGTCGCCGGGGCACACGGCCTCGGTGAACTGCGAGCCTGAACACCCCAACGAGGTTGGCTGCCGAACGCCATCGGACTCCTGATCGGCGTCGGACCTACCTGGGCGACTTAGTGCCCGTAGATGATACGCCCCATCAAGCCCTCCCCTTCGTCCTTGACCATCACTGCCCGACGAGGACGACCAACCCGATCCGACTCGACCATGTACCGCGTGTGGCTCCAGTGGCGTCCGGCGTCGCCAATGTGGCTTCGAACCCGGGCGTCCCGAAAGAAGTGGGTGCGCTGGAGGTCACCCATTCCATGGTCCGGACGGGCATCAGTCGTGACGAGGACGATGCGGCCTCCGCTGGCCTCGGCGATGTCTCTAAGCTCATGGAGCAGCGGCCAAAGCCAGCCAGCAGTCGCCCTGATGTCGATGGGCATGGTGTCCCAATGCCAGTTGGGAGGCAGCAGGGGACCTCGTGTCCACGTCCAAGTTTCTTCGTCGAGCTGAAGGACGGCTTCACTGTTGGAGACCAAAACTTCCGCGTCCACTACCAAGACGAGAGTCGTCGTGAGGTCGTCAGACTCGGGGAACTGCGAGGCAAGCCGACAGACGGTGCCCCAAGTCCGAGGTCGTCCATCAGGATCAAATCGACACAAGGCTTGGACAGCGATGGACCCTTCAGGTGCTTCATGGGCGAGAGCTTCAATGAAGTCGGCCGGGTCCTGTTCAGGTTGGAGGATGACCTCAGAGAGCAGGCCGTCACGGCTGATGATGTCTATGCTGACGGCACTCCAAAGCTGTCTCGACCTTGCGGAAGCCGGCGGAACATTGATGACCCAGGAAGAGGAGCGCTGTCTAATGTAGGGCTGAACTGGACAAGCTGTGGGATCCCTTGCGGTTTCTGCCAGTAGAAGGACGTCGGGGGTGTGACATTTGCGGGCCACCTCCAGCACCCGAGGTTTTAGCTTCCTACCGCGGTATGCGGCGCTCCCAAGGCGCTCCAACGTCTCGTCCCGCCGCCAACGAGTTGGGGTCGTTGGCTCCCACCTGGCAGGCTTGGCGATGGGCCTTAGGCCGTGCTCATCGATGAGCTTGCGGAGCACGTCGTCGAGCTTCTCGATGTCGCCCTCAGCGAAGTTTCCTCGATCCCGAGTCTTGCCGGCCAGACGGAGTTCGATTTTGAAGGCGCAGGTCGCACCCTTGGAGATTCGATACACGTTGAGCGTGGCCTGGCGTGTGGAGCGCTTCTTGATATTTACTGGGATCGAGAAGTCCTTCACCAAGAACTGCTTTGCAGCGATCCGACCTTTGCCTTGACGAGGCTCCTGACCGAGCGCCGTCCCCAGAGCCATCGCCTCGTGTGCAGGTAGGACGAAGTAACGCTCGGCAGCACGGTAGTGCTCGATGACATAGTCGGGCTTGGAGAGCTGCATGATGCCCTCTATCAGCCGTTCGACGTCCGCTCGGCGAACGCCGTGAAGGTCAAGGCGGCATCCATCGCCACGAAGCTCGACCTGGATCGAGTAGAAGCGTGTCTTCCACTTCTTGTTCAACTTCATGAGCGGCAGACTGCCGTTCCGAGGTCGACGCTGAGTCAGGAATGTGCTGCCGCGAATGACCCATCGCTCACAACCCTTGGGAGTAGATCGGATCCAATTGGCCGAGGTGCTGCTCCACCCAGCCAATTCGAGTGCTCTAAGCGCCTTCTCGGAGGAGGTGAACATCACCCGCAACGAGTAACCGTGCGAGTAGATCGGGCCCTCAAGTGCCTCCTGAACGCGGCTCTCGTCATCGCTCCAGTCGCCGTCGAATTGAAGGCTAACGTCGCACTCCAAGTCGAGCGTCGGTGTATAATCCACCATTGAGATTGTGCGTCGCCCCACGTCCACGGCCGCCAAACCTCGGATGTGGGGCGTCCGCCTCTACGCCTTGTCTTTGGACGGCGGCGGGTCAGCCTCGGCACGCTCGACCAAGTCCTCGGCCGCCTCGACCAGAAGCTCGGAGACGGGCTGGGTCCGGTCGACAGCAAGGTGACGGAGTCGGCGGTAGAGGGGTTCGGGAAGCCTCAGTCGGGCATTGATGAACATGATCTGCATGGATTTCTCCTCCTGGATCGTGCGGATAAGTGGATCCACTGCACCCCTACACCGGAGGGCCGAGAAGCTCGTGCTCGTCGTGGCCATTTTTCATTCGCCTGAGCCGTTGATCGTGGGGCTACTTCAGGACGACCACCCGATGCCTTGCCTCGACGCCTGATGTCGTCGACGACTCACTTCACGCCGGAAGCGTCCAGGCCTAGCCTGGCGCCCCGATGACGTCCGAGAATGTGACCCCCAAGGAGGCCTTTGAGCAGACCGGGCAGGCCCTGCTCCGAGGTGTGTCGGAGCTAGCCAAACTTCACCCTGAGATTGTCGGAAACGACGCCGCCAAAGCGTTCATTACGGTGTTCTTTCCAATTGTCGGCCTGGCGCTTGGTCGAGGTACCTATCGGCTCGTGGCTGGGCGGCTACCTCAGTTCGCAGGTGGATACGCGAGGGCTTTTCATGGCGACCACGAGAAGGTCGAAGAGCACGCCAAAGTGCACCAGGACGAGCCCAACTACTATGAAACGATGTATCGGTCGTTTCGACAGATGATGGACGCGGCCGAGCCCGAGGTCGTCGAAGCGATCGGCTACCTCGCCGGCCAGTACACGTTTGCTGGGAGGAAGCCCGACAGCCACTTCAGGAGGCTTGGGCGAGTTCTCTGCGACCTCGAATCCGGCGATCTCGCGGATCTCAGAAAGCTCCTTCAGGGTGTCTTGCCGTTCGAGGTCACACTGAAGAATTTTGGGAATGCGGCCCTTCGTATTGGCCAACAGTCAAACGTGAGCGTGCCGAATCTGGTCGTCGAAGTTGAGGTAGGCGACGACTTTCAGGAACTCGGCCACCTGCCGTCAGCCGAGCGCTTGTTCATGTTGCTGAAAAGGGAGGGCCTGGGATCCAACCTGCATGGCGGAATGGGCATGGAAGGGCGAACGCTGGCCTCGGGCGACGAGACGATCACGATCTCTTTCGCCACGGCCAGAGCGGTCTTAGCCACAATCGACCCCCAATCCTGAACGAAGAAACCCGTCCCTAAAATTGATTCGGAACAGGCCCGACCCTACCACTGGTGGATGACCAAGCTCACTCGCGAAGCCCTCCATACCCTTCAAGATGATGCCGCCCCATTCGGTGTCCAATCCGTCGCCGTGTCCACGCTGCTAGCCGCGTTCGAGCACGAGCTGCAAGTCCCCAACGAGGCGCCTTTGGCCGTATGGCGGTGGCTAGCTCGAACGGGCGGGAACGCCATTGCCCTCCTGAGAGTGAATGTCATCCCTGGCGACGAAGTCGTTCGTGAGGCCGTCATGACCCTGAAGAGCGCCAACGTTGGCGACGAAGTCGAAGACCTGGCGATCACGATCTTGGAACGGGCATCGAACCTGTCGAGCATCACGGACGCCGACGTAACGGCGATCATGGACGGCGAACCTGGTCCTGGCCGGAGTCGGCGTTTGATCTGGTTTCTCGAAGCGGTCCATGAACACTCGGGCGTTTCGAGCGCTGTTCTCGTTGCTCTCAGGGATCGATGGGCTTCATCCGAGAAGCACTACCTACGTGAAGCTTCGATCGGTGTTGCGACCCTTCTGAGCGGCCTCGACGAGGCGTACCTGGCGCGACTGCTGGCAGACTCGTCCCCGAGGGTCCGGAGCGCCGTGGCGGGCCTCTTGGGGGCTACCGACGGCCAAGACGGGCACGTTGCCGAGCGCCTCTTGAAGGCCCGTATGGTGGTCGAAGAGCACCGTCAGGTACGGTCCGATCTTCACCTTGCTCTGGGGTCGCTTGCCGGCCCCTGATGATTGGGTCCGTGCGTAGACTCGCCCTGGCTTCCGACGTTCATCGACGGTACCGTCGATCGCCAGCCGGTTGACCTCACCATGATCGTCGTCCTCGACACCAATGTCCTGTGCCAGGACTGGCATTTGGCTGGAAGCAACTTCCGGACATTCTTCGAGGGCGTGAAGGCTGTCCCGGTCAGTCTGAAAATACCGGCGGTCGTCATGGACGAGGTCGTGAACAAATTCAGGGAGACCCTTCTGGAGCGCTTGCGGGAGGCATCCGCTGGACTTCACGCGATGGGGCAGCTTCTCGGTCGAGAGCCCGCTCCGACGCCGACCGTCGACGTGGTGGCAGAGGCGGCTCGGTATCGGAAGCATGTTGAAAACTTGGTCGCAGGGTGCTCGGGCGAGGTTCTCCCGTATCCGAAGATTACCCACGAGAAAGTCGTTGAACGAGAACTGGCGCGACGGAAGCCCTTCCGCGAGAACGGTGCCGGGTATCGTGACCTTCTGATCTGGGAATCCGTGCGACCGCTCGTGCTTTGGGGCCACGAGCGCGTGGCTTTCATCACAGCAAATAGCCGCGACTTTGGAGAAGGGCCTGGTCTCCACGCGGACTTTGCGGAGGACCTGGTCAACAAGAACGCGATCCGCATCTTTCGCTCCCTGAAGGCGTTCAATGATGAACACGTCGTCCCGCGGCTCACAATGCTGGACGAGGTACGAAGGGAACTTGAATCGAATGGCCATAGCTTTGACCTCGGTCGCTGGCTCACCGGGAACCTCTTTGACCGAGTGCGGGACGCCGATCTCAACGACCTATTTTCTCCCTTTCCCGACGGGGTCGGCAGAGTCTGGCCCTCCGAGCTGCTGGAGATTCACAAGATCGCCGTCGACGAGGTGCGGGAATTTGCCGGCAAAGACCTGCTGGTCCGCGTAACTGTAGTTGCTGACTTTGTCGTGTCGGTCGACGTGGAGTGGGACGATTACCTTCGGAGCCCCGAAGTGCGGAAGCACCTGGGAGGCGGAGGATCCTTTTCGTCGAGCTGGTGGTACGAAACGCAGCGAACATCGATATCGCTCGACCTTGTTTTAGGCTGGAGGTCTGGCGAGATCGAAAGCGACGAAATCGTTCGCCTGTCGACCGACTACGGTACATTCGAGTCTTAAACCATTCGCCGCGACCGTAGCTGAAGTGTGGCCGCCCCGATAACAGCGCCACGTGCGTGAAGCTCCCTCCGGCAGCGTCCCCGCTCAGGAGCCGGACTAGCGGACTAGCAGCCATCCGGTACCCTAGGCCCCTAGGAACCCACAAACACAATTACAGGGTGGTCGTCCTTGATGGCTGCGGCCTCTCGGATCGCTAGTGCCGACGTTCGATGATGGCCGTCCCATATTACAAGGTCGTCGCCCGTTGCCCCTGGGTACTCCCTGGGCCAGATGGCGCCAAATGTTCCTAGGCTGAAGGCAACAAGGATCACCGTGCCGTCCCTGAAGTTCTCGGCGTAGCCTTTGATGATCGCCGCGTCGGGAAGGTTCTTGTGACCGGTGGTCTTCACGTAGTCCCTGATAGTGGCCTTCCCCTTCGACCAAGCGTTTAGGCACCCAAGTGTCTGCGTCACCGTGAGCAGCTTTGGCTCGAAGGTGCACGCCCCAAACCCCTGCCATTTGTTCTGCTGGCTCAGGTGTTTGGTGAGTTGAGTGAAGGTGATGGCCATCCGGGAAGGCTACCAGCGCGTCGCACGCGTGGATATTTGAAACGCGTTGCCAAACCAGGGGCGGCAGTCACCCACTTGACTGCCTCTCTGATCTTGCCTGAGATGGCCCAATGCCGACAACTTGGTGGGAGTTAACGCTACAACTGGAGAGGGCGATCGATGAGCGACTGAAGGAGTACACGAAGGACTTGTGGAAGGAGGACGCGATCAGCATCGACGTCGCGAAAGCAACCCGGAAAGTCCTCGCTGGCGCCAAAGTAGACGTCGATCATGAGAAGGCCGCCGTCGTCGCCGAGATCTTCAAGGCGGATGGCACCTTGGAAGAGACCTTTGGCGACCTGGCCCTAGTCGTGGAGGCGACCTACCGAGACGGGCAGAAACTCAAGGGGGTGGCGTTCTACGAGGCGAAGAAACGGGACTGGGCTTCGGCAAACCTCTCGGCGATGAAACGTTCGCAGCTCGTGGCGATGCACAACAAGCTGTGGAACGGGAACTTATTAGTCTACGATCCTGAACCCCAAACAAGTCGTTTGGCTGGAATTGTCTTCGCACCGTGGTGGCGGGATCGGCATAGTTATCCCCCGTCCGTGGCGCCCGTCACGCGAGCCCTGTCGATACCGCTGGGGCCAGTGCTTCAGTGTGACAAGCCCAACGCGACCAACCTCTATAAGTTTGGCACCCCATTCTCGTCTCAAATCGTGCTGAGAAACTTGCAGGGGCTGGATCTGGATCACGACCAGATCGTCGTCGAAGCAGCGACCGGATACTCACAGAGGATGTCGGTCCCGAAGCTGGTTCTTGCCATTGGAATTCGCTTCGGCAAAGGCGAGGCCGAAGTGCCGTCCGTCAACAATGACCGCCTGTCGCGGGTGGTTCAGGATTAGCTTCACCGAAGCCCGGCCTGCCATGCGGAAGACGCTAGCCAACTAGGCGGAACTTCACCGGGTTCAGTATTGGATGTGTGCCGTTGGGGACGCTACTCGACGCCCCACTCTCCCCCCGGAATTGCCGGCTTTCAGGGGGGGAGTGGTGAGACCGCGGCGGCTGGTGATCGATTCGGTGTAACGATTCTGTCGGAAGCGATGGGAACGGATTACCCAATCGACCGATGAAGAGTCGAGCTGTCCGGAAGGGGTCTGAGCCCTGTCGCACGCTCGATGTCCGCAGCGAGGTCGAGAATAGTGGTCACGGCTTGGGCTCTCGGTTGGCAGCGAGACGCTCGTATCGGAGTCGCCTTGGTTTTCTTTGCTGGCTGTGCCGTTGGAGGCGCATCCGCTCGGTTCGTTGTCCCTTTGGCGAGTGCCCAGCAGGCCACGCCGCTGACCAAGTGGGCGTTCGTGTGCACCGATACCCCGAGCCGCGGGATTCCCGAGTTCGCGAGCGCGACGTTTGGCGCCAACGGCTGGGAGGCTTTCTATATCGCGCCGCCCGGTATCGCAGGTAAGTGGTGCTTCAAGCGGCCGAAGCGTTGAGGTCGCGGTCACCGCCGGCCTCCCCTGAGCCAATAGACTGCGTTACGAACGTCGGTGCGCCGGCAGTCGAGCTGCCACGTGAACCGGCGCCAGAGCGGCCGCCGCGGCGGCCGCGGGATGCGGAGGTCTTCGTGCTCGCCGTTGTCGCCCGTCAGGACGATGATGACGGCCGGGTCTTTGGTGTTGGGCATGGTATTGCAGGGCTAAATGGCCGAGGGAAATGTCGAGAACCGAGCGCGGCTCGAGATGTGGGTCTCGGCGCTGGTGCTGATCGGCGGGTGGTGCGCGTGCGTGCTTGGGTCGAAGCGCTCGGCGCTCGGCCTGGTAGTTGTCGGCGGGGCCTACGTTGCGACCTACGTCGCGTTGCGCGTTTGGCGTCTGCGCGCTCGATAGCGATTGCTCCGCACTACGTGACGCGTGGCGGTGGGGTTCGCGTCGCCGACGCCCTCGCGGTCGTTGTGATGCGCGCGAGCGTTTAAACGTGTCCTAGGAGGTCGAGCTTCTGAGGGCTCGAAGCGCGCTGATCACCAAACTGAAACACGGAATGGCCGGAAAACATGCTGGTTTCGGTGATCGGCGCAGATGACGCAAATGCTTGAATTCACGTCCAGCGCGCTGCGAAGACGCGACGAAGATTCGTAACAACGGAGGTGGCCCGAAGGTTGAGCTGCTCCTTTCGCGCCGCTTCGTGAGTTTTCGCAACGGGACGCTAGCCCGTTGATTCGATCACTCTGCGTTCGGCAGCGCGGTCAGCACGTAGGAGGGAACAAAGTGAACTGGGCGTGTTAACGCCTGTCGTCGAGCACCCGCGTCAGCAACTGCTCGACTTGAGCCACGCGTTCTGGTTCATCGAGCGCTTCGGCAAATTGGGCGTGGCCAATCGTTCGATGTCCTGCTGATCTTGCGGCCGAAAAGCGATCGCTTTGTAGATCACGAGATCCTCCGCTCGCGCGACGCGCACCTGCGCTCCAGCGAGCTCCAAGGATTCCGCCGCAGCGATCGCTTCGGTTTCGAACGGAAGCCACGCGATCGATATCGACCCCGCTCGAGGTGTGGCGCAAGAGGAGCACTTGATTGGCTGCCGCAAAGCCGATCGCGCTCTCAATGCGGGGCTCGAAGCCCACCAACTCCAGGCGCGCGACCAAGGAACGCCACGCGCAATGACCGCCACGCCGCCAATGATCATCCCTGAAAGAGGCAACGCAGCTAGCGCATCAGCCACCGCACCAATGGCGATCCGGAGTCCACCCTTCAGGGGCGCCTTTCGTTTAGCGCCAGCCATCCCGAAGACGCCGCCACGCCATGCGAGCGCGCTCGACCTCTCGTTCACGGAGCGGGTCTAGACGTGCATTTTCATGCATCAGCTCCCACAGCTCCAGCGCGGCTTCGAGAGCGTCCGCGGGCGCCAGCGATCCCTCCGCGGCGCGCAACTGGCGCTCCCGCACCTCCGCGGCGCGCCAGCCCAACACCCACTTGCGGAGCTGGGCCGCGTGCTCAGGTGAAAGGTCGGTCATCGTCAGGGAAGCCTATCACGCGACCATCGCGGGCCGGGTTACGCACGAGAACCAGCGCAATCGCCGGCAATTTCGCCAAATTCACTACCGTACGGTTCCCCTTGCCCATCGCCGGTGAACTCGGGTGTTGCCCCCCACTTCGTCACTAGGGGCGCAGTTGCTGCGTCTCCGCATTGCGAAATCCCCGCGACAAATGCAACGAGGCAACGGCCGCAAGGCGCGATTGCAGGCCGCGCGAGGTTCATTTCTTAGCCAGGCCTTCGCGAAGATTGGCCAGTGGCAGAACGAGCTGCCGCGTTTCCGCGCTCAGCGTGATGAAACCGTGGTGCTCGTAGAATGTCACGGCCTCATCATCCTTCGCATCCATGACCATTCCATAGACGACAACTTCCGATCGCGCCGCGCGTTCGATTGCGTCCCACAACAAGGCTGCGCCGAGCTTTCGCCCTTGGAACTTCTGACCGACAGCAAGCCGTCCCAACCGCGCGACGGGAACGTCGGGATAACGAGGCAGCTTTTTCGAGAGGGTTTGTGGCATGCGCGTCAGCAAGACCGAGCCGGCAGCCAAGGTGTAGTAGCCGCCGATCGCATCGCTGACGATCTCGCGAGCCACGTAGCAAGCGGTGGCTCGTCGACGAACATCTTGGCCGACTTGCTCTCGAAAGTATCGGTCGAGCGGTTCCACGCCGCACGCAAACGCCTCCCTCTTGTGCCGCGAACCTAGGAGTTCGATTGCAAACGGCGGTGACACGTTAACGCTTGATGAGCTTTGTATGGGCGGCAGAGGCACGCTTTAGCGACTTGTTCGGCTTGCGCGGATCGAGCAGCAGGGCGACGAATTGGCGTTGTTCCTGAGCTGACAGCCGAATGATGTTCTGTTCTTCGAGTTCGCGAGCAGCAACCTCGCGGGCAGCAGCGACGACGAAATCACTCAGGCTGCTTCCTTTCGCCTCGGCAGCGCGCTTGATCAGCTCGAGCGCCTTTGGCGCAATGCGCGCTTCTAGGCGGTGGGTTCGAGGCTCTGCGGTATTCGGTCGTACCATGGCGATCTCCGAGATTCGAACAGTGTACGGTTATGTGCCGTACAGCGCAATCGCCCAGTTTTACCACGAATGCCGCAGACAGGACGATTGACGGCGCCAGGGAAGCCCGCACCGTCAGGCCCCCTTTGCAGGACGGTGGTCATCACCTCGTCGCCTCGAGCCGCGGCGATGAAGTTTCGATGCTGCGCGCGGGCGTGACCACTGACTGCCCCTGCCATGGCTCGCATCGCATCAGTGCCGACTTGCTCGGCCGACGTCGTTAGCTAGGCTGAGTCACATGACCGTCGAGCAGGCAGAGCGAGAAGCTGAAGCGCAATTCGGTGGCTATGAGGCCCAGGCGAGCGTCGTTGGCGATCGCTGCCGAATCGTTCTCACACCGGTCTCGGTGGAACGGCTGCCGGGAGTGTCGGCGGCGGACTTCGATGGGAGGAACGAGGCGCTCGTCGGCGAGGGTGATTCGTTCGAAGAGGCGCTGGCTAGCCTCTCCTTGTGAGCCATCGGTAGCCGTGCTCGAGGGCGGCGTGCTGGGACGCCGAAGGCTGCGCCGGTGCGTGCCGTGGCGCGTGACCATCCACCCAATCGATCGCGTCGATCGCGTCGATCGCGTCGAGCTGTGCTCAGCCCGCTTCGCCGAGCGCCGATAATAGCTCGGCGAAGGCCGGCTGTGCCTCGGGCAGCCC
>OUNO010008307.1_pt1 | contig 10662 bp, 6 predicted proteins | sample 1779811 | NCBI WGS metagenome assembly OUNO01 (sample SAMEA3914804, study PRJEB12502) | metagenome | biome: forest; material: soil | place: Canada | collected 2010-06-25 | depth 0.3 m
ATGCTCGACGAGCTCGTGTGGTGGGCAGCGACGCTCAAAGCCGGTCGCGACGGGACGCCCACGCCGTCGGCCGCGTAGCGCTCGGCCATCACGAGAACGTCGTATTTGCCAGAGATCCCCTGAAAAGGTCGAACGGGCGCCGAAAAAATTGCCATGCAGCAGCGCTTGTGGCGGCGCAGCGGGGGCGGCACGATGAACGTGGAGCGGTCCGAGTCAGGGCAGCCACGAGCTCACGCCGGAGAGGGAACCAGCATGGCGACTCAAGAGTCATTGGGCGCGGCGGAAGGCAAGGCGTACACGCGCCCATTTCCACCGCAACGCGACTTCTCATCCATCTCGATCAAGGATTTGCTGGACGCGCGCGAGACGTACCACGTGCACTTGTCGAACATCGAGTCGGTGCTCGGCACGGCCATTGGTCGCTACCGCATCCAGCGCGACGATTGGTTCGCGAACAACCCGCCCGGCGTGCGGCGCCGCGCCGATTACCCAAAGGTCGTGGGACCGCGCACGCTCGAGAACTCGGTGGTCCGCCCCTGGTCGTGGCCGTGCGTGATCGTGTTCGTGAAGCACTGGAACGTGAAGGACCCTTACGACCTGGTGCCGCAACGCTTGTATTTGCCGGACGGGCGGGTCGTGCCCACCTGCGTGGTCCTGGCCGCTCCGGACGAAGACCCGCCGCCGCCCACGCAGCAGATCAACTTCCCCAGCGGGCTGATTGGTGGTGGCTACGCTTGCACGCGCACCGCCCAAAACTTCACGCGCAGCGGCACCATCGCTTGCCTCGTCGAGCGTGAAGGCACCTACTACGCGCTCACCAATCGTCACGTCGCCGGTCCCGATGGCGGCGACGTCGATACGGTGGTTCGCGGGCAGCGAGTGAAAATCGGCTCCTCCGACACTCAGTACGTGAATCGCACGCCGCTGCGCGAAATTTTCCCAGAGTGGCCCGGCGAACGCACGCTCTGCAACATCGACGCCGGACTGGTGAAGCTCGATGACCTCGGCGCTTGGACATCCCAGGTCTTCGGTGTGGGTGAGATCGGCGATCCGTTCGATGCCACGGCCGCGTCACTGACGCTCGACCTGATCGGTTGCCCGGTGCGCGCTTACGGGGGCACCTCCGGCGTTCTCGAGGGTGAGATTCAAGCCCTGTTCGTCCGCTACAAGACGCTCAACGGCGCGGACTACGTGACCGATCTCTTGATCGGCCGCCGCAAGCCGTCCGAAGACACCCATGGTGATGCCGCGGAGGCGCACGTCGACACCCAACCGGGTGATTCGGGCACGCTTTGGTTCTACGATCCGCCGAACAACCCACCGCGCGACATCCCTCGAGATCCCGACTTGCCCGGCGAGCCAGCGCCGGATCGCGGTTTGCGGGCGCGTCGTCTACGACCGATTGCGATGCAATGGGGCGGTCAGCGGCTGCGCGACCCCGGCGGCGGGCAGGTCTCACACGCGCTCGCCACGTTCATCTCGACGGTGTGCCGCGTGTTGGACGTGGACATCGTGCGCAGCTACGGCACGGGCCACGACGAATATTGGGGGAAGACCGGCCATTTCTCGATCGGTTGGAAGGCGTGTGAGCGCGTCGACGCCCAGAAATTTCCGAAGCTTGCCCGGCTGATGCTGCACAATCAGCCCAATATCGGCTTCGACGACGACCGCCTCGTGCAAGGCACTGGCTTCCGCAATGGTCGGAACGGCTTCGTGCCCCTCGCGGACGTACCTGACTACGTGTTCGGCTTCGGCGGCGCGAACGGCGAGATGCAACACTTTGCCGATATCGACATCCAGTCCGTCGACGGCGGTGACTCGATGCTCGATCGCTGCGTGGCTGACCCCCGGAACGTCTCCGCTCTGGCCTGGTTCGAGTATTTCGATGGCTTCGCGCAGAACGAGGTCGGGCCCGACGAGGGCTCGCTGCCCTTCCGAGTCTGGCAGCTGTGGGACATCATGGTGGCCGCACTGAACGGCGGCGATGTGATCCGTTTCGTGACGGCGGGCGGTATCATGGCCCACTTCGTAGGCGACGCGTCGCAGCCGCTCCACGCCTCCTACCTGCATCACGGCCGCGGACCGACCAAGAAAACGATCAACGGCGTGGCCTTCCCCTTTCGCCACGACGACAAAGGTTACCAGGACTTTCACGACACTCCGGAAGCGCAGATCCACGCGATCTACGAGCAGCAGATGCTCGAGATCGAGACCGATGTCGCGCTCGGCGGTGTGAACGACGCGCTCGCGGCGCGCGACAAGCCCGCTGCCGACCTCGAGAATGGCTGGCAAGCTGCGTGCGCCGTGATCGAGCTGATGCAGGCGTGCCGAGAGCGCCTGTCACCGGACGCGATCATCGACGCAGACGACCCGAGCTTGGGGCCGAAAGCACGGGCGACGCGGCTCTGGAAAACCAAGCAGGTGCGCGAGAGCACGCTGATCTTCTTGGCCGAGAGCAGTCAGACCTTGGCGCGCATTTGGATGAGCGCGTGGGCGGTCGCGAAGGGTGAACAGAACGCCCCCGACGACCAGCTGAAGCAGTTCACCGAAGCCGCACTGATGCAGGTCTACCGCGCGAAGGATTTCGCGCCTGGGCTGAGCTTGAAGCAGATGGCGGACTCGGGTGAGTTCGAGCCACCCGTCTAAAATACGCTTCAGTGGCGCGTCATGCGCGGCTGACGGCGCCGGACACGCCCGAGCGCGAGGAGCGCGAGCAAGCTCCACGCAGAAGGGGCCGGCGCGCCCGGCACGCTGCAACCGCATTTCCCGGCTTCGTTTGCGGGAGCCTGTGCAGCACTGCCGCCCGCAGGCCCTCCGCCTACGCCCGCGCTAGCGGCGCCCGCGCTCGGCGCGCCGGCTGCCGAAGAGGCTCTGCCGCCGCCACCCGCATCGACCACGCCCGAATCGACCACGCCCGCGTCCATCGGCGGCAGCGTAGGAGCGGCAAACGTGACGCTGAGCGTGTGATTCGCGGTGACGTTGATGAACTGATACGACGTGTCTGCGGCGACGCTCATGCCGTCGACCGACAGCGAGCCGATGACTTTGCCAGCGCCAGGCATGAAGCTGAACGTCTGATTTTGGTTCTGTTCGAGTGAAACGGTGCCACTCGGTGCGACCACGCCGTCGCCCACGGTCGTCGCGCTGATCGAGTAGTGGCTCAGCGGGTTGATCGGTAACCCTTTGGCTTCGCGGATCAGCTCGAAGATGTGATCCGGGCGAACCACGAGGTAATCACTGCCCAATGAATTGGCCACGTTCATGAAGCTCGTGGGCTTCACGTCTTGCCAAGGCTGCGCCTGGATGATCAAGAATCGCGGCGCTTTTCCGTCCCACCCCTGGGACGACGAGGCGATGAAATCCTTCATGGCTTGCTCGCCAGTGCAGTAGTTGCAGGACAGCGCCATCCCCGGCAGCGTGCCGTCGTAGACGGTCAAGCCGCCGCCGGTGTTTTGGGCAGTCAGGCCGAGCAACGAAGGAGCGTGCTTCGCGTACGCATCCCCGACGTTCGGATCGATGCCGCCCACGATCGTGTTCCAAACCGTGATCACGCGCAGGCCTGCGCGTTGATTGTATGCCTCGGTTTTGGTGATGAACTGTTCGAGCTGGGCCGGGTCCGTCCACAGATTCGGATACGTGTAACCGTAGCCCGAGGGCCCCGAGAGCAAGCAATCGTTCGGGGTGGAGCTCGTCCAGAGGTAATCGAGCGCGCCGGGCATGGCGTCGACCATGGCGGGCGAAAGGGTCCAGCCCATGGGCACCTTGCCGCGGTCGGGATTTGCCCACAGCTTGCGCATCAAGTGCTCGACGTACTGCAGGTTGTCTCCGTCGCTCAGGATGAACGCGACATACAGCTTGTTCTGCAGCGTTGGCTTGTCCGGGATTGGCTTGACGTGGATGGTGCGCGGCATGCCGCTATGCAGCGTCAGATTCGAGGCAAAGTCGCTAGCGACGGTGGCCACGCCGTACTTCGACGCGGCCGCGACGCCAGGCCCTTCGTTGGGCCACCAGCCCATCCAGGCGGAGCCGGGACCCATCGCCGCGAGAAACTGATTCAGGAGCGGCGCTTCGCTCGGAACCTCGGGGTCGAGCCACAAGCATGCGGCGCCCACGGCCGTCGCATATTCACGCACCGCGGCTTTGATCCCGGGGTTCAACCCGAACGCGAGGCGATGCGGCAAGGTCGGCCAATACTGGTCGTACAGCGCTTGATAGACCGACAGCTTGTTCGAGAACTTGCCGCGAAAGTCGCTCAGAATCGGCAAATTGTAGGGCGCTGCTGCGAGCCGCGTAGCCAGGCTCGGCGAAACGACGAGCGCGTGCTGCGCGCCCGCGATCGTGGTTGCCAGGTTGATGGTGTCGGGTTGCGCGTTGTCGTACACGATCAGACCGGACAGCTCGCTCTGGTACTTGGCGATCAGATCCCAGTTGTTCGAAACCTCGCTGTACTTCAGGCCCAGCGAGTCCAACCAAGCGTGCGGGCCTTCTGCGAAGGCATCACCCTCGTACGAGAAAATGCGCGGCTGCTTGGCGTTGACGATGCCCTTGAGCGACGCAAAGAGCGCGAGCTCGTCCTCCGATTGGCTCCGTGTGACGCCGACCCAATCGACCTTCGTGTAGGCGGCGCCGAACCAGAACACGCGCAGCTCGAGCGCGTGCTCGTCGGCCGCGAGCGTGAATGGCAGCGAGAGCGTGGTGTATTGGCCCGCGACGGAGAACTGCTTGCGCGTGATGACCTTGCTGGCCAGGACCTGACCCGCAGTGTTGTCGTTGACCTCGAGCGTGACGACCGACGCATCATCGACAGTGTTATTGTCCGTCATGATCCGAAATTCGGCCGTGTTCGGGCCGGCCGGCACGGTCTTGTCGTAAGGGCCATAGACCATGTGGTCGTTGGCCTGGTCGACTCCGACCTGGCACAGCCAGCCGTCGGTCTCGGCGCGACCGGTCTTGTGGGCCAAGCTCGCGCCCTCCGCCTCCCAATGCTGCGCCTGGGAGTGCAGTTGGATCAGGTCCTGCGTGGCCGCGGGGGCAGGAAAGCTGGGCAAAAGCTGAGCGGCGGGCCAGGTGATGCCCCCGGTGAGCGGCTCCGAAACGGAGGCCACCGCGCTGTTACTCGAAGACGCCTGAACCGACGTTGCGCCCTGCGGATCACTACATGCGGGGCCCGAGGCCAGCATCAGAAGCGCCGCGCAGCGCCCGAGCGTCGTCCAGTTCATGCCTCATAGATGCCGCGTGGGCGGCAAATAGCTCAGCTTTCGCGCGCGCGGCGCCCGGTCACGGCTCGTGACGCGCACCTCTCACCCCTGGGGGGTACCAAAGCGAGTCGTCCCGAAACGCGACGCCGAAGGCTGCGTCGAGCGGTGACGTGCCGAGTGACCATCGATTCAGCTCTCACTCATGAGGTGCGTTCGCTGACTCCATCTCATCGAGCATCAGCTGGAGTCGCTCGACTCGCCACGACGTTTGCAGAGTGCGGCGACCGATCACCGATCAAGAGCGGGCGACTCTCTGTTCATCGATCCACGCGCTCACTTCACCGACGACAAATCACCTACGCGACGCGGACTCGCATGGCTCGATGTTTCGCGCGCGAGTCCGCGAATGCGCTCGCATGGCAAGAGAGCGTAGTCATCTCTCGCGTGTTGCCCGTGCAGCGTGAGCTCGCGCGCATTTGTGTGATACCCATCACTCACGACGTCAGTGCAACTTGGTGTATCGGCACCGGGGGCGGATCGGGTGGTACAAATGACAAACGTGGGGCATGGCGCGCCCAGCGCGCGATTACATTCCATCGATGGCTTGCGCAGCCTCGCGGTCGCGTTGGTGCTCGTTCACCATCTCACGGGAGGCGGCATCGCGAGATTGCTCATGAAGCGCGGACACGAGGTGGTCGCCTTTTGCGTGAGCTCACTCGGCACTTCGGGTGTCGAGTTGTTCTTCGTGCTCAGTGGTGTGGTGCTCGCGCGCCCCCACCTCGAAGGACAACGGCCATTCCACGCGCTCGCGTATTTGCGCAGACGTGTCTCTCGCCTCTTCCCGCCATACCTTGCGGCTTGGGCAGTCACGGGAGCCGCCTACTACATCGCGCCCTGGGCCATCCCGTTCACGACCGGGGACTGGTTCTTGCAGCTCGGCATCGTGCGTTTTGGATTCCACTACTCATGGGCGTGGTGGAGCTTGACGGTCGAGGTGCTATTTTACCTATTGGTACCGCTGCTGATTCCGGCGCTACTCTGGTTGCCACGTCGGCTCGATGTTGCACTTTGCCTGCTCGCCACGTCGATCGCGATCGCTGCGCTGTCGATCCGTTTCGTCGAGGCTTCGGCGGGCATCCCCATCGAGCTCTCCTCGCTCGGCGTGTATGCCCCCTGCTTCACGGCGGGCCTGCTGTTGGCGCGCGTCGAGTTTCCGCGCAGCCTGGCGTATGCCTCGTGTGCCCTCGGGGCGCTCTTGCTGTGCACGGCGCTCTTGCTTCCTGTAGCGAGCGTGCCCCAACACACTGCCTACGGCTTGATTTACCTGGGTCTCGTGTCTCGTTCGCTCGACGCGACGAGCCGGGCCACGAGAGCGCTCAGCCACTGGCACCTGGTCTGGCTTGGCGAACGCTCGTATTCACTCTTTCTGATTCACTGCGCAGCGATGCTAGTGGTCGGCCGCATCGAGCAGCTGTTTTGGCCTCCAAAGGGCGTCCTGTTTCACTTGGTCGCGGTGTTGGCCAATGCCGCGCTGTCGCTTTTCGCCGCCATGGTGCTGTTCAGTACGGTCGAGCGAAAGTTTGCACGCGGCTTGGCGACGGCGGATTTTTTCTGGCCATGGCACGAGCACGAGCACGAGCGTGCGCTGTTCGCTGAAGGTCGGTGAACGAGTGCCGATGAGTAAGGTGACGGCGCACGAGAATTCAGGCGGCGACGCGTTGCAGATCGAGAGCGTCGAACGTATAGGTGAACGATGGCTATGAAGCGGGTGTGGTGTGTCGCCAGCGCAGGAGTGCTCGGCGGCGTCCTGCTCTCTTGTGCCGGAAATTCGCCGCCGGAGTCACAGTCGGCCGCGGGGAACGCAGGCAATCTCTCGGGGGGCGCCGGAGCGGGCGTGGGGGGCGCCGCGACCGTCGGCGGTGGTGCGGGCGCGCCCACGGCAACCGGCGGCGTCACCGACTACACGGGCGGCCTGCCGCCACTGGGCGGCGCTGCGGGAACGGCACCGTTCGATTGGGTCGGCGTCGTGGGAACGGGGCAAAGCCTAGCCGTGGGTTGGGAAGCGACCGCGATCAGCACGATGCAGCCGTTCCACAACCTGAAGCTGGAAGACGATGGGCCAGACCCGAAGTACGCGCTCGATGCTCCGGCCACGGCGATCTGGAAAGCGGTCCCCTTGGTCGAGCCAATTCGTAAGACCGTGCCCGGCTACATGGATGGGCCGTACCCCAACAACGTTTGGCACAACGGTGACAGCTACGGTGAGTCACCGCACTCCGGTATCGGCAACATGCTCTCGTCGATTTGGCAGCGGCGCAACGGTGCCGACTACCTGACCGCACACACGGTCGTCGGCATCGGCGGGGTCGGCATCAAAGACATCGCCAAGAGTAGCAACGGGTACCTCGCAGCGCTGAACGAAGCGAGAGTCTTCAAGAAGCTGGCGACCGCTGCGGGAAAGACTTACGGCGTCGGCGCCGTCGTTCTCACTCACGGCGAGACCGACGCCAACAACCCAGACTACGGGCCAGCGGTATTCCAACTGCAGCAGGACTACGAGACCGACCTGAAAGCGGCCACGGGGCAGACGAGCGCGATCGTGATGTTGGCGTCGCAGCAGAGCAGCTCGGCTGGCCCCGGAAATTCTGCAATACAGCTCTGGCAGCAGTACGTGGCACACCCCCAACAGCTGATCGTGACCGGCCCCAAGTATCAATACGGCCCCTACGGTCTGCACATGTCGGCAGGCAGCTACCTGCGGATGGGTGAAAAATACGGGGAAGTATTCGACTTGGTGGTCAATCAGAAGCAGCCGTGGAAGCCGGTTGGGCCGAACAAGATCTCTCGTGACGGCGCCGTCATCGTGATCGACTTCGACGTGCCGAACCCGCCCTTGAATTGGGACGAGCGGCTCGTCGCTCCGCATCAAATGCTGCACAGCGCGTGGTCCAAGGGCCGCGGCTTCGAGGTAATCGACGCAGCCCAGAAGGAGCTCACGATTGCCTCGGTCGAAATCCGGGACAACCGCGTCGTCCTCACGCTCGAGCAGGCCCCCGCCGCTGGAGCGGCGCTCACGGTCGGCTATGCCGTGACGCAGGACACCACCGACTCCGCTCAAGGAGGCAAGGATCTCGGTCCGCATGGGCAGCTCCGCGATTCGGACGAGCTCATTGGCGCCGACTTCGAAAAGATCGAAGTGAGCGTCGTCTCGGGCTCGCCCGCAATCCACTCCGAGCCCAACGCGTTCGCGCGGCGCGCCCCGCGCGACGTCGTGACTGGGTCGGGCCTACCTCACGACACCGTCGCGATTCTACTGAACTTCGACGACATGACTTTGTCCAATCCCTGGACTGGCGAGAGCGGCAAAGCGACGCTCACGTTCAATCACGATCTGCACAATTATTGCGTTCATTTTGCGATGCCCGTCCCGTGACGGATACGCGTGCCCGCGAAGCGAAGGGACACGAAGGTTCTTACCCTTCGCCGCTCAGAACCCAATGCCGACGCGCGCCGTGACGAGCACCCAGCCGTTCAGGTTCGGCGCATCCATGCCGCGAATCGCGGGCAGCGCGCCTTCGACGTCCAGCCCAGCGCGTGCATTGGCCTCGCGAATTGGCAGCACGTACTCGAGTGTGCCGCGCAGTGTACCGATGCCGACGGTCGATGCCTGCAAGGCGCCACTGACGTCCGTGTACTCCAGGCGCGCGAGCCCCGCGCCGGCCGCGAGAATCGGGTGCAGCCGCTGCTCGACACCGAAATCGACCCACAGCTGACCGTCGTATTGCGAGAGTCCACGGTCGCTGCCGGTGCGCACCCAACTCCCCGAGAGGCGTAAGCCCGCGGCCTTGGCGCCGACATCGACCGCCACGGCAAAGCCACCATCGGCGCGCTGGCTGGTGGCACGCAGCACGGGGCCGGTGCTCAAGCGCAACGCTGACGGCTCAGGCTCGAAGTCTTCCGGAGCGGGCGGCGGACCGTTCCAAGGCAACGACGCATCCCTGGGCGGCGAGTCGTCGCCGGGTGGTGACGCGAACCCGGAGGCCGCACGGGCGACGGAGGGACAAGTGACGAGCAGCGCAACGATCAGAGGGACGAGAGGTCGGGTCATCGGTTCCACTGCCAAGGAAACGGGGCCGCCGGCTCGCCCTTACACTTCGCTCTGCGCTTGGCGCGATTCGATGAATCGTTGGCGCGATCGGATTAGCGGAGGGCCCGAGTCGGCACGATTCTAGTGCTGTGCCGGGCATTTCCGCCGGCTCAGCAAAGGAACTGCGGATGTCGAAAGTTTGGCTCATTACCGGTAGCTCTCGCGGCCTCGGGTTGGCGCTTGCCAAGGCAGTGCTGGCGGCAGGCGATCGTCTGGTTGCCACGGCGCGTCAGCCCAAGCAGCTCGCCTCGTTGGTCGAGCAATATCCGGAACGCGCTCTGGCGGTCGCGCTGGACGTGACCGACTCGGCGTCCGCACGTGCCGCCGTCGCCCAAGCCGTCGCGCATTTCGGGCGCTTGGACGTGCTGGTCAACAACGCGGGCTACGCGAACGTGAGCTCGATCGAGGATCTACCGGAAGACGACTTCCGCGCTCAAATGGAGACCAACTTCTTCGGCGTGTTGAACGTGACTCGTGCGGCGCTGCCCGTGTTGCGAAAGCAAGGCAGCGGGCACGTCATCCAGATTTCGTCTCTGGGCGGTCGCTTGGGCAGCGCCGGGCTCTCGGCGTACCAATCGGCGAAGTGGGCAGTCGGCGGCCTCACCGAAGTCTTGGCGCGCGAGGTCGGGCCGCTCGGAGTCAAAGTGACCATCGTCGAGCCGGGCGGCTTTCGCACGGACTGGGCCGGCTCGTCGATGCACATCGAGCCGTACAACGATGCCTACGCGGGCACCGTGGGTCAGATGGTCGCCTATCGCAGCAGTCCGGAGACGCCCCGTGGTGATCCGGCGAAGGCGGCCCAGGCGATCCTGACGCTCGCCGCGCTGGCCGAGCCGCCGTTGCGTCTGCTGCTCGGTACGGACGCGGTATTCCTGGCAAAAGCGGTCTTGCAGCGACGCGCCGCCGAGGACGACCAGTGGCAAGCGTTGAGCTCTTCGACGGACTTTGACGGCTCGCTCGACTTCGCGGAAACTCCGCTGGGCAAGCTGCTGAGTGGAAGGAGCTGAATTGCGCGTCGATCTCGTCCCTGTGCCTGGCGTCGTGCTCACCCGCCTGGCCGCGCTCGATGTGGACATCGAGCACGTGCTGCGCGTCGCGGGCATCCCGCGGTCTCGCTTCGTGTCGCCGAAGGCGCGCCTGACGACACGCGAGTTCTTTGCACTGTGGCAGGCCATCGAGAGCGTCGCCGAGGGGCCGGATCTCGGGCTTCGGCTGGGCTCGAGCGCGGTGCCTCATCAATACGACGTGGTGTCGATGGCCGCGCTGCATTCGGAAACGCTCGGAGAAGCGCTGCACAAGCTCGCGCGCTACAAGCGC
>OUNO010000213.1_pt1 | contig 10659 bp, 8 predicted proteins | sample 1779811 | NCBI WGS metagenome assembly OUNO01 (sample SAMEA3914804, study PRJEB12502) | metagenome | biome: forest; material: soil | place: Canada | collected 2010-06-25 | depth 0.3 m
GCAGGCCGCCGGCGCGCAGCACGCTGCATCAGGAAATCGTCTGCCTTCGCCAAGTTTTGAAGACCGCCAATCGGCATCGCTGGCTTGAGCATCTGCCGGACCTGTCGACGCCCTATCGCGCGTCGAGCAAGGTCTCGCACCGGGCTTGGTTCACGCCCGAGGAGTACAAACTGCTCTATGGAGCTACGCGCGAGCGAGCCCGAAATCCCAAGAAGGAAAGCTGGCGGCGGGCTAGTGAGAACCTGCACGACTTCGTGCTGTTCATGGTCAACACCGGCCTGCGTCCCGACGAGGCGCTGGGTCTTGAATACCGGGACGTCTCCATCGTCGAGGACGAGGCCACGGGCGAGACGATCCTGGAGATCTCCGTGCGTGGGAAGCGTGGCGTCGGGTGGTGCAAGAGCATGCCTGGCGCCGTGAAGCCGTTCGAGCGGCTTCGCGCGCGGAACGAAGGTCGGCCCACCGACCGGCTGTTCCCATCGATACAGCGCGAATTGTACAACGCCATCCTCGATGAGCTGAACCTGAAGGTGGACCGCGAGGGGCGGCGTCGCACGGCTTACAGCCTGCGCCACACCTACATCAGCATGCGGCTGATGGAGGGCGCGGACATCTACCAGGTCGCCAAGAACTGCCGCACTAGCGTGGAGATGATCGAGACCTACTACGCCGCCCACATCAAGCACATGATCGACGCCTCCGCAGTCAACGTCCGCAAGGCGCGGCCCGGCGCTTCGAAGGCCGCGACCAAGCCCCGACGCGTCCAGTCTCGCGGGCGTTCGAAATCCTCGACGACCAGGACCTAGCCGACTATAGCTCGCCTCGGTTCAGGCGGGCGTGGCGAAACTGGTAGACGCAACGGACTTAAACCAAAGGATTGAGTGCGCTCGGGGAAATCCGGGACGTAGAACTGCTCAAATTCGGGGAACCCTGTCAGATGGCGATCCCGAGCCAAGCCCCACCGGGGAAGGTGTAGAGACTAGACGGGCAGCACCTAACCTCCGGCTTTCGGGGCATGGTGAAGGGATAGTCCAGACCACGAACGCGATGAGCGGCGGCGAAAGTCGAAGTGGTACGAAAATCCGTCGGCCGAAAGGCCTTGCCGGTTCGACCCCGGCCGCCCGCACCAAGCCCTAGCTAACTGTCTACTGAGCTCAGAAATGGCAGTCCAAAAGCACGTCACCTCCTCTGGTCTCGTGGCCGACGTCAAACTTGTTGGCCGCAACGCCTAAAGATGCCGACATTGACGCAAACGTCCAACTTTCAGATCTCAGTCGGTATGAAGCCGACATGCCGCCTCGGGGCCTCCTCAACGTGCTTGGTGGAACTGCAAGACTCCCCCGTAGCGGCGGCGAGTTGACGACCACTACCTTTCCTTGTCCGCACCAGTCGCGCTACAAGATCGCGGGGGAAAGATGAATCGGCATCAGGACGCTTCACGACCGACACCACAGGTCCAGGGATGGATACGTCAGATCCGAAAGGAAATGGCCTCCGGGCTCGACCTTGAAACCGCCGCTGCCGAAGCACGCCTGTCGTTCGAAGCCCTTCTGGCCGCATCGCTGACGCCGGTTCAGATCAATGATTGGCAGGCCGCCAAAAATGAAATTCAACGCGCCCAGGAAGCTCCCACCCAGGTTACGCGCCACGCCTTGCGAAAGCCGCGGCGGCCCAACTGGTATCGCGGCCCCACCACGAGCGACACTAACTGGCCGCCCCTGAAGGCCTACCTGCTCGGGCGTCGAGGATGGGTCGATGAGGCGGTCGCTAGCCTTGATGGCAGCTCGACTGAGATCGTTTCTCTCCTGGAGGATCCCAGTCAGGCGCTGTTCAAAGGACGCGGCATGGTTGTCGGCTATGTTCAGAGCGGCAAGACCGCCAGCATGCTCGCTGTCACGGCCAAGGCCGTGGACGCCGGTTATCGCTTCGTCATCGTGCTGGCGGGACTGACCAATTCACTACGCAGGCAGACCCAAGGACGGTTCGAGACCGATCTTCGTGCGCGCAACCCTCTCGGCTGGCACATGCACACCTCCTATGAGGATGGCGGTGATTTTCGCACGCCACCCAATCTCTGGTTCTCGGTGATGGATCCGGTGCAGGCCGCGATCGTCAAAAAGAATGTCACGCCCCTGCGCCGCCTGATCCGCACGATCGAAAAGACGCCTCCGGCTCTACGGGCGCGCATGCCGGTGCTAATCCTGGACGACGAGTGCGATCAGGCCAGCGTCAATGCCAGCGGCAGTCAGTTTGACATGAGCGCGATCAACGGCGCGATCCGGCGACTTCTCGCTCTGCTGCCGCGCGCTCAATATATCGGCTACACGGCCACGCCTTTCGCCAACGTGCTGATCAACGCTGAAAAGCCTGATGGCGCGCTCGATGACCTCTATCCTGAGGACTTCATTGTCGCTCTGCCTCGCCCTCAGGGTTATAGCGGCATCGACACGATCTTTGGCGATCAGCCCGCTGATGCGAACGACGAGAGCGCCAGTGAAGTAGGCCAGGACATGCTGCGCGAGGTGCCTGAAGCAGATGTCGCCTGCGTCAGACCTCCATCTGCGGCTATGCGTGCAAGCTTCAGCCCTGGTATTCCGAAATCTCTGTCTGACGCCCTCAGCTATTTTGTGCTGGCGTCGGCAGAACGCCGGCGTCGTGGCCAAGCCGGTCAGCACAGCTCGATGCTGGTTCATACCACGGTCTACACGCTCTCCCACGAGCGCTTGGCGAGCGAAATCCGAGACTGGCTGCCTAGCTTCCGTGAAGACCTTCAGTCAGCTGAAGGCTCCGCGAAACTGACGGCGCTCTGGGCCGACGAACAGGCGCGCGTCCCACCTGAAAAATGGGGCCGGCTCAGGACTAGCCTCGAAGATCTGCGTCCGCACATCACTGACGTGCTCGACGCCGTCGCGGTGGTCGTTGAAAACAGCAGCAGCCAGACGCGGCTGGATTTCGACACGGCGGCCAGAACCTTCATTATCGTCGGCGGTTCCGTGCTCGCCCGGGGCCTGACCATCGAAGGCCTGTCTGTCAGCTATTTCGTGAGAAGCTCAAGTCAGTACGACACTCTGCTGCAGATGGGCCGGTGGTTCGGGTTCCGTAGCGGCTATGAGGATCTGCCGCGGATCTGGATGACCGCCGAGCTATCCACCGCGTTCAGGGACCTGGGCCTCGTGGAGGCTGAGCTTCGTTCTGACATTGCGCAGTATATCATTCAGGACCTCACGCCGGTCGATTTCGCCGTCCGTATCCGCCAGCTGCCCGGCATGACGATCACCGCGGCCAGCAAGATGGTGGCCGCCGAGGCGTGCGACGTCAGTTTCTCTGGTGAGCACCTGCAGACCATTCGCCTGCCCTATCAGGACGAAGCCCGGCTCGTGCAGAACTGGCGCGCGGGCGCCCGTCTCGTTGAGACCGCAGGTCATTTTGGAGAAGTTGAAGCACGGGCTCAGGGCCGACTGATACGAAACGTCCCCATCGCAGCGGTGCTTACATTCCTGAAGGAGTACGTCGCCTCTTCAAAGGATCGCTTTTCGCCGGACCTCATCGATTACCTGGTGACGGAGAGTTCTGGCGACGAACAGGCCTTTCAGACCTGGAATATCGGCGTGGTGGAGCCTCTCGCCTCAAAGGGGGCTTCCGCTCAGCCGTTGGGCCCGTTCGGCGCTGTGCGGCTTGTAAACCGATCGCGCCTGAACATACCGCGCAGCGACGCCTTAGCCGACATCAAAGCGCTGATGTCCCGCCGCGACATACTCATGGACGTCGATCTGACAGCCCGCTCTGAAGACTGGGAGCAGCTGAAGCGTGAACGGCAGGCGCTGATTGGGGACGCGACGCCATTATTGCTGCTGTACGCCATCGATCCGCAGTCGTCTGCTCCGGTCGACAGCAGCTACCGCGCGAACCTTGGCGCGGTGGGAGACGTGCTGGGCCTTGGCCTCGTGCTTCCAGATCGAGGAACTCGCCGACAATACGTTCGGGTACGGCTGCCGCGTGAGGATGCAGGTGAAGACCTGCTCGCTGAGCTTGGAGAAACCAATTGATGATCAGCTCTGAGCGGTTTGGTCGCGCCGTATCTCTCTGCGTGCGGCATGGCTCACTATGCCACTGACGCTTTCGGCAGAGCGATTTCCGGCCTCAGGCGGCATGGCCGGCAAGGGCGCGCGAAAACTGCTCGGCGCCTCGTCACTCGACCGCCTGGAAACGGTCATTCGCGAAGCCGGTCAGAACGCTCGAGACGCTGGCCTCCCCGGTGCGAGTGTGGCTTTCCACGTCAGTCTTCGCCGCCTGACTCCGGCTCAGCGAGACGTTCTGGCGGGGGAGGTTCTGGCACAGCCTCCTCAATCCACCGTTTCGCGTAACCTGCTGAACACTGCGCTCTCGGCGCCGGCTCCAGTGCTTCTAGAAATCTCCGATTTCGGGACACGGGGACTCGGCGGTCCCACCCGAGCGGACACGGCCGCGCTGCCAGGCGAGCGCACAGACTTCATCAACTTCATCCGAAACATCGGAGCCACGTCGGAGGGGCCGGTCAAGGGCGGCACCTACGGGTTCGGAAAGACCTCATTTTATCTCGCCAGCCAGCCGGCGACCATCCTGGTGGATTCGCTGGCACAGGGTTTGAGCGGCTCTGAGCGTCGATTCATTGCCTGCCATCTGGGCGATGAATTCACGCATGATGAGAAGCGGTTCACTGGACGCCACTGGTGGGGCGAAGCTGAGGGTTCTGAATTCGTTGAACCCCTGCGCGGCGCAGCTGCGGCTGAACTTGCTGAACGCCTCGGACTACCGCCGCGCGGTCCGGATCAGACGGGCACGACCATCGCTGTTCTCGCACCCGACATCGATGATCTTGAGACAGCAGCCGCAAAGATCCGGGAGACTTTGCTGTGGTACTTCTGGCCACAGATGGTCTCCACTGGGGGCCCGCCACCGATGAGCTTTTCTCTGAGCATCGACGGGGCGCCGCAAATCATCCCGGATCCCGAACGTACGGCGCCGATCGAGCTTCTGGTCCGGGCGTGGCGCCAGCTCAAATCTGGTGGCGAGGCGACACCGATCTGGTGCTTGCGGCCAAGGATGCACCTTGGCGATCTCGTCATCGCCAAGGGGTTTCGCGGCGACCGCCCTGCGCTGACTGAGGACTCGGCCATACCCAGGCAGCTCCACCACGTCGCGCTGATGCGCCACGTGGAGCTGGTCGTGCGCTACGAAAAGGGCCCGGTTCTGCCCGCTGGCGGCGTTGAATGGGGCGGCGTGTTTATCGCCAGTCGGGAGGAAGAGGTGGCCAGAGCCTTCGCTGCGTCGGAGCCGCCAGCTCACGATGACTGGTCGCCCGCTAACATGGAGAAGGGGCCTGCGCAGACTTTCGTGCGCATGGGTCTGACCCGTATCAAGGAAGCGATCAGCCGGTTTGTCTATCCGCAGTCCACGGCAGGCACCGGCGCGGTCGATCAGCCCTCACTGGCCCGCGCCGCGTCCGTTCTGGGATCGCTGATCCCGCAGACGCCTCGTGATCCGCGTTCGCGCAGCAGCAGCTCCCAGCGCGGCCGGCGGCGGCGCTGGACCCTTCAGGCGCCGCAGTTTGTTTCAATTCAGGCGAAAGGCGAAGGCGTAGACGCCACCTTCGAGATCGCTGGCTTCAACCATTCCGACGAGCCACTTCGAATTACGGCTTTGCCCGGAGTGGTGATGGAGGATGAACTGTCAGCTGACACGGAACTGCCCGATGGCGGCATTGTGACGGTCACGGCATGGGAGACCGCTGACGGCGCCATCGCTTCGACTGAAGCCAGCTTCGTCGCACCGCCGCATAAGAGCATCCAGATGCGCGTGCGTGTTCATGTGCCCGGCCTCGCGGTCGTCGGCCTGAGTCTGGAGGCGGAGGACTAAGGTGGCATCCTTTGCTTGGCCATATCTTCGTATCAGCAACGACCAGGTGATAGCCGATCCTTGGATCCGCTACAGCCTGACCGGGGGCCAGCCGCTCCTGGACTACGTCAGGGACTGGGACAGCGCCAACGAACTGCGTGTTCAGCGTAGGCTTGAGGTCAATCTGGCGGCGATCGCCTTGGCCTTCGACATTGCGCAGGCCGACCTTCGTCTCGAGGCTGTCCTGACCGTCAGCACGGGAGGCCTGGGCGGGCAACGGACACGTCGGATCTACTGGCGCAAGGACGTACGACAGGGACAGACGGTCCACGACATTGACGTGACCATTGAAGCTGCTGATCTGTCGCAGCGTTTTATTCTGCGCATGGAACTGCTCTTCGTTGGTCCCACCGCCGGTGGTGCTCCTTTGGCGCCAAAGCACGCTGGTCTCCGGCTTTGGGAAAATGTGTTTGTCGGACGACTTGAGCCCGAAGAGCCCCGCCTTCCGATCGAAATGATAAGTTTCAAGGACGCATTTCCGGAGTCAGCAGGCGCCCTTTGGAAGCTGGAGTGGTCGCCGGGCGCGATCACCGACGAATTTGCAGGGGCGCTACGTGTCCTAGCCAATGCCGACGAAGCAGAGTTTATGGACCGGCTCAGAGCAGGCGACGCCCTGATCCTGAAATTTCTTCTGGGCGCCGTGCGGGTTCAGATCGTGCGCGGCGTTCTTGCCAATACGGATGCATCCGACTTGGTCGGTACTGCGTCTCCGACGTCAATACTGGGTGCAGTCGTCGGCTGGCTGGACAAGGCGTTTCCGGGTCAGGATCTGACCGCCGTCGAGCAGGCGGCCGCGCTTGACCCGTCTCGCTTCGAAGCAATGATCGCAGCTATCGATGATGAGGTCAGCGCCGGTGCCTGATGCCGTCCACTTTCCCCGGCTTAGCGCGCGCGGCGTGCGAAAGCTGCTTACCCTGCCTGGTTTCCAGAGTCTGAGCTGGCAGGATCGCCGCGAACACGTCCGTGAACTGATCACTTTCGCCACCAGCGGCGGCGTCAGGGTAACCGATGAGCGGCTGGAGACGATCCGGAGCCGCATCCTTCACATAGCAGTCGCGCACGGCTTTCCAGGAACCAGGGACAGGAACTTCGACGCTGCGGTCGCCGTGGCGCTGGTCGATGAAGACCTGAGCCCGCCTGTCGAGGCCCTGCGCGACGACGTGTGGGCCTTTGTGGCCGCTGTACTGCTGGCCGACGTTTCACACTGGCGCTGGGTCATGACCCAGGAGCGCTATCTTGGCGGGGTTCGCAATACCTTCCAACGTCTGTGGCTACGCGGGCAAACCTTCCGACGTCAGGGCGCCGGAGATGTCTGGAAAATTGTTCAGGAGATCTCGGAAGACGCCGGCCAGGGTCTGCTGGAGCGCCCACTCCTCAGTGGTGCGAGGCCCGTAAGCCAGACCATCGGCGATGTCTGGCTGGAACTCGAAGACGCGACGCGCGACGCGCCTGTTGAACTCATCACGCGCAGCGCCCTCATCAAGCTGCGGATCACCAATCAGCTGATGAACCTTGAGGCGCTCAGTCCAGAAGCCCGCGAGGCGGAGGTCCGTCGTCTCTTCCGACACGCGGGGGCCGAGGTCTGACATTGCCTCGCTTCTACGCCTACCCCTCGCGCCAGGGCGAGCCGATGCCCGAGCCCACACCGGGGTCGTGGGTGCTCAGACCTGAATCTACGGACGACGACGGCCTCCGCACCACTTTCCAACTTCGATACGTGAACGCCAGCGGCGCGCAGGTCGCCATCGGACACGTGAAGATATTGCGGACAGGTCAGCAGGCCAGTCGCACATCTCTCGACGCGACATTCGATCACCTTGGCCCGGAGTATGTCTCCGTCGGGGCTGAGCTTGAATACTATAAAAACCTTCGAGAGGTGGCGGGCAGCGAAGCTGTCGAAGTGTTGCTCGCGCTCGCCGACGCCGCAATCGATCCTGTCCGACGCGCGCGGTTTGAGGCGGAGGCTGGCTTTCAGAACTCGCTGCTAAGATTTACGCCGGCTCGCCTGGCTCTTGAACAGGCCGCTACGATCTTTGGCGCATCGACTTCACCGCCGTCTTCAGCTTCCGGTCCCCTGATCTTCAGGACCAGCACGGGCGGCGATCTGTTCGATGTCTCATTTGAGATGAACCTCGTTCCCGACCTGCCTGGACGAATCAACGTTCTTGTCGGCTCCAATGGTTCGGGAAAGACCCGGCTGCTGTCGAACCTTGCGCTCGCCGCCTTCGCGCCAGCCGACACCGATGAAGCGCGATCATGGGGGTCTTTCAACGCTCCTCTGAACTTCAGCCGCGTCCTTGCCTTCTCCTATAGCGCGCTGGATGATTTCGATGTGCCGGCCGTCAGCGGGCGTGAACGCGCCGCCTTTTTGCGCGCCGATAGCGGCCTGGGCTACATGTACTTTGGTCTGCGCGATCTGACTGAGGGCCGTGCGGTGCAGGCGCCGGCCTCAGCGCTGAAATCGGTCAGGCAGGTGCGCAACGAGTTCCAGCGCGCGGTCAAAGCTGCATTCGATGAAGACGGTCCGCTCTTCCTCAAAGTGCTGAATCGACTGTTCGCTGAGCCTTCCTTCGCCTCGATCGGTGTCCGTCCGCTGGCGACGAGCACGGAGCCCCGCCAGCTGCTTGAACGAACATTTAGCCACGCAAGCACCGGTCATAAGTTCGTGCTGCTGATGACCGCGCAGCTGTGCGGATTTGTGCGAGACGGCTCTCTGGTCCTGATCGATGAGCCGGAGTCACACCTGCATCCTCCGCTCCTGGCGGCCTTCGTTCGGGTGCTGCGCCAGTTGCTGGAGGCGAAGGATTCCCACGCGATCGTGGCGACCCACTCTTCCTATGTCGTTCAGGAAACGCCTTCCAGCTACGTGCGGATTATCCGCCGCGCAGTGAACCGCACCAAGGTGACGCCACCATCGATCGAAACCTATGGCGAAGACATCGCCACCATCACGCGCGACATTTTCAGGCTGGACAGTGAAGGAGGCGACTTCGTCGGGGTGCTGGAGGAACTGGCCCACCGACGCACTCTGGCCCAACTTGAGGCCCTTTTTCCTCGCGGACTGAGCGGTCAAGCGCGTGCAATCGTGATGGCGATCCAGGCGCGACGAGGCCGGGCATGAGAAACCTGAACCGGCCAGGGCGAAACTCGACTGATGATTACGATCTTTGCGTACGTCGGAGCAATAAGCCCGGAAAGACGCGGCTGCAGGCGCGCCACGGTGAGGTGATGGCGCAGTATGCGCTTTATCCGGACGCCAAGGGACGCCCTCATCTCGTCGCTGAGACAGACAGCTGGGGCGCCCCAGACGCCGACTATCAGCGAAAACTCTATCTAAAGACCTATGACGGTGGATTGCTGGGCGACCTTCGCGGCGAGGCGATGGAATTGGCCGAGGGCCGCTGCCCTCTCTGCAGCGCTGCGCCACCGGAGGAGTTGGATCACTTCCTGCCACAGTCCTCACATCCAGCGCTCTCGATATACGGCCTGAACTTGGTGTTTGCATGTGGTCGCTGCAATCTGCTCAAGGGTCAGTGGTGTAGTTCGGAGCTCGCAAGACAGTTCGTTCACCCCTATCTTGAGCAGATTCCGCGTGATCGTCGTTTTCTGATCTGCAGTCCGTACGCCGGGGGTGTGCTCAGTCCTCAATATGAGATTATCGACCATCCCGAAATCGACCCTGCGCTCACCCAACGTCTGAGATGGCAGTTTGAAAGACTGGAGCTGAGCGGTCGGTACAGAGTCGAAGCCGTCAGACATTTTCGAAACCGCAGATCACAGTGGGCGGACGTCGTTGCTGAGGGAGGTTTCGACGCCCTACGGCTTGCGCTGCAGAAGGAGCGAAGTTCGTTTGTCGATAATCTCGGCGTCAACGATCTGCTCCCGGCCTTCATGCAGGGCTTGATCGATTGTCCGGACTTTGCCGTCAACGCCGCGCTACGGCTCGCGCTGCCTCAGCCGCCTCCTGCAGCGCCGCCGCCACCTGACGACTTCTAAGCTTAAGGTCTGGCCTGCAGCTTCAGGGCGAGCCTGTGGCAGTTTGCGCACAGGCACTCCAGATCGTCCAATCTCGTCGGTGCCCTTCCCTCATTTCTGCAACGTAGGTGGCCAACCCTGGCCCTTCCTGAGGCGTACCCTGCCTCGCAACAGTCTATGGGCCGTGAGTGATATGAGGACTTTCTGGCCGCGCTTAGTCGCCGCATCGCCCGGGGCCACTCGTTGGCTCAGGGATATTGTTGCACGGCGCTCAGGGCAGATCAGGATGACCGCGCCACGAGTGACCCAACAGCTGGTTAGACCGAACGCGGCGGCCAGACAGGAAGCGGCGCCAGCCCGAGCGGTTTGAGAAGCTGGTTCAGCAGCTCGACACAAGCGTTGCGGTCTGCCTCAAGCGCGTACTGCAAAGCGGGATCTGAGATGTTCAGCCATTCCCCCTGCTGCTGGACTCGACCGTCCCTCCTGGCTTGGCGAAGGTTGTCGCGGAATTTTGCGAGCGCCCGATCGATCAGCTCCGCGCCGACGCGCAGGCCAGCATCGGAAATCGCCGCATAGCCGCCGGAGGCGACCCGCACGATCCTGCCCTGGCGGTCGAGCAGTTCACCGGTATTGAGCGCCCGCTGCGTCCCCGACAGCGCTGCGTCGAAGTCGTCGTTGTGTTCGCAGCTCAGCCGATCCGCAAAGGCCGGCCGCCGGAAGGCCTCGGCAATGAGCGCAAGGATGTACAGG
>OUNO010077824.1_pt1 | contig 10656 bp, 7 predicted proteins | sample 1779811 | NCBI WGS metagenome assembly OUNO01 (sample SAMEA3914804, study PRJEB12502) | metagenome | biome: forest; material: soil | place: Canada | collected 2010-06-25 | depth 0.3 m
CTGCTGAGTGCGTGTGGGCATGCCGGTGGATGGGCCGCCCCGTTGAACGTCGAAGATCACCGCCGGAATTTCGGCGAAATAGCTGAGACCAACGAACTCCTGCATCAGGGATATGCCGGGCCCCGACGTGCAGGTGAAGGCGCGCGCGCCGTTCCAGCCGGCGCCGATGACAATACCAATCGAGGCGATTTCATCCTCGGCCTGGACCACGGCGAAGCGGGCCTCGCCCCAGCTCTCCGATTTCCGTTGCGTCTCGCAATGGGCCATGAAGGCCTCGGCGAGGGACGTCGATGGCGTGATCGGATACCAGGCGCAGACGGTGGCCCCGCCCCAGAGCGCGCCCAGAGCCGCCGCTTCATTGCCCTCGACGTAGATCCGATCGCCCACGGCGTCGGCGCGCCTGACCTTTAGCCCGATGTTCGGCAAGCTCGAAAGCGCGGCCTCCCGGCCCAGGGCCAGAGCCTCCAGGTTGGGCTTGATCAGCCGAGTCTTGCCGGGGAACTGCTCGGCGACCAGTTGGTCGCAGACCTCAGGATCGACCCCAAGCATAGCGGTCAGGGCTCCGACATAGATGATGTTCTTAAACAGCTGGCGTTGGCGGGCGTCGCTGTAAGCCCGGTTGCAGATCGCGGTCAGCGGCACGCCAAGCACGGTGATATCGTCTCGAACCCCCTCCGGTGGCAGGGGCTTGGTCGAGTCGTAAAACAGATAACCGCCCGGCTCGATGGAGGCGATGTCCTTCTTCCAGGTCTGAGGATTCATCGCCACCATCAGGTCGACGCCGCCGCGCCGACCAAGGCAGCCGGCTTCCGAAACGCGGACCTCGTACCAGGTGGGCAGCCCCTGGATGTTGGATGGAAAGATGTTCCGCGCAGCCACCGGCACGCCCATGCGCAAGATCGCCTTGGCGAACATGGAGTTGGCGCTCGCCGAGCCCGATCCGTTCACATTGGCGAACTTGACCACGAAGTCGTTGGCGGCGGCGATCGGCGCCGGGCGCCCGCGTACCCGTCGTTCGGGCGCCACCTCGGTCATGCCACGTCTCCCGCGTTCGTCATATCCAGCAGGAACTTGCGCATATCCCACGCCGCGGTGGGGCATCGCTCTGCGCACAGTCCGCAGTGCAGGCAGACGTCTTCATCCTTGACCATGATCCGGCCGTCGGCGAGCGGCCCCGACAGATAGAGGGCCTGTTCCAGATTGAGCGCCGGCGCTTTCAACCGATCGCGCAGGGCCGCTTCCTCGCCATTGTCGGTGAACGTGATGCAATCCATCGGACAGATGTCGACGCAGGCATCGCACTCGATGCACAACGCGTCGGTGAACACGGTCTGGATGTCGCAATTGAGACACCGCTCCGCCTCTCGGTAACCGAGGGCGACGTCGAAGCCCAACTCCACTTCCAGCTTGATGTTGCTCAGGGCCTCGGCCTTGTCGAGCAACGGCACGCGGTGACGCAGGGCCACCGATATGTCGTTGTCGTAGCTCCACTCGTGGATGCCCATTTTCTGGCTGGTCAACGTGACGCCCGGCGCGGGGCGCACGTTCACGTCCTCGCCCTGGCACAGCTTGTGGATCGAGATTGCCGCGGCGTGGCCGTGGGCCACGGCCCAGATGATGTTCTTGGGGCCGAACGCCGCGTCGCCGCCGAAGAACACCCTGGGATGCGACGAGCCGAACGTCGTCTCATTGACCACCGGCATGCCCCAGTCGTCGAACGTTATGCCGATGTCGCGCTCGACCCACGGAAAGGCGTTCTCCTGACCCACCGCCACGAGCACGTCGTCGCAGGCGTGGTGAATGTCGGGCTCGCCGGTTGGAAGCAGGCGTCGGCGGCCCTTGTCGTCATATTGGGCCGCCACCTTTTCGAACTGCACGCCGGTGAGCCGCCCGCCCTCATGGGTGAAGGCCTTGGGCACCAGGAAGTTGAGGATGGGGATGTCCTCATGCATGGCGTCCTCCTTCTCCCAGGCAGACGCCTTCATCTCCTCGAAGCCGGAACGGACGATGACCTTCACGTCCTCGCCGCCCAGGCGGCGCGAGGTGCGGCAGCAATCCATGGCGGTGTTGCCGCCGCCCAGGACGATGACCCGGCGGCCGATCCGCTCGACGTGGCCGAAAGACACGCTGGACAGCCAATCGATGCCGATATGGATATTGGCGGCCGCCTCCTGGCGGCCTGGAATGTCGAGGTTGCGCCCGCGCGGCGCGCCGGAGCCGACGAAAATAGCGTCGAAGTCCTCGTCCAGCAGGGCCTTGAGGCTGTCCACGCGTTCGCCCAGGCGCATGACCGGCCCGAGTCCGGTGATGTAGCCGACCTCCTCGTCGATCACGCTTTCAGGCAATCGGAAGCGGGGGATCTGGCTGCGGATCATGCCGCCGGCCTGAGCGTCGCCATCGAAGATCACCACTTCGTAGCCCATGGGTGAGAGATCGCGGGCGAGGGTCAACGAAGCCGGGCCAGCGCCGATGCAGGCGATACGCTTGCCGTTGCGGGCGCCGGCCGGGCGCGGCAGGCGATCGGCGATCTCACCCTTGTTGTCGGCGGCCACGCGCTTCAGGCGACAGATGGCCACCGGCGCCTCCTCCACCCGGACGCGGCGGCAGGCTGGCTCGCACGGCCTATCGCACGTCCGTCCGAGCACGCCCGGAAAGACGTTTGACTTCCAGTTGATCATATAGGCGTCGGCATAGCGCCCTTCGGCGATAAGCCGGATATACTCCGGCACCGGCGTGTGAGCCGGGCAGGCCCACTGACAATCAACAACTCTGTGGAAGTACTCTGGCGCCCCGATGTCGGTGGGTTCCAACGGAACCGAAATCCTTTCTCTCGCCTCCCCGCCGCCTCCTGGCCGCACATGGCGCGAAGGGACGATTGATCACCTTTAAGGTGGATGGCCCGTTAACGCCAGTAACATGGCCCGAAACGCTCCGAAACGCGCCTCGATCTGACTGGGCGGGCCGGTCATCGGGCGGCGACGGGTTCACGCCAATCGGTCGCCGTGGCGGCGTAGAGTTGGACGATGTCCAACAGCTTCTGGCTTTGCGCCTGGACACTATCGAGGCGGGCGCGATGGGCCTGTCTCTGCGCTTCGACCACATTGGCCAGGGGCCCTCCGCCGAGGCTGTAGGCGGCGCGGGCGTCGGTGAGCGCCTTGTCGGCGGCCTGTTGCGCCGCGCCCAGGGCCGCCAACGTGTCATCGTCGTGGGCCAGGGCCGCCAGCACGTCCGAGACCTGGGTGAAGGCGGCGAGCACGGTCTGGCGGTACTGCGCCAGCGATGCGCGCGCCTGGGCCTCGGCCGCTCGCTTGTCGGCCCGCAGCGCTCCGCCGTTGAAGATCGGCAGGGTCAGCGCCGGTCCGATGTTCCAGCCGGTGGCGTTATAGCTGAACAGGGCGGCCGGGGTCAGAGCCGACTGGGCGAAGCCGGCGTTGAGCTTGATGTCGGGATAGAGGTCAGCCGTCGCCACCCCGATCCGCGCGGTGTCGGCATGGAGATCGGCTTCGGCGGCCAGTATGTCCGGCCGGTTGCGCACCAGGGCCGACGGCAGGCTCACGGGAATTCGCGCCGGCGGCGTGAACTCGGCGACCTCGAAATCCGGGGCGGTCCACGCGGCCGGGGGTTTGCCGACCAGCAGGGCCAGGTTGTGCCTGGCCTGGGCGAGATCTTGCGCCAGGGGCGGCAGCAGCGCCTGATCGGCGGCGATCTGGGCCCGCCGGCTGGTGGCCGCCGCCAGCGCCTCTCCGCCCGCAGCCTGGGCCTTCAGGACGATGTCGAGGTTGCGCTCGTCGTCGGCGATGATGGCGTTGACGGCGCCGATCTGCGCCCGGATGGCGGCGATCCGCATGGCCGCCATGGCGACGTTCCCGGTGAGGGTCAGATAGGCCGCGTCGGCGCGGTGGGCCGCCGCTTCCACGGCCGCCTGCGCAGTCTCCAGCCGACGACGCTGGCCGCCGAACAGATCGAAGTCGTAGGTGACGTTGGCCCCGACGGTCAGCAGGCTGATCGTGGGGTTGGAAATGGCCGGGAAGCCGGGGAGGCTGGTGAAACCAAAACCGGTGAGGTTGATGCGCTCTTCCTGCGCGCTGGCGTTGGCGTCCACCCTCGGCGCCATGCCCCCGCGCACGCTGGCGGCCTGTTCCCTCGCCTTGTCCAACGCGGCCAGCGCCGCGGCTACGGTCTGATTGTCGGCCAAGGCTTGCTCAGTGACCGTATTCAGGCGCCGGGAGCCCAGATCCCGCCACCAGGCTCCGGCCGATCGCTTGTCCGGGCTCAGCGCCACGTTGCCGGGGGCGGCGTCTCCGGCCATGGCATAGCTGGAAACGGGGGGCGCCGTCGGTGGCTTGAAATTCGGCCCAACCGCGGCGCAGGCGCCCAGAGCCAGGGCGAGGACGGCGGGCAGGGCCTTAGTCGGCGAACGCATGGGCGGGCTCCGGCGCGATCCTGGGCGTGCGCATGAACAGCAGCAACGGCATGCAGGCCAGCGCGATGAACATCATCAGCTTGAAGTCGTCGAGATAGGCGATCATGGCGCCCTGGCGCGTGACCTCGTTGTTGAGCGCCTCAAGGGACCCGGGCGCGCTGGCGCCAAATTGCGGCCCCAAGGCCGCCCGCACGGCGGTATCCCCGGGTGTGATGTGCTCGCTCAGCGACGCATGCGCCACCGACGTGTTGGTGGTCCACAGGGCCTGCATGATCGAGATTCCGATGCTGGCGCCGAGGTTGCGGACCAGGGTGTAGACCCCGGTGGCTTCCGAGCGCAGGTGCGGGGCCAGGGTGGTGAACGCCAAGGTGCTGAGGGGCACGAAGATAAGCCCGATGCCGACGCCCTGGATGACGCCGGATATGATGATCGGGGTCGCCGTCATCGACAGATCAAACTGCGTCATCTGCCACAGCGACACGGCGCTGATGCTGAGGCCGCAAAACAGGATGAGGCGCGTATCGACGCGCCCGATCAGCCGGCCGACGACGAACATGGCGGCGAACGAGCCGACGCCCCGAGGCATGGCGGCCAGGCCGCTCTCCAGCGCCGTGTAGCCCATGAATTGCTGCATCATCACCGGCAGCAGGGCCATGGTCGAGAACAGCAGAATGCCGATGATAAACCCGAAGGTGGTGCAGGCGACGAAATTGCGATTGAGCGCCAGGGCGCGATCAAAGAACGGATGGCGAGCGGTCAGGGTCTGAACCAGGAACACATACAACGCCACAACGCCGACAACGGCCTCGGTCCAGATTTCCGGTGAGGCGAACCAGTCGAGGCTCGGCCCCCGATCCAGGGCGAGCTGAAAGGCGCCGACGAATACGCTGAGCGCTCCAAAGCCCAGGAAATCGAAGGGCTTGTGCGCTTTGCCCTCGCCAGAAGACATGAACGTCAACACGCCGGTCAGGGCCAGGATCCCCACCGGCAGGTTGATATAAAACACCCACCGCCAGGACAGATTGTCCGTCAGCCAGCCGCCGAGCGCTGGGCCGAAAATGGGCCCCAGAATCGCGCCCGCGCCCCACACGGCCATGACCTGACCCAGCTTCGAGGGCGGATACAGATCGAGGATGACGGCCTGGCTGAGAGGAATCAACGAAGCGCCGCACACGCCCTGGATCAGGCGAAACGCGACGATTTCGCCGAGGCTGGACGCCACGCCGCACAGCATGGAGGCGATGGTGAAGCCGGCGATCGAGGCTGCGAACACCAGCTTGCGTCCGAACCTCACCGACAGCCACCCGCTCAGCGGCGTCATGATCGCGGTGGCGATGAGATAGGAAGTCAGCACCCAGGCGATCTGGTCCGGCGAGGCCGAGATGCTCCCCTGGATGTGGGGCAGGGCGACATTGGCGATGGTGGTGTCGAGGGAGTTCATCACCGTCGCCAGCATCAGGGCGATGGTGATCGGGACGCGGTTGGCGATGTCGGACGCGGAAGCCATTGGGGCTATCGGCGCGTGGGCGCTGGATGGTCCCTTCCCGAGCGGACATCGACTGTCACCTTGGCGGACAGACCGGCGCGGCCCGCGACCTCGGGTGGCGCTTTGTCGAAGGCGATGCGAACCGGCAGCCGCTGGGCGACCTTCACCCAGTTGCCGGTGGCGTTCTGGGCCGGCAGAGCGGAGAAGGCCGATCCTGAGCCTGGACTGAAGCTGGCCACGTGGCCGTCGAGGACGCGACCGCCCAAGGCGTCGACCTTGATTTTCACCGGCTGGCCGACTCGCATGTACTTTAGCTGGTCTTCTTTGAAGTTCGCCTCCACCCACGGGTCTCCCGACAACAGGAAGAACAGGGTCTGAGATGGATTCACATAGGCGCCCACCTGCAGCTGGTCGACGCGCGTGACGATCCCGTCCTGGCGCGCGTAGACCACCGTGTGAGATAGATCGACCACGGCCGACTGCCGGATCGCCTCGGCCTGTTGCACGCCTGGATAGTCGTCCGAGCTCTTGGCCCCCGCGCCGAGATTGGCCAGAGCGGCGGCCGCCTGTTCACGGGTGACGCCGACCTGCGAGATCGCCACGTCAGCGGTGTGGGCGGCGTCCGCAGCCTGTTGCCTGGAGGCGACTCCAGCGCTGACCAGCGCCGTCTGCCGGGCGGCTTCGCGAACCGCGTAGGTCTTGGTCTTCAACGCCTCATTCACTTGTACTTGCTGCTGGTTGTAGTTCGCGCGCAGCACGCCGACTTCCAGTCTGGCGGCTGCCAGGCCGGCATCGGCCTTGGCCAGTGCGGCCTGTTCATCCGCCGGGTCGAGTTTGAACAGGATCTGACCGGCCTTGACGAGCTGGTTCTCGCTGACGTCGACCTCAATGACGCGTCCGGCGATGGCCGCGCTGACCGGCTCCTTGGCCACCTGGACGTAGGAGTCATCGGTGGTTTCGAAGCGGCCTCCGGTCAGAATGAACCAGGCGACCACCGCCAGGATGACCAAAGGACCACCGATCATCAGCGGCCAGCGCCACCTGGTCAGCGTCGCCGAGCGGCGGTCCGCGCCCACGGCTTCTTCATCGATCGGGTTCACGCGAGCTTCGCTCTTTCCAGCAGGGCCTCACCTCGGCCGAGCGGATGGGATCCCCCACAACCCAGGCCCGCCACGCCGGCCAACTCGATCGGTCCGGCGGGACTTGGATTGGTTAATGACTCCCGCTAGCCAGAGTCAAGAAGAAATGGTACCGCTTGGTTTCGTTTTGGGGAGTCGCCAGACATGCGCGTCAAGACCGACGCCAAGCGCCGCGCCATCCTCGCCGCCGCTGCTGAGGTGTTTCGGGAGTCGGGATTCACCGGCGCCACCATGGCCGCGGTCAGCGAACGGGCAGGAGGGTCGAAGGCGACCATCTATCGCTACTTCAGCTCCAAGGACGATCTGTTCGTCACGCTTATGATGGAGGCGGTGCTCGAACATGCGAACAGGGTGTTCGACACCCTCAAACCCTCCAACGACCTGCGCCAGACGTTGGAGCGCTTCGGCGCCAGCCTGCTTGCGCTGAACCTCTCCGACGAGGCTATGTCGGTCCGCCGCAACTCGATCGCCGAAGGCAGCAAGTCCAACCTTGGTCAGGCGTTGTACGATCGCAGCGCCGTATTGTGGTCGAAGATGGCGGACTTTGTTGGCGCCGAAATGGCCGCGGGCCGGCTGATGCGCGAGGACCCGTGGATGGTGGCCATGCACCTGCGCGGCATGCTGGAAGCAGACCCGGTCAATCGCGCCCTGGTCGGCGCGAGCGTGGACAGACGGCCCGTCCGCCTCAAGGAACATGCTCACAAGGCCGTGGATGCCTGGCTGCGCGCCTACGGTCAGACGGGGAACGGCAGGTCGGCCAGGGCCACGCCGCCATCGACGGGAATGGTCGCCCCCACCACATAATCGCCAGCGCGCGAGGCCAGGTAGATCGCCGCCGCCGCCATGTCCTCATCGGTCCCGATGCGGCGCATAGGGATGTGCCGGGCCACCGCTTCGCCCCGGTCCCGGGCCTCGCGATTCATGTCCGAGGCGAAGGCGCCGGGCGCGATGGCGCTCACCACGATGTGGTCGCGGATCAGGCGCGCGGCCAGACGCCGGGTGAGATAGATCAGGCCGGCCTTAGAGGCGTGGTAGGAATAGGTCTCCTGGGGGTTGAGCCTGATGCCGTCGATGGAAGCGATGTTGATCACCTTCGCCGGTTTGTCGGGCGAGGCGGCCGCCTTCAGCGCCCCGTGCAAGGCCTGGGTCAGGAAGAACGGCGACTTGAGGTTGAGATTGAGGACCTTGTCCCAGCCGCTCTCCGGGAACGCGTCGAATTCCGCTCCCCAGGCCGCGCCGGCGTTGTTGACCAGAATATCGAGCTTGGGTTCGAGCGCCGTCAGCCGCTCGGTAAGCGCTTTGCATCCCTCCACTGTCGACAGGTCCTGGGGCAGGGACACGCATGTTCCGTGCTCCGAAAGCGCCTGCGCGGCCTCATCGCACTGCGCCGTCTTGCGCGACGAGATGTAGACCTTGGCCCCCTGCATGAGGAACCCTTCGGCGATCATCCGCCCGATCCCGCGCGAGCCCCCCGTGACGAGGGCGACCCGGCCCTCGAGCGTGAACAGATCCTTGATCATGGCGTCCCTTCCTGCTGACGCCCGCTGCTCGCCTGTCCGGCCCCCCGTCGTCAAGCCGTCACCTTGCGCACCGAGGGTGACGCGCATAAGTCTCGCGCCCTGGGCCCACCGTCGACCGCTGACAAGCGGCGGCGGACGTTTCGTTTGCCGCCGGAGCTCAAGTTGACGATATGACGCTCGATCTCGAGCCGCGGCCCGCCACCGCCGGCGCCCAGGCCTCGCCCATCGTCCTCACCCATCTTCAGCGTCTGGAAGCGGAGAGCATCCACATCCTGCGCGAGGTCGTGGCCGAATGCGAGCGGCCAGTGATGCTGTACTCCGCCGGCAAGGACTCGGCGGTGATGCTGCAGCTGGCGGTCAAGGCCTTCTTCCCCGCGCGGCCGCCCTTCCCGCTCCTTCACGTCGATACGACCTGGAAGTTCAAGGCCATGTACGAGCTGCGCGACCGCATGGCCGCCGAGCTCGGTTTCGATCTTCTCGTCCACCAGAATCCGGACGCCCTGTCCCGGGGGATCAATCCGTTCGACCACGGCTCCCTGCACACTGACCTGTGGAAGACCGAGGGCCTGAAACAGGCGCTCGATAAATACGGGTTCGACGCCGCATTTGGCGGGGCCAGGCGCGACGAGGAAAAGAGCCGGGCCAAGGAGCGGGTGGTCTCGATCCGCTCGGCTCAGCACGGCTGGGATCCAAAGAACCAGCGGCCGGAACTTTGGAAGCTTTACAATACCCGCCGCGCCAAGGGTGAGAGCCTGCGGGTGTTCCCCCTGTCCAACTGGACCGAGCTCGATATCTGGCAATACATCCACGCCGAGCACATCCCGATCGTGCCGCTGTATTTCGCGGCCGAGCGGCCGGTGGTGGAGCGCGACGGCGCCCTGATCATGGTCGACGACGAACGCATGCGCCTTGAGCCGGGCGAGGCGCCCCAGATGCGCAAAGTGCGTTTTCGCACGCTGGGCTGCTATCCGCTGACCGGCGCGGTCGAGTCCGACGCCGACACCCTGTCCAAGATCATCCGCGAAATGTTGCTCGCCACGACATCGGAGCGCCAGGGCCGGGCCATCGATCACGACCAGTCGGCGTCGATGGAGAAGAAGAAGCGCGAGGGCTATTTCTGATGGCCCTCGCCCACGACTCCGCGGCCGCCGACATCGAAGCCTACCTCGAGGCGCACAAGGCCAAGTCGCTGCTGAGGTTCATCACCTGTGGCTCTGTTGACGACGGCAAATCGACCCTGATCGGTCGCCTGCTCTACGACTCCAAGCTGATTTTCGAGGATCAGCTGGCGGCGCTGGAAGCCGATTCCAAGCGCGTGGGCACTCAAGGCGGCGACATCGATTTCGCCCTCCTGGTCGACGGCCTCGCCGCCGAGCGAGAGCAGGGCATCACCATCGACGTCGCCTACCGCTTCTTCGCCACCGACCGGCGCAAGTTCATCGTCGCCGACACGCCAGGCCATGAACAGTACACCCGGAACATGGTCACCGGCGCTTCGACCGCCGACCTCGCCGTCATCCTCATCGACGCGCGCAAGGGCGTGCTCACCCAGACCCGCCGGCATAGTTTTCTCACCCGCCTGATCGGCATTCGACAGGTGGTGCTGGCGGTGAACAAGATGGACCTGATCGGATTCGACGAGGCGGTCTTCGACGACATCGTGGCCGATTACCGCGCCTTCGCGGCCCAGATCGGCCTCGATGACATCACCGCCATCCCTATCTCCGCCCTGCGCGGCGACAACGTCGCCGAACAAAGTCGGCGCATGGCCTGGTATGACGGCCCGACCTTGATCGAGCATCTGGAGACCGCGCCGGTTGACGCCACGCGGCGACAATCCAAAGCCCTGCGCATGCCCGTGCAATGGGTCAATCGTCCGGATCTGGATTTTCGCGGCTTCAGTGGCCAGATCGCCTCCGGCGTCGTGCGGCCGGGCGATGCGGTCCGCATCGCCCCTTCCGGGCGCGAGACCCGCATCGCCCGCATCGTCACCCGCGAGGGGGATCTCGACGAAGCCGTCGCCGGCCAGTCCGTGACCCTCACCTTCGCCGACGAGGTGGACTGCTCGCGCGGTGACGTCATCGCCGA
>OUNO010008336.1_pt1 | contig 10650 bp, 7 predicted proteins | sample 1779811 | NCBI WGS metagenome assembly OUNO01 (sample SAMEA3914804, study PRJEB12502) | metagenome | biome: forest; material: soil | place: Canada | collected 2010-06-25 | depth 0.3 m
CGGCGATGCCGAAGCCGAAGCTGTCGGTGAAGGGCTGGCCTCGACACGAAGGGGCTCTGCCGTAGCTGTCGGTGTGGTCGAGCTGTTATTGACCGTTACGCCTGGGAGATTACAAGCGCTCGAAAGGGTCGCGGCTAGCGTGAAGCCAGTAAGGTAGACCCGAAAGGCGTGTTTGGTTCTTAGCTGCATAAACAGTTTGCTCCCAGTTATTACCTGATCAATACAGTCAGGTAGATCGGTTGCGGGCGGCCTAATCTTGAGGTGCTCTACGAATCAGAGTTTTTGACACGAAGCAGTAAGTACGTTGATTTGAAGACAGTGTTTATATTAATTAACACTTTAAATATATATTCAGTCCGCGTCAATGGACTTGATAAGTCTATGAAGCCAAAAGGAAAAAGCCCCGGCGCTAAGCCGTCTGGCTCAGCCCGGGGCATTAATTTTGGAATTCCGACCAATAATAAAGACTCGACGCGTTACCGAGCGCTGTTCAGAAGAATGGTCTGAGTACGAGTGACGTTGGTCTTGATTGCCGAGCCCGTGAGCGTGATTGGGCCCGTGGTTCCGGTCCGTTTTACGGCCATGGTGAGCTTGGTGCGGTGCCCGGTTGGGTCAAAGCTGAACAAGGTCAGAATCCCGTTCGTCGGATTGTAAGTTCCGGTGTGAATGTTCATGACGACACCCGCGGGGCCGTCGACTCGCAACGTGCCTGCAAGGGTGGTCTCGGTATTGGAGACCTGCATCTGACGAAGGCGCACGGTGGTCTGGCTGTCGCCATACTTGCCTTTGAAGTCGACGCCGAGAATCGCGGATTGCGGAACCGAGTTCGCAACATAGTTTCCGATCTGTTTGTCGTAGATCGAATCCATCGCCATGGTCTGTTTGCCGGTGACGAGAATGTACCCTTCGGCATCGGGAGTTCTGAGCCAGCCTTTGATCGCGCGAGTGACTGGATCAAAGCGGAACTGAACTTCTGCAAGTGATCCCGAGGAAACGCTCTTACCGGAAAGCAGTGTTGCGCCTTCAGTGACGGAAACGTCGCTGAACCAATAAGTGAGGATGTCGCCGCTCGAGCTCAGAACGGAGAGCTGCCAACCTTCGTTGGAAGACGCATTCATCAAAACCACTCGGTCGATCAATCCCGAACCGCAGCGCGACGACGAAATCGCCGGACCGTTGGGTGTCGCGGAGCAACCCGTGGTGATCTGATAAATGCCTTCATGAACCGGGAAGAGTTGAATCAACCGAGCGGTCGCGGAAGTTTCAGCGTTCTTGGCCGATGCCAAGATGTAGCCAGGGCTGCCGGCGTTCCAAGTGGCTTGATAGGCGGCCCAGAGAAACTTCACCAGGCCGAGCAAAGACGCCTTGTCGTTGTAGTTCTTGATGCGGGTGCTGAAGAATCCGAAAATCTGAGCGCGCGCGTTCTCTGTATTCAGTTCGTTGAAATAGCGGATGCGGTCATCCGTCAGAACGGTAGGGCTCTTGATGAGCTTGATGTTCACGGTTTCGAGAGTCTGGCTCGCGCGGCCGATGACGTAGTCTTCGAGGCTTCCTTGGTGCGCGATCGCGTAGTCGAGGAAGTGGTTCATGCGAACCAGCCAGGCGTCGTCGCCAATGTAGGCTTGAGCAGCATTCTGGAAAGTTCCGAGAAGATTGTACTTCTTGGTGTGATCTTGAATGCGATTGTAGGCTGCGATCAAGTCCGCTTCCGGAAGGGCGGCCTGTGTGTTGATGACGGCAACCGCCAGGTCATCAATGCCAGCAGTCGCTGCGGCTTGAACCCAAGACTCGTTCGAAGCGGTGAGCATCAATGCGAGCTGCAGGAACTGATTCAAGCGGCGAGCTTGGTCAGGAGAAGCCGACATCGTTCCGATTTTCGCGCGCCAGTAGTTCAGCACGTTGTAGCGAGTATCGTTTGCGGTGATCTGGCCGAAGAGTTTTGCAAATCCTTCGGGATCGTTCAGGTCGCGCTGGAGAAGGATCTGGTTGACTGCATTCAAAGCGTACTGAGCGCTGTTTCCAACCCAGTCCGGACGACCCTGAGCGTCGACGACTGCGGCGAGAAGAACGGCATTGAGGTCGAGAAGCAGGTCGTTCTTTCCAACCCAGGCGGTTGCGCCTCTTTGCCACGCATCGGTGATGTTGTAGCGAATCTGTGGGTTCTGAATCGACTTCATGTAGGCGATCTTGTCGGCGCGCGAGAGCGTCTCAAGAAACTGGGTCAGCATACGGGCCGAGATATCGTCCGCGCCGCCGGTGGCTTGTTCATGAACCCAGCTCTCGTTTGAGGCCGTGGCCGTGATTGCGAATACAAAGAACCGGTTGAGCTCGACCAGGGCGGCCTGGGTGGTCGCCGCGGCGATCTTACCCCGCCAGTACTGAAGGACGAGCAGGCGAACGCCATCCGAGGTGAGGTCTTTAAAGTAGCCCATCAGCTCGTCAATCGAGGTGCCTTCGGCGGTCGCAAGCTTCTGGAGGGCGGTGGAAGCGATGTTGTCGACGCCGCGGATGACCCAGTCTTCTTCATTCGCCTGAACGAGGGCAGGGCGAATGGCGGCTGCGATGGCGCTGAGGTTCTTAAGAACCCGGGCGTCGCTTGAATTGCTGGCCTGGTCCGTATAGGCCAGGATCCACTGCCAGCGAAGGCCTTGGGGGGCGTCTCTAAACTCTTGAACTCGTGAAGGAATATCGCAAACCGGGAGGCTGCAGACATCCATCTGGGCGTAGGCTGCAGGGCTCATCAGCGCGGTCGCAGCAATCCCAAACGCCCCCCCAAGTACCCTAATGATCAGGGCGGTAGGCAGCAGAGAGCGTTGAATTGAGCGCATTAACAGACTCATGACGCGGATTTCCTCTTTGTGCAGGCTGGGGCGGTTTTAGGGGAAATGGGGGATCCCGTCAACGAAATTCAACGCGCCGCATCAGAAGTGGTGACAAAGCGCACCATTTTACAACGCAGTGCACAAATAACATGGACTAACGCACCGCGTACATGTAAAACACCGGCACCTGCGCTTACTACGTGTGACCCGGCCTATGGCTCGGTCACGACCCAAGGAGTCTTTCATGATCGTGCCGAGCAATCGCTTTTCCGTCTCGCCCCTTTTGATGGCAGCCGCCATTGGCGTCGCGATGACAGGTTTCACCCTTGCTGCCCCGCCTGCTCCGGCCCCGGTCGCATGTAGCCTTCCGATCTGTGACCAGGCCGCTGCCCTGGCCGATCTGAAAGCCAAGGGCCAGCAGGCCCGTGACATTACGATCCGCGGACTTCAGTCCATTGCGAGTCGCTCGCAGAAGCCTGCCGAACTTTTGAATCTTCGCGACTTCGCTCGCGCTGCGGTTCCGATGCTCATCAGCGTCGTCGAAGAGAACTGGCTGATTGAATCGGTTCGCAACATCGATCGCAGCTGTACCTATAATCTCGCGCTCTACTCGCCGATTGATTCGGCCACTCTGTTTGGTTTCTTCAAAGAGCTTCCTTATGAAGAGACTCGTTACGCGATTCTTCAGTTCTGGGCCGACCGGGTCAAAGAAATGGAAACTCGCAACGAGCTCGTCGAGCTGACCCGTTACTTCGGTGCCGCTCGTACTTTCAGTACGGACCTCGAAGACGGCGAATACGTTCTTCAGCTGATCACCAAAGCCGAGAACGAACTGACCGACCGTACCTTCCGCCTGCAACCTTTGTATGAAGGTGTTTACGAAATCACCTCGACCTGTGAAGGGTCTTCTCGTTGCGCCGCCTTCGCGGTCGACAAGATGGTGATTGCCGACAGCCTCACCGACGCTAAAATCCAGGTCACGTTCGCGAACTCTCGCCTGGGCCTTGCCCTCTTTGCTTTCAACAACACAGCGGTTCAGGACAGCGGCACGACGTTGGTAGCGGTTTCTCGCTTCACCGGTTTGGCTGCTCTGACCCGCCTTCAGATGGCCTACAATGTCGACACTCGCATCGCGAGCGGAACCATTGATACCCCTGAGTTCTTGATTCGTTGGACTGCAAAACCTGCCGCCGGCAAATCGCCGATCGATTTGATGAACGCACAGCGTGCAGCCCCTCCAGCGACTCTCGTGTCTAAGTCACTCTTTGATTCGACTCTCTTCGGCACCTACGACGGCATTCCTGCGAAGATGAAAATCGATATCTTTGAAGATGATGTCGTCGGCGCGACCCTCTTCATCGGAAATAACTATCAGTACCGCATTCAGTATCAGAGCGGCCGCTTCTTCCCGAAAACGGGAATCCTGGTTCTTGCTGCTGACAAGCTCGGTGCGACTTCGAAAATGACCCTCGCCATCAAGGTGCAGGCCGGTTCGAACGCAGTCGCGGTCTCCGGAACGAACTACTCGAACTCAAGTGGCGCTCAGAGCCAGATTGAGATGAGGACGCAACAATGAGAATCCAAGCTTCGATCGTTTTAATGGTCGTGGCGCTGGGTTCGATACCAGCGTCCGCATTCGCAGACGCGGTCCGCACCAACATCAGCTCGGTTTGGGCCAATGATGGTGGCGATAAGGTCATGCAGCACGAACATCGTGGCACGACGAGTCCGCGCGCGGTTCAAAACTCGGTTTGGAACGGAACTGAAATCAAGCTCTTCGCCGCAAGGAACGAAGTGGTTTCATTCAACGTCGTTCTCGAAGCCGGTGGTTTAGCGCCTGCCAAGAACGTTACGTTTTCTTTCTCGCGCTTGGACGGCCCTTCGGGCAGTTCGATCGTGACTCAGCCGGCAGCAACGACTGACGGAATCTTTGATTGGACGAAACGCCCGATCGAGCTCTTCTTCGTTCGCTATCTGAAGATCGAAGGCCTGAGCGCCGTTTCTTACCAGAGCTATGACGAGCGCCATGTACCTAAAGCCATGCGCCTTCCGGTGGTCGGTGCTGACGACGGCGGTATCGGTAAATGGTCGGATCGTCCAGGTGCAGATAAGTTCTTCCCCGAGATCGCTCTTCCGATGGAATTGAATCCGAAGTTCAACATCGTCGCCGGCAACAACCAGAGCGTTTGGGTTGACGTTTACGTTCCTCGCTACGCAATGGCCGGCCTTTATAAAGGCACGGTTTCTGTCAGCGAAGACGGCGTCGTGACCAAACAGGTTCCAGTGAAGCTGACTGTCCGCAAGTTCAAGCTTCCAGAGGAGCCATCTTCCAAGGCGATGATCTACATCGACATGCTGAACGTGAACGGCCGATACATCGGTCGCCCACTTCCAAGCTTGGGAAGCCGTGGATTGGATGTTTCTCGCAGAGTTCGTAATCGCCACTTCCAGATGGCTCATCGCCACAAGCTCGCCATGATCGATAACAACATGGGCTCTGAAGCCTGGGGTTATGATCGTCCGCGCCCTGACTGGATGCCGATTTTGGATGGAACGTTGTTCTCGCCACAGAACGGCTATGACGGTCCTGGTATTTACACCAGTAACGGAATCTTCTCGATCGGAACGTACAGCACTTGGGGCTGGCGCGATCTCGACAGCGAAGAAGAAATGCACTCGCATACCGATAACTGGGAAGGCTGGTTCCAGCGGTACATGCCAAACGTCGAGCGTTTCTTGTACCTGATCGACGAGTCGAGAAACTATCCTGAGACGGAACGTTGGGCTTCGTGGATCAAGTCGGGCACAGGCCCGGGCCGCAAGCTTCCTTCGCTCGCGACTTTCCCTTCGTACGCAGATGCTCTCAACGTTCCTTCGATCGACATCTCGGTGGCGACGATGGACGTCGGCATCAAGGACGCATGGCAGAAGGCGCACGATCAGATGATCGGCAATCACCAAGATACTTGGATGTACAACGGTCACCGTCCTGGCACGGGTTCGTTTGCAACCGAAGATGATGGAACTGCGCTTCGCATGATTCCATGGGCTCAGTTCAAAAAAGGAATTGGCCGCTGGTTCTTCTGGGAGTCGACATATTACAACGACTACCAGGCCGGTGGTGGAACGACCAACGTCTGGCAGAAAGCACAGACGCTGGGTTCTTATCAGAAGCGCGACGACGTGACGGGCAGAGACCCGATCACGAACGTCAAATCCTACGCTTCCGGTAAAACGGGCTATCAGTATTCGAACGGAGACGGCGTGCTCTTCTATCCAGGAACTGACAAACAGTTTCCGGAAGACTCGTATGAAGTCGACGGCCCGATTGCGAGCTTGAGAATGAAGCACTGGCGCCGTGGCATCCAGGACATCGACTACGTGACCCTGGCCAATGCCATCGACCCAGTGAAGACCCAGCAGATTGTCGCGGGTCTTGTGCCTTCCGTACTTTGGGAAAACGACGTTACTGACGTCAATGACCCGACTTACAAGCACACAGACATCGGTTGGTCGACGAACCCAGACGAATGGGAAGCTGCGCGCGCCAAGCTCGCAGATATTATCGAGAGCCGTTAAAAATTTAGGGTTGAACGTGGTGCGTCATCCTGTTATGACGCACCACGTAAATCCTGCAACCACTGACTTTTCAGTAAGAGGACTCTATGACTTCGAGTGGCTTTGTACGTTCTTTCATTACCCTTCTCGCGCTTAGCGGGGCTGCACACTCAGCTCCTGCGTTCGCAGATGACTTCTGTATGCTTCCAGTCTGTGAAATGCAGAGCACGCTCGACGAGTTCAAAGCGCTTCGCGAAGACCGCCGCTACTCGTTCATCGAGCAGTATCAGCAGGATTACGCGATCAACGCCGACGTCGCCGCCTCTGAAAACCTTGTCGAATTCACGATGAAAGCAAAAGCCATCCTGAATGCTGAAACTCCTAAGCAGGACAGCGTCATCGGTATCGCTTCAAACCTTCTCGACCAGTCGAATGAACAGATCGCGACCTACGCGCCGATCGCAGCTGGTAAATTGGTTCCTTCTTTCCGCGCTCTTCAGACGCAGGCCCCGCGTTTCCGCGTGATCCGCGCCTGGGAAGCTCAGATCCCATCGATGACCGACGTTGCGGCTCTCCGCAAACTTCGCGACTTCTACTCGGTTGCTGGCGAAGTTTCGACCGCAGCAAAAGATGAAGAGTACGTCATTCGTGAGTCTAGCCTCGGCATCCTCCTCGTTAACGATCGCATCGTCGCGGTTTCGCCAGCTGCTCCACAGCTCGCGCTTCCAGTCGTCGACATGGCAGCTGCTGTGAAGCAGTACCAGGGTCTCGATATCCCGACCCGCTTCCTGATGCTCAAGTCGTTGACCACCACTTATCAGGGCAGCCCTGAGAGCAAAAAGCTCATGAGCCTCGTCGCCTTCGGACGCGCGGTTCTCGAAGCTCTCAAAACGGATGCTTCTTCTGAAGTGAATCAAGTCACCCAGGCTACTCTGTTGGTTTCTCAGTCGCTCGAGCAGATCGTTCGTAACAACGACGTCACTGCTCAAGAGATGGCAACCTACTACAGCCAGCTCGTCAACGGTGCGACTCGCTTCGCAGCTCTTTCATTCTGGAACGAAAAGACCGCGACGATGACTGACCTTGCCGCTCTTCGCAAACTGGTTGTTTTCTTCGGCCTCGCCAAGACCACTTCCATCTCGCTTCAAGACGACGAGTATGTTTCTCGCGAAGCAGCCCGCCTCGAAGCAGCATTGAACGCAAAACTGGTCACCTTGGCTTCGGCTTCGGTCATCACGATGCCGATTGTAACGGACACCGCCGTCGCTACTTTCAAGAACATGATGCAGTATGAGCGCTCTTTGCTCATCACGAAGCTCGCAGCTGACTACGCAACCAGCACCGACGGTGCTGCGCTGATCAGCATCTTCAAGTTCGCGAAAGCCATCACTCCGGTTCTCGACGCTGCCGGTCCTGACCAGGCTTCGATCGCTTCCGACAACAAAAACCTGATTGCTCAGACTGTAGATCTTTTGACCAAGAACCGTAGCCTCTCGGCTGCTGACCTGGTCACTTACTACAAAGAATTGCCGACCCAGGCTCAGCGCCTCTCGGTCATTCGTTTCTGGTCCACGGTTGTTGATACTTCGACCAGCAAAACTGAACTTCAGAACTTGTACACTTACTTCGGTCTGGCTCGCTCTTACAGCAACCAGGTTGAAGACGAAGCCTACGTGGTTCGTGAGATCGTCGCCAATCAGACGAAAGCTCGCACGAAGCTTTCGACGATCGCTAACTGATCTTAAGTCCTAGTTCGTCAAGTTAGGGGTAGAGAAGAATCGCCGGTGGCCAAGAAGGCCGCCGGCGATTCTGTTTTTGGAGACTGCGATTATTCGCACTCGAGAAGCGAGATGACTTTCTGTTCGCCGATCGTAGCCAGGTCGCCATGGCACATCGCCGGGTCAAAGATGCAGTCGATCTGGAAGCCACCAAAGAAGTTACTGCCGTAGCGAATCGTCTCGGCTTCGAGCTTTTCGTACTCGACCGTGACCGCGCGTTTCTTTCCAAAGGCTTCGCAGATTCGTCTCTTGTTCGAATTCTTTTGGAACAAGGTTTTGTGGTCGATCTCGTAGGGATAGATCAAGAGCAGCTGGTTGTCCGGCCCCTGCCAAGCCTCGGATGCGGTCAAGGTGTCCGTGTATCCTGCGATTGCACTGCGTCTGCTCAAAGCAGGGCGCGTGACCTTGGGCCGTTGAATTTGAGTATAGTTTTCGAATCCGGGTGGGTGTGGCCCGTCCGTATTGCCCACGCCGCCACCGCTTGGGGACGGGGTTGAGCTGGCGACCGCACTCGGCAGTCTACTTCCAGTGGTGGCGCAGCCGCTGAGGGCCGATTGGCAAAACAAGTATCCAACCGCGCCAAGCACTACGATTCCAACGTGATCCCATTTCATAGCTCGTCCTCCGGGCTAGTAGCCTCATTCACAGTATCGGACGAAGGACTTCGATTGAGGCAGTTCTTTTTAGGCCTCGATCGAAAAAGCGTTTCATTTCATGGAGCGTTTGGAAACGCTTAAGGGGCTTTGTCCATTCCGAAGAACTGAATGCCAATGCAGTAGACCCGGTCATGGTCGGAGCCTGATTCGATTTCGGCCGCGAATCGTTGGTGGAAGTCTCGAATCATTTCTTTGGCGCGCTCCATATCGGCGCTTCGAAATCGAACGATCATGCTCTCGAAGTCTCGCTCCTGAGTCGGCTGACTACGCAGTGAACTCAAGGCTCTTCGAAGAATCTGAGTGTGGAACTTCTTTCCTGCTTCAGAAGGCGTACCGCCTGGAACAAAAACGAGATCGTCGGTGCGTCTGAATACACCCTCTTTTTCCGAGAGCATTCCCAGCCGTTTGAGTCGATCAATCGCTGACTTTGCTTCGCTCAGTCGGATTCCGAGTCGTTTCGCAATCCAGTTTGAATTGCTCTCGAAGTCTTTAAGGCTCGTTAACTCGACGATCGCGAAATGAAACCAATCGGAAATGAGCTGGAACCGATCGTGGGCCATGAGCGCAGCTTTTCGTTTGCTACGACTTGCTCCAAGCTCCGCCATGCAGACGAAGCTTTCGATCATTTCAGCGGAGAGTCCCAATTTCTTGGCGAGCTTGGAAGCGATCTTTGGAGAAACCGGGAGCCTTTTGGCAAGGATCTTTGAAAGACTGCCCGCCGGAAGGTCGAGGTCTCGAGCAAAGGCGCGCAGTGAATAGCGCCTATTCTTTTCGATGCGGCGATGAAGCTCGAGTTTTAAGACATCGATTGGGGATGTGGTCCACGGCTGCATGGAGAAAGAATCACCACCACCGCGGTCAATGTCACGAGAATTTAAGAAAGGACCGCCGGCAAGTCACCTTGGCCACCGGCGGTTCGGTTTTTAGCGGGTCACAGCGAAGTCGAAGACAAAGACACCTTCTGGGACCACGGGTGTTGCCAGAAGCGGTCCGACAAAGTTTTTGAATTCGACGTGGGCCTTGTCGTAATAAGCCGCGTCTTGAGCGTCGATCAAAGGTTGTCCGACGTAGAAGTTACGGTCGCCTTCGGATGCGAACGTCACGATGAAGCCGATCTGCTTCCCTTGGTCCGCCCCTTCATAGCTATTGGCACGTCCTGCTTGGAGAGACTTGATGTAGGGGTGACCCTTTCTCACGCACTTTTTCTGAAGTTCGAGAAAGCGGATTTTCGTCTGCTCGATCTGGCCTTCAGTCACGTCATTCTTAAATTTGAAAACAACCACGTGCTGAAGCGCGCCCGGTTTGTAGTTTGATGCGGTCATCTCTTTCGCTCGAGCCCGGCTGACCGGGGATTCGATCTTGTCGCCAGCGCGGGCGAGGGGCATCGAAGCAGCAGAGAGGATAAGGAAGAGAGCGGCGAATAATTTGGATTTCATGACGTGAGTCTCCTGGATTTAATCATTGGGTGTGACTGTTTATAAAGAGAGCGCAAAACCGGATGTCGCTTTACTCAAGCGAGATCAGGTCGTGACGAAGAGATTGGATTGAAGATGTTAGCTCGGCCTCGAGCAGGTCGAGGCGGCTCAAAGCGACGGCGACCCGAGTGCGTTCGCCCGTTAGAAGCTCGACCACCGAGACGTTCAATGCCCGCGCGATCTGCAAATAGGGTTCACCCCGTATGGCGCGCCCATATTCCCATTCCCGGTAAGTCGACGCCGGAATCCCGACGATGACCGCAATCTCGGTCATGGATTTGCCGCGTTTTTCTCTAAGTGCTTTTAGCCGACGATGAAAGCTCATAACGACGCTTGTCCCTTCTGGGAAGGGATACGTCGT